>Ga0099364_10003602_pt1 | contig 23895 bp, 22 predicted proteins | sample TergutTh196P3_FD_73070 | JGI IMG/M metagenome (GOLD analysis project Ga0099364, IMG submission 73070) | Microcerotermes parvus P3 segment gut microbial communities from Pointe-Noire, Republic of the Congo - Th196 P3 | ecosystem: Host-associated > Arthropoda: Insects > Digestive system > Gut ...
ATATATTTTTTCAAAAATCAATGTGAAAGCGGTTTTTATAGGACCAAATCATCATTTTGGAAAACAAAGAGAGGGCGATGCCAATACATTAACCTATCTTTGCGAAGAAAAAAATATACCACTTTTTAAAACACAAGAATTTAAAATTGATGATGTTGAGGTTCGTTCAACCCTTATTCGTAAATTTTTGAAACAGAAAGATTTTGAAAATGCGGAAAAATTGATGGTGCACGGAATATATAATCAATAATTAAAAAACTGTATCTTCGCCGCCAAAAATTTAATATAAAAAACAATACAATTATGGCTTTACACATTGACCAATCCAACTTTGAAACGCTTGTAAAAGGCGACAAATTAGTAGTAATTGACTTTTGGGCGCAGTGGTGCGGACCGTGCCGCGCTCTATCTCCCATCATTGAAGAAGTGGCGGCAGAATATGAAGGCAAAGCCGTTATCGGAAAATGCGATACGGATTCTAACAACGACCTTGCCACACAGTTTGGCGTGCGAAATATCCCTATGCTCGTCTTCTTAAAAGGCGGCGAAGTGGTGGATGTGCACGTAGGAATGATTAAAAAACCGGACTTGGTAGCGAAAATCGAGCAGTTTCTTTAAGAAAACATCTTAAAGAAACAAACACATTATTAACAAATAAAATTATTTATTCACAAAAAATCAAAATATTATGTTTAAAAATCATCCAAAAGGATTACTACCTGCCGCGCTTGCCAATATGGGCGAACGTTTCGGCTTTTACACAATGATGGCAATTTTGACACTCTTTTTAATGTCAAAGTTTGGGCTTTCTGAAACAGAAGCAGGAAGTCTTTATTCTATTTTTTACGGCGCAATTTATATTCTCGCCTTAGCCGGAGGGCTTATTGCCGATGCAACTAAACAATATAAAGGAACAATCATTACCGGACTTATTGTGATGTCTCTTGGCTATTTTTTCTTGGCAATGCCTGCATTAATTGTTTCAAAATGGATTGCATTAGCAGTTCTTCTTATTATCGCCTTTGGAAACGGACTTTTTAAAGGAAATCTTCAAGCGTTGGTGGGTCAAATGTACGACAAACCGGAATACTCAAAATATAGAGATTCAGGCTTTCAGATTTTTTATATGTTTATTAATATTGGCGGAATGTTTGCCCCATTTGCTGCGGTTTATGTAAGAAACCTGTTTGTAAAAACACAGGGATTTATCTACGACTCAGATCTTCCCGGTTTGTGTTGGTCATTCAAAAACAGCACTATGTCGGAAGAGGTATTTAATGGTCGTTTTACAGAACTTGCCACAAAAGTTTCCGGTGGCATCACGCCAAATATGGAGGCATTTGCAGAAAAATATTTAACCGCTTTTAACACCGGTTTCCATTACGCTTTTTCAGTTGCCATTGCCGCAATGGTTATCTCTTTGATTATTTTCTTTGCATACAAAAGAATTTTACCTGATAAAAAAACCATTGTAGCAGCCGATAAACCTAAAATTTCTAAAGAACAGATAAAACAAGACGCTACCGAAATTAAACAACGTCTTTTGGCACTCTTCGCAGTGTTTGGAGTGGTTATCTTCTTTTGGTTCTCGTTTCACCAAAACGGACTTACGCTCACTATGTTTGCTAAAGATTATACCCAATTAAAAGTTTTCAACTTTGATATTTCAGCGGAAATATTCCAATCCATCAATCCGTTTATTGTAGTATTCCTTACTCCTGTTATTATGGCAATTTTTGCCGCAATGCGTAAAAGAGGCAAAGAACCGTCAACTCCCAAGAAAATTGGTATCGGTATGGGAATTGCTGCGTTTGCATTCGTAATAATGGCACTGGGTTCTTTGGGTTTACCCACTTTGAATGAGGTTAAAGCAGCAGGTGGTTTAGATTTTGCCCAAAGAGTAACGCCCTGGCTATTATTTGGCACATACTTTATTCTTACCGTAGCAGAATTGTTTATTTCTCCATTGGGACTTTCGTTTGTGTCAAAAGTTGCTCCTGCCCATCTTCAAGGATTAATGCAGGGTTGCTGGCTTGGGGCAACCGCAGTGGGAAACTTCTCACTGTTCTTGGGCGCAATGATGTACAAAAGTATCTCCATTTCTGCTACTTGGACAGTATTTGTAGTAGTTTGCCTAATTTCAATGATTGCTATGTTCTCCATGGTAAAATGGCTCGAAAGAGTTGCTAAATAAATATTACCTTTTAACATCAAAATAAAAGGCTGCTCAATTTTTTTGGGCAGCCTTTTTTTATATCTCAATGAGTTTCTTCGTCCAATCCGCTAAAAAAACCGGAATATTGAGTAAATTACCATCCTTTTTTAAATTGTTGAACGAATAACGAATGCGTAATTTGGGCAAATATTTTTCATTATAAATAAACAAACTTTTACTAAAAACGCTGTGTTGAGATTTTACTTCTATCGGTATTATATCTGTATTGTGTTGAATAATAAAATCAACTTCGGCTTTGCCTTCGGAACACCAATAACGTGGAAGAACTTCAAATTGAACTATTAATGATTGCAATACCGTATTTTCTGTCATAGCACCCTTAAATTCAGTAAATAAAGAACTATTATGAAAAATAATTTCCGGAGGAAGTTTCGATAATTTGCGTAAAAGTCCAATATCCGACAAATAGATCTTGAATGCCGATAAGTCATCATAAGCCACAAGAGGAAGATTAGGTTTTGTGTTTGAAAAAATACGATGAATTAATCCTGCATGTTCGAGCCACAGCAACGCATCTTCATATTCTCTTGCGCGGGCTCCCGGTTTTACCAACTTATAAAGAAATTTGCGATTTTCTCTTGATAATTGAGAGGGTATCGAATTCCAAACCGCAGCTATTTTGGGAATATCTTTTGTTTCGGCATGTTTTGAAAAATCAAGTGCGTAAGCATTGAGAATAAATTGCAGATTATCTTCCACTTTTTCCATACCCGTATGGTCAAAAAAATCGGAAACCGTTTTGGGCATTCCGCCGGTAACTTGATAACGATGAAAAGATTCTGTGAAACGATTGAAAATTAAAAGCGGAATCTCTTTAATTTCAGATATTTTTTCTGCAAAATCAAAAAGTTCAGGCGCATCCACTCTTAAAAATTCTCTGAATGTAAGCGGGTGAATAGACATAAACTCAACTTTACCTACCGGAAAACTATCTCCTTTCGATAGCGACACCCCAAGCAAAGAACCCGCAGCAATTATTGAATATTCAGGCGCATCTTCGTAAAAATATTTTAAACAGTTCAACGCTTTATTGCACTCTTGAATCTCATCGAAAATAATAAGCGTGTGTTGGGGAACTATCGGAGATTTAGTAAAAACAGATAATTTTCCAAGCAAGCGATCCACCTCTTTTGTTCCTTCAAAAACTTGTTGTAACTCATCATTTTTATCAAAGTTAAAATAGGCAACATGAGTAAAATTGTGCGCTCCAAAAGTTTGCATTGCCCACGTTTTTCCGGTTTGTCTTGCCCCTTGAAGAATGAGGGGTTTTCTATCCGTTTTTTCTTTCCAAGTGGCTAATTTTTTTAAAATATCTCTTTCAATTTTCATAATAAATCACATTTTATGTTCCGATTATGTGAAAAAAATCACATTATTGGAACGAAATATGTGATGTGTTATTGTTTCTAAAATTATTATTATTTTGCAACCTCTTAATTTTTAAAGTATGGTTTTACTTTTTTTCTATTTGGGACTTGCGTTAGTCATCTCATTTATTTGTTCTATGATGGAAGCGGCACTGTTATCTGTGCCCATTTCGTTTATCAATATGAAAGAATTGGAAGGAAACAAAGCGGCGGCGGCGTTGAAATTATTAAAGGAAAACATTAATAAACCGTTGGCTGCTATTTTATCGTTTAATACCGTTGCCAATATTATTGGTGCAGCAGGGGTTGGCGCGCAGGCAGCAATTGTTCTGCAAAATGTTCCTTTTGGAATTGTTTCGGGAGTATTAACCTTGTTATTGTTGGTTTTTTCAGAAATTGTTCCTAAAACTATCGGTGCGCGGTTTTGTAAACCGATAGCCTTACACATAGTTTTTCCGTTAAAGTGTATGATTGTAGTGGCATATCCTTTTGTTTGGCTTTCAAAATATGTAACGCAACTTTTTGGAAACGACGGGCAGGAATCCACTATGAGTAGAGAGGAGGCATCGGCGATGGTAGAGATTGCCACCGAAGAGGGAGAGTTTGAAGTGAAAGAAAATAAAGTAATTCAAAATATTATGAAATTGGAAACGGTTAAAGTTGAGGATATTATGACACCACAAATTGTGGTATCCACCGCTTGCGAAGATATTTCCGTAAAAGAGTTTCATAAAGATAAAACGATGATTCCCTATTCGCGTGTCCCTGTATATGAAGGAGATAATGAAGATAATATTACCGGATATATTCTTCGTAAAACCGTGTTGGAAAATTTAGCCGTTGATAATTTTGATACAAAACTTAAAGATATTCGGCGAAATATTGTGATTGCCAAAGAGGGTTCTTCTATTACCAATCTTTGGGAAAAACTGTTGGCAGAAAAAGAACACATCGCGCTTATTGTAGATGAATACGGAACTTTTGCAGGAATTGTTACCTTAGAAGATATTATTGAATCTATTCTCGGCTTGGAAATTGTAGATGAGTTTGACAGTGAAGTAGATATGCAGCAATATGCCCGCAATAAATGGCAGGAACGCCGCGCAAAATACAAACATATTATTGCGGAATAAATAAATAGAATACTATCCTAAGAACAATGCCGAATGAACAGCCACCGTTTTATCATCAAAATGTTTGGTTTCTTCATCGTTGGAAAGTAAAAAGGCTTTTTTTATAGGTTTATCCAATATTTTTTCCAATCCTAAAAGATGTTTCGCATCTATCCTATTTACCTTACTTGCCATTTTTATTTCAAAAGCATAGTAATAGTCCGAAAATTCCAGCAATAAGTCTATCTCCTTGCCGTCGTGAGTACGCAAAAAAGAGAATTGGGCAAGTGAACGCTCGTTTTTTGCTTGTTTATACATTTCGGCAATTATGGCACTTTCATACTCATTTCCGGTCATTCCACCTCGTTTATGCAAAACTGCCTGTATAACTCCCTGATCAATATAATGCACTTTGGATGATTTGACCAAACGTTTATTTTTATTATTTGACCAAGACGGCAATACAATAGCCTGATAACTTATCTCAAAATATTTAATGTACCGTTGCACAGTTTTTAAGTTAATACCCAACTGATTAGCAATAGAAGAGGCATTAATAAGATTTCCTGTATTCAATGCCAAATAATGCTGAAGTTTTATGAAAGGATCTAAATCGCGAAAAGAGGCTAAATCGCGAATATCTCTTTCCAAGTAAGTACTTACATAATTTTGCAACCATTCAAATTTTTCATTTTCATTAGAATTATTCTCACTGATAGCGGGAAAACCTCCATATTTTAGATAATGATAATAAGCCTCCAATTTTTTACTCCTGTTTTTATCTAACAAAAAAGAGGGTAAAAATTCAAAATCTTCATTCTTCAGCAATTTTTGAAAAAGAGAATCGGATACAGTATCATCCCAACTTTTAGTTTTAAGTTCGGGCAAAGTAAGAGGATATAACTCCACTATTGTGCATCTTCCTGCCAAACTTTCGCGCACTTTTTCCATTAATAACAATTGACTTGAGCCTGTTAACACATAACGCGGATCTTCATACTGATCGTAAGTTGCTTTAATACTTTCGATTAAAGTTGGTTCTTTTTGAATTTCGTCCAATAAGGCTTTCGGATAGGAACTTTGCCACTCTTGAGCAGTAAGATTGAGATATGTTTTGCGCAAAACGGGGTCTTCAATGGAAATATATTCGTAATCGGGAAATGTTTTTTTTACCAAAGTTGTTTTTCCTGTTTGTCGCGCCCCCGTAATCACTATTATTCTGCCAAACTTTGTTTGATTTTTTTGTTGAATGTACGGTGTAATTTGCCTGTTTTTCATCAATACAATATTTATAATTTACTGCGGCAAAGATAATCTTTTTTATCAATTCCAAATATTACGCCGAAAAATGTAATTTAATTCCAAATATTACGCCAAAAAAATGGAGTTCAGAATGTAGAAAAAACGTTTATAAATATGAACTGTGAATGAAAAAAGTGAAAAAAATCGTGAATAGGTGTGAAAAACAATATGTCATTCACGAAAAATTTAAATATTTCTGTAAATATTGCCAAATCATAGAGAATTTACTTTACTCCTTTTTTGCCCCTTTAAAAGCATTTCGCTCAATCAAGTAAACAACAATCAACGCAATACCAACGCAAAGAGCGGTTGTAGCAATATAGATGGAGTCCACATCCATAAAGTTCCGATAGTGAAAATCATCAAGTAATTCAACATTAACGGTTTGTATAGTAATAATAAATCCTAATAACCATCCTAAACCAATTCCGGTAGCCACTGCTCCCCACCGAAGCGAAGAGAAACGATTAACTTTTATCCCTTCTTTTTGAAGTTCGTTAAACGATTGAAAATTAGATTGTAACATTTCCTGTGGAACTTCGCTCATCTTTTCAATCATAAGTTTGCGCTCTTTTCGGCGCACAAATAATTCAATAATTTTGTAAATAATGAAAAAAACAATACCGACAATTAAAGCTGCTTGCATAATAATAATTTTTTAGGTGAATAAATTAAGTTTATTTTTGCCTGTTTGACGCAAAAACAGAAAAAAGGTTACAAATTGTAACCAAAAAACAAATTTTACGTCAAATAAAATATGAAAGAAGAAGAATTAACGCTTATTGAACGGATTTTGGAAGGAGAAACAGATTTGTATGCTGTTTTTGTAAAAAATTACCAAAAAGATATTTTTCAATTGGCATTTCAACTTACGAAAGATCGTGAGTTAGCGGAAGATTTAACGCAGGAGGCTTTCGTAAAAGGGTTTTTGAAATTAAGAAGTTTTGAAAAAAAATCACAGTTTTTAACTTGGCTGTATCGAATTTCTTATAATCTAATTATTACTGAATTACGAAAAAGAAAAATTAACGTTTCTTCTTTTGATGAAATTTCCGAAACGTATGAAGAAATTGCAGAAATTGATGATTTTTTTAATAAAGAGGAAACAGAAAACCGTTATCAAAAATTAGATGATGCTCTGCAAAAACTTACCAAAGATGAATATGCACTAATTTTCTTACACTATTATCAACAAAAAACCATAGAGGAAATGGCTTTCATTACCGCACAAACAACTTCCAATGTAAAAGTTAAACTTTTTAGAATACGAAAAAAATTATATAACATTATGAACTATGAATGAGAATGAAAAAAAACTGTTTTACAACGTTTTAAAAGATAAAATTTCCGAAGAACCAACACCGGAACTTTCTTTAAATATTATGAATATGGTTTACCAAAAAGCGCATAAAAGAATGATAATTAATAAAATATTAGAAATTTGTGGGTACTCTTTTTTAATCATTTTTGCATTTGTTTTTGTGGGTGTTTATCTGTTTTATTATTCCGATTTTAAACTTCCCACTTGGAATTTTAGTTTTGTAATGCCATCAAGAATATACATTGTTATTTTTTCTATCATTTTTACTTTTTCGTTAGTAGATCTGTTTTTTAGAAAACGGTTGTATGAAAAAGTATAGTCTTTTAACGTGAATGAATAAAAAATCCACAATATTAGTGGACAATCAAAAAAATATTATTTTTGCCACGATTTATTTAATGAAATGGAAATAAAGTTTGATAAAACGTATTTGGAAGAATTGTATTATACAGGCAAAACAACAAGTAAAAAATATCGTTTTCAACCTCAAATTGCAAATAAGTATCGCAAAACGATTGATCTACTTGAATCTGTAACTTTTGTTGAAGATCTATTTAGGTACAATAGTTTACAATATGAAGTTTTGCGAGGAGACAAAAAAGGATTGGAATCTGTTCGTGTGAATGACCAATACAGGATTGAGTTCAAAACAACCAAAGTCGTTTCAGAAATAGTTATAACTATATGTAACATAGTAGAATTGTCGAATCATTATCAATAAAATATTATGGCAAATATGAAATTTGGGTTTACCCCAACACATCCCGGAGAGGCACTAAAAGATGAAATAGAATATCGCAAAATATCTCAAAGTAGATTGGCAAAACAAATGGGTATGTCGTATAAAATTTTAAATGACATTCTTAATGAACGAAGATCTTTAACCATAACAACAGCAATGATGTTTGAGGCTGCATTAGATATTCCTGCCGACTCATTGATGCGCTTGCAATTAAAGTATAATATGCAAATTGCTCAAAAAGACAATAAATTTCTTTTGCGGCTTGCCGAAATTCGCAAAATGGTATCATTATATTAAAATAAAACTCGAAAATAATGCCTACTTATAAAAACAAAATCGCTATTGCTTACGACTTCGACGGCACATTAGCCCCAGGGAATATGCAAGAATACGACTTCATTCCAAATTTACAAATGGATATTCACGAGTTTTGGAAAGAAGCAAACGAAATTGCCAAACAACACGATATGGATGAAGTGTTAGCCTATATGTTTTTGATGTTGGAAAAAGCAAAACAAAAAAATATCTCCATAAAAAAGGAAGATTTTTTTCAGTATGGAAAACAGATCTCTTTTTATCAAGGGGTGGAGCAATATTTTGAAAGGATAAATTTATATGCTGCAGAAAAAGGTTTTGAAGTAGAGCATTATATCATCTCTTCGGGGTTGCGCGAGTTTGTGGAAGGCACCTCTATTGCCCGCCATTTTAAAGATATTTTTGCATCAGGATTTATGTATGATGAAAATAATGTGGCGTGCTGGCCTGCATTGGGCGTTAATTACACCAATAAAACACAATTTCTGTTTCGGATAAACAAAGGGATTCACAATTCTTATGATAATACACTGATTAACAAAATTGTAGCGGAAAATGATAAACCGATTCCTTTTTCCAATATGATTTATCTCGGTGATGGAGAAACCGATATTCCTGCTATGAAAATGGTGAAGATGCAAGGCGGATACACTATTGCCGTTTATAATGAAGATTTTAAACCCACAGAAAATCGTAAACAGGTACCCAAAGAGATTTGTGAGGAGATTGTGCGCCAACAACGTGCCGACTTCTTAGCCCCTGCCAATTATTTGGAAAATAGTCAATTAGATATTTTGATAAAAAAATGTATAGATAAAATTGTAGCGGAGCAGGAACTGAATAAGCAGAGATTTTAGGCAAAAAAAAATATCCTATTTTCGCGCCTTATTAAAAAACAACACAAAAAATGAATAAATACCCTGAATATAAAGGACTTGATCTTTCAAAAACAGGTAAAGAGATGAAAGATTATTGGGAGAAAAATGAGATTTTTGAAAAAAGTTTGACCTCCCGAGAGGGAAATCCCGAATATGTTTTTTACGAAGGACCTCCCTCAGCAAACGGAATGCCCGGAATTCACCACGTTATGGCACGCGCTATCAAAGACCTGTTTTGTAGATACCAAACCCTGAAAGGAAAACACGTTGGACGCAAAGGCGGCTGGGATACGCACGGTCTCCCCATTGAACTCGGCGTTGAAAAAACGCTGGGAATTACGAAAGAAGATATCGGTAAAAAAATATCGGTGGAAGAGTACAACCAAGCCTGCCGCACAGAAGTAATGAAATATAAAGATATGTGGGACGACCTTACCATGAAAATGGGTTTTTGGTTAGACTTGAACGACCCCTACATCACTTTTGATAACAAATATATAGAATCGGTATGGTATTTATTATCAGAATTATACAAAAAAGGATTGTTGTACAAAGGATACACCATTCAACCCTACTCGCCCGCCGCGGGCACAGGATTGAGTTCACACGAATTGAACCTGCCCGGCTGTTACAAAGATGTAAAAGATACTACGGCGGTGGCAATGTTTAAACTAAAAACCCAACAACCCAAAAATTTAAAATGCCCTTGGACAGGAAAACAAAACGATAGTGATTTGCCTGATAATGTGTATATTCTGGCATGGACAACCACCCCTTGGACTTTGCCCTCCAACACAGCATTAGCAGTGGGACAGAAAATTGAGTACTTGTTAATAGACACTTACAATCCTTATTCAGGCACTCCGGTAAAAGTTATTTTAGCAAAACCATTATTACACAATTATTTTCCTGAAAAAAATGCAGAACTACCTTTTGATGAATATAAACAGGGAGATAAAAATATTCCGTATAGTATTTTGGCGGAAACCACAGGTGATAAGTTAATTGGTATTGAGTACGAGCAACTTATCCCATACGTAAATCCGGGCGAAGGCGCGTTTCGGGTCATTGCAGGAGATTATGTAACTACTGCTGACGGTACGGGAATTGTGCACATTGCACCCACTTTTGGCGCAGACGACAAGCGCGTGGCACAGGAAGCCGGCGTGCCTCCGTTAATTCTGATTGACAAACAGGGCAACCGACAACCGATGGTAGATAAAACAGGAAAATTTTACGCATTAGAAGATTTGGATGAAGCTTTTGTAAAAGAATGTGTTAACATAGATTTATATAAAACCGTTGCAGGTAGATTTGTAAAACCCGATTACGAAAAAGAGGAAGAAAAATATGAAGATACCTTAGATGTTGAATTGGTTATTTGGTTGAAACAGCAAGGCAAAGCGTTTAAAATTGAGAAATATACGCACAACTATCCGCATTGCTGGCGCACCGATAAGCCCGTGTTGTACTATCCGCTTGATTCGTGGTTTGTGAAAACAACCGAGTATAAAAAACGGATGTTGGAACTGAACGATACTATTCTTTGGAAACCGGCAGCAACAGGTTCCGGTCGTTTTGGAAACTGGCTCGAAAATTTGGTGGACTGGAATTTGTCGCGCTCTCGTTTTTGGGGCGTGCCTCTCCCAATTTGGACTACCGAAGATAAAAAAGAACAGATTTGTATTGGCTCTATCGAACAACTATATAATGAAATTGAAAAAGCCATTTCTGCCGGAATCATGAAAGAAAATCCGTATAAAGATTTTATTCCTAACGATTTTAGTAAAGAAAATTACAATAAAATTGATATTCACCGTCCATACGTAGATGAGATTTATTTGGTTTCATCAAGCGGTAAAAAAATGTCTCGCGAATTGGATTTGATTGATGTGTGGTTCGACAGCGGTGCGATGCCTTATTGTCAATGGCACTATCCTTTTGAAAATAAAGAACTTTTTGAGAAAAAATTTCCGGCAGATTTTATTGCGGAAGGAGTTGACCAAACGCGCGGTTGGTTTTTTACTTTGCACGCCATTGCTACCATGATTTCCGACAGTGTTTCGTTTAAAACAGTTGTTTCCAACGGATTAGTGTTGGATAAAGAGGGCAATAAAATGTCGAAACGATTGGGCAATGCGGTGGATCCGTTCGATACGATTGAAAAGTACGGAGCAGACGCCACCCGTTGGTATATGCTCACAAATGCACAGCCTTGGGACAACCTCAAATTTGACGAAGAGGGTATTAAAGAAGTGCAACGTAAATTCTTCGGAACTTTTTACAATACTTATAATTTCTTTGCTTTATATGCAAATATTGATGGTTTTAAATATCAAGAAGATGAGATTCCTATAAAAAACCGCCCCGAAATTGACCGCTGGATTTTGTCGGAATTGAATACGTTGATAAAAAACTGTGATGAAAATTACGCAGATTATGAACCTACCAAAGCAGGTCGAGATATTCAACAATTTGTAGATGAATATTTGAGTAATTGGTATGTACGTCTTTGTCGCAGAAGATTTTGGAAAGGCGAGTACAGCGAAGATAAAATCTCTGCCTATCAAACTTTATATACTTGTATGGTAACTCTTGCCAAATTGGCATCGCCCATTGCGCCATTTTTTATGGATAAACTGTTTTTGGATTTAAACAAAGTTACTCAAAAAGAAAATATTGAATCTATTCACCTTTCCGATTTTCCAAAGGTTGAAAAGACTTTGATTGACAAACCATTAGAAGAAAGAATGCAGTTGGCGCAACAAATCTGTTCTATGGTACTTTCCTTGCGCAAAAAATCGAATATCCGTGTGCGCCAGCCGTTACAAAAAATAATGATTCCTGTTTTGGAAACCTCTAACTTTATTACACAAATAGAAAAAGTAAAACCTTTGATTTTACATGAAGTAAATGTAAAAGAGATTGAGTTTGTTGAAGATAGCGAAGGTATTTTGGTTAAAAAAATAAAACCGAATTTCAAAACATTAGGACCGAGATATGGTAAAATAATGAAAGCGATTGCGGCAAAAGTGGCTGAATTTACCCAAAAAGATATAACACAAATTGAAAAAGAGGGAAATATGATACTCAACATAGAAGGCGAGCAGGTTGAGATTTTACTTTCTGATGTAGAGATTATGACAGAAGATATTCCGGGGTGGGTAGTTTCCAATCAGGGTGTTTTGACTGTGGCGTTAGATATTACCATTACGCAAGAGTTGAAAGAAGAGGGTTATGTTCGCGAGTTGGTAAACCGTATTCAAAACTACCGTAAAGATAGCGATTTAGAAGTTACGGATACGATTACTATTCAGTTGCAAAGTCACCCTGAAACCGATGCTGCATTTTGCAAGTTTGAAGATTACATTAAATCGGAAACTTTGTGTAGAAACTTTGAGATTGTTCCCAAAATTACCGATACAAACAAACTCTATTTAGAGATTGTGGAAGGGGTAGGGATAGATGCGGTGATTTGCAAATAAGTTTTTTGATAAAAAAAGGCTGCCCATTTCTGAACAGCCTGATTTTTGTCGGCACCCGCAAGGGATGCCGCTACATTCTGCTTTCTGCATTCTGTTTTCTGCTTTCTGCTTATTTCCTACCGTTTTACCATCATCTTTTCCGTTAACACTGTTCCATCTTTTAGAATCATAAATTATATTTTAAATCCTACAGCAAAACGCCAACACGAATTAGGGGTGGATGAACAGAATAAAGACCCCATACCTGATTTATAATCGCTTTTTATTAATATTTCATATTTTTTGACAGGAATTCGCAAGCCGACACCTCCAAAAAAACCAAAATCCGGATGATTTAGATAAACCGTTTTATCTGTTGTTGAAACATCTTTTTCAAAGGGTATTCGTTTTTCAATAACAAGAGGGTCAAAAAAAGCACCTGCTTCAATAAAAAACTTTACTTTCTTCCCCATATTCACGCGGCAAGATACGGGAATGCCTATGTAGTAGTAGAAAGGTGTATAATAATCTCTCTCTAACAAAAAGGCAGAAAAATACACAGCATTATATTCCAAACCAACAATTAAATTGCAACGTTTTTGATTATAGAAAGCATTGTATAATCCAACGCCAAAACCATAATTTCCCCCTATGAAACTGCTAAAATCCATGTTAAAGGATACTTTAAATTCAGGGGAAAATTGTGTGTGTTTTTCAGAATTCTGCGCAAATATCGAAAAAGTAACTCCCAAAAAAAAGATTATTAATAAAAAGCGAAATTTCATAATATTGCAAATTTTGATGTTAATATTCTATCTTTAAAATATAAAGAAATAATGTAGAGACCGGAGGCAGGGTTAGTAAGTTGAATGTTATTGGTAACGATATTTGTAGCATTATTATTGTAATGCAATCTTATTCATGTTTTTGTTATTTAATGATTACTTTTTTTACCACTACTTTTTCATTCATTGTTATTTTAACGTAATAAATTCCTGCATTTAAATCGGTACGATTGATATTCACAATTTCATCATTACAGTTGACATAACCGAGTAGCCCACCCAAACTGTTAAAAACTTCTACAGTATAGGGTTGTATTTCTCCTTCTATTTTTACTGTGAAATTTCCGTCATTTGGATTGGGAAAAATAGAAAAATCAACACCTGTAGTTTCTATAGTCTCAACTGTTAATTCTTCCGATAAAGAAAACGATTTTGTATCATCGTTTTCTAATGGCAAAGAATTGTCAGGACTTGAACTCGCTCGTGTTTGCCCTCCTGCTGTTATTCTAACGTTTGAGCCTGCTACTGCATGAAATTCAGGTTTAAGAGTTACTGATTCTTGGGCATGTATATTTACTGTTGCTCCACTTGAAATCGTTGTATTTTTAATTTCTATGGTGCCACAAGAAAGAATATTTCTATTTGAGGTAATTGTTTGATTTTGAATAACAAGAGAACATTGTCCATAATATCTACGATATTGCATATTGTAGATAGCAGGTCCATATTCAGGAGAATGACGCATTAAAGGCATAGAACCCCATTTTGATTCATATTTTCCTGCATGTGTGATAGATTTAACAGCAGAATGGTTGCCGTTGTAATAAAAAATTTTTACTGCATTTTCTTCTGTTACCTGTTCATAACTGCCATCGTCCCAATATAAGTGTAAATCAGGAGATTGATTTAACCAACAAATTGTTGTGCCACCTTCTGTCAGATTCCACGCATAACTGTGACAATTATAAGTCGAACTAGCATTCGCTAATACTTCTGCATTAGGATACAGAGATGCATACTGTGCCGTGTAATATGCAATATCAGAAGAACTCATTTCTGGATTCTTAAAAGCATATACTTGACTTCCATTTGGTGTATATAAATATACTGTTTGTGCATTACACAAACTCACTAAACTCAAAAAGAAAACTATGATAAATTTCGATTTCATATCTTTATTTTTTATAGGTTAAAAAATTAATGCCATTTATATATTGTGTTCCCTAATGGGTCTATTGCCATAATTTCAATTAAAGTTTTATCTTTATTGCTTATCCACCAAGCATAATAAGCATTAGATAGAATCTGATATGCTTCTGAATTATATGGAATAGGTACAAATTCTTCTGAATCTTGCAATCTTAAGATTGGATTTTGAGAAGGGAAACTTCCAATTAAAAACTCGCTATTGATAGCAATCGCTCTGATTGATTCAATTGTCCATAATATATATGTACCGAGTTCACATTCTTCCTGATATAAGGAAGATATAGGATTGCGGGGAAATGTTGTTATAACATTTTTTTCATTTCTGTACTTAAGAAGTTCATCAATATGTTTATATGAAAACGCAGGAAAATCTCTATCGTTATATTGATTGGCTTTTAAAGCATTAACATACTTTTCCACTTCTTCTTGCTGTAACTTCTCTTCAGTTTTTTCTTCGCAACCAAAGAATGCGAGCAAAGAAAGTAATATAATAAATAATTTTAGTGTTTTCATAATTTATTCTGCAATAATTTTTGACATTTCAGTTAATATATTAGAATCAAGGTTATTATAAGTTTTAATAAACGTATCTATAACATCTTGCTTCCCTGTTTTACTTTGCTTATTCATAATAACTGCTACCAACAACATTGTTTTCTTAATATTGAATAAACTATACACTTCTGAATTTTTCAGTTTATCCGCATATTTATTTACAGCAATTTTTCTAAGGTCTTCCAATTCTTCACTATTCATCTGGTTTAAGAATATGCTATCAGATAACACTAATTCCAAAAATGGCAATTTGTATGGAAGGTGATAATATTCAGAGGTAGCATCTTTTTGAATTTGGGAAAGAACAGGGTAATCTGCATATGCTTTTATGAGTTCCTGAACACCATCTGTCCGTTGGTTCAATTCTTGTAAGCCATTGAATTGTCTAATAGTGGCATTTACTCCTTCTCGTTCGTCGTTAAATGCTGCATAATTGTTAAATAGTGGATAATTCAAACACGTCGTCACCAATTCTTTCGTACCTATTGTACTCAATATGTCCAAGGGAATTTGGCAAGCCTTAACCATTTGTTCTCCCGTTTCAAATGTTGCCCATTCTTTCATTTCGGGTTTAACAGGGTAATCCCATACTATTTTTTCTTGTGCATAAGGTATTCCGCCTTGGCTAATTTGTCCAAATGTTATTGTTGCCGGAATTAGCAAATATAACAAGAATAAAAATTGTTTCAGTTTTTTTTCTAAATTTCTTTTTGGTGTCATAATTTCTACTTTTTTTATGGTTATACAAATAATTTTGTTCCGTATGGTAAATAAAAATTATCAAAACATAACATCATATAATTGCCTTCTGTAGAATTGATTTGCAATCGCCAAATAGAATCTCCGTTATCTAAGGCTGTCCAAGTTCCTATATTGTTTTTATTTATTGAAACGGTGAATAATTCTCCAATTATGGGGTCGGAAAAATCTAACGTATCAATTTCATCAATCACTTTTGTGCGTGTTTCATTTCCTACTCTCGTTAGTTGTGCCTTTAAATTATATTCTTCAATTTGTTCAGGCAAATTGTATAAAAAAGAGATAGGGAGTTCCTTGTTACTTGTTTGGCAAATAGATAATGGAGTTAGAATAAAAATACTAATAATTAGCAATATTATTTTTTTCATCATTCCCCTCCTTTCTGGCTTTCAAGTTCGGATACTCGTTGTTCCATTTGAAGAATATATAGTGTAAGTTCTTCCACTTTGCGCAGGAGTAGGGCATTCATTTCGCTTAAGTTAATACCTTCTGCTTCCATTTCAGCGGCAGGGGCAACATCGGGTAAGTGTTTGTTGGTTTTAATAAATGAATGTAAATCGTTCAAATTCATTAACTCATAATCATCTTCAAATACGTAGTCGCATCCTTGATTTAGGCATACTTTTACTTCTTCAGCACGAATAGTACCTATTACATCAAGTTTAGCACCGGGGTTTGAAGTCCCAATACCTAGATTACCATCATTTTTCAAACATAAAGTTTTCCAATAGCCATCAATAACACTGTTTGCTGCTCCGGTTGGGGCTGTTTGTAAAACAATATCACCATCAACGTTAAAATAAATTCTGCTTGCAATTCCTGATGTTATTCTAATATTACTGCTACCATTGTAATAGGTATTTCTTCCTATAATTTTATCGTTTGGTCCATCATGAAATGTCCAAATATTACCTATCTGCATTTTAGTAAGCGGCGGATTACTACAACCAACTCCAAAATTTCCGGTAATGTTTGCACTTTGCGCTTCTAACGCATTTGCCGTTAAATTGGTAATGGTGGCATTTGACGCATTTAATTCTCTATTAATAGTGGCATTTTGTGCATTTAATTCCTCCGCTGTTAAAGTACCGTCAATATCTGCGCTTTCTGCCCTTAACGCTCCGCCAATATTTGCACTTTTCGCGCTCAATGCACTCGCTGTTAAGGTACCGGCAATATCTGCCAATGCTGCTTTTAAATTTCCTTTTACATCTAATCTGGCAGAAGGCGTGGTTGTGCCAACTCCTATAAATCCTGTATTATTAATAAATAGTCTGTTATTCGAGTAGCAGGGAGAGGGAAATCCTCTCGTGCTCAATGAATCGTTTGACTGTGAACTTGTATTTTGCACAAAATTCAAGCCATTTTTATCACGCACTATTTCCCAATTTGCACAATCTTCATAATTCTGTGTTAAAGTTATTTTGTCCTTTACGGTTAAATCCCCTTCCGATAAAATGTTGCCGGTAATGTGAAGCATCTCTGCCGGTGTAGCCGTGCCAATACCCAAGTTGCCATTGGCAAGAACCCGCATAGTTTCAGTACCGGCTGTCTTAAAAATTAGAGGAAATTCATCGATAGTACCGAGAAAACTTGAATTAGATACATTGGAATTCCCGTCTGTACTCCAATAGGTTGTTTGCGCATAAGTTCCCAAAAAGAACGCGCCAAAAAATAAAAGAAAGTAAATCTTTTTCATAATAAAAAATGTTTGATTGATAAATAAATTAAGTTTTGCTTTTGTTAGCCCCGCAAAGTTACTGTTCAATTATTATAAAACCTCAGCGGTTTGTTTTTGGGTATAAACGGTATTATTTGAGGTATAAACGTGCTGAATATAAGTATAAATGAGAAATGATATTTGCAAAATATGAACAGATTTTCAGGTTTTTATCAGTTATTTAGATATTTTCGCGCAGTTTTAATAAAAAAATAATTATGACATAAACCAATAATAGATAAGCGTTGTTGCTTTATTTCTTGCTTTTGACGATTTCTCAACAAATCTAAAAAATGTTGTTCTTTTTTAAGAAGGAACTACGCTCACGTTTCTGCGTGGGCTTAACATAGTAATTTGAACAGCATAGGTAGTTGAGAACCTCGTCAAAACAGATTTTTAAAGTTTAGTTCACGCTTTTCTGTTGTAAAAAGCAAAAAGATATGGGAATAGACTTCAGCCAACAAACAGGAAAAATGATTACTACCAAAGGGAATCCAACAATTTGTATGCATATCGAAAATATTGTTTATATGGAATGTTGTGGAAAAATGACCACCATTTTTTTAAACGATACAAGCAGAGTGGAAGATATAAAACCACTTAAAATGTATTGTGCACAATTAAACGAAATGGGATTTTTTAGAATAAACAGAAACATACTGATAAACGGAAAATATGTTACCAAAGTAAATCTTTCTTATGAGAGCAGAACTATTTTTTTGGATAAAATAAAGTTAAAAGTTTCTAAAAGACGCCTGAATGAGATTAAAGCACTATTTTCATAAATCTCTTTTATACGCAAAAAATGCCCGCTCATACCCAAAATAATACCGCTTATTCATTAAAATTCACCTTTTATGTTATGATAAAAAAAATAATATTTTTGCAAAAAAAATTAACCTCTTAAAATATAATAGTATGAAAACATTTAAACTCTTTTTTATTAAAACCATATTTTTTGGTTTTATTTTTTGTAATTGTAATCTATTTGCTCAAACTTGGCCCCCCTCAGGTATGCAGGGAAACGGAACAGAGGATACCCCTTGGCAAATAACCACACCGGCGCATTTGGAAACCCTGACAAATTTTGTAAATGCCGGAAATGGAAACCAAACCAAAGATGTATATTATATGTTAATGAATGATATAAATTTGAGTGGATATGCACAAGGTGAAGGTTGGACACCCATTGGGTATTGGTTTTATCCTGATGATTTTAGTAAATGCTTTCAAGGTTATTTTAATGGGAATGGTTATATTGTACAAAATCTTACCATCAATCGCCCCGCAGAAAATCGTATCGGTTTATTTGGTTACACTTCCAATGGTGAAATTAAAAATTTGGGTATAGAAAACTGCAATCTTGTGGGACAAGCTTTTGTTGGAGGATTGGTAGGAGGAAATGGTGGTAATATTTATAACGGAAGCAATATCAACAACTGTTATGCCACAGGTAATATAAAGGGATATGATAACACCGGTGGTTTGGTAGGGTCTCAACGTGGTAGTTTTATAAATAATTGTTATGCCAAATGTAATGTAAGTGGGTTTGGGGAAAATATTGGTGGTTTGGTAGGAACAAGTGATGAAGCAGTTATATCTTATTGTTATGCCACAGGTAGTGTAAAAGCAAACAATTTTGCTGGGGGCTTGGTAGGATACTACAATACAAAAGAAATACATAATTGTTTTGCTGTAAACGACAGTGTTGTGATATTTAATTCGGGCACCAACATCTGGCGTGTGGGTAGAGCCAACACATTAAGAAACAATTACGCCCGAAACGATATGGTAATGCAAAACGCAGAGGGAGATGTGGCGGTTACCAATGGGCTTACTACCAAAGATGGTATGGGAAAAGATAAAAGTGTGTTTTATACTGTAGATTTTTTTGCCACTGCCAGCAATTGGTATAATGAGGCGTGGGATATCACCTCCACCCCGGAATCTAATCCTGAGGCTGTTTGGTTTATCAACGATGGAGAAGATTTTCCCTTGTTGATGTGGCAATACTCAGGTGGAACAGGCATAAAAGAACATAATACAACTTTGGAAATAGCGGTTTATCCGAATCCGACGAGGGGAGAATTGAGAATTAAGTTGACAAGTGAACAAGTCAACAAGGGGATTAATCCCCTTGTCGTAGAAGTGTTTGATATTTACGGGAGAAAGCAGAAAGCAGAAGGCAGAAAGCAGAAAGCAGAAAATGAAATGGTATTGGATATTTCAGGTTTGTCGGCAGGTGTTTATTTTGTTAGAATAAGTACCGAAAAAGGAGTAGTGAATAAAAAAGTGGTGAAATATTAAGCAGAAAGCAGAAGGCAGAAAAGCAGAAAGCAGGAGTTAAGGAGTTAAAGAAGTTAAAGGAGTTAATTAAAAGATATATACCTTAAAATCTTATTCTTTAAAAGCACCCTTAGTAGCATGAGGGAAAGCCAAAAATCCCCTTCAAAATTGAGGTTGTGTGAAAACTAAAAAATCAAACTATAAAATTGTATATATATCGAAAAAAAGTGTATCTTTGTGCCTAAAATACAAACAGATATGAGTTTTATAAAACCAATTTCAAGAGCCCAATTGATGATGCCCAACTCCATAGATGAGTATGTTTCACAAGATAATATGGTTCGTTTTATTGATGCTTTTGTTGATAAAGTTTTGCATAATGTTCCGGTAGAGATGCTGATGCAAAAAGGAAAATCGATAGAAGGTCGTCCTAGTTATTCGCCCAATTGTTTGTGTAAATTGTTGATTTATGGTTATTTTAATTCTGTAAGTTCTTCCCGTAAATTAGAAAATGAATCTAAACGTAATCTTGAGGCAATTTGGCTTATGAACAATCTACACCCCGACCATTGGACCATTTCTGATTTTCGCAAGGATAACAAAGAATTGATAAAAAGAATCACTATTGATTTTCGTAAATTTTTGAGAGACAGTGGTTATATAAAAGGTAAATCGGTCAGTACAGATGGTTCAAAAATTAAGGCTTATGCTTCGCGTTCAACACTCTCTATAAGTTTGATTGAGAAAAAATTAACCCATGCGGAAAAAGAGATAGAACGTTATTTATCCCAACTTGATGCTAACGATACTCTTGAAAACGAGCAGGAGGAAATGCTTGCAACCAATGATAAGTTGAAAAACCAAATTGCTGCTTTAAGAGAACAGGTAGAAAAGTTAAGCTCGCAAAAACAACTGTTAGAAAAACTGGATCGCAAATCACTTGCCCCTGCCGATTTTGATGCAAGAATAATGCAAACAAAAGATGGGCTGTTACCGGCATATAATGTTCAGAGTACCGTTGATAACGACACGCATTTCATTCTTGCTTGCGAGATAACAGATTCTCCTATTGATTTTCATTCATTGGAAGAAAACGTAAAACTTCTTGAAGAACAGCTCGAACTTATACCTAACACATGTCTTGCCGATGGTGGCTATGCCAACGAGGAACAAATTCAATCACTTGAACAACAGGGAATAGAGTGTATTGTACATTTTGCAGGTGAAACAGAAACTAAGAAAACGCAACGAAACAAAGGTATTACTTTTACTTACAATGAAAAGGAAGACTGTTTCATCTGCTCACAAGGAAAAAGGTTATTATTAGTAGAGAAAAAATGCAAAAAAAAGAATCATTTTTTTAGCAAGTATCAATGCAAACAATGCAGTGAATGTGCTGTAAGACATGATTGTACAACTTCAAAAAAAGGTCGAATAATTTACAGAAGACTAAATGGGGAATGGTTAAATGCTTACAAAGAAAAAATGAAAACAAAAGAATTTAGAGAGAAATTTAAAAAACGAAAATGTGTGGCAGAACACCCATTTGGAACACTAAGATATCTAATGGGACAAATACCAATTTTACTGCGAAGTAAAGAAAAGGTACAAGTAGAAATAGATTTATACGCAACAGGATACAACTTGACAAGGTTGAAAAATGTTGAATTTGTACCTATTTTGCTCAAAAAATTGGAAAAATGGAATCCCCTTTCCTGTTTTTTTGCTTTTTTATCAATTTGGCTGGAAAAAAAGAGAATTTACAATCCCGTTTCTTACTTTAAAATTCATTGATCAAAATTTTATGATTATAAGTGATATGAAAAAAATAAAAACAAATCCAAATTTTCACACAACCTCAAATTTGAAGGGGTGATTTTGCGAAGCAAAATCGGGGTAGTTTATATAATAGATTTTCCATTTTTTTAATTCTTAATTCTTAATTGAATTTGGGGCGCGAAAATAAAATTTTTATCCTTTTTTGGGATTGAAAAGCCGGTTAAATTGTAAACTTTCTGCACCGAAATTGATTAATAAGCCGGTTTCAAAATTGTAATTTTCTAAAAAGTTCATACTTTGTTTTAGATGCACTTCTTCTATGTTGCTAACTGCCTTTATCTCAACGGGGATTTCGCCTGCCACTAAAAAATCAACCGATCTTTGCCCTATATCAGTACATTTGTAGAACAGAGGCAGTTTATATCCGCGTTGATGCTCAATTTTTCGCAACAACATCTCTGCGGATAGTGCACGTTTATAAACTATTTCCGTAAATCCATTACCCAGAATAATGTAAACTTCCCTTGCACAACGAACTATTTCTTGTGCGATAATGTCTTGTTCTTTTTGGAGCATAATATTTCAATATTTAAGTATGCCTCAAAAATAAGTTTATTTCTATTAACATTTAAATTTTGAATCATAAACACCGCCAAATTGATAAATGGTGCTATAAAACCTCTTGAATATACCTTTTCATCGTTTTTTTAAAGCAAAAATAAAGAGAAAAAAAATCTACTATTTTTGCCCACCAAAAAATTTATATAATGAAACGCACTATTACCATTTCTTTCTGCTTTATTCTTTTAGTTTTTAATTCTAAATTTTTAATTGTTAATTGCTCTGCTCAAACCGGCTATCAAATTAGAGTGAAGAATGAAATTATTACCGCCGATTCACTTTTTGTGTATGTGTATAATGTTAAAGAAAAGAAGTTTACCCCTTTTCAATCTTTAAAATTTGAAAAAGATATTACGCTTAAAAACAACATTCCATTAGATGCAGGAATCTACACCTTAGTAGCGGATTCGGTTATGCTGGGCGAATTTATTATTTCTGATCCCAAAAAACAGAAATTTACTATTTCCTTTAAAGAAAATGATGTTGAATTTGAGGGAAGTAAAGAAAACAGTGCCAATCATGAATATATGAAACAAATGATGGAGTTTTCATATCAAATGAATTTGTTAAATATGGAATTTCAACAGATGCAACAAAAAGGGTTGCCCAACTCGATGATGCAAGTGTATATGGATACATTTTTCATGAAATTAGATACTCTAAATTGGGAAAAGAGATCTTATCAAGAGAAAATAATGATAGAAAACAAGGGAACGTTGTTGGCATCTATTATTCAATGTTCTATGGAGGTGCCGCCCCCACCGCCCGACTACTACCGCAATCAAATACAAATGCTCACTTATTTGAGTTCTCATTTTTTTGATTCATTTACTTGGGATGATGAACGTTTGTTGAAAACGCCCGTTTTATACAATAAATTTAAAACATTTGTTCAACAAATCTCCTATTTAGATTCAGAAATAACCATTCCTATTGTAGTAAAAGCACTTGGCGACAGCAAAAAAAGCAGAAATCTCTATTTTGCTTTGTTCGATTTTATAGAGTTATATTTCGGCAATTACAAATCGCCCGAAATGCGTAATGAAGAATTATATATATCTATGTTGCACGATATTTTGACCTTTCCTGATTTGGAAGAAACAAAACGCCAACGCTATGAATATGAGTTAAATATTTTAGATAGAAATTTGCCCGGTACGCAGGCTATTGATTTTAATGTTCTATTGAGCGACGGAGATACCACTTCCCTCTATTCTTTTGAGGCTGAATATTTGATTTTATATTTTCAAAATCCCGACTGCCCCACTTGTGGTGATTTTCGTGAAAAATTGAAAAATATAGAGGTTTTATACCACGCCATCAATTCTGGAAAACTAAAAGTGATGACGGTTTTTTTTGAGAGTAATGAAGAGTTGTGGCGCAACTACCTTGAAAAAAAGGCTTTTAAAAATTGGGTTCACGCTTGGAACTACGACCTCCAAAT
>Ga0099364_10003603_pt1 | contig 23892 bp, 18 predicted proteins | sample TergutTh196P3_FD_73070 | JGI IMG/M metagenome (GOLD analysis project Ga0099364, IMG submission 73070) | Microcerotermes parvus P3 segment gut microbial communities from Pointe-Noire, Republic of the Congo - Th196 P3 | ecosystem: Host-associated > Arthropoda: Insects > Digestive system > Gut ...
GTCGTGGTAAGCAAAAAATGTAACCCCTCAAACCGTTGCGGTTTAAGGGGTTTGTGGTTGCGGGGGCAGGATTTGAACCTACGACCTTTGGGTTATGAGCCCAACGAGCTACCGAACTGCTCCACCCCGCGTAATATATAAATATCGTAGCACATGATATCACAGAGAAACATAAACGTCAATACCCCATGTAGATTTGTATGGTTCTGAGTAAACCACACTTACAGGTCATGTCCTTGCTCGTCATTGAAGTGCTTGACACTTAAATCCCATACGGAATGCGCTAAAATAACAGGTTATAGATTTAAAGATACTTCAAACTCAAGGGGATTGCGGTTTCCTGAATCAAGTTTATGACAGGCTTAACCGCAATCGCGAGGTCTTGATCTACCTCGGTGACAAGTAACAACAGCACGTGAATTCGTCTCGCTTTGACTGATACGATGTTACCACGCAATGAAAAAATATGGAGACGATAAGGAGGACTGACTTGCTGAATGATTAAGTCGTGATAACACCTGTGGACTAGAGGAAAAACTGCACCTCATCGAAATGAGCAGATTGGTAAGTTAGACTAAAAGTTGTAGTTTGCACCGCTTCCGAGATTAACATAACTATTGTACTGGTTTTTGAAAAAAACTGGTGAAATACGCTCACCGTTAAAGTATATGAAAAAACCTTTTGGAATTTGAGGATTATCATTTACATCGGAAGCGTGAGTTACATCAGCATAAGATACAATGCCAGTGTCATACTTTATGTAAACAAGCTTTGGATCAAATTGCTTCGTCCAATTCTCTGCGCTGTATTCTAATAAAAGCAATTCAAAATCATTACCATCAAGGGGTCTATTAATCTCCTTGAAAAACTTGATGTATTTTTGTTTTGCATCATCGTTTTCGGTATTGACAATACTTGCTATTTTCGCTCGATCAAAAGTGGCAATGCCGTCATCGAAATCATTGCTCTTTTGCATAAATGGAGCAAAAAACTTAAAAACAGATTCAAGGTTATCAGCGTTGGAGTCTCCATTAAATGTAGCGATATAATCCGAATGTGTTTTCCAAACGCTTTTCTTTCGGCTACGCCTGTCAAAGTATTCCTTAACTTCAGGCAAATCAAAATTCTCTTTTAGCAGGGAGATGATATCATCATCAGAAAGGTATCTCCACGTTCTTGTACCAATACGATTTCCATCACTTGTAGATAGCGCTTCGTAACAGAAAAAATCCATGAAATTATTACCAAGCTCTAGTCTCTCTTTAAGAATGCGTTTCACGGCGCATTGCAGCAACCAAGTCTCATACACAACAGCATTATGGGATTGTATCCACTTGATTTGATTGTTGCGTGCAATAATCACATGCTCGATAATACTAAGAGCAGACTTATTATAGACAGGCCATATAGCATCTCCCTGATGCTTATTCTTATCAAGAGCAAAAGCAGAAACGAGTCGAGGCAAATCCATTTCGACATTACGATACCCAGAAGTTGCAGAATCGCGCACAATATAGTCGAGTTTGTCTACGTCAATCAATTTTGCGTTTAGTATACGAATTAGAGAGTTTTTGATTTCATACTCCTTTGGTCCACCTTGGGGAGTATGATAAGTAATTCCTGTGATGGCTCTTATTATGAAATCGAGATACTCATTACGTTTATCCTCAGGGAAAAGGGATGATATGCCGACCTCTTTCCCTGTGTCATCGAACAATAATGCTTTATTTGATACACATATCAAAGCACTCATCAGTTCGTGCTGATTAGGGTTGTTGTTTCCCGGTAGATTCGCGTCTCGTTCAAAATCCTCTGATATTTTTGCACCAAAAAGCGAATTAATGCTGCCCTTTAGCTTCTCCATGGTTTTGCTTCTTGGGTAAAAGACTTCAAGGGTGTGGGAAAATGGTGCATGTCCAATATCGTGAAGCAGACAAGCTACCAAAAATGGCTTGCGTAGCTCTTTGATGAAATCGCAAAAATCGCTTTTTAAACTTAAGCTTAGGTTTTTCTCGATTGCGTCATAAACTTGACGGCCTATATGGTATACTCCGAGTGAATGAATAAACCTATCATGGACAGATCCGGGATACAAAACACGATATGAAGTTTGCTCTAATCGCTTTAGCCGCTGAAAAGCAGCTGTGTCGATAATTGGAATTAAGTATTCTTCGATAGTAACGTATCCATGTACAGGATCTTTGATAAGCTTATCACTCATTTTTCTACCTTCCTTAGTATCTATGTCAATATGCCGAGAATCGCCGTCATTGCAAGTCTGGATCAAGCTTGATACTTACTAAGTTAAAGCACTGTTTGTGGCATTCTGCCTTGAGCGCGCAACAACGCAGACAACAGTTAACTTTAGATAAACATGAGTGTTCATAGAATATGTATGTGTTATCGTAAGACAATCCAAACTTCCTCCATTACCTCTAGCAACCAAGCTGGCGTTATACTTTTTATATAGACCTCAAGTTTTTGTTTTAGATGCAAATTGCCGTTCGCAACACTAGGCTTAATTCGCACAATACTTGGACATTCATGATTTGGGAGTTGTTTAAATTCTATTATGCTTTTGTAGCATATGGCAGTATCCAAAATATCTCCTAAGGATATATCAACATACCGTCCTTTAGCTTTGCACTCTGGATCGGTTAAAAGCTTTTCGTTCAGTCTATTGCTGTAATCGATGAATTCTGATTGCATGAATTCAGTTTTGTCCGTATCTTCGAGCATATGAAGCCAAGCGTTACCGACAACAAGGTCTGGTGGAATCCTCATTATATACTCCTCCGTTTATAAATGCTCATTGGTGTATCACCACAGCATCTTGTTTTTCGGGGCATATTATATACGAAATGAGCTATGCGAGTCAAGAATAATAAATATTTAAGTTTCCCCAATGAAGATTGCAAGTTTAATTGCCCAAGTTTTTCCAGTCGACTTTTTGCCGCAGATTTTTTGCATAGATTGGCTTTTTTGCCCTTGTTTACCGTTCCATGCAAATGCGGTGTTGCGTCAATAGCGCGAAGCGCTTATCTTGACCTAGATTCAACCAAACAATGCCACCCGTGAGAAATACTGGTAATCTCTCTGGATGTTTTGGAAACATATCGAGAAGTTGTGAATAACTATTTATGTGATATGCTAAAAGAAACGAATAGTATAATGCTAAGAATCAATGTGATTAAGGGGTGGCACAATGCGCGAATTAATAACGAACAACACCACAAAATGCGTAGGTTGCAACAGGTGCATCCGATTCTGCCCGGTGGAAGGCGCCAATATTGCATATGCTGAAAGGGGAGAAATAAAAGTCAAAGTAGATAGTACTCACTGCATTGCATGTGGTGCTTGCATTGATGCGTGCAAGCATGATTCTCGGAATTATTATGATGACACAGAACGCTTTATCCACGATTTAGAAGCGGGAGTACCCATATCAATGTTCGCTGCACCTGCAAACCGGGTGAATGGAGAAAACTGGGGGAGATTGCTGACTTGGCTTCGACAAAAGGGAGTCAAGAAAATCTATGATGTTTCGCTTGGTGCCGACATATGCACATGGGCGCATATAAGATATATACAAAAAGAAAAACCAAGAGCAATTATCACGCAACCTTGCCCAGCTATAGTCAACTACATTCTTATCCACAACCATGAATTGATTAACTATCTTTCGCCAATACATAGCCCCATGCTATGTACGGCGATATATATGAAAAAAAACCAAGGCGTAAACGAGAGAATCGCCGCGCTGTCGCCGTGCATAGCAAAAACACATGAGTTTGACGACACTCATCTCGTCAATTACAATGTGACACTAAAAAAGCTTTATGAGTACCTACAACAACACAACATCATCCTTCCATTGCAAGAGAGTGGATTCGATCATGCGGAATCATCTTTGGGACGCCTCTATTCAATGCCGGGAGGTCTCAAAGAAAATGTGGAGCAGTATTTAGGAAAAGTGCTGCGTATAGACAAAGCTGAAGGGCAGAACGTCGTATACAAAGCGCTGGACAGCTTTTCGATGCAAGGGGAGGAACACTTGCCGGCAATATTCGATGTGCTGAATTGCCAAGAAGGATGCAATCTTGGTACAGGCTGCAACCATGAGCGAAGCATATTCGAGATAAATTCCATCATGGATGAAGCTCGGCAGAGCGTATTGGGAAGCCATGACCAAGTTGAATTTGAAAAACTGTTTGAAGAATATGATCGTTCCCTCAAATTGAATGATTTTGTGCGCAGATACACCACTGCACAGGTCCTCAAGTATTCAGCTACAGAAGAAGAAATCGAAAGTGCATTCGAGCTTTTGGGCAAAGACAACGAAGCGGATAGACATTTCGACTGTAGTGCCTGCGGTGCCGACACTTGTTTGGGCATGGCAAAGCAAATAGCTTGTGGTTTGAATATACCTACGAACTGCATACAAAAAGTACGCAACGATGTTCACAAAGAACATGATGCTGTCCTTGGATTATCTGCCTCGAATATAGAAAACATCAAAGAAATCCTCACAGATATTTCAAAAATCAAAGGCTTGTCGGATGATATTTTTGAGAATGTATCTGATGTTAACACTGCGATAGAAAAGTACAGTAAAATGGCATCTGAAATCGAGAGCATTGCAATGCAAATCAATATCATATCTCTCAACGCTTCGATAGAAGCAGCCAGAGCAGGGCAGCATGGAAAAGCGTTTTCTGTCGTAGCAGAAGAGATACGCCGCTTGGCGAACTCGTCTAAAAAAACTGTTTCTGAAACGGAGCAAATAACGGAGCAAACATCAAAATCCATTAAAGGGATCAATACAATGGTGGAGCATATTAGCACAGAGGTTGAAAAAGCATTCCACAATATCTCTGATATATCAAAGAAAACGCAAGATGTGCTTGTGAAAACCGAGGCGAAACAATAATAGACCAAATTGGAAAATGGTGTCAGGAGACAGGCTCTCTTGACACCATTTTGATTTTATATCTCCAATGATAAGAATTCATAGCTAAAACGTCAATAAAGTACACAAAAAAGAGCACCAATGGCTATAGCGAATAAATATCGCATCCAATGGAATCAGCCAGAGATTGCTAAAGTGGCTACGAATCACTCTGCCGGTAAGTCTTGAGAAAATCTGAAAGCCTTGAAATAACTTCCATAAGCTCGTCTTGCTTAGGCAAATAAGCTACACGGAAATGATCGGGTTTCTTCCAATTGTAGCTGCCTCCATGGGTCAATAGAACGTGCTTCTCCCTTAGAAAGTCAAGAACAAACCTTTCGTCATTGGTTATACTATACATCTCTGTGTCGATTTTGGTGAAAATATACAAAGCTGCACGAGGTTTCACGGCGCTGATGCCGGGAATGCCGGTCAGCGCAGTGTATGCGTATTCTCGCTGTTCGTACAACCGACCACCCGGCGAGACATTCCTTCTAACACTCTCCAGGTCGCCGAGTGCAGCGGAAATAACTGACTGCCCGGTAACGTTGGAACATAGTCGCAGCGATGAAAGAACATTTAATCCTTCGATGTAGCTCCCGGCACCGGATTTGTCTCCGGCGAGTACCATCCAACCAGCGCGATACCCGCAAATCTGATGTGATTTCGACAAACCATTGTACACCACTGTGAGCAGGTCGGGCGCTAGCGAAGATATCGAAACATGCTCATATCCATCCATAACAAGCCGATCATAGATTTCATCAGAAAAAAGAACAAGATTATACTCCCGAGCCAGCTCTGCAATACTGTTTAGCAAGCTTTTTGGATATACAGAACCTGTGGGGTTGTTGGGGCTAATGACAACAATAGCGCGTGTGCGAGATGTGATTTTTTGCTTGATATCGTCCAAATCCGGATACCATTCAGCGTCTTCGTCGCACATGTAATGTACAGCAGTACCACCTGCAAGTATTGTCGAAGCAGTCCATAGGGGATAGTCAGGTGTTGGAATAAGAATCTCATCGCCGGGATTTAGAAATGCTTGAAGGGAGAGTTGAATCAATTCGCTGACTCCGTTCCCGGTGTAGACATCCTCAACGCTGACATTAGGGATGCCAATGGACGTGGAGTAATTTGCGATAGCTTCTCTCACATTGGGCAGTCCTTTTGAAGCGGAATAAGGGGCCGAAGAACCTGCTAGTTGATGGATGGCGTTTAGGATTGAATCTGGAGCATCAAAACCGAAAGCAGCGGGGTTGCCGGTATTGAGCCTGATGATGCTGATACCATCGCGTTCCAACCGATCAGCTTCGTCTGATATAGGCCCTCGAATGTCGTAGCGAACATTTTGCATTTTATCAGATTTGTTTATAATCATTGCGCTAACCTCCTGAATTCGTTCTCGGAAGGGCATAAAAAATCCGCCCTTAAAGAACAAGTTTGTCTTATTCTTAGGACGAAACAAAGTGTTCCGCGGTACCACCTAAGTTCGGAGTGTTATGTCTCCGCTCTTTGCCGACGCTAAAGCTTGTGAAATGTACGTCGCTGCGCTGTAACGCGCGCACCGCGTTGAAGCCTACTTGACTTTCCCGAAAGAAACCCGAGGGAGTCCGTAAGGGGATGCCGTTCGGTTCACAGCTCCGAGACCGCTTCAACATGCCTTTGTGAAGACTCGCACCAAGGATAGCGTTTATTTGCGAAAGCAACCCTTTCCCGTCTTCTCTCTGAAACGCAGCACATGCTTACTATTTTCTCATCAAAGCCTTTAGTATGATATGACGACATTATGGAGGATAAAGCCTCGTTTGTCAAGACAGAATTTCATTAATTTTCTCCTTGATTTCAGGGAGAAAGTGATATATGCTATGAGGCGAGGACTCAATAGGGTATTTTGGAGGGGAAGTAATGAAACTTGACAAACTAATTGGCGAGAGATTCAAGGAAAAGCCGGCAGACAGTGTTGTGGAGAGTCATGCGCTAATGGTGCGAGGCGGTTACATCAAAAATATAGCAAATGGGCTTTTTTCGTCTTTTAACGTACTGCGCAGAATCACGAAAAAAATCGAGGACATAATCCGTGAGGAAATGGATGCCATTGACGGCCAGGAAGTACTATTTCCGATTGTGCTGCCGGCGTCATTATGGCAGGAATCCGGACGGTATGAAACAGTCGGGCGTGAGCTGTTAAGGTTCGTTGACAGAAACGGGAGTCCCATGCTATTGGGTATGACCCATGAAGAAGCAGCAGTCCATCTGGTTCGAGAATATGGTCAATCATATACGAAGTATCCATTTATGGTCTATCAAATCCAAACGAAATTCCGCGATGAAGCCCGGCCAAGGGGTGGCCTGATACGCGTTAGAGAATTTACAATGAAAGATGCATATTCCTTTCATCGAACTCAAGAAGATTTGGAAGCTTATTATGAAAGATGCCATAAAGCATATGAGCGGATATTCGACCGCGCAGGTCTTCCTGAAGTAGTCTCTGTAGCCTCTGATTCCGGAATGATGGGGGGCAAAGTAGCACACGAGTTCATGCTGCTAACACCAATAGGCGAGGACACTATTGTCACATGTTCCTGTTGCGACTATCGCGCAAACATGGAAGCAGCAGCCAGCATTGTAGTAAATGAGAGCGTAGAACCATTATTGCCGCTGTCAACAATCCACACTCCTGGTGCAATAACAATTGAAGAAGTTTGCAATTACCTCCAATTACCTATTGAAAAATCGTGCAAAGCTGTCATATACCAAAAAGCGATAACACAAGAGTATGTTGTCGTATTCATACGAGGCGATTTGGATGTTAATGAAACAAAGTTGAGAAATTACCTCAAAGAAGAGATATATCCGGCGAACATCGAAGAAAACAGCGGACTTGTTGCAGGATACTTAGGTCCGCATAAAACTGATAAAGCAATAATGCTCTTTGATAATTCTCTCAAAGGAATCAATGATCTATGCTGTGGAGCTAATGTGGCGGAGTATCACTATACGGGATTCCAAATCGACCGAGATTATGGCGAAGCGGAGTATCACGATTTTGCAAAGGCAATGAAAGATGGAATCTGCCCGCAATGCGGAAATACCTCATTACTGATATCCAGAGGAATTGAAGTAGGGAACATTTTCCAACTGGGTGATAAGTACACAGTGTCAATGGATATGAAGTATACTGACGAGAACGATGAAATTATGACTCCAATTATGGGATGTTATGGAATCGGTGTCGGTCGTTTAGCTGCTTCAGTTTGCGAAGCTCACAGGGATGACAACGGCCCGATATGGCCTATGGCGATTGCGCCTTGGCAAGTGCATATTTGCTGCTTAAGAGCGGATGATGAAAAAACAAAGACATTTGCAGATAGCTTGTATGAGCAAATGGAAAGCAGGGGCATTGAGGTTATTTACGACGATAGAGTCGTTAGCGCCGGTATAATGTTTTCAGATGCTGATTTGCTAGGGGTACCGATACGTGTTATCGTCAGCCCACGCAACATGGAGGAGGAGTGTTGCGAAATCGTCACTAGAGACAAGACCGTGGAACTAAAAGCAAAATTTGATGAAGTTATACCATCCATTAAAAGGATGATTAATGAAATGCTGGCGTGAACAGACATCTGGCAATACCATTACATTCGTATCCCGCCATCAATTAGCTCAAAGTGAAGGGGGGAGATGTCATAAAACAGCCAAATATCCAAAAAACATATACCTTGATGACTATACTCAGCATATTGCTTGCTATGTTAATAGTTTTTATGACAGTCTATGCTTTGGCGTTCCGAATTGTGGAAACTCCCGGGGAAGAATACTATTTGTTTCCTGCTGTGTCGCTATTATCCCTGTCAAGCGCAGCGATGTCGATAGCAGTATTGCGGCCAATATCTTTGCTCCAAGAGAGGATAAAACAAACCGAAGACTCGCTTAAGGATTTAAACGGATTGCATTTAACAATGCGTGCACAAAGACACGACTTTATGAACCATTTGCAAGTCGTACATAGCCTGATAGAGCTTAGTAAATATTCTGACGCTGCAGATTACATCGAAAAAGTATATTCAAGTATCGAAAAAGTAAGCAACACTTTGAAAACAGGTATCCCGGCTGTAAATGCGATACTTGAAGCAAAGAGAAAAGCTTGTGAAAACAAAGGCATCGAAGTAAAAATGGAAGTGAGAACAACCTTTTCTGAGATGCCAATCCCAGACTGGGAATTGTGCAGAACTCTTGGCAACATAATTGACAACGCAGTGAATGCATTGGAGGAAGGATCAAACAGCCCATGGATAAAAATCGAAATGCTTGAAGATATGTTTAATTATATATTTAAAATATCTAACAATGGACCTGCGATACAACCAAGTTTATGGGAGAAAATCTTTGAAACAGGTTACACAACCCAGAGCGCAAAAGGCGGGGAAGGGATGGGTCTTGCGATATGCAAAAGAATTATGAGTAGATATGGTGGGAAACTGCGAGTGTTTTCGGATGAAACAGAGACAGTGTTTGAAGGAATTATTCCGAGGAGAAAAGGAAACGTAACATCGATTGAATGATGGATTTTGCAACAAACAACACTTGAAAACGACAATTCAGACAAATAAATGTAGGTTTCAGCATTTATCTATTGTCGTAAAAGAACCTTGATACTATACTGCTCGCATGGAGGTAAAAGGAATGGTTATATATGAACTATTTGAAAATGTTTCGTGGGTCTCCATAATACTCTTTATTACTGGCATACTACTCCTCGTGCTCGAATTGTATGAACCTGGTTTCGGGTTGTTTGGATCTCTGGGCGTGATTTTGCTTGTGGCGTGCATATTTGTTACCGCGAAGACAGTGTTAGAGGGAATCATACTTACCGCTCTCTTTTTCGTGATCATTATTACAATGCTGGTGATATTTTTCACGATGCTGTCTCGAAACCGATTACCAAAAAATCTTGTTCTCCATGAAGCAACAAGTGCAGAGCAAGGTTTTTCCGGCACAGAAGATATGCAATATCTCTTAGGTAAAAATGGAGTGGTCGTCACTGTTTGCCGACCAGCAGGCAACGTTGATTTTGACGGCGTGAAGCTTGATGTGGTTAGCCGAGGTGAGTACATCGAGAAGGGAGTATTAGTGGAAGTTATCGAAATCGAAGGAAGCAGAATAGTTGTCAAAGCTAAGATACAATGAATTGGAAGGAGATAAAATCATGGAACCTTGGTTGGTAATTGTTATAGTCCTGCTAGGACTCGCATTCATTGCCTTATTCTTCGCGTTTATCCCGGTAGCACTTTGGATAAGTGCGGTTGCTGCAAATGTTAAAGTTGGAATATTGACATTGGTAGGTATGAGACTTAGACGCGTGACACCTTCCCGAATCGTTAACCCGCAAATCAAAGCAGTAAAAGCAGGTTTGAACCTGAACATCAGCAATTTGGAAGCGCATTATCTTGCAGGAGGAGATGTCGACCGTGTTGTTAATGCGCTGATAGCAGCGCAAAGAGCGAACATCTCCCTTGAATTCGAGAGAGCAGCAGCGATAGATCTAGCTGGGCGCGATGTGCTGGAAGCCGTTCAAATGAGCGTAAATCCCAAAGTTATAGAAACACCTCCCATCACTGCTGTAGCAAAAAATGGCATAGAAGTAATAGCAAAGGCAAAAGTGACTGTCAGAGCAAACATAGATAGGCTCATCGGAGGTGCCGGAGAACCTACAGTGGTAGCTCGCGTGGGCGAAGGAATCGTCACAACTATTGGTAGTTCGCAATCCCATGAGGAAGTCTTGGAAAACCCGGACAATATTTCAAAAATAGTGTTGGAAAAAGGGCTGGAAGCAGGAACAGCTTTTGAGATTCTATCAATCGACATTGGAGATATTGATATCGGCAGAAACATCGGAGCGCAGCTTCAAACGGACCAAGCTGAAGCAGACAAGAGAATAGCGCAAGCCAAAGCAGAGGAACGCCGTGCAATGGCAGTTGCTTATGAACAGGAGATGAAAGCGCAAGTACAGGAAATGCGCGCAAAAGTCGTTGAAGCAGAAGCAGAGGTTCCCAGAGCGATGGCTACTGCTTTGAGAGAAGGAAAACTCGGTGCTATGGACTACTACAATATGATGAATGTAGTATCGGATACTCAGATGAGAAACTCCATAGCAGGAATAGATGAAAAGCCTTCCGAAGATGTGGGTAATGTATAAGGTGAAATAATATGGGAGATTTGTTAGGTCGCGTCATAGGCAACGTTGCCAATGCAACAGCAAAAGGTATAAAAAGTGCAGTGACGGAACGCTCCACACGGATGAAACTAAGCCAGGAACCTGATGTTCCAATTGCCGCACCGGTTGCAGCTGAAAATGCGAACGCAAATGCGAATGAGCAAGTAGAACCGGCTTTGGAGCTAGCCGAAGAGGCGATGCAACCGACACAGCAGAACGTAGAGATTGTCTCAGAAAACGAAGAAATATCGAAAGAACTGAAACCTTCAGCCGGGAAAGTAGAACGGAAACCTGTTGTTCAACCTAGCATTAACGATGGAACGATTGACAGCTCGAAAAACACCGCAAAAATGAAATTTGATGCTCAAGGGATGCGCAATGCCATTATCATGTCAGAAATAATCGCGCGCCCCCTGTCAAAAAGAAAGAGAAGGTAATGGCATTAAGGATTTTTATAGCTGATGATGACAGCGGTATGCGCAACGTGTTGCGCGGGATAATTGAAAGCATGGATGGAATGCAATGTGTTGGTGAAGCAGCGGACGGTGCTGAGGCTGTCCGCTGCTGCTTGGAGCTTAAGCCCGATGTGGTGCTCATGGACGTTCAGATGCCTGAGCTCGACGGCGTTCAAGCAGTCAAAGAAATTTTGGCTGTTTTGCCTGATACCATACCGGTTTTTTGCACTGCTCACAGCGAATATATGCCGGATGCTTTTGCAGTATATGCTGCTGATTATCTAATCAAACCCTTTAAAACTGACCGTGTTCGCCAAACACTTAGAAGAATCAGCACCGCAAGAGCGCGAAACAAAACTGCTCCAGCCCGTTCGATTGTCATAAAGAATAGAGATGGCATGGTATTTTTGCCGATTAACGACATTGTTTTATTGTACCGGGAAAGCAGGCTATCTTATATTGAGACTCTAGGAGGATCATTCACCACATCCGAGAGCCTAAATGAGCTTTTCAAAAAGCTGGATGGTGACATTTTCTTCAGGTGCCACCGAGCGTACATAATTAATGTTTCATCCATCACCACTATTCATCCATATGGCCGTTGGACATACATAATTTCCCTCAAAGGAACTGAAAAAACCGCTCTGATAACACAAGAAAAACTGGAAGAACTACAAAAAGTCATGGGCTTGTAAATATAGCACCGGTCATGGATAAAATAATCTGTTAGTGTGCGGTGCATGGAAAAGCGCGTGACATGCTACAACATATACAATCATCTTGTATGTTACTGGCGAAAAGCGCTTGTTTTTTCGCTTAAAAGCAAGTATAATCAAAATATAACGAATTATTTCGCAAAGAGAGGTACGCCAATGATCAACTAGTCCGATTTACCATTTTGCAAGCCAAGCCATATTCTACAAGGCTTGGTTTGAGTTGGAATTGGACTAGCAAAAGGCAAATATTGCTGCCTAATGCGATTTATGGGATGGTTTTGTGCTTCCCGAGGTAGTCAAGAGCTATGGATGTGCCTATCTCTCGCAGCTCTCCGGGGAGTAATACCTAAAGTCCTTTTCCAATTAGGAGGAGGTTTTTTTATGTCAATGATCAACGTATCAAACCTGACATTTGCATATGAAGGAAGTTATGATAATATTTTCGCAAATGTGTCTTTTCAAATTGATACAGACTGGAAACTTGGTTTTTGCGGACGCAATGGACGAGGTAAAACCACATTTCTCAAGCTTCTGATGGGAGCATATGAATACAGTGGGTCTATCTCTGCAAGCGTAGACTTTGAGTATTTCCCTTACCCGGTCTCAGATACTTCACGAAGCACCATAGATATACTGGTACAGATTGCTCCTGAAGCTCAAATGTGGGAAATCCGCAAAGAAACATCCAAACTCGACGTTGTAGAGGATGCGCTATATAGACCTTTTTTTACTCTTTCAAATGGTGAACAAACCAAAGTGCTGTTAGCCGGGCTTTTTTTGCGTGAGAACAGCTTCTTGCTTATAGATGAACCGACAAACCATTTGGATATGGCAGCTCGTAAAATAGTCTCAAACTACCTGAATGAGAAAACAGGTTATATTCTTGTTTCCCATGACAGAATGTTTTTAGACGATTGCATTGATCATATTTTGTCGATAAACAAAGAAAACATCGAGATTCAAAAAGGGAATTTTGCTGCTTGGTGGGAGCATAAAGAACGCCAGGATGCGTTTGAACTAGCTCAAAACGAAAGGTTGGAGCATGAAATCGGGAGGTTGAAAGTATCAGCCGAGAGGACTGCGCGCTGGTCGGATATAGTGGAAAAAAGCAAGAAACAACCTCAAAAGTCTGGATTGAGCGCTGATAAAGGCTACATCGGACACAAAGCAGCAAAGATGATGAAACGCTCCATGTCTACTGAAAAGCGCCGCAACAATGCTGTAGAAGTGAAATCTAAACTGCTAAAGAACATCGAGACAGCAGATGAACTGAAAATTCACCCACTGAGTCACCACACAAAGCAATTCGCTTGGCTTGATAGCATTACAATTGCATATGATGGAAAAGAGATTATCAAGGACTTTAGTTTATCGCTGAGTGAAGGAGATCGGCTAGCGCTGTTGGGAAGCAATGGATCAGGTAAAAGCAGTGTCCTAAAGCTTCTATGCGGGGAAGATATCCCTCATACAGGAGCTGTCAATATTTCAAGTCAGCTTATTATTTCATATGTACCACAAGATGCATCCTTCCTTGCTGGTGATTTGAGCGCTTATGCAGAGCAACACAACATAGACGAACCATTGTTTAAAGCAATCCTGCGGAAGCTAGACTTTACGAGAGTCCAATTTGAAAAAGACATAGCTGATTTCAGCGCAGGGCAAAAGAAAAAAGTCTTGCTTGCTCGCAGCCTTTGCGAACAAGCTCACCTGTACATCTGGGACGAACCGCTCAACTATATTGATGTACTTTCGAGGATGCAAATTGAGGAGCTGATAGCGAAATACAAGCCGACAATGCTCTTTGTGGAACACGATAGAGCTTTCGTTCACAAGGTTGCGACAAAAAACGTTGAATTATCAAGGGCTTTGTGATACAATGCCCAAATAGTCAAGGATTACGTCTATGGCATGTTGCATCTGTCTAATACCAACACCCTGGATACAAGCTGATATGACCGATATAGGCTATGCATCAGTATTCAAAGGGGTTGGGCTTAGTATAAACTCATTAATGAATTAGGAGGAATCCGGCATGGGCAAGGGAACGTTCTACATCTCAACGCCAATCTATTACCCGTCAGACAAACTGCATATAGGGCATACATATTGCACTGTGGCAGCGGATGCAATGGCGAGGTACAAACGAATGTGCGGCTACGATGTAATGTTCCTGACAGGGACAGATGAGCATGGGATGAAAATTGAAGAGAGTGCAAAAGCCGCTGGTATCACGCCGAAGGAATTTGTCGATGAAATCATCTGCGGCAAAAACGGGATATTGGACTTATGGAAACTGATGAACATATCATACGACCGATTCATCCGCACCACAGACGATTATCATGTGCAGTCTATTCAAAACATTTTCCGTACCCTATACGAAAAAGGTGACATATACAAAGGTATCTATAAAGGACTCTACTGTACACCATGTGAATCATTCTGGACAGACAGTCAATTAGTGGATGGGAAATGCCCTGATTGCGGGAGAGATGTCCATTACGCAGAAGAAGAAGCTTATTTTTTCCGTCAGTCTAAGTATTCCCAGCGAATCATGGAATTGATGCCCACATACCTTGAACCGGCTTCACGAGTCAATGAAATGATGAACAATTTTCTCATACCCGGACTCGAAGATATATGTGTCTCTCGCACCACGTTCACGTGGGGGATACCTGTGGATTTTGACCCGGGACACGTTGTATATGTATGGGTTGATGCCCTTTCCAACTACATCACCGCCCTCGGATATGGTAATGACAAGTTCGATGATTACGATAAATTCTGGCCTTGCGATGTGCATTTTGTTGGTAAAGAGATAGTCAGACTCCACTCAATACTATGGATAGCCATGCTGATGGCTTTGGATGTACCGTTGCCAAAAAAGGTTTTTGGGCATGGTTGGCTACTCTTGGACGGAGATAAGATGAGCAAATCCAAAGGCAATGTCAGAGATCCGATTGTTCTGGCACAGCGATACGGTGTGGATGCATTACGGTTCTTTCTGCTGCGTGAGTTCACTTTCGGATCTGATGGCAACTTTACAAACGAATTGCTTTTAACTCGGATAAACTCCGATTTAGCAAACGATTTGGGCAATTTGGTCTCGAGAACAGTAGCAATGGTAGACAGGTATTTTGATGGAACACTACCTGTGGAGCAAGTCAGCGATACAATTGACAATGAGCTTATATCAGCAGCGGCTGGGTTAGCGATTATGTATGAAACCCACATGGAAAAGTATGCTTTTCACAATGCTCTGGCAGAAATTTTTAAAGTAAGCTCCCGTGCGAACAAATACATCGATGAAACAGCTCCATGGGAACTGGCAAAGGACGAGAACAATAAGTCCAGGCTTGCAGCGGTCATGTACAACCTGCTCGAAACGATTCGCATATGCACAGTCCTGCTGCAACCTTTCATACCTGACTCATGCACGAAGATTTTTCAGCAAATTGGGGCTGCAGTAGAACTCAGGACATTTGATAGTTCCGCTTATTTCGGAGCAATGGATAAAAATGCCACAATTGAAAAAGGCGATATCATTTTCCCTCGTCTTAATGTAGAAAAAGAGCTGATAGAACTCTCGGGTATGTAGCCCGAGAGTTCCCAAAGCGGTGGGCAATCGTAAAAAGGATTAGCTGCTTTGCGAATATTGTCTGTGTCTGCACACCCATTTAGTGCTTGCAACGTTTTCCTATAATGCAACTCCTAACAAAATATGGAGGTTAAATAAGCCATGTCAATATTTATGTCACTGTTACTTGGTCTTGTTCAAGGGGTAACCGAATTCTTGCCTGTCTCCAGCTCAGGACACCTGTCAATATTGCAAAACATATTCAATCTGAACTACGCTGAGGACAACCACTTGCTATTTGAGGTACTATTGCATCTTGGCACGTTAATTTCGATCATTGTTGTTTATTGGGAAGATATTAAGACAATGCTCGCAGATGGGCTGACATTTTTAAGAATGAGGTCGGAACTGGACGCAGACGAACCAATCGTATTGAAACCGCCTGCTAGAGCTTTGCTTTTTGTAATCATCGGCACTTTGCCGATGATAATTGCCCTTGTATTCTCACGCAGCGTCAAAAGGTTGTTTTTCAGCCTCGGTTTCATCGGATTCGCGCTGATTATCACCGGTGGGCTCCTCTTCGCTTCTGAGAAATATATAACAAAAGGAAATAAAACAGAAAGAACAATGACCCTTGCTGATGCGCTTTTCATAGGACTTTCTCAAGCTGTAGCCATACTGCCGGGATTGTCACGTTCTGGAACAACGATAGCAGTAGGTCTGGCTCGTGGACTCAGCGGTAATTTCGCAGTCAGGTTTTCCTTGTTGCTATCGATTCCAGCAGTTTTGGGAGCAACATTCGTTACCTTAATCTCTGCGTTTAGATCAGGTATTAATTTCTCGCTTTTTCCTATATATTTAGTTGGATTTGTAATCGCTACAGTCACTGGTTTTTTTGCAATTCAGTTCATAAGACGCCTGATGGCTAAAGGCGACTTCGGGAAGGTAGCATACTATTGTTGGGGTGCCGGTCTGCTGACGGTAATAATGTCATTTTTCAGGTAAACAGTGAGTATTTGCAAAAGACATACCACCTAGCAGCATTTTGTGCGATGCTCGCAATGCAATACTCCGACGGTGTCTGGCTAAAACATTTTTCCATTCACTTAGGTTAGGGAATAGGAATACAAGAACAATGTCACAACAAACGAATAGAAAAAAAACAACAGGTACAAAAACAGCAACTGCAAAAGCTCCGGCATCAAGAAGCACTGCCAAAACACCGATTCGCAGCAACAGAAACAATAGTGCAAAGATTCCGCGACGCCGCGAGATAATGGCAGTAGTGTGTTTTTTGCTGTCCATATTTACCTTTATCGGATACTGGAATACAGAAGGAGCCTTTATCGGATTATTTTGCAATTTTCTAAAGGGACTAGTTGGAAAAGGATTTTATGCATTTTCACCGGCACTATTCGTTTGCGCAGTGATACTCACTTTCCATCGAGGGAAGCCGGTGCGTTTTAGAACTATCAGCACACTCGTTTTGACGATAGTAGTTGGAGCACTTGTGCACTTGTTCTCAAACATACCGCCATACGAAATGACTTCAGGGATGTTCGCAGAACTTTGGAAAGATGGGGTAATTCTACAATCGGGAGGAGCTATCAGCGGGACTCTTGCAGAGGTTTTTCAGTGGCTGTTCTCTAAAGCCGGTGCGTTGATAGTTTTCATTTGCGCTGTGCCTTTTTTTCTGCTCTCGGCACTCAACAAGACAATTACTGACATAACAGACGCAATAAAAGCCAGAGAGCGCAGAGAGTATTTACCGGAACCTGAACCTGTTCCGCGACCTCGCGAACAGCAAAGCATTAATCGCAATAGCACAGGATCAACTACTACGAGACAGCCAAAAGCTATTGATATTCCCATTGATGAAGCACTTAATCAAGCATCGCAACAGGATAGCAAAAAAGCAGAAAGGGCTGGATTTTTCTCCAGGACACCTCGGGTAAAAACACCGGATCAACTAATCGCTCAGTTTGCGCCGGATGAAAGGAACGATGAAAATATCGGAGCAAACCAAGCGGAAAACCATGAAAGCACCGAGATCGAAATTATCGACATGCCCCTTGATATACCATTTATGGAAACAAAGGCAACAAAAGTAGCGTCCGGAAGAAATCAAGTACCTTCAAAACCTTCCGATCATCCTGAAGCACCGGAATCGCTTGAGATTGCTCCTGAACCACCTGAACCTAAAACCTTAGAAATTGATGGAGCAGCGCCTGTTCAAGATCAACCCGACAGAGCACATGATAAGTATATTGAATCTACTGAAATAGCGGAGAATCAACTAACTCCTCTAATCCCGCTTAAAAATGACAGACAAATTGATGCACAGCAAAAAGATACTCGGCAAGAAGATTCGGGCCAATCAGGGAAACAGATAGAAGCAGAGCAACCCATAAGGAGCGTTCTGCCAGAAGCTTCAGCGACAAGCAGCGGTTCAAGCGAGACCTTTAGCGAAGCTGCTCAAGATGAATCCGAACAAACAGCAGAGTATCAATTCCCGCCAATAGAAATGTTATCTGTTGGAACACCTGTTTCTGGTGACGGATACGAAGACGAGGTTAAGACAAACTCAGATCGTCTGGAAGCTGCGTTTCGCAGTTTCGGCGTCAATGTCACCATATCGAAAACCACAAGGGGACCAGCTGTCACCAGGTATGAAGCGGAACTCGAAGCAGGCATCAAACTAAGCAGGCTAACAGGATTGGCAGACGACATCGCACTATCTCTCGGAGCCAGCGGAGTCCGCATTGCTGCCATGCCTAACAAAATATCAACCGTGGGTATAGAAGTACCAAATAAAACAATTAGCACAGTAAACCTGCGTGACATAATAGAATCCCGGGAATTTCAAAACGCAGACTCGAAAATGACCTTTGCAGTGGGAATGGATATTTCGGGGGAAGCAATCGTTGGGAACATATCAAAATTGCCCCATCTGCTAGTTGCAGGAACAACTGGGTCCGGCAAATCTGTTTCGCTGAATTCTCTTATACTAAGCATATTATATAAAGCTACACCAGATGAAGTGCGATTCATTATGATTGACCCAAAAATGGTAGAATTCAAAGTGTACAACAGCATCCCACACCTTCTAGTACCTGTGGTAACAGATGTTAAGAAAGCTGCTGGTGCGCTTCAATGGGCTGTTGTGGAAATGATGAAAAGATATGCGCTTTTCTCAGAAACAAACGCAAGGGACATAGAAGGATATAACCAAATTGCAAGAGAATCCGAGGAATACGAGATGATACCTCAAGTCATAATAGTAATTGATGAGCTTGCGGATTTGATGATGATGGCAGCAAAGGAAGTGGAAGAGTCGGTGTGCCGGGTAGCGCAGATGGGACGCGCCGCCGGGATGCATCTCGTAATCGCCACCCAAAGCCCCAGAGCTGATGTTATTACCGGTCTGATGAAAGCTAACATACCCTCCCGTATTGCCCTGAAAGTCTCCAGTGCCCTCGAATCTCGGATAATCCTGGATGCAGGTGGCAACGCCGATAAACTCGTAGGCAACGGCGACATGCTCTATGCACCAATAGGCACAACCAAACCTTTGCGAGTTCAAGGAACATGGGTTTCTGACAAAGAACGGGAAAGCGTTGTAGAGTTTATTAAGAAAAGCGGGGAGTCACAATATTCGGACGAAGTTATGGACGAAATCGAAAAAGCTGCCGTGGAAAAATCATCCGGTGACAAATCCAAAGATACCCAAGGGTCTAATGACTACGATGAACTGCTGCCCCAAGCAGTAGAGGTCATACTTGAAACGCAGCAAGCATCGGTATCAATGCTCCAACGACGCTTGAAGCTAGGTTATTCGCGCGCTGCAAGGATTGTGGACCAACTAGAACTTATGGGAGTAGTAGGCCCCTTTGAAGGCTCGAAACCACGCACTCTTCTGATAACAAAAAACCAATGGCAACAAATGCAATACATCAACGAGACCGCGCCAATTGGATTGCAAGCCACGCCACAGATACAATTTCCATCTGCTGTGCAATCCGTCTCAGAAAGCACCTTAGCATCGGAGCAGGATGAATTGCTCGAAAGTGTTCAATCCTCGGATGATACAGATGTCTCAGACGGTTCTGATAACGTTGGTGATGAGTACAAAGAAGACGAAGGTGATACAAGTTCAATCGTCGCTCCCGATGCAACAAGCGAGAGCAGCTCAACCGATGCTGAAGTTGCGTCACAATCTGATATTGACCTTGACGAGAACTACACGCTCGGCTCCTGCGATGATATCGAGGACTTCAATGACTTCGAAGAACCTGACGAACCACAAAAGCTTACCGAAGACACACCCATTGAAGCAAAACGCAGTTTCTCTGACTATGATATTGATCTTGACGAAGATGATTGAGCGGATTTTTTGAAATAAATACTGAAAACGCAAGACCGGCTTATACAAAGTCTCAAGCGTAATCCGGCAATGCTTGTGCAATACATGAATTCGATAATATATAGAGAAGCTCAATGCTTAATCAGCGCAACATAAACATACCATTAAAACTGGGTTTGTTAATGTGACGACCAACATTCAGTCGTCAATTATTTGAAGTACAGTCTGATATGGAAATTGAAAAGAGGCTTTCGCTCAGTCCATTTAGGACAAGAGGGGAAGTCTTTTTCAATGAGAAACTAAATGTTTTTACTAGACACGCTTACCGAAACGCTATATTAGACTATGCAAAAAGGACTAAGTTGCATATGATATCAAAAAACCTATTGACTTTGACGCTACGTAATAGATTATAATCAAAGCGTAATCATAGTGCGAGGTGATGAAAAAATGGAATATTCCAGTAACCAATTATCAAAAATATCAGGAGTGAGCGCTCGAACTCTTCGGTACTATGATGAAATCGGGCTGTTGAAGCCTGCAAGAGTTGCTTCGTCAGGATATCGCATCTATGGGAAAAAAGAACTAGCAGCCTTGCAACAGATTCTGATTTACAAAGAACTGGGCTTCCCTCTGGAAGATATCAAAAACATCATGTATGCGCCCAACTACGATGAAGAGCAAGCATTTTTGAATCATCTGGCAGATCTCAATAAAAAAAGAAAGCGTTTGGATATTCTGATAAAAAATGTCGAGAAATCCATCTCAACAATGAAAGGAGAAACAACAATGAGTGACAATGAAAAATTTGAGGGATTAAAACAATCGCTTATAGATGAAAACGAAGAAAAATACGGTGAGGAACTCCGTGCTATATATGGAGACCAAGCCATTGACGAATCCAATGCAAAGCTAAAAGGTATAACTCAAGAACAATACGACGACGGTGAAAGACTTCGCATGGAACTGGAGGAAACATTGGTCGCCGCTTTCGCAACTGGCGAACCAGAAGGGGAGCTTGCACAAAAAGCCTGCGATCTGCACAAGCAATGGCTAAGGGTGTTTTATCCCAAGTATAGCAAAGAATACCACATAGGATTAAGTGAAATGTATGTAGCCGATGACCGCTTCAAAGCATATTACGACAAAATAGCACCAGGATGTGCAGAATTTCTCAGGGATGCAATACTGGTATTTTGTAAATGATATGCTGCATAAAGTCAGAGGGTAATATTTGGTTTATTAAACTTGCAAACCTCTAGCAATAGCATATTTTTTTATTATAACATAGCAACAAAACTTTTGCTATGTTATAATTATGTGGCTATGCAGTTTCGTAGCACTTATATTTTTATGAATAACTCAATGCAATGAATTATCTTTGTTTAAAACATAATATTAAAAGGGAGACATCATCTTATAAATATATCATCGTTACGTATGCTACGATACTATCAACAAGGAGGACGAAGATTTGATCAATTCGTCAGATGCTTGGATGTTATTTGGCACTGGTGAAGGAGCAGATTATAACGATGGACGTTTAGAAGGCCTGACAGTGCGTGATGGGGATGAAGTGTACTTGTTTCGTGCGATTTGCGAAGCAGAATATGTCAGTATAATCGACAATGGTAACCGTTTTGTTCCTTACGATTGGGCAATAGAAAAGAAATGGTTTGCTACTAGTCTAAATCATGCGAAAAATGGGCTAAATGGTTAAATGCAGATGGGATTTACAGAATCATAGAGGTGCAGGTACTAGATGAATCGCTTTAATATATGTTTTATGTGAAAATGCTGGACAATATTGGGCCAGCATATGCAGCGGATATTGAATTATAGAATATGATAGTAAGGAGGATTGGTCTTGTATGAAAAAGACAGTACAAGCTCACATTAATTGGACACTTCCTGAATATGGTGGCAGGAGGAATATACTACCAGTAGGTATGAGGTACTGCCCAATAATAGTATTTGAATCGGAGCAGTTTGATAAAACTCTTTGGAGTGCAGAATTGTACAACATTGAAATTGATGGCAGGTCATCGGTTGCTGATGTTTCTTATTTGGTCGATGAAGCTCCATTTCATTTATTAAAACAAGGAAATGAATTTCTCTTATATGAAGGGCAACGTGTGGTTGCAGAAGGTGTGGTTGTATAATTACAAAAACCGTTTAAAAATATCTCTGAGGTAATCAATATGTTGATTCAAGAATGGGACTGGGAGAAAGCAATGGAAATCAACGCCCGCGATGCAGCGCGAGAGGCATCGCGAGAGACTGAAAAGCGCATGAATGAACAATGGGAGGCTGTGGTCGCCGAAAAGGACGCAGAAATTGCTACTTTGAAAGCAAAATTGGAAGAAGCGGAGCAAAAAAACACAGCTTCTTAAGCTACCTAATACTACATTTGTACAAATCGAGTATATTAACTTCATGGGGTTTCAGATTCACAATGATTTTTACCCCCTAAAAATGGGCATCATTGTGAAAAAGTGGAGCGGTATACTAATGGGTCTAAAAACCCTGTAATAGCAATGGTTTATCGGTATCCGAAAGGAGTATGATTTTGGAAATGTTACAAAAGAGTTACAAAAAAGGTTGTTATGTCAACCAACTCCAATCATTGTTAAAACACCCCCTAAAAACCCAGTGGTACCAATGCATGAAAAAGGCTAGGGTTGCGCAACCCTAAATCCCCACAAGAGGTTTGAAACAGCGTTATGACTGGCGCCATACAGTTGATTGTGCAGTTGTACAACCCAAAAACCCGAAAGGGGTTTTTGTTTTAGGGTATAGAATGAAATGGTTAATAACCCCCAATATGAAAGGCAATCGGAATTGACAAAATCAATGGGAAATGCTACATTAGGACTAGAAACCATCGGAGGAACGCCATGGGAAAAGTGAACCGAAATTTCAAAGCGAGCGTGTTTACGCACCTGTTCGCCGAACCTGAAAACGAGCGAGGTCTCTACAACGCGTTTTCTCCAGTTGAGCTACCACCAGATACCCCAGTGGTCGATTTAACGCTAACCGATGTATTGTACAAAGACAGGGTCAACGACTTGGCATTTAGCGTCGGAGACAAGGTAGTGTGCTTTTTCGAGGCTCAAAGCACGCCGAACAGCAATATGGCTTTGCGTTATTTCATGTATGGCGGTCGAGTTTATGAGAAGCTGGTAGACAATGTTGAGATATACAGCGAAGCACGTATCATTGTGCCGACCCCGGAGTTTTATGTCCTCTACAATGGCAACAGGCCATTTCCGGAAAGAGCGACGTACCGCTTGTCGGATTCTTTCGCAGTAACCCAGGGGAACGAAACACCGCTTGAACTCGTTGTAACTGTCTACAACATAAACCCAGAGTTTAACGAAGACATAGTTAAGAAAGACAGCAACCTTCATGGGTATGTGATATTTACAACCAGGGCTCGCAGTTTCGAGCAAGGCGGTATGAACAGAGCGGACGCGATAAAAGCCGCAGCAGAAGAATGTATTAAGGACGGCATACTAGCCGAATATTTAGAAAACAACGCCTCGGAGGTGATCAATATGTTGATTCAAGAATGGGACTGGGAGAAAGCAATGGAAATCAACGCCCGCGATGCAGC
>Ga0099364_10003605_pt1 | contig 23892 bp, 16 predicted proteins | sample TergutTh196P3_FD_73070 | JGI IMG/M metagenome (GOLD analysis project Ga0099364, IMG submission 73070) | Microcerotermes parvus P3 segment gut microbial communities from Pointe-Noire, Republic of the Congo - Th196 P3 | ecosystem: Host-associated > Arthropoda: Insects > Digestive system > Gut ...
TTTGAAAATTTTCTGAAAAGGTTACGCAGAGTTACGCAGAGGAGACGCGGAGATTTTTTCAATTGAAAATTGAAAGTTGAAAATTGAAAATTGGTTTGGGAGATACGCGGATTGGACGGATTTTTACTGATTTTCACTGATTTTTTTGGGGAATGTCGCTCAACGCAAGGAGACGCAGAGAAACGCAGAGAAAAAATCTCCGTGTAACTCTGCGTCTCCTCTGTGTCGCTCTGTGTAACTGCTTGGTGGAAGAGTTAATCGGTGTATTTCAACGTTATATTTGTTGTTCTTACATCATCATCATCATCATCACCAAATGACTCTTTAAAGGTTATTGTAGTCGGAAACCCGTCATCATTGTATGTATATTCAAAGGTATAAGTCCCGCGAACACTTCCATCCCTTGTAAAGATTGTAGTTTTGGGGTTATTCTGATTACCAAATAGACCATCATACCTCCATACAAAATACCATTGCGGCGTTTTGCAATGATAAAATGGCGACTTTTTGTCATCGTATGTGAAAGTCGACGTAGTAAAAGTTTTATAATCATCACCTTCATCATAGTCCTCCGTCATAATAGTCAGGTTTTTCCCCTGATATTGATAGGTATATATTGAACCCTCACGCGTATATTTTCCTAAAAGCCCCTGGGCATTGAGTTCGAATACTACATCCCCCCACCTATCATTATTCAAGGTAATAGTGTTACCACTTTTTGTAAACGTTATAGTTCCAACATAATCCCCCCACGTTAAAGAAGTCAAATCGCCTTCGCTGTTATAACTAAACGTATTAACAAAATCCTCACCCCAATAATCATAATTAGTCATTTTCGTAATACGATTTTGGTTGTCGTACTCAAACGAAGAACCATACGTAATACCACCACCCTCATCAAAGATAATTTCCGTCAGCAAAGGTCCATCGCCGACGTCATCATCATTTTCCTTGCCGCAACCGACAAGCGCTACACTCGCTGCGAGGCAGGCAACTATCGTCACCACAATCCTCAATTCAAAAAAATACTTTTTCATTATAAAAATACAAAATTTAAAATTACTACTATAAAAAAATTTAAAATTCAAAGAACACAAAACAAAAAAGCGCGAAACTCAACCGTTTCCCGCAATCTGTGGTATTTCCCTAACCTTATCTTCAAGAACTCAAGCCAAGCCCACGCAAAAGCGCGAACACTCGACCTTTTCTTTGAAGATAATCCTACTATTGGGGAAATTTTCAGATTACAAAGAAACAATCAACCTGCTTTTTCAATAAAACTCCGCCTCGCTTCCGACCCAAAAAAATCGACTTCGATTTGGAACTGCAAATGTAGGAACTATTTTTTGAAAAAAAAAATAAAAAAATCAAGTTTGAAAAAAAACTGAAAAAAAAATAACATTTTCTTAACCTGATTTCTGAAAACTAAAAACTGAAAACTGATTTCTGATTTCTGAAAACTAAAACCTGAAAACTGAAACCTGAAAACTGAAACCTGAAACCTGAAAACTTACAGTTCCCTATTGATATAAGCGCTAAAATCTTTTGTAACAGCCATATAGTTTTCGCTCAACAACGGCGATGATATTATAAAATCGGCTGTTGCGCGCGAACAGGCAGTTACTACGTTGTAAAGCACCGATATACGCAACAGCGCCTTAACATCTACATCATGCGGCTGTGGCTGCATAGGGTCCCAGAAAAATATCAACACGTCTATATCGCCGTCGCAAATCATAGCGCCTAATTGCTGGTCGCCGCCCAAGGGACCCGACTTCAATTTAGTGATATGCAACGTCCGGATATTGTTATATTCCGATTTTTTTAGATTTAGGGCTTCTTCAACCAAACGACCGGTTGTTCCCGTGCAAATCAGTTTATGCTTGATTAGGATTTCCCAGTTCCATTCAGCCCATTCTATAAGGTCATGTTTACGATGGTCGTGTGCCACAAGGGCAATGCGTTTTACTTTATCCATTTTTGTTTTTTACAAATTGTTTATAAAAATTTACCGCAAAAGTACGATTAATATATTACGAAAATATTAAAATTTTGTTACGAAATAACACAACAAAAAGTAATTTTTCGCAGAAATTGGAAAAAAGTATTATTTTTGCGGCAAATTTTAATTGAGAATTTATGGAAGCGTTAGTATTGGATTTGAACAAGCGTTACAGTTATGCCGACTATCTTACATGGATAGACGATGTGCGGCGCGAATTGATAGACGGTTTTATCAAGATGATGGCTGGCACAAGCCGATTTCATGGAGAAATGGGCGTTAATATTATTGGGGAAATGCGTGCATACTTGAAAAACAACAGATGCGATTGCAAAGTGTACACTGCGCCTATTGACGTTCTGTTGCCTAAGAATGGCGAAACAGAAGACAGCAAGATATACGATGTAGTTCAACCCGATATATTTGTTGTTTGCGGCGGTTGGAAAGGCGGTGAAAACGCTTTTTTGGGCGCTCCTGATATGATTGTCGAAATCCTGTCGCCATCGAACAGAAAAAGAGATATTTTAGAAAAATTTTATCTGTATCAGAGAGCCGGCGTGCGCGAATACTGGATAGCCGACCCCAAAGTGAAGGCTATTACCGCGTATGTGATGCAAGAAAATGGAGAATACGACGATGGGGAAGTTTATAAGTCAGACGAAAAAATACCCGTCCATATTTTCAACGGATATCTGATAGATGCCAACGATATTTTTGATTATTGATTTAAGACAAAAAAAATTAAATATTTTAAAAAATAATATCGAATATTGTATTTTTTTTATAATTTTGCGCGCTGAAATTTCAACATATTGATATTAATGAATCAAACAAAAAAAATCAAATCGGCGCTGATTTCGGTCTATAACAAGGATAATCTTGATGCGATAGTTAATAAATTGCATCATTTGCAGGTCAAGATTTATTCAACCGGCGGCACCAAAAGTTTTATTGAAAATCTTGGTGTTCCGGTAACGGCGGTGGAATCGCTTACCGACTATCCCTCGATTTTTGGCGGCAGGGTTAAAACGCTTCACCCCAAAATTTTAGGCGGTATCCTTTACCGTCGCCACGAAGCCGTCGACCGCGAAGAAGCGGCAAAATACGGAATACCCGACATCGACCTGGTGATTGTAGACCTGTATCCCTTCAAAGAAACCGTTGCTTCAGACGCTTCGGAAGCAGAAATAATCGAAAAAATAGACATAGGAGGCATTTCGTTGATACGTGCCGCAGCTAAGAACTATGCAGATGTAGTGGTGGTTTCTTCCAAAAACGAATATGATATGCTGCTCGAACTGCTCGAAAAGAAAAATGGCGAAACAAGCATAGAAGACAGGTGCAAATTTGCTTTTATGGCATTCGACATTACGGCGTGTTACGATGCTAATATTTTTCATTATATGTATGAAAAACAAGAGATTGAGCCTGATGAAGACGATTCTGATATGAAAGTAATGAAACTTCGCTATGGCGAAAATCCGCATCAAAAAGGAGAATTTTACGGCAATTTCGAAAAGATGTTCGATAAACTGAACGGAAAGGAAATTTCTTACAATAACCTGTTGGATATTGATGCTGCTGTGAACCTGATTGCCGATTTCGACGAAACAACATTCGCCATCTTGAAACATAATAACGCCTGCGGACTTGCATCTTCCGATGTTCTGCTTGACGCATGGAAAAAGGCTTTAGCGGGCGACCCCGTTTCTGCTTTTGGAGGTATACTTATTGCTAATAGCGCGATAGACATTGAAACAGCCCGCGAAATAGATAAACTTTTCTACGAAGTATTGATTGCTCCCGAGTTTGAACCGGCAGCGCTCGAACTGCTGAAAGAGAAGAAGAGCAGGATATTATTACTACTGCATGATAAGAACAATAACGAAAATTATCCGCGACAGCATCGCTCGCTGCTCAACGGATTTGCAGTACAGGACAAAGATTTGACAACCGAAACGACGGCAGATATGAAGACCGTAACCGAAACGGCGCCAACAGCCGAACAACTGACCGATTTAGTGTTTGCCAACAAAGTGGTAAAACACAGCAAGTCCAACGCTATTGTTCTGGCAAAAGACAGGCAACTGATAGCGAGCGGCGTTGGTCAGACCTCCCGCGTAGACGCTCTTAAACAAGCCATAGAAAAGGCAAATAAATTTGGTTTCGACCTCAACGGCGCCGTAATGGCAAGCGACGCCTTTTTTCCTTTCCCCGACTGCATAGAAATAGCGGATGCAGCAGGCATTAAGGCAATAGTTCAACCCGGCGGTTCGATGCGCGACAACGAATCCGTCGAATGTTGCAACAAATATAAAATAGCAATGGTTTTTACCGGTATAAGACACTTTAAACATTAAGAAGAAATGGGTTTATTTTCGTTCACACAAGAAATAGCGATGGACCTTGGCACCGCCAACACCATCATCATACATGGCGACAAGGTAGTAGTCGATGAGCCGTCGATAGTGGCTATCGACCGCACAACTGGAAAATTAGTTGCCATAGGCGAAAAAGCGCGGCTGATGCACGGCAAGACGCACGAAAACATCAAGACTATTCGTCCGTTGCGCGACGGGGTTATTGCCGACTTTAACGCTGCCGAGCAAATGATAAAGGGAATGATAAAAATGATTCCCACACGGGGGCGGGTATTTACGCCGTCTATCCGCATGGTCGTGTGCATTCCTTCGGGCAGCACCGAAGTAGAAGTGCGCGCAGTACGCGATTCAGCCGAACATTCAGGCGGACGCGACGTGTACATGATATACGAGCCTATGGCTGCCGCTATCGGCATAGGTATAGATGTTATTGCTCCCGAAGGAAATATGGTCGTTGATATAGGCGGCGGCACTTCCGAAGTAGCGGTGATTGCACTTGGGGGTATAGTCTGCAATCGTTCAATCACAACTGCCGGCGACGTATTTACTGCCGACATACAGGATTACATGCGTCAGCAGCACAGTATACGCATTGGCGAGCGCACCGCCGAAGAAATCAAATTACAGGTAGGCTCTGTATTGCCCGACCTTGAAGAACCGCCCGCTGATTTCATTGTACGCGGACCAAACCTGATGACTGCGCTGCCGGTGGAAGTACCGGTATCATATCAGGAAATATCGCATTGTTTGGATAAATCAATCTCGCGTATTGAAACGGCTGTATTGGACGTTTTGGAACAAACGCCGCCCGAACTGTATTCAGACATCGTTAAGCATGGAATTTACATAGCAGGAGGCGGGGCATTGTTGCGTGGATTAGACAAGCGGCTTACCGACAAGATGGGTATAAAATTTACAGTAGCAGAAGACCCCCTGCGTGCCGTTGCACGAGGAACAGGCATAGCATTGAAAAATATAGGTAAATTTTCGTTTCTGATGCGATAAAAATAGTTCTCTTGCGCGCACTTGTTCAATTTTTGCAAAGGTATCATATGTTGTTCCTTTTTCTCATACTTGAAGGAATAGCTTTTTTCTTGCTGTTTCGCAACAACTATATACAGAGGATAACATTCGCGAAGGCTACAAATGTTGTTTCGGGCAATATTTACGTGCAAATCAATAATTGGCGTGATTATCTGCACCTTAGAGAGCAAAATCAGCAATTGCAGAACGAAAACACGGAACTGCGCAACATGCTTCAAGGAACGTTCTACATAGCTGATACAGCCCGCACAGTTCATTATGATTCTATAAAACAACGTCGTTATTCATTAATTCCCGCAAAGGTTATCAATAAAGAAGTCAACAAACAGTATAACTTTTTGACAATCGACCGTGGAAAGAATGTCGGGATTGTTGAAGATATGGCTGTATTAAGCAGCGATGGTATTGTTGGCATTGTGTATGGCGTTTCGGAACGTTTTGCAACGGTTATGCCGGTTATCAATAGAAATTTCAGAGTTAGCGTTAAATTTAAGAAAAATGATTATTTCGGTTCATTAAGCTGGGATGGACGCTCGTACCGACACGCAACTCTGAACGAGATATCGCTGCACGTGCCGGTTTCTGTTGGCGACACATTAGTAGTGTCGGGATATTCGGGAAACTTTCAGGAAGGAATACCCGTTGGAACGGTAGAAAAAGTAGAAGCAAAAGACGGAAGTTTTTTCTCTATCGATGTGTTGCTTGCAACAGATTTTCGCAAACTGCATTATGTAACAATTGTGGACGACCTTATGAAGGAAGAGCAACAGGAACTCGAACAACAAACATTTGAAATGCAATGATAAGAGAAACCGGATTAAACATATTTCGATTTGTATTGTTGATTTTACTTCAACTTTTTATTCTTAACAATATACAATTCAGTGGATTTGTGAACCCGTATCTGTATGTCTTGTTCATTTTGTTGCTACCATTCGAAACAGCCGGATGGTTAATACTTGTTCTGGCGTTCGTCACGGGTTTTGTAATTGACATTGCCTTCAACACAATCGGTTATCACACTATTGCTACCGTATTCATGGCATATTTCAGAATTCATCTGTTGCGATTCATTGCTCCCCACGACGGCTATGAACTTGGCATGTCGCCTACAGTCTCTTCACTCGGACTGGCATGGTTTTCCAAATATGCCATAATATTGACTGTAGCGCATCATTTTGTTTTGTTCTGGATTGAATCTTTCCGCCTAATAGATATTTTGCCGGCAACATTGCGCGCATTGGCAAGCAGCGTATTTACGCTTTTGCTAATAGGTATTTATCAACTACTTACGCTTAGGTCGAAATAGATTTTATTTTGCATGAAAATATTTGTTGAAATCAAAAAAAATATGTATTTTTGCATCCAAAATATTTAGTAATTATGAAACGAATAATAATAATTTTGCTGGCAATATCGCTGTCGGCATGTAGACAAACGGTTCCGGTTCCTGTATTGTCAGAAGCAAGCTATGCTTCATTGACCGGAATGGACGATGAAACGTTGTTTCGTACCATCACCCGCGAACTGTCTGACGATTCGTTTGGCGGACGCAAGCCTATGACGCCCTACGAGGCGCCGGTGTTGGAATATATATCCAAAAGGTTCAAAGAAGTGGGACTGGAACCGGCAGCAGCGGGCAATTTTTTTCAGCCGGTGCCGCTGCTAAGTGTGCTTACGCATCTCAAAAACGACGAAATCGTTGTTAACGGAACCAATGGCTCGGTAAATTTGCGCAATGGGGACGATGTTGTGATTTGGACTTTGCGTGCCGAAGAGAGCTTGAAAATAGAAGATGTTGAGTTCGTATTCGCCGGATTTGGTATCCATGCCCCTGAATACGGATGGGACGATTACGCAGGGCTCGATGTGAAAGGAAAAGTAGTTGTAGTGTTAGTGAACGACCCCGGATTCTACGACGACAATCTTTTTCGAGGTAAGAACATGACCTATTACGGTCGTTGGACATACAAATTTGCAGAAGCCGGCAGACGTGGCGCCGCCGCCGCCATTATTATCCACGATACTGCGCCTGCGTCCTACGGATGGAACGTTGTAGAAAGTTCGCGTAGCAGCGCAAGTTTGACGCTATATTCTGAAGAAGAGAACCGGCAGTTAATATCCTTTCAGGGATGGGTAACAAGCGAATCGGCGCAAAAACTGTTCGACGCAGCAGGAGTATCTCTCTCAGAATCGCTGGCAGCTGCTAAAAAACAGGATTTCAGAGGTTTCCCCCTAAATCTGAAAACAACGGTCGAATCGACCAACGATATTGAATTTGGCGTATCGCAAAACATTATAGGCATACTTCCCGGAACATCACTTAAAGACGAATACATCCTCTACACGGGACATTGGGACCATTTAGGTATCGGCTCGGCAGTGGATGGCGACAATATCTACAACGGCGCCATCGACAATGCAACCGGCATAGCAGCCATGATTCTTATAGCCCGACGTTTCAAAGAGTTGCCCCAACGCCCCGAACGTTCTATTGTGTTTCTTGCGGTAACAGCTGAAGAGACAGGACTGCTCGGTTCAAGATATTATGTCGAAAATCCGATTTTTCCGTTAGAAAAGACGGCTGTCTGCCTCAACATGGACAGCTATGGCGACAGGATGCGCACCCGCGACGTGATACTGTCAGCGCCCGGATTAGCGGATACCGACCGCTACGTTGTAGATGCGGCGGCAACGCAAGGACGTAGTGTAACATATTCTTACGACGACCCCTCCGGACTATTCTATCGTTCTGACCATTTTCAATTTGTCAGAATGGGCGTACCTGTTGTATTAGCACAAGGCGGAACCGATTATATCGCTCCCGAAAAAGCTGCTGCATACAAGGCAAAGTATCACAATGATAACTATCCTCCTTACCATTTGCCTTCGGATGAGTATTTCGATTGGTGGGACTTGTCGGGCACCCTTGAAGATATTTATCTGTTCTATGGAATAGGACTGCGCCTTGCAAATGACGGCTATTTTCCCAAGTGGAACGACGGAGTTAAACCTTGAGAAGGAAATATCGAGGCAATTACAGTTTTCTCTTCACTTCTATTTCCACGTATCCTTCAATGATGTCGCCGGTTTGAATATCGTTGAATCCAGCCACGTCCAATCCACATTCGTAGCCTGCTGCTACTTCTTTCACGTCGTCTTTGAATCTTTTCAGCGAGCCGAGTTCGCCCGAATGTATAACGATACCGTCGCGGATTATGCGTATTTTGGAAGTACGAATAATTTTTCCTTCGCGGACTATACATCCTGCTATCATTCCGACCTTGCTTATTTTGAATACTTCTCGCACTTCGAGCGTTGCTGATATTTCTTCTTTTATTTCGGGCGATAGCATACCTTCCATAGCCGATTTTATTTCTTCTATGGCATCGTATATTATTGAATATATGCGTATATCTATTTGTTCTTGCTCGGCGAGTTTTCTTGCTCCTAATGAGGGTCTAACCTGGAATCCTACAATTACAGCGTCTGATGCTGCTGCAAGGGAGACGTCCGATTCGGAAATTTGCCCTACTGCTCTGTGGATTACATTAACTTGTATTTCGGGGGTCGACAGCTGTATTAGCGAGCCGGCTAATGCTTCTACCGAGCCGTCTACGTCGCATTTCACTATGATATTCAGTTCTTTGAAGGTGCCTATTGCTATACGTCGTCCTATTTCTTCGAGTGTAATATGTTTCTTTGAGCGCATTCCCTGTTCGCGCAGCAATTGGCTTCGTTTGTTTGCTATTTCGCGGGCGTCGCGGAAATTGTCCATCACGTTGAATATGTCGCCTGCATGTGGCGCTCCGTCTAATCCGAGTATCAATACCGGCGTTGCGGGACCGGCTTCGTAAATCCTCTGGTTTCGTTCGTTGTACATTGCCTTCACGTTGCCGGTGCAGCTTCCCGCTAAAACTACGTCGCCCGTGCGAAGCGTACCGCTTTGTACAAGCACCGTAGCCACGTAGCCGCGCCCCTTATCTAACGAGGATTCTATGACCGAGCCGGTAGCGTTGCGGTCGGGGTTTGCTTTGAGTTCGAGTATTTCAGCCTCAAGCAGAACTTTTTCAAGCAAAAGTTCGATATTGATTCCTGCCTTTGCGGAAATTTCCTGCGATTGATATTTTCCGCCCCATTCTTCAACAAGGTAATTCATTTGCGCCAGTTCATCTCTCACTCTGTCGGCGTTGGCTTCAGGCTTGTCTATCTTATTGATTGCAAACACGATAGGCACTCCTGCTGACGAAGCGTGATTTATTGCTTCCACAGTCTGTTGCTTCACGCCATCGTCGGCGGCAACAACAATAATTACCACGTCGGTGACTTTTGCTCCGCGTGCGCGCATGGCTGTAAACGCTTCGTGACCGGGAGTATCAAGGAAGGTTATGTGTTTGTCGCCTTCTAATGTAACGCTGTATGCTCCAATATGTTGTGTGATGCCTCCAGCTTCGCCGGCAATAACGTTTGTATTGCGTACATAGTCTAAAAGTTTTGTTTTTCCGTGGTCAACGTGTCCCATAACGGTAACTATAGGGGGGCGGAATTTCAGGTCTTCTTCGGCGTCTTCTTCTTCTACAAGTATTTCTTGCGAATCGGCGCTAATAAATTCTACTTTGAAATTGAATTCATCAGCAACAAGCATCATCGTTTCTGCGTCAAGTCGCTGATTTATTGAAACGAAAAGCCCCATATTCATACAAGTGCTTATAACCTGAGTAACAGGCACATTCATCAGAGAAGCCAGTTCGTTGACCGACACAAATTCGGTTACTTTCAGAACGTTCTTCATGCTTTGTTGCAGTTCTTCTTCCTCCTGCAACTTCATGCTTACTGCGTCACGCTTGTCGCGACGGTGTTTCGACGATTTCGACTTTGCGCTTTTTGATGTCAAACGCGAAAGGGTCTCTTTAATTTGCTTTTGTACGTCTTCATCGCTAACTTCGGGACGTAGAATTTTTCTCTTCTTTGCCTTTAGTTGCGTCTGTTCTGTTTTCTTTTGAGCTACTATCTTGTCGGTAACAACAACCTTTTCTTTGTCCTTATGGATTCGCTTGCGTTTTTTCTTCGATTTCGAGCCTTCGGCAGATTGCTGAAGCTCTATTTTTCCTACTACCGTTGGTCCGGTCAATTTGATTTCAGGACGTATAATATCTATTTTCGGTTCTTCTTTCTTTTTAGCCTTTTTTACGTCAACCGTTTTGTCTTTATCCTTAATATTTGGCTTAATATTTACTTTAACATTTGCCTTATCCTTAACATTTGTTTTAGCCTTAACATTAGCCTTGTCCTTATCCTTATCTTTATATTTTTCTTGTTTTTGTTTTTGTTTTTGAGAAGACGTTTCAGTAGGGCGCGATTTTGCCGGAACACTGGCTTTGTGTTGCAGTGTGCGCGCTTTACGTTCTTGGTCTAACTGTTTTTTAGATTTCTTTTTCGGACGGGTTCGCTGATTTATTGCGCTCAAATCAATCTTTCCTATAACTTTCAATTCGCCGTCTAACCCGGGTTCTACCAAAAGTTCTATCTCTTTGACGTTTTTTTCGGGAGATTTAGGGGTTTCTATTTCCGCTACCGTTTCTTCAACAACGACAACAGGCGCCTGTTCCATAAGCTTTTCAACATGGCTCTCAACAAGGCTCTCTTCGTGAATCTTAGTGGGCTCAATATTCGTTTCAGGTGGTGGCGGAAGCGGCTTATCAACGGCAACAGGCTGTTGTTTGATGTCCTTTTCCTGTTGCGACTTGAGATTCTGTTGGATTTCTTGACCGGAAGTTTTTTGCTGCTGCTTGATGTCCTTTGGCTGTTGCTGTTTAGAATCTTTTTGCTTGACATCTTTTTGCTGCTGTTGCTGCTTGACATCCTTTTGCTGCTGTTGTTGTTTGACGTCCTTTTGCTGCTGTTGTTGCTTGACATCCTTTTGCTGCTTGACATCCTTTTGCTGCTGTTGCTGTTTGACGTCCTTCTGTTGCTTGACGTCCTTTTGCTGCTTTTGCTGCTGTTTGCCGTCCTGTTGCTGTTTGCCGTCTTTTAGTTGCTGCTGTTGTCTTGCATCCTTTTTCCCCTGAGATTTGTGTTCTTGTTTTTTTTGCTTTTTTTCGTTGAGGTCTATTTTTCCAACAACTTTAAAACCTAAATCGCGGGGCGAAGTGAACAAAGGCGTTTTTATTCCCAGGCTTGTATCCTTAATCAGTATCGGGAATTTGTGTTCTTCCTCGTCTTCTTCTTTTGGAGCGTCATATTGCGTAATTTCTACGGTTCCCTTTTTTTCACGGTAACTGCGAAGGTTTACGCGTTTGGCGTCTTTTTTTGCCGAAATATCCGAACTATACTCTTTTGAGAGCAAAGCATACAGGTCGGGCGTAATTTTCGTATTGAGTCCGGCTTCAATATTATGCCCTTTCTTCTTGAGAAATTCGACTATTGTTGAAATCGCTACGTTAAATTCGCTCGCTATCTTGCTTAATCTGTATGCTTTTTGTTCTGACATATATTATATAATGTATTATTCACTTTCTGCTTCAAATTCAGATTCCAAAATCCGAACTACTTCATTTATTGTCTCTTCTTCAAGGTCGGTGCGTTTTACCAAATCTTCTACCGATAGTTCGAGTACGCTCTTTGCAGTATCGCATCCGATATTTTTCAGTTCTTTAATTACCCAATCATCTATTTCGTCGGAAAATTCTTCAAGGTCAACGTCCTCTTCTTCTATTTCTTCTGTTTCGCGGTAGACGTCTATCTCATAACCGGTAAGTTGCCCTGCCAGTTTGATATTTGTTCCGCCTTTGCCGATAGCCAGCGACACTTCGCTTGCTTTCAGGAAAACTTCTACATGCTTGTCGTCTTCGTTAACCTTTATAGAAATGATTTTTGCCGGACTGAGTGCGCGTGTTATGTACAATTGCACGTTGGTAGTGAAGTTTATCACGTCAATATTTTCGTTTCTCAGTTCGCGCACTATGCCGTGAATTCGCGAGCCTTTCATCCCCACGCATGCTCCAACGGGGTCTATGCGGTCGTCATACGATTCGACCGATACTTTTGCTTTTTCGCCGGGCATACGCACTACTTTTTTGATTGTAATCAGCCCGTCGAAAATTTCAGGCACTTCAAGTTCGAACAAACGTTCAAGGAAAACCGGCGAGGTGCGCGAAAGCACTATCATCGGATTGTTATTTTTCATTTCAACGCGCAGAACAACGGCTCTAATTGAATCGCCCTTGCGATAGTGGTCGGAAGGAATCTGCTCTGCCTTGGGAATGATAAGTTCGTTTCCGTCGTCGTCGAGTACTAATATTTCGCGTTTCCATATCTGATATACTTCGCCCGTTACAATTTCGCCGATACGATTTTTGTATTTATCGAAGATATTGCCTTTTTCGAGTTCCATTATGCGCGACGACAAGTTTTGCCGCAACGCTAATATAGCGCGTCGTCCGAAGTCTTCCATTTTTACTTCGTCGCTCACATCTTCGCCCGCTTCGAAATCGGCGTCTATTTTTTGCGCTTCGCTGAGCGGTATCTGAGTGTTCGGGTCGTGGAACCTATGGTCGTCTACCACACGCCTGTAGCGCAATATCTGAAAATCGCCCTTATCGATATTGACTATCACGTCAATGTTCTTGTCAGTGCCATACATACCGGCAAGCGTTCTGCGAAATACATCTTCGAGTACGCTCATCATGGTCGGGCGGTCAATGTTCTTTAGCTCTTTAAACTCCGCAAAGGTGTCCAACAATTTTAAACTATCCATCATCTTTTTGAATTTACTAAAAGGTTAACGCAAGTTTGGTTGCTTTAATTTCACTAAATTTTAGGGTTACGTTCTGAATAACGCTTTTTGGACGTTTTTGCCCCGCTTCCCTGATTTTTGTTGCAACTTCAAGCATAATGCCATCGCTATCTGCATGTTGCAAAACGCCGTTGATTTTTTCTCCGTCCCGCTTCACTACGTCTACCTGCCGTCCGCAGTTCTTGAGGTATTGTTCAAATACTTTGAACGGCTTGGTCAGTCCGGGCGACGAAACTTCCAGTTCGAAATCCTCGTTATCGCGGTTCAAACTCGTTTCGACGGCACGGCTGATGTTGGCGCAATCCTCTATGCTGATACCCAGCGGATTGTCTACTTCAACGGATATTTTGTTGGCGCTGCCGACTTTAACATCTACCAGAAAATTGGCTGTTTCATCGAGATGTTTAACTACAATGTCTTTGACTATATCCTTAGAAATCATGCTCTTTATACAAAACAAGGGGGCTGTTTTTTTGTCCCCCCTCATCAATAATAACATAACTCAACAAAAATCGCGGCAAAGATAATACAAATAATTCAGAATAGAAAAAAAAAAATCATTTTTTTTTTAATTTCATTTTTTTAACATCTATTTGCTAATAAATTTGTGTATTTTTGCAAAAATTTTTTTCTGTTCAAAAAATGATTCATATACGATTTGTTATAACAAAGACGTCAACATTCCTGATTTGGGGAATCATATTATTATTTGCGTACGTCGCTTTTTCGTGCGAAGAGTTTTGCGAAGAACCTAATCGCACGGCTATTGTAGTCAATTTTTACTCGTCTGAAAGCGATGCGCCTGAAAGCGCCAGCGTCAGGATAACAGGCATTGGCGTTAAAAACGGCGCGGGTATTGAAAACGATAGCGTGTTGTATTCTCAAACGAGTTATTCGCAAGTGTTGTTGCCTGTTAATCCGGGTTCAGACGAAATGAGTTTTTCGTTCGAACTCGGCGAATTGCCTGCCGACACAATAATTTTTCGCTATTCCAGACACGCCGGTTTTATTTCGGCAGAATGTGGATGCGCAAGCTTTGCGGAAATATACGACGCGCAATTGAAAGGAACAGAACAAGAACATACGATAACGCATTTGGAAGTTACCAATCCGAGCGTAAAAACAGTTACTTATCGTCAAGGAATTATAAATGAGGAGAATATCAGGATTTATTATTAGTATGGCTCTTATGACGGCGTCGTTATGCAGCGCGCAGGATACCCTTCGTTATCCTATTAATGCTATGAAAGGTATAAGAATAGGCGTTGATTTTTCCAAAATTCCGGCATACATTATGTATAACGGCGAGCGGATAGGATTTGAAGCCACAGCGGACGTGCACATCAAAGGCAATTTTTTCGGTACTGTTGAAGCCGGATGGCAAACTGTTGCCCTGAAAAAAGCGGATTACAATTACAAGGGGAGCGGATTTTACGGCAAGTTCGGAACCGATTATAACCTGCTCAAATCGCGGCGACCATTCAGTAACGATATTGTGTATGGCGGCGTGCGCTACGCTTTCTCAACGTTCAGCCACCAAGCCGACCAAATTACTATTCAGGAACATTTCTGGAAAGGAGTATCAGGGCTTAGTATACCCAAAAATTCGATGCACGCGCATTGGTTAGAACTTTTATTCGGAGTAAAAACAGAAGTACTCAAAAACTTTTACGTCGGGCTGACCTTCAGGTTCAAATTCATTATTGTGCCTCCAAAAGACGAGTATTCTACGCCTTATCTGATTCCGGGATACGGCAACGGCAATGAAAATTTTGCACTTGGTATAAACTATTATGTTTCATATAATATACATTTTTGATATGATGAATTATAAAAACGAAATTGATATGAAGTTGAAACTCGAACAATTGCTGGCAGACGATTTGCCGGAGAGCGAGGTATTTCATATCCTTGATGTAATCCCGATAGAACATCTACAGTCCTTGCAGGACAAGTTTTCTTATGCCAACGGCGTATCTTCCGTTATTTGTGATACGCACGGCAATCCTCTGACACAGGTGAGTAATTTTAACGAACTCTGCTCTTCGTCCTACTATCACGGCGAAAAATGTATCAGAGTAGATAAACTGACGTGTGATACAGCGCTTTGCAACCGACCGGAGTGCAGGTTATCGGAAGCCATCACCCCGCTGTATATAGGCGGACGTCACGTGGCTGACTGGAAAATAGCAATGTGCGGTTTCGGCGGGATTATAACGCCTTTTTTTGAAGCGGTTTATGACGACATAGAAAAATTTGAAGAAATATACGTTAAACTTACCAATAACATAAAAGAACATTTCGAAAGCATAACAGCATTGCTAAAATCGGCAGCCGAAGAGATTACGCTGCTCGGATATGTAAACATCAAGCAGGCGCGAAAAATGTTGTTAATAAAACAGCAGGAAGAGAAGCTTGCCGAAAATGAAGACGCATTCAGAAGCATCTTCGACAATTCGGTCGATGGTATTGTCCTTATCGGTAAAAATGGAGACGTCAAGGAATGGAGCCATGGCGTAGAAATGATGTCGGGAATACTAAAAAAAGAAGCAATCGGAGAAAAAATATGGGACCTGGTCTACACATATCTATCGCCCAACAAGTATAGCGAAGAGCACAGAAAAGAAATGCGCAGCCATTTGGAAAATATTATTGTAAACAAGGAACAGTTAACGCTTGTAAGGCATATTATCAACCTAAAAACCAGACAAGAAATAATTACTCAAACGGTCTATTTTCCGTTGTCGGTTCATGGCGACACAATGATGGGCTCTATCAGCCGCGATATTACAAGGGAAATGGCAAGCGAACGGGAATTGCACGAAGAAAAAGAACGATTGCAGTCGTTGAGCGATAATTTACCCGACGGCGCGCTTTATCAATTTACATTAGATATTCGAAACCAGCACAAAAGAATAACATACGTTAGCGCGCAATGGGAAAAAGTGACCGGAGTATCGAGCATCGACACTTTGGCGGATATCAACAATGTGTTTTCGGCAGTATATCCCGAAGATTTTCAGAAGCTTTTGCAACTAATTGAGGAAAGCGCACAAAATATGTCGAAATATATTTGCGAAGTACGTCTTTTGATTAATGATGAGCTCCGCTGGGTGCAAATGAACTCGAATCCGCATTTAGAAGGAAATATAATCGTTTGGAACGGCATTATGCTCGATATTTCCGAAAGGAAAAAAACGGAGATGAAACTTGCAGAATACCGCGACAAACTCGAATATCAGGTTAAAGAGCGCACCGAACAATATGAAGCTACTAACGAAGAGCTGAGCGCAACGAACGAGGAACTATATGCCACCAACGAAGAACTGCATTATAAGAACGACCAGCTGTATCAAGAAATGACAACCCGTAAAGAACTGATACAAAGATTGGAAGAGAGCGAAAACAAGATGCGTAACTTCATAGAACAGTCGTTCGAGGGCATAATAATTGTTGATAACGACGGACGGGTGATAGAATGGAACGCGGCGCAAGAGCGCATATCAGGCATTTTGCGCGAAGATGCGCTCGGAAAATACTGCTGGGAACTGTTTCAAAAGCTTATAACAGACGAGGCAATGTTAAAACACTATCGCAAGCGGGTATTTTCGTTCCTTTCGTCGGAAGAAAGCGAAACGCAATCGGAAGAAACAGAATATGTTATAAGCCTGGCAGACGGCGACGAGCGCTACATAACAATAGCCTCGTTCCGCATGGCAATGGCTGACAAATGTTTCGTGGGCGAAATTGTTCGCGACACTACCGAACGTAAATTTGTTGAAATGGAATTAGAACAATACCAAACCCTATTGGAGGAAATGGTAGAAAACCAAACCCGTAAGCTGATTGAAAGCAAAGAACGATTAACCTCGTTGAGCAACAATTTGCCCGGCGGCGTCATTTTCCAGCTGTCTGACAAAAACACGTTAGTGCCGCAATTTACATATATTAGCGCCCATTTTGAAGAAATGTTTATTGTCTCAATCGAAGAAGTAATGGAAGATACAAGCGTATTTTTCCGATTGCTGCACCCCGAAGACGGAGCAAAACTGATAGACCTGATAACTTCCGACCAATCGAAACTTGTAGATATTGAATGTCGCATAATTTTGAAAACTGGCGAAACTAAGTGGATTCATTTGAGATGGTCGTACCATAATCTTGATGACGGAACGCATTTGTGGGACGGATTTATAATAGATATAACCGACAAAAAATTCGCCGAACTCGAATTAGACGAAACACGCTACCGACAAAACACGCTCATCAAGGTATTGCAAATATTACAATCGTCTGAAAATATGCACGAAGCCATAAATCAAGCTTTGGCGGAAGCCGGAAAATATGCAAAAGTTAGCCGAAGTTACATCTTTGAAATTTCTTCCGACGGCAAAGAAGTCAACAATACTTACGAATGGTGCAACGAAGGCATTAATCCCGAAATAGAAAATCTGCAAGGCGTACCCAAAGAATTTATGCAAACATGGTTTGACGCTTTCGAGCGAAACGAATATGTATGCGCATCCGATATTTATACGCTTACGCCCGAAGTTTACGAGGCGCTTGAACCGCAGGGCATAAAATCGCTTTTGGTGCTTCCGCTAACGGCAAACGGATTAACTTATGGATTTATAGGTTTCGACGAATGTACGCACAACAAGAAATGGCAACAGAAAGATGTGGAACTGTTGATAAGTTTGTCGCAGATAATATCCACTGCAACGCGCCGTCACCTTGCCGAAAAAGCGATAAAATTGTCGCAACAAACAATGCACACCGTATTAGACAATATCAACGCCGCAATATACGTAGCCGACTACAATAACTACGAACTGCTGTTTGCCAACAAAACATTGGAAGATATGATGGGCAGCGAATTGGAAGGCAATCTTTGTTATGCTGTATTGCAAGGAAAAACTGCGCCGTGCGAATTTTGTCCGAAACCTAAATTGCTCGACAGCAATAATAAACCTATCGGAACGTATCGCTGGGAAGCGCAAAACATTAAATTGGGCAAATGGTTCGAATGCAGCGATGCCGCAATCGAATGGGTCGACGGCAGAATGGTGCACATGGAATACGCTACCGACATTACCGACCGCCGAAACGCCGAAGAATCAGTGCGACGGTCGGAAGAAATGTATCGCCAGTTGACCGCAGCCTCGCCCGACGCAATTACAGTATGCAATCCGCAGGGAGACGTAATTTATTTGTCGCCGAGAGCAAAAGAATTGTTCTTGCTGCACAGCAATACCGAAATAAACGAAGTATCCTTCACGCAATATGTTCATCCTCACGATATTAGAAAAGCAAAAGAAATGTTTCGCTCGCTCGAAGACGGTAAAGTAGTAGTACAGCCGCAATTGCTGATGATGAGAGAAGACGGCTCCGAATTTTTTGGCGAAGTTTCATCCGCCTCCGTTATGGACGACAACGAAAATGTAACCTCCGTAATATTAGTTATCCGCGACATAACCGAGCGAAAGATAAGCGAAATGGAACTGATTCGGGCAAAAGAAAAAGCAGAAGAATCAGACAAACTAAAATCGGCGTTCTTAGCAAACATGTCGCACGAAATACGAACGCCCATAAATGGTATCAACGGTTTCCTCAGCTTTATAGCCGACGAAAACCTGTCGCTAAAGCGCCGCAACGAATACATTTCCATAGTACACAACAGCAGCGCACAATTAGTCAGAATTATCGACGACATAATAGACATCGCGAAAATTGAAGCCCAACAGCTGGATATCCGCCCGATGACCTTCCATCTCAACGATTTTATGAAAGAACTTCATGTATTCTTCGAAACATACCTGAAAACCTATAAAAAAGAAAGATTAGCGTTGATACTCGACGACAGCCAATTTGTTAAACAGTGCAACATCTTTTCCGACCCCACACGTCTGCGCCAGGTAATCACGAATCTGATAGGCAATGCCACAAAGTTCACCGAAAAGGGATATATCAGTTTCGGATATCGACCTTTGCCGCCCGACAAGTTGGAATTTTGGATTGAAGACACCGGAATAGGATTACCCGCTAATCAACTGGAAGTTATCTTTGAACGTTTCCGTCAAGTGGAACTGACACAGCACCGAAAATACGGAGGCACGGGTCTTGGATTAACAATTTCGCGCAGCCTCGTACAAATGATGGGCGGAGCTATTGGCGTAGAATCCGTTGAAGGAGAGGGCTCAACGTTCAGCTTCACTATATCGTATATACCCGTAGAAGTTATTGATGAACCCGTTTTTGCAGAAATAAGAACCGAAAAAAATATTGAAGACCAATATTTTAACGGAGCATCTATCTTAGTCGTAGAACCGGAATTAATAACTTCAAAATATTACGAAAAGATACTCACATACAACGGCGCAACGATTATTTCCGCAACAAACGTAGCGCAATGGATGGAAATGATGAACCGCGAAAAACATATTGATATGGTGCTTGTTGACGCCCGCGTGTTCCAACACGAAGACCACGATATAGTACAAAACGTAAAATCAATACGTACCGGACTGCCGATGATGCTGATTGTTCCCGAAAAAAACGACTATTACAGTCGCATAATAAACAAAATGCAATGCGTAAAAGTATTGGAAGGCAGACCTGATTATCAAACACTTTGCGAAGAAATGTTGAGGCATGTGTAACGTTCAGATTCACTATATCATTACGTTCAGCAACCCAAAACATTCACATCGCCGTCTTTTTCCCACGATATCCGCTCCTCCCATGGTTTTTCTCTGATTTTCAGGCGACGGTCGAAAATCACTAAATAGGCGGGTGCATCGGGAGCGTATCTGTCGCGATATTCTCTTATTTGCTCTAATCCTTCTTCTCTGACCGTTTGTGGTCCATCGTGATTATGCACTAATTTGATTTCTATAATGTATCGATGTTTGTTGTATTCAATTCCCAAATCCATACGTCCGCTTCCTGCGGCACACTCGCGCTCTATGTTGCCATTTCCGTTGAGCACGCGCTGCAAAAAAGCCTGAAGTAACAGATGCGGAAAGGCTTCGGTATAATCGGATTTTTCTTCCCAAATATCGGCATGGCGACGCCAAAATTTTTGAAACTCTTCCAACATTTTGTCCATATCCAATGATTTATCGGGTTTTTCCCATTGCCATTTTGGTTTTTGAATGGCTAACTGTTGTCCGTATGTAAGAAAGCGGACTATTACCTCGCGATAAATTGGGTTAGCGATTACCGGCGTATCGTCTTCAAGGGCTACCAATCCCAAGTCAAGGCATATTCTGAACGCCTCGCCATCTGCTAATCCGGGTTCGGGTCTACCGGTGATGATAGGCTCAATAACTCCGCGCACTCCCGGTTCTCTTATTCTATATGCCAGGGCGTCTAAATGTGTTTCGCGCGCCTGTATCATTTGTTCACGCGCTTGTTCTATGTGTTTCAGTTCAACGGTTTCTGTGCTGTCTCTGTCGAAAATAATCATTGTTGCCCGCATGAATAACGAATTGACTATCCATGGTTGTCCGCGGGATTGCTCATAAACGTAATTTAACGCTTCCTGCGTGATTTGTTGTCCGGTTTCGGCAGTGCGCAGTGCAAATAAACTGGCAACATCGTCTTTGCTAAAATTTGCCAACCTTGCAGAATCCTGTTTTATATTGAATGGCGAGCCCGGATTAGGTTCGCGTCCGTCTTTTGATGCTGTGATATAATCTTTCAGGTCGCGCATCCCTACCAAGGCTATTGAAACGGGAAATTTGCCTATGCCGCGCTTTGAAAAACCTCCGCGTAACTGTCGTAAAAAACTTATCATAGTTTCGCCTTCTATTACATCAACCTCGTCGAATAAGACAATTAATGGCTTGGGCGCTACGAGTTCTGCCCATTTTTTTAATGTTTCACGCAACATACCTTCAACGTCATTTGTTTCGACAACCGGTACAGGCAATCCGCCCCAGTCGGCAAAATTGCAAATTGCCCGATGAAGAACCCTCATACCCACTTGCCAGTCGGTTATTCCCTGACAGTCTTCTACGCTCACATAGCACGCTATTGCCTTGTCGCAAGCATTTATCTCTCGCACCCAACTTTGTAAAAAAGTCGTCTTGCCCACTTGCCGCGCCGCATGGAGCACCCAATAGAGTTCATCGTCTATGTAGCGATTTAACTGCGAACCGACAAGACGGGCTTCAGGCGGAAGCATATAATGCCTGTCAGGGTTGCATGGACCGGTGGTATTAAAAAAACGTTTAGCGCTCATATTTTTGATTTTTAAAAATTTTGCACAAAGATAAGTATTTTTTGAAAAAATGTCTGAATTTATTTCATTTTTTTCAGCACGCCGATAACACAGATGAAAAAGATTTGCACAAGATTCAGTGCAGATTCGATATTTCATCTCTGATTTTCCCAAAACGCAGCAAAATATTGTCGAATTTCAAATTCAACCCGAAAAAAAGCGGCAATACAATTGCCGCTCAACCTAACTCCCTACTAACTAAACTCTAAACTCTACTAACTACTAACTAACAACTAATGACTAATGACTACCGACTACTGACTCGATTTAAGAGCCTCCACCGGCTGCACCTTCGCCGCCTTCCACGCCGGATACCATGCGCTGACGACCGAAAACAGCCACATAAAAACTACTGCCGCTCCAATCGCCGCTAACCATGCCCATCCCTCGGGCGAGTAAGCGTAGAGCATGCCAACTACAACAAGCCCCGGCAGCATTGCAATAGTGGTAAGTATCAGGTTTTCCAATATTACGGTAAGCATCATACGCACGGGCGTGCAGCCAAAGGCAATTCGCAATCCCATTTCGCTTATGCGCTTTTTCGTTTGCATCCACACAACGCCAAATGTGCCCATGAAGGCGAAGATGAGCAAAAAGACGGTGGGTATTCCAAAACCATAAATACTTCCTGAAATTTCAAAGAAAATCAACGAGTCAATAAATTTGGAATAATCAATCAATTCAATAGAGAATTGGTCACGCGGGAAATTCCTGTAAAACTCCGCAAAGAACTGTCTCGAAAAATCGTCTTCCATGCCCGACTTACATTTTATTGCATATTCCCATCCCCAATCTTCTGGCGCCGCCAACGACGGCATAAAAATTACCATTGATGGATCGCTGCCTACCCTGAAAAAGAAAACTTCCACAATTCCTGATATGCGATATATTCTGTCGCGACATTGAATGGTTTGTCCGATGGGATTGCCCGTTATTCCCATTTGGTCTGCTAATCGTTGTGTGATAAGCGCCGGTGGTATTTCCAATGACGCATCGATATCGCGAAACCACTCGCCTTGACTAATTAATCCGGGCAAAAACAATTTTTGAAAATTTTCATCGCAATACATGGTGAATGCCCTGTAGCGGCGTTCACCGAAAATTAAAGAATCAGAACTTGTGCCGGACATATCGGGAAAAGCGCCGGGACGATTCATGCTTATTGATTCGACAGACGGCCACTGCTTCATACTTTCCACTACATTATGGGCGTGAGTGCTGTAATCTTCTTCGATGAAGTCGGTTTCATCTATTCTGTTTAAGTTAAAACTGAAGACGTTCTCCGTTCGAACAGTCCCTTTCGAAAAATATTTGGATACGTGCTCGGACAAATATGTGAAAGCCCATAACATCACTGCGAACACAAGTGTTTGTTCGACGAAAATCCATGCAAGACTGCGCTTGCGATGCCACATTAATTTTAAAATATGTCGTATCATCTTTTTTTGATTTATTTATTTTTTACTGAAAACTGAAAACTGAAAACTGAAAACTGAAAACTGAAAACTGAAAACTGAAAACTATAAACTATTTTGCCTCGCCTTTTAAAACGTTAACAATATCTTTTTTTGCTGTAATCCATGCCGGTATGCTTCCCGAAAGGAAGCTGAACACTAATACGCATGGAACGGCGACTAACATAACGGTTGTCATATCAAATCGCAGTGAGAGAGAAATCGGAATTATCATTTTCCCGACCATAATTTGGTCAATAGCGTTCACTACCAACGGCGTGATGCACATTCCAATAACTGCTCCCGCAAATGTAATCAATGTATTTTCGAACAGCAACTGCGTAAAAATAGTATACAGAGGCGCTCCGAAGGCTTTACGAACGGCAATCTCTTCGCTTCGGTCGTAAGATTTGCTTACGTTGAGCGAAAGAATATTTATCGCCGGAATAAGCATCAGTATCAGGGTACAAAAGAGTACCAAGATATTCAAAGGGGCAGTGCTTTGCGCGATTGTATTTTTTTGCCATACGGGAATTTCATACTTGACATCACCCGTATTTGTTTCGTTGATTACACGGGTAAATTCGGCTTGCATTTCGGCAACAGACGCCTTATCTTTTGCCGTAAAAAATACCAAATTCAAGCCTCTATCCCGAATTTGCTCCGATGCGCTAATGGGAACCCAAATATTTGCGTTGAAAAGATTTGTGTTGCCTAAAGCCATACTGACGTTTTCGACTACCCCTACAATCCTGTACTGTACTCCTACCACGTCAATGTTTTTTCCTATTGGGTCTTCGTTCTTCCCAAAAAGATGATTATTGACATGTCTGTCGATAACGATAACGGGTGCGCCTTCAGCAATTTCCTGTTTGTTGATGGGACGTCCGCGAAGAAATGTAAACCGGCATACATTGTAATAATCTTCACCT
>Ga0099364_10003606_pt1 | contig 23892 bp, 15 predicted proteins | sample TergutTh196P3_FD_73070 | JGI IMG/M metagenome (GOLD analysis project Ga0099364, IMG submission 73070) | Microcerotermes parvus P3 segment gut microbial communities from Pointe-Noire, Republic of the Congo - Th196 P3 | ecosystem: Host-associated > Arthropoda: Insects > Digestive system > Gut ...
GGTGCGGGGTCAGTCGGGTCATCCGCCGGAACATAAACCGCCTGCACCGACGTTACCGCCCCGCGATTCGTCGAAGCAATCCGCTCCTGCAACGCTCCCATTTCCGAAGCCAGCGTCGGTTGATAACCCACCGCCGAAGGCATACGCCCCAACAGAGCGGACACTTCGGAACCCGCCTGCGAAAAACGGAAAATGTTATCGACAAAGAGCAACACGTCCGTTCCCGTTATGTCGCGGAAATACTCCGCCATTGTCAATGCAGAGAGGGCAACCCGAAGCCGTGCACCCGGCGGTTCATTCATCTGTCCGAAAACCATCGTCGTTTGTTCGATGACGCTTCGACCGGTATCGCCGATTTTTGCTTCGGTCATTTCGAGCCAGAGGTCGTTTCCTTCACGGGTTCGTTCGCCGACACCGGCAAAGACGGAGTTTCCTTCGTATTTAGCGGCAATCCGGGCGATCAATTCCTGCAAGATTACGGTCTTTCCGAGTCCTGCTCCGCCGAAGAGTCCGGCTTTTCCGCCGCGAACGAACGGAGTCAAAAGGTCAATCACTTTGATGCCTGTCGCAAAGACTTCCGTTTTCGTGGCGAGGGTCGTCAATTCGGGGGCATCACGGTGGATCGGTCGAAATTCCGTAGCATTGATGGGACCTTTGCCGTCGATGGGTTCGCCGAGCAGATTGAACACTCTTCCGAGGGTTTCCTTGCCAACGGGTACGCAAACGGGAGCGCCGGTATCGAGACAATCCATACCGCGGACGAGTCCATCGGTGCTTCCGAGTGCGACGCATCGGACTTTTCCGCCGCCGAGGTGCTGTTGTATTTCGCCGACGAGATGGATATGTACTCCTTTTTCTTCGTTATCGACTCGAACGGCATTGTAAATTGCCGGGAGTTTATCTTCTGCGAATTCCGCATCGAATGTGGAGCCGATTACTTGGGTGATTCGACCGATATTTTTGTCCGCTGACATGGGCTGTTGTTAAGGGGGCTTGAAACGATGAGAAGTATTGTACACGGAAAGGGGAGAGTTTGCAAGCGGTCAGTTAGTTTTTCGTCATTCCGGCGCAAGGACGGGCTGGCGTAAGCGCAAGAGCGGGGCGGCGTAAGCCCTCCGGTGAGTTTTCATCTACCTAAACCGGGGGGCTAACACCCGCCGCTCTTGCGCTGACTCCCTGCCTACGCGGGAATACCGAACATTTTATCGCCGATAACATTCCGTTTTTGCCGATTTTTCCGAAAAAGTCAAGTGCAGACAAAATTCTCTCAATCCTTACAAACAGAATAACCGATACCGACGAGTAGGGAATGTTATGCCTGTACCAATTAGTCCGACCAATCTGCTCGTCAATATCAGTTCAATGCGAGGACAACAAGCCTTGCAACGAGCAGACTCCGCACTGACCATTAGCATCCGAAATCTGTCCACCGGAATTCGGATTCACACCGGTCGGGACGATCCCATCGGGTTCGTCGCCAGTACCGCAATGCAAACCCAAATCACGTCCCTCACCCAAGCCGTCGCCAACAACCAACGTGCCACCGCCGTCATCGCCACCGTGGACAGCGCCCTCGGACACGTCAGCAGCCTCCTCAACGACCTGCGAGGACTCGTTACCAACGCCGCCAGCACCGGCAGCGAAACACCAGAAACACTCGCCGCCCTGCAAATCCAAGCCGATGCCATCATCGACACCATTAACTTCATCTCGGCAACCACCTCTTTTCAAGGACAAAAACTGCTCGACGGCTCCCTCGATTTCAATACCTTCGGACTCGATAAAAACACAATCTCACTCCTGAATATCTATCAGGCAAACTTTCAAGGACGCACCGAAAAAGACATCGTCGTACAAGTTCATGAGCCCGCTAGACAGGCGGAACTCTACTATCCCTACGGTGCGTTAAAAGGGGACACAACGATTACCATCGGCGGAACCGGCGGATACGAAGCCTTCGTATTCGACCAGGATGCCACCGTACAAGATATTGCCGACGCAGTGAACCGTATCAGCGATTCCACCGGCGTTGCCGCCACCGTCTTTACCCAATCGACCGCCGGAAGCATCATTTTGACTTCGCACGGTAAAAACAACGACATTCTCGTTACCGCCAGCGAACCCGGTACGGCGGCGGGAAACTTCGTCTTCCGATACACCGCACCCCGCGAAGGAAACGACGAACTCCGTCTCAACGTCGCCGAAGGCGACGGCAACAATCCGACCGTCGTGGAAGTCGTCTTGCAAACAGAACCCGGCGGAAATGTTTTAACGACTGCCGAGCAAGTTGTTACACTTCTCAACACATCACCGCTCTTGAAAAATCCCGACGGCACGGGACGAATCACGGCAGCACACCCAACCGGCTCGACCGGTCTCGGCACGGTAACGCCCTTCGCCGAAGTCGGTTACTACGGTTGCGTCAAGGAGAGCAATCTCCTGCAATTTCTTGCTCCGGCAGGTTCACCGCCCATCAAGTTTGCCAGCACGCCCGGCACACCGCTGTCGATTGACGATACAACCTATCCGCCGGTCTATGCCAATGCCGTTGCACATGTTCAAGGTTTTGGAACAGGAACTTCCTTCACGCTGCGTTCCCTGATACCGGGTCACGAAGGAGATCAAGTCAAAGTTATTTTCCGTGATGGTCCGAATGAGTCGGCAGAATACGATCCGATTAGTAAGTCGGTCATTTTCTCGGTTGATTTTAGCGGACGGGCTGTCAGCGGAAACGATTTTTCGATGGAAGACCTTCGGCAACTCGTTGCGGACAATCCCGAAGTCAGTTCCCGGTTCAGTGTTCAGCCGCATGCTTCCTATCCGATTGATGATCCGCCGCAATTCAGCAGCAGTGCATACATCGGCATCAATGCACAATTAGGGGAAACGTCCGGCGGTACTGTTTCGCCGGGCTATCTGGTCGTACATTTAGAAACCGACGAAAACGGCATCGTCCGAACGACGGCAAACGATCTCGTCAAGTTTTTTAACGATCCGTCCACCGAAGCGTCGAAGGCGGTGCTCGAACGCAGGGGGATCAGCGTTGCCGCCATTGATCCGAACAATATCAATTTGACCGCCTGCACCATCGGAGAGGCAAGTTTCGGCACTGGAAGACTTGCTCCGACTTTTGACATCAACGAACCTTGTCCGACGGGTACGGGACATTCCGACATTCATTTTTCGAGTTACGGCAACGATGTGCGGGAAGAGTTTGCCTCGGCAACCGTGCTCTCCAACGGCGGACGCAATGCCGACTGGACGCTGACTGCCAAACATGCGGGAGCGGCATACAACAACGTTGCGGTACGTGTCGTAAGCGATCCTGATGCTCCTGCCGCAAAATATGACCCGGTACTCAAAGTGCTGACGATCAGTATTGATGAACTGCGTAATCCTTCAACGGCGGAAGAGATCGTTGCACTCATTAACAGCGATTCCGATTTGAGTTCGTTGTTCGTTGCTTCGTTACCGCCTCATTCTGACGGACAGGGAATCATCACGACCGGCGACAGAGCGGTACTGACCGGCGGTATTCTGCCGATTGATGCAAGAGCCGAAGGGGCAACCATTGCGAATGAAGGAATCAATGCGATCTTTGCCGTTCAGGCGAAACGTACCGATTCGCAGTTTCACAATACAGAGATTCTTGTCGTGTCTGACGCATCGGGACCGAGGGTTTCTTACGATGCACAATCGAAACAGTTAACGATTGGTATCAATTCGACCCATCCGCCGACGGCGTTGCAGATTGTCGAGTTGATTAATTCTACGCCGGACATTCGGGACTTATTCACGGCTTCGATTCCTCAATTTGCCGATGGAACGACCGTCGTGCCGGACGGCAGCGGTTTGGTGAGCGTCGGCGACTTCGGACAGTTGCAAGCGAAAACGACTGGAGCGGCGATGGGGGCGGCGATGATTGGAGCGAGCAACAACGAAAGTTTGGGTCTCTTGTTTCATTCGGTCGGATACGGCAGTAAGGAGTTTGTTGAAGTTTGGGGGACGCACACGAGCGATTTTTTGGTCTTTGACCGATTCAATGTTGTTACGGAAAGGGCGTATGGCACGGACATTGCGGCGGACATCAATGGTCGGACGGCAATCGGCGAGGGTCGGACGGCGAAGTCCACCACTTCGGACTTGGACATTGAGGTTGCGACGGATCCTTCGGTGTTGTCTGGGGATGTTTTGGGGTTCCGCATTTCCGGCGGCGGTGCGTTGATGCAGTTGGGACCCGATGCCGTTTGGACGCAGCAGGTTCGGGTATCTATTCAGAGTGTTCATTCGACGGCGTTGGGCGGCGAGAGCGGTACGATTTCGCAACTCAAAACGAACGAACCGTTTAGTTTGTTGAAGGACACTCATCGTGCGTTTCGTATTGTTCAGGAGGCGGAGGTTCAGATAGCGTCGATGCGTGGTCGTTTGGGTGCGTTACAGCGGGCGCAGATTGACGTAGGTATGGATCACATGGGCGATTTGATCAGTATTGGTTCAGAGTACCGCAGCGGCATTGCGGATACGGATTTTGCGGCGGAATCGTCGGAGTTGTCTCGGCAGCAGTTATTGATGCAGGCGAGCGTTGCGGTCTTGCAGCAATCGGGACAGGTACGGCAGTTGCTGCTGTCGCTGTTGCAACGGTAGCGTCCGTCATTACGCTGCGCTCCATTCCGGCTTGCGCCGGAAATGACGAAGAAACGAATTCAAATGGAATAGTTAATGGCGCACGAATCCTTACCATGCAATGACAGCATCGACCGGAAAATGGTCGGTCGGATAGCGACCATCACGTTGGGTGTGAATGATTTCCGCCGAAATCGTTCGCAAACCCGGTGAAATAAAAACGTAGTCAATTTTGTCGCTGCCCGGTGTCCGAAAACCGTTGAAGGTTCCTACGTCCGCCGCATCGGGATGCACCGCTCTAAATGTGTCCACCAGTTTATACGGCGGCGTTGACTCAACACCATCAAGAACCATCGTTGCTCCTTGCATAAATCGGACAGAAGGGCTTCGTTCTCCGCTATTGATGTCGCCCGTCACAATGACCGGAACATCTTTATTGTTTCGGGCGGCAATCCGTTCCATCAGGAGGCTCGCTCCTCGCTGTCGGGCAACTTCGCTCCGATGATCGAAATGAGTGTTATAGACGTAGATTTTTCGTCCTGTCGGTTGTCCCTCTTTGTGTTCGTGAAAAAGAACAGCGGTCACACTACGCGGATAACCTGCGGCGGGATCGGTCTTCGACCCGGGCTCGTTCGGCGTATCAGAGAGCCAAAACGTTTCGTGGTCGGTGTCGTCTATTTTCCAACGATCTTTCTTGTAGTAGATGACCATTGCCTCGCCGACATCAGGGTTTACGTCTCGTGACCGACCATAGAAACCGTGTTCCGGCAGCCTTGAGGCAATGTACGCGACTTGATTCAGTTCCGGGTCGGCGTGCATAATAGTTTCCTGAGTACCAATGAAGTCGTAATCGCCTTCAATGATAATGTCGGTCATAAACTCTTTCCGATGCACCCAGTTGTTCGGACCGTCGTTGGCAGTGGAACAGCGGACGTTGATCGAAAGAACACGAACCGGGTCGTCCGCAAAAAGATTGGGAAAAGCGAAAAATGATACAACAAGTAATGCAACGAAAAAAGTGAACCGTTTCATGCGATCTAATGGTTAAAGGAACGTGTCACTGCACATTGAGGACATTGTATCTGAGAATGGCAAGGCGGACAACCCCTCTTACCTTGCTGACATGATTGCGGCATGTCGCTTGCTTTTTTGCTGCCCTGTGATACAACAGTGCCACGTTTGACCCTTGCCCAGAGAAATCGTGAAACACAGAGAAACCGTGAAAATAAATTTCCCTCCCGCTTTTTTTGCCTTCATTTTCCTCACATTCGTCTTTGCCTTCTGCTCTTCCGGCTTGGCAGCCGACCATCGGGCTTTCATCGGACATATACACTGGGATTGGATGCGGCAGGACACCTCCGATCCGGGCTTGGCGTTCGTCAGTACAGAAAGCAACAGCATCGAAACCATAATGGTGCAGAAAGTCATCGCCGAATTGGAAGGTAATACGGAAACGGAATCATGGAACACAAAACTAAACAATTTAATAACTGAAGATGTTCCCGGAAACGACCCCCGATGGCGGGAACTCTACCTCAACGCGGGGCAAGAACGCCGAAAACAACGTCTGCGAATTGTCAGGAAAACCTATTCGATCATCGTCTATACAAAACATGATTACCTCGGCGGCTCGCATTATGCCTATACCGAAATAGTAACAGATGCCCAGTTCAAAGACCGCATTAATCGACCCGGCGGCGAAATGCTTTCGCTAGAGATATCGCCCGATGGAGAAGTCATCGAAAGATCATTGGTAAAGGCACCGCCAAACGGCGTGTTGAGAGATCCCGATGTTTCCTTCTGCGGAAAAAAAATTGTCTTCTCCATGCGCAATTGCATGGAAACCGATGATTACAAACTCTACGATTACTGCGTGGAAACCGACACTGTCCGCCAATTAACATTCGGGCTTGGTTTTGCCGATATCGAACCTTGTTATTTACCGGACGGCAACATTTTATTCGCCTCAACCCGGTGCATGCAGATCGTCGATTGCTGGTGGACGGAAGTTGTGAATTTCTACATCATGGATTCCGAAGGACGGTTCATGCGGCGGATCGGCTTCGATCAGGTTCATACTAATTATCCCAGAGTGCTTCCTGACGGGCGCGTCATCTATACCCGATGGGATTACAATGATCGGGGACAACTTTTCCCGCAGCCTCTTTTTGTGATGAACTACGACGGAACAGGACAAACGGAGTATTACGGTAATAATTCGTGGCTTCCCACGACCATCATGCATGCTCGAGGAATTCCCAACTCTAATAAAGTCGTTGCGATTGCCAGCGGACACCATACTCTTCAGAAGGGCAAACTGATGCTGATAGACCGAAGCAAAGGAACGCAAGAAGATCAGGGAATTCAGTTGATCGCACCCATTCGGGAGTCGGACTTCGAAATACTTACGGACTCTGGGCAACTGGGCGCATTTATACAGAAATTTGACTACTATGGTCAAAAAGGGGACCAGTTCCAGTATCCTCTTGCCATCGACGAGGAGAACTTTATCGTAGCCTGGCATCCGGGCGACGAACACTTCGGCTTGTATTACATGGATATCAATAACAGCAAACGTGAATTGCTTGCTTGGGACAACAGCACCCCCTCTTCGCATGCCGGTCAGCCGGTTCCGTTGCAGTCCCGTGAGGTTCCGATGTTGCGGGTATCGCCCGTAGATCATTCCAAGACGACAGGACTCTACTTTGTGCAAAACGTTTATTTCGGTCCCGGTTTGGAAGGGATTGAACGGGGAGAAATCAAGGAATTGCGGGTTGTCGGCTTGCAATTTCGTTCTGCCGGAGTTGAGAGCAACGGCAACAGCGGTGCCGCCGGCGGCGCACTCGTTTCAACGCCGATTGCCATCGACAACGGATCATGGGATGTCAAACAGGTTTTCGGAACAGTACCCGTCCATGCGGACGGCTCTGCTTTTTTTGAGGTTCCTGCCCGAATGCCGATCTATTTTCAACTGCTCAATGATCGGGGAGAAACGGTGCAAACGATGCGGAGTTGGTCAACATTGCAACCCGGCGAACAGCAAAATTGTAATGGTTGCCACGCAGATAAAGGAGCGACGATGTTCGGTGCCGGCGGACCGGTACGGACAGAGGCACTGCGCAGGGCACCAAGAAAGCCCGTGCCGATTGAAGGAGTGGATCCAAACAGCGGTTTCAGTTTTGTGCAGTCGGTCCAGCCCATTTTTGACAGGCATTGTACGAGTTGCCATACGGGCGAGACGGCAGAACATCCGTTCAGTTTGCTGGACAGACCGGTTGTTCAGTCAGGCAGGAGTTTTAGTGAGTCGTACTTAAATTTAACTCAAAACGGCAAGAGAAATGCCATCGTTTATTGGATGGATGTGCAATCTGCTCCGCCGATGTTGCCGCCGTATTATGCGGGAGCGGCGAAGAGTCAGTTGATCACGATGTTTGACGAAGGCAACCGTTCGGAAGCACATAAGGATGTTGCCATTTCGGATCCTGAACGTCGGCTTTTAGCACTTTGGATTGATTTGTTAATTCCGTTTGCCGGTTCATATACGGAGCGGCATCATTGGACTCCTGAACAGCAAGCGGAGTACGCTTATTATCAGATGAAGCGGGACACGATGGCGGAAATAGAGCAGGAAAACATCCGGCTTTTGATGGCGTGGCAACGAAGACAAATCGAGTTGCCTTTGCCGGAAAGTTTTCCGCAGTTCAACAGCGGCGGAGTCGAACGCAAGAAAGAGTTTATCGAGTCATGGCTCCGAGAATACCAACAGAGTCAGAACCACAATTTTTAGGGAGACAACCGTAAGTTTTGGCAGAGTTTGAGCCGCGATCGCTCAATGCGAATCCGCGAAAATGGTGTCTGACTCTTGAGAGTCTTGTTAGCGGAATGAACGGCTTGTGTAGGGGCTTTACGCGGACTTGATTTTTGTACCGGGCTTGCGTTATAATGGAAAAGGAAGAGAGTATTATCCGCTCGTTATGAACTTCATCTCAATACCATGAAAACACTACACTTTTTCACAACCGTTGCCGTCTTTGTAACGGCATGCACAATGCTCGCCGCTTCGGAAACCGCCGAAAACTTCGCAAGGTGGGCGCCAAACTTTGCGGCGTCCGACCTAAACCAACGGCGAGACGCACAACAAAATTGGCAAAACTTCTGTCGGCAAAGAGGAAATGATCCCGCAATTCAACAAGAAATCATTCGAGTATCGGTAGAACAACTGGCAAAAGAAAATCCGCTGGAAACGACCCTCTGGATCGTTCGGCAACTCGGCATCGTTGGCGATGTGACCGCTGTGCCCGCATTGGCGAGACTCCTGCCGAACAGCGAAGTCCGAATACGGGACGAAGCAGCCAGAGCATTGGCAAATATACCGGGAACGGAAGCCGAAAACGCACTCAAAAACAACAATTTGATCCTCACAGCACAACTCGCAAGAGATGCACTGACCTCTCGGGCAATCAGTGAAAACATTCCGAGTGACGACGGTGTCGAAACACAGTTACCGATGGCGATTCCCTTCATCACACTCGGTTCCCATGCCGAATTCATGGCATTGTTGCAACGATTCCAAGAGTTAAGCGAGATGGAGAAAGCCCAAGTGTTGAGCAATCTCACCGACCGCAATTTGAGACAGCAGGTACGTCAAACGCCACAGGATCGCTCCGCACGACAGAACGCCTTGTTTATGCGCCTTGCTCTTGAATCCGCGCAGAGTGCCGATGAAACCTTGCGTAATGCGGGGCTTTTGGCTGTCGGAGCACTCGGCGGACCGGACCAGGTTCCCTTCCTGCTCGAACAAGCGCAAACGGGACCGAACAGAGATTTGGCACGGCTGGCACTTTCTCGTATGGTTGGACAAAACATTGATGCCCTTTTGTTGGCAACCCTGCGAACGGAAGAAGATGCCGAAAAATTTGCCATCATTGCCGATGTGTTAAATCGCCGATTCAATACGGCAATACGACCGCTTTTGCTGGAAAGAGCAAAGGTGGCGGAAACACCGAACAGATTGCAACTGCTCGAACTGGCGGAAGCAACATCCACACAAACCGATGTTACCGAATTCATAACCGTTTGGTCATTGATAGAAGATCGCGGACAAAAAGACCGCGCTGAACAAATCATCGCTCGGCTGTCGTGGGGGGATGCCGAGACTGCTATGCAAGCACTGGGAGACCGATGGGACACCCCGGAAGGGATGTCCCTCTTGGGACGCATCGGCGATGCAAAAACGCTCGACCGAATCAGACAGGGCAACAATGCTGTTCACGCATTTCGTAATTGGCCCAACGCCGTCGTTGCGGATGACCTCATCGCGATTGCTCGGGATAGCAATCGTTCCGAAGATGATCGGATTGCCACACTTCGGGCTTTTACCCGGGTAATGTCGCTGCCGGGCAACCAACCGAACAATCCAATCGGTATCCGAATCAATGACGTAGAAAAAGTTGCCCGGCTTGCCGAGGCGTATGAATTGGCGGTGCGGGTTGATGAAAAGCGTTACATCATTGAACGTGTCGGACAGATTCGTACTGTCGAATCGCTGCGGTTTGTCTTAAAGTACGTTGACGATTCCGAACTTCGAGAAAGGGTTTGCCGTTCCATTTTAGACTTGGCACACCATACTGACTTGAGACGTTCGGCAAGGGAAGAGTTCAATGCCGCCTTGGACAAAGTGCTTGAGGTTACTACGGACAATAATTTCCGCAATCTGGCAAACCGGTATAAAACGGCAGAGTAAAGGAGCAGAGTAAGGAGAAAGAGCAGAAGTCGGGGAGGCATTGCAGGCATTGTTGTCCCCTTCTTATGCGTTGCTTTGCTCACGCAACGGACTCCGTCTGCCAATTTCGGCAACGCTTGAAAACGTCCGACTCCCTTACCGATGCGCCCGCTTCCAATCGATCCATAATGTCTCGCCAAAGTTCCTTTTGGAATCCCTCGGCGAAACCCTTGGAGCGAGTCAAGACATAATCTTCCTGAATTTGTCGAAACAACCGTGCGGCTTTCCCGGCGATGCCTTCCGATCCCGCTTGAATTACAGTCTCTCCCACCGCCGCCGCCGCCGCTCCGCCCGCTACCTGGTAAGGCAGTGCCGCCGCAACCATCCAACCGCCGCTCACCGCCAACGTTACCGTTACCAAAGGGTGCGCCGCCGTCATGATATTGTCCAACATCTGCATCCACGCCGCCGTCTTGGGATTTTCCTTCGCCCAATCTAATAAATGCTGATGCAATAACTGACGGAACTCCTGATTGACCGGCGGTAAAGAATCCAACACCGAATACGCCCGTTGCAATAACAATGCCCGATGTTCGCCGCTCGTCAGTTCCGAAATCTCTCGACGCAAGACTGGGTTTTCCGTGTCGGCAAGCGTCGTCAATTTGTCCATAATTTTGCCGACAAACTCAATGGCGGTACGCTGTTCGGCGGCACGAAACTCTTCCAGCGTCGTAATCTGTCCGGTATCGCTGCCTTTGAAATAGTTCACGGTTTTGCGAACCGACCAGAGCAATCCGCCGCCGACAGTACGATAGACCGCATTGATCTTTTGCGACCACGCCGGTCTGTTGTCATTCCACCAAGTCCGAACCTCATCGGCAAGAATGGCGGCAGGCAAGCCCGACCACTGCACTTCTGCATCGCCGATGTTTTCCAATGTTGCCAATGCGTCGGCGAACTGCGACGAAGCATGCTGAACGGCATCCAGATAAGATTGCACACCGGTTGCCGGATCATCCAGCACCTTGATTGCACCGAGCAAGGTCTGTGTTTTGATGGTGTCGAAATGCAAGTCGCTCAACTCCGTTTTGATGTCGAGGAGAACGAACGTATTGTCTCGAACGGCATAAAAGGGAAGTGTCAGCGTTTCGGCACGTTCCCTGTCATAAGGGGCGGCAAGAATGTCAATCGGTTGTGTACCGGTTTCTTGGCAAAACTGCTCGAGCCATCGGGAGAGGTGCTGCATATCGCCGTCCAGATCGATCATATTGAAAAGGATGATAATCGGTTTTCCTGCTTCGGCGGCTTCTCGGAAGAACCGGCGGACGGCGGCATCGTTGTATTTTTGTTCGGTCAGGACGGCAATTAAGACATCGGCGGTGTGCCGAACGGACTTTGCTCTGTCCCAGTTTGCTTGTCGGTCGGCATCGAAGTCCGGCGTGTCGAGCAGGAGTAACCGTTCGGGAACGTTTTCTCCTTCGAGCCAGAAGAGGTGGTTTTCGTCGGAAAGTTTGAGCGGCTGTTCGGCGTTTGCCCAAGTTACGCATTGAAATGAATCGAAGTGCCGGGCGAGAATCGTGCCGTAGGAAGCCGTTTCGTCTGTTTTCGGTACGAGACAGACGGGATGTTTTGTGCCGGAGGCTCTGTGATCGACGGCACTGAATGCTTCGCCTGCCAGATGATTGAAGATGAGTGACTTTCCGGTGTTGGTTCCTCCCATGACGGCAACGATCAGAAAGGGCTTGCTGGTCAGTTGCGGCACGAGTTTATGTTTAAGCAGGGCGTACCAATTTTCGTGTTCGGGGGTTGGCACTCCGCATGCTTCGGCAAGATGCCGCAATGGTTCGAGGAGACCATCTAATTCCAGAATGGATTGGGCATATTGAGCAAACTGCATGGGCATAGTATAGCATAAACAAAAACCCGTGGGCAGCGCAATAACGGATATTTAGCCGGTACTCCGGTGTCCGTCATTACACGTTGTTTCATTCCGGCTTTTGTTGCAGTGCCGGCGATATTTTACCTATTCCATTTATTTCGATTAAAGAAAATAGGTAAGATGTGCCGATAATAGCGATGATAGAGTTTTTTATCATTCAATCCCCCTAGTTTGTATGACTCGCTCCCCTCTGTTTACCAGCGAAAATAACGTACGCGGACAGGAAATCCGGGCTTCGCTCCCCACGTTTTCCGTTGCTGCACCCTGGTCAGCAAAATCTTCCGATCCAGCGACGGACTACCAACCCCCCCATAATCCGTTCGCTTCTAAAGCATCCCTCGATTTTCCCAGCCGATCCGACTCGGCAACCTATCGGCAGGACGACCTCGATCACCGTGAAAATCAACTCAATGCCCGAATGGCACAGTTTGAAACCCTCGTCCGAAATACAAAGGTCTCACTCCAAACCAAAATGGAAGAAATCGCTCTACGCGAAGACGAAATCCGCAAAGGAGAAGAGCAACTGCAGACCTATCGGGCAACTTTTGAGGAACAATTCGACCGCCAACGCCGCGAACTCGATCAAGAACGTCTCGATTTGCAAACACGTAAGCAGTCCGTTGAGGATAGACTCGTTCGTCGGGAGCGGGAACTCTCGGAAATCGCCGCCGAACGGGAAAGGGAAGTCGCCGTTCAAGCCGAAGAATATCGACAACAACTCGAAACGCAACTCCTTTCTGCCAAATCCGACTATCAAAGCCGGTACGAAACCCGATGTCGGGAAATCGAAAACGACTTCGCTCATCGGCTTGCCGAAGAAAAACGGCAGTTGGACATGCATCAACGCACACTGGACGAAAAATTCGACGAACGTGTCCGACAGTTGGACAAGGAAGTCGAACAGAAAAAGGGCGATCTGGAAGACAAATACAAGACCCGATTCGAGGAAATGGATCGGCAAGTGGAGTCCCGAAAGCAGGAAATCGAAGACGCTTCGGAACGCCGGATGGCGACAATTAACGAAGATTACCTCCAAAAGCGGAACGAATTGGAAGAGCGGTACGCCCGCCGGGAAGAGCAACTGGAACGCCGCGAGTTGATCATCCAGCAAGCCGAAGAAGAGTGGAACACCCGAAGGGAAAACTTTGAGAGTCAGTGGAACGACCTCGAAAATCTGCGTAAGACCAAGACGGAAGAGTTGACCCGGCGGGAAGCCCATGCGGAAGAACGGGAACGGTACATTGTCGAAACGGAAGCCAGGCTGAAGAAAAAAGAAATGGAACAGGCGGCACTCGCGGAAGCACTCAAATCAAAGGAACTCCAAACTGCCCTCGAAGCGAAAAAGTACGCCAATTTGCAGGAAATGATGGTTGCGACCGAAGAGTCGCAAGTCGAAATCACTCGAATTCGGGAGGCGTTGGTTCGGGAGCGGCATCAAATGCAAAAGTCGAATGAATCGGAACGCAAGCGGCTCAAGGACGCTCAGGAATTGGCTCTGAAACGTGTGGAAGAGGAGCGTCAGGATTTGGTGAATCAAAACAAGCGTCTGGAGCAGATGCGGCTTGCGTTGGACCGTTCGCGGGAAGAGTTGGGCAAGATGCACCGTGAAACGTTGGAAGTCCGATTGGCGACGGAGGAACTGTGGTTGCGTTTGGCGGGTGAGTCCGGCACGGAGGATTTGAAGAAGTCGGTCAGCAAGATTCAGAATCGTTTGGCATCGGAATATCAGAGTGCTGTCGCTCGGTTTGAAGTACAGAAGCAGGAGTTGAAGCAGAGTCAGGAGGATCAGCGGGAGCAACAGGAAAAGTTGCTGGCGCGGAAAGAGCAGATGGATCGGCTTGCTGCCCAAGCGGAGGCGGCAATAGCAGAGCGGGAACAGGAATTGAAGGCTCGGGAAGAGGAGGTTCTTCGCCGTCAGGAGCATGTGGACGAACAGTTACGGCGGGTGCAACAGGAGCGTGCCGAAATGGAGCACGAGGTACGTATGTTGCAAACGCAGATCGATGCCGCCTTCGGGAAAAACGCTGCGTAAGGCTTTTGTCGAAAATAACATGCCGTCATAGCAAGGTACATTTTGCATCCGCTTGCGGACAATCGCATCAATCGTCATTTTCAATTTTGCAATGTTGTTAGGACTCAAATTGTCCGCCTCGTCAAAGATATAAAAGAACCGCTCGCTCCACAAACATCGGTGTTACATCAACATCTTGTCGCAACTTGTCGATATGGATCGTCAGCGAGATGTTTTACGTCGCTTGCGGGGATATTTTTCGGATCGTTCGGATCGGTTGCGTTATCGTGATCGGTTGTTGGAGGGGCGTGCGATAGGTAGTGGTCAGGTAGAGGGTGCGTGTAAGAGTATGGTGGGGCGAAGGTTGAAGCAGACGGGAGCGCGTTGGAATGTGCGGAATCTCAATCGCATGTTGTCGTTTTGTTCGTTGCGTTACAGCAATGCATGAGAAAATTATTGGAGCGAGGCTACCTAATCTGCCTACAAAAAGCGCACACACCCCTTGGACACTTGGACACACTGCGGACGGTGCCCTATTTACAGAAGTGCCTAGAGAGGTTATACTTTGAGGTTGAGGCGGCGTAGCTCAGTTGGTTAGAGCAGCGGAATCATAATCCGCGTGTCCGGGGTTCGAGTCCCTGCGCCGCCAATGTGTGTTGGCGGTCAAACCGTGCACACTCTTTCCAGTGGGCGCTTTATGTTACACGCTGTCATTTTAGCAGGAGGTTCGGGGACACGTTTGTGGCCCGCCAGCCGAGCCGCCAAACCGAAACACCTCCTTGCCTTCGAGCCGGGACAAACGCTTTTACAAGCGACCCTCGAACGCTTGACCGGTCTCGTTCCGCCGAAACAAACTTGGATCGTTACCGGTCCGTTCCAATCAGCACAGGTTGCCGATTCGCTTCCCCAAGTTGATGCTCAACACATCTTGTTGGAGCCGGTCTCTCGAAACACCGCCGCCAGTATCGGTTTGGCAGCCGTAAAACTTCGTCATATCGATCCCGAGGCGGTCATGATCGTATTGCCGGCGGATCACATTATTAAGCCTGCGCCGCTCTTTTGCGAAACCTTGCAACTTGCGGCGGACATCGTTGCCTCATCGCCGGACACGCTTGTTACGCTCGGCATTAAACCGACATTTCCGGCAACGACTTACGGTTACATTCAGTGCGGCGGTGCTGTAAGCGCATCGCAGAATGTCTATCACGTTCTCCGATTCTGCGAAAAACCGAAACAAGACGTTGCCGAAACGTTTGTGCAGTCAGGAGACTTCTACTGGAACGCCGGTATTTTCGTCTGGAAAGCGGAAACAATTTTGAACTTACTGAATCGTTTTGAACCGGATATCGGCGAGTGCCTTTGTCAAATTACGGAGTCCATCGGCACGGCAGAAGAATCAGCGATGACAAGCAAGGCGTTTGAAAAGATGAAGTCAATCTCGATTGACTATGCCGTGATGGAAAGAGCGGAAAACATCGTTGTCGTGGAGTCGGCGTTCGATTGGAATGATGTCGGCACTTGGTCGGCACTGGATCGGCTTTATGCGGATCAAAAGGATGAGCATGGCAATCTGTCGGTTTTTTCCAACGTATTGGCAATCGACTCGACGGGTTGCACTGTCCGATGCGGCGATTCGGAACATCTTGTTGCGCTCGTCGGCATGCACGACGTGGTTGTGATTCAAACTGCCGACGCAACGTTGGTTGTGCGGAAGGATCAAGAAGAGTCCGTTCGGCACATTGTCGAGGAATTAAAGCAACGTGGCGGCGACACTCCCATTTAACTGGATCCGACCGGTTTTCTATCCTACAATCTATTTTAGGTCATACACCAGCAACACGTTCTGTTCGCGAAGGTACAATTTTCCGTCCACGACAACAGGATACGTCCAAGAGTTCGCATTACTGCGGTACGGTTGATCAAATCTTCCGAGTTCCCTGTATCCTTCGGGCGTTGCTTCGATCATCGCAATCGTCCCGTCCCCTCTTTCGCTGCGGAGAATTAGTACGCCATCGACATACGTCAACGAACCTTTACCGACACTTCGGTTTTCCCAAACGATATTACCTGTCTTTGCCTCAACGCAGACCATCTGCTGGTTCGTCAAGAGATAGAAATGATCGCCGACTGCGACGATTCCGCCGTGATGGCTTTGCAGTTCTTGTATGTCTCCATTAAAGTCGAATGCTCTGAAGTTGTTTCCTTCTTTGGAGATTCGATAAAAATAGGCACCCACGCCATACGAGGCAGAAGCCATAATGACATCGCCATTGAGTGCCGGATCGGAACAAATGGCTGGAACATCACCGGGAAAGCCGCCACCCCAAAGTATGCTGCCGTCGGTCGGCGAAAGTCCCACAAGCGAATTGGCAGAAAGAAGCAGATATTGGCGGACATCTTCGATCACAACAGGAACGACCGAAGCGTATGGTGCTGCATCCTTAATCGGGGTTGTACGCCACAGAACATTGCCCGACTTGTCAAAAGCGATTAGCGTTCCGCCTTCGCCGCCGACGGGTATCACAATTCTATCGCCGTCAAGCAAAGGGGACGATGCGAATCCCCAGTTTCCCATGAAGCCGCCGCCGAATTCCGCCCGGACATCTTTGCGCCAACAAATTTCACCGCTTTGGGCATCGAGGGCAACGAAATCGCCATGGGCACCCATGATGTAAACCGACTCTCCGTCACTGGCTGGTGTACTTTGTGGCGTCGCAAAGCGGCTGATCGTTCCTGCTCTGCCGATGTCTGTCCGCCATTTTATTTCTCCGGTTGCCTTGTCCAATGCGAGAACAAAAGCCCTGCTGTCGAAATCTCCCGCCGTGAAAATTGTGTCGCCAACAAAACTAAGGTTTGAAAAACCGCCGCCAAGAGTGTCGATCTTCCAAAGGAGTGCCGGTCCTTCTTCTGCCCAAGACTTGGCTATGCCGGTCGAGAAAGAATGATTATCCCGATTAGGACCACGAAACTGATTCCAGTCCGGTTCTTGAGCAACGACGGTACTGAATAAAAAAAGCACGCAAAACGGACTGACGAAATGCTTCATTAAGGATTCCTTTGTAGAATAATTGCCTTCAACTTTACTGCCATTTTACGTGAAAACAATCTCAATGTCAATAGAGTAAATGCACAATCAAGATCGGGAGGCATACACCCTTGAAGGCATACACCCTTGAAAAGGGGGCGCAACCGGGTTATACTTGTGCTTGTTATGATTCGGGCTTACTTTACTCTCATCCCGCTTGCGTTTTTTGTGCCGATGGCTGCCAGTCAGGAGTCCGAAACGGAAACAGACTGGCGACAGTACATCATCCCCATCGAAGCAAGATCATTCGATTTCCAAACCGTGCCCAAAGGGGGGACTCCGGCACATCCGTTTGTCCTGCGAAATCCGTTTCAGGAGGTGCTGCGCATCGGAGCAGTTACGTCCAGTTGCGCCTGTACAACAATAGATACAGGTGAGGAGGAGACTGTTCTACAAACTTACGAAGAAGCCGTCATTGCGGTGAGGCTGCGAGGCGACATGTTCGACGGACCCCGAAATTCCACGATTACGGTCTCTATCGACGAACCGATCCGAACTGAAATCCAACTCAATGTACGGGGTGAAATCCGGGGAGATTTGAATATCTCGCCAAACTTCATCGACTTCGGCAACGTAGAGTCGGGACGCGGACATTCACGGTCGCTGATTGTTACCTACACCGGTTCCAATGCCCAATGGCGGATTGTCGATGCCCATTGCGAAAATGAATTCATTCGGACCGAAATTACAAGCGATCCTGCAAGGGTCGGTGTAAAAGTATTCAGACTCAATGTCTCTCTTGCCAGAGATGCGCCGAACGGAACGATCAACACGCATTTGGTCTTGATGAGCAATGACACACAAGCCCGAAGGGAAATACCGATTCCCATTCGGGGAACGGTCGGGACGGTGATTCGGGTGAGTCCTCCGGCATTGTCGCTGGGCGTATTGTCGCCGGGTGAACACTCGCCGGTTCGGGATGCCGTGCTTTTGGGAACAGGACAGTTCCGCATCACGAAAATTGAGAGTGATAATCCGGCACTGGAAATTGTGTCGAAGAATCCGCTCGATTCCCTGTTGAGATTGCATTCTTTGTCGGTTTCCTATCGAAATCCCACGGAAGGGGAAGGAACCCCCGCTGACGGAATCATGCGGGCTGTCGTCAGAGTTACGACAGACATTCCCGAACTTACGCCAACCTTTTTTGTAACGGCAAACATTCAGGAAGAATGAAAAAAGAACCGCACAGTTTAGATTGTGCAAAACAACACCAGAGCAGAAACAAGTATTTAGAAGATCCTCACTGTGAAAACACTCCCCTTTGACCGTAGTTTTGTCGAAAAACTGACAGAACAATATCCGACTCCCTTCTACCTCTACGACGAAGGAACACTGCGGCGCACCGCCCGAAACTTCATCGATGCCTTCGCTTGGAATCCCGGCTTCAAAGAATACTTTGCTGTCAAGGCGAATCCGAATCCGGCACTCCTGAAAATCTTGCAGTCGGAACACTGCGGCGGCGATTGTTCCAGTCTGCCGGAACTCGTGCTCTGCGAACGTGTCGGCATTACCGGCGAAAACATTATGTTCACCGCGAACAACACTCCCGCTGCGGAATACGTCAAAGCGAATGAACTCGGCGCAATTATCAACCTCGACGACATCACGCACATCGACTTTCTGGAAAAACCTCTCGACGGTGCGTTGCCGGAATTGCTTTCGTTCCGCTGGAATCCGGGTAACTTGCGTGAAGTGCAAAGTGTTATCGGCAATCCTGTTGAAGCAAAATATGGATTGACCACAGAACAAATGTTTGAAGCATACAAAATTGCTAAACAACGCGGTGTGAAACGTTTCGGACTGCATACAATGGTTGCTTCCAATATGCTTCAATCTGAATTTTTTCGTTTTACCGCAAAGTCGCTTTTTGAACTCGCTTTGGAAATCGAGCGGCAAGTTGGAATCCGAATCGAATTTATCAACCTCGGCGGCGGCTTTGGTGTCGCTTATCGACCGGATCAAACGCCGCTCGATATGCAGCGTATCGGAACGGACATTCAAGAGGAGTATGACAAGGCGAATATGACGTTCAATCTTTGCACCGAGTCCGGCAGATACATTGCGGCGGAGTCGGGCACGTTGATCACGCGGGTCATTCACAGGAAGAACATTTACAAGAATTACATCGGGGTCGATGCATGTATGGCGAACCTGATGCGACCGGGAATGTATGGAGCGTACCATCATATCACGGTGCTGGGAAAAGAGCGGGCACCGGCGGCGGAGACATTGGATGTTGTCGGTTCGCTTTGTGAAAACTGCGATAAATTTGCGGTGAACAGAGATTTGCCAGCCATCGACACTGGCGACTTGTTAGCGATTCACGATGCGGGGGCGCACGGTTATGCGATGGGTTTTCAGTACAACGGCAAACTGCGTTGTGCGGAGTTGCTGTTGCAGGAAGACGGCGAAGTCCGTTTGATTCGCCGGGCGGAAACGATGGAAGATTACTTTGCGACGTTGCCCTGAAACCGCACTTGTACGTCCTGTTTATCCGCTGCTTTGTAATGATTTCTCGGGACACCTCACGGTTTCCAGCGGCGGTGGAGCCACCAGTATTGTTCGGGACACTTCCGAATGCCTGATTCCAAAACGTGCGTGAACCATTGTGTAACATCTTTGGCATTTTGAATATCCGGCGGCATATCAAGCGGGTCAAAGATTTCGCAGATGTGCATCTCAAAATGCAACGGACGAAACTGTGCGGACTCCCCCTCTTTGCGCAAGGAATAACAAACAACAATGGGAGCGTTATATTTGAGTGAAAGCACAGCGATTGCCCTGAACGTCGAAGCAGGTTTGCCGAAGAAGTTGATTCGGTACTCTTTCCTACCTCCTGCCGACTGATCAACCAGGAACGCCATTAAGCCGTCTTGTTCTAGGACGCTGGCGATATCCATGGATCCGCCCTTTTTGGCGATGAGAAATTGCCCCGTCGATTCTCTAAAATCTTTGATAAACCTATTCAGGTACGGATTATCCAGCGTTCGGGCAACGGTATAAGACGGGTAAGTCAGTACGCCGAGCGAAAAGCCGCCGATTTCAAAGTTACCGAAATGTCCCGTTACTAAAATAACAGGGCGATCTTGGTGCAACAAACTCAATAACGGTTCGGCATTGACCAACCGAATGTGATCCGTCCAGTTGAAGTCCCGGATTTTCCTCCGTGCGAGTGCTATTTCGACTCCCATCAAAAACAGGTGTTCCCACATTGTCCAGATGATGCGTTGGCGTTCTTCTTTGTTGAGTTCGGGAAAGGCAATTTGCAGATTTTGGTGGAGCAGACGCCGACGGATCGGCACAAGGTGTGTGAACACAAAAGCCAAACTGCGTGTAAACTTCATGTTTGCTTCCAAACTTAATGATTGGACAATGCAAAACAGGACTCTGACTAGCAGATAAACGAGATAATCGTTGACCCGGCGGAACATTTGGCGGAAAAAAACAGAAGGGCGGGGAGCAGTATATCTTATATCTATTTTGATGTCCAGAGCGGAATCAACTGCTTGCCAATACAAAAGCCAGTGTGTACAATGCAGGTACTTTGTGTCCCATTGCATTCGGAAAAACCATGATGAAACTCACCCGTACTATTTTGCCCGTTTGGTGCCTTGTTGTTACCATGTTCACCGCTTCGGCGGCAGAAATCCAACCCGTCAAGTACGTGTTCCTCTTCATCGGCGATGGACTCTCCTTCCCGCAAATACAGATGGCAGAGGAATTCGTTCGGAAAACCGAAAACCGAGGGTTGTTCATTAACAATGAGATGCCCTATCACACCGCCAACACGACTCACTCGACCAATGCGTTTATCGCCGATTCAGCCGCCGCCGGAACCGCTATCGCTACCGGAATAAAGACCAGCAACGGTAGAATTGCCCTCGCTCCCAACGGAGACCGCCTTGAAACAATTGCCGAAGTGGCTCAAAAAAGCGGACGTAAAGTCGGTATCATCTCGTCGGTTACTATCAACCATGCAACGCCTGCTGCATTTTATGCACACAATGTCAGCCGTAGCAATTATTATGAAATCGGATTAGATTTGGTTTCCTCTAATTTCGACTACTTCGGCGGCGGCGGAATTGACAGACATAACGACACCGGAGCAGAGCGGCATCGCGGCAGTATTTATGATTTCGCCAAAGAGGCGGATTACACCGTTTGCCGTACCGAAGAAGAAATTCGGGCTCTCCGACCGGGCGTGGGAAAAGTGATTGCTCTCGGTAGTTCAGCCGCTCTGCCTTACGCACTGGACAGTCCCGATGGATTGCGCTTGACCGATTACACCAAACAGGCAATCGAACTGTTGGACAATCCTAACGGGTTTTTCATCATGGTCGAAGGAGGCAAAATCGATTGGGCATGTCATAGCAACGATGGTGCGGCGGCTCTCTTTGACATTATTGAATTCGATGAGTCAGTCAAAATTGCAGTAGAGTTTGCGCAAAAGCATCCGAACGACATACTCATCGTCGTTACCGGCGATCACGAAACCGGTGCGCTGATGCTCCGAAATCCCGGTGCCTCTCAACTTCAAGTTCAACTCTTGGCAAGCCAAAAAGCATCGTACGATATTTTTTCCGGTACTGCCCGGAGGTTGATCCGAGACGGAGGAGCCGATATGATGTTTGCGCAAATCAAACCATTCATCACGGAAACGACCGGATTGGTCTTTTCTGAAACGGAACAGTGGCAACCGGGCAACTTGATTCTGACGGAGCGTGAAGTAAGAACATTAGAAGCCGATTTTGCAGTCTCCAAGGCAGCAATACGGGCTGACCAGAGCGAGGGTCGGGATGCGTTTGCCCGAACGATGCTGCGGTTGGTCAACAACAAGTCGGGACTCTACTGGGGCAGCGGCGATCACTCTGCGCTTCCAGTACGAACTTCGGCGTGGGGAAATCAGGCGGAGCAAGTCATCCGAGGGCTTCGGGAAGACATCGACATCGGCAAGCGGTTGAAGCAAGCGGTGCGACCCGCAAGTTCCGCTGCGTCACACTTGCCGTTCTGGTCCCGCTATACCGCGGCACGGCAATAATTTACCTTTTCCTCTTCGTGTTCCTTTGTGCCTTGCGGTTAATCCTTTATTTTAACCACAAAGAACACAAGGGGCACAAATATTCACAAAGAATAAAGTGCAATCATTGGCATTGTCGATCAATCCGTGAATGTTCAGTCGCATCGTGCAAAAGGGGGGGCTAAATTGCCTAAATCTACAAATCGCACAGATTGTAGCCAATGCTGACAAAAAACGATACCAACCCGGAACGAAGGGAGAGCCTTGTCGTTTTGCAAAAGCCGGAATGACGGATGTTTTGTCCAGACTAATCTGAAATGCGTTCTAATGGGCATGTACTGAATTTGATCTGCTGTAATAATCAGACCTGACTTTTTTTCGACATAGATATTGCAGAAAATATGATATGGGATAGAATCAGAAACGGACTGTCCCAAACACTGGATATGGAGTTTCACACTTTCGAACCGTCGCTTTTTCAGTTCCTCAAGCAACTTGCACGAAACAACAAGCGGGCATGGTTTCGAGAGAATAAAGATCAATATGAAAAAGAGGTACTCGAACCGAGTTTGGCGTTCATTCGAGCATTCCGTCCACGGTTACGGAAGATTTCGGAATACTTCACCGCCATTGACCGGCGGTCAGGCGGCTCGTTGATGAGAGTTTATCGCGACACACGTTTTCACGGTGTCAGCGAACCTTATAAAACAAACGTCGGTATTCAATTTCGCCACGAGTTTGGGCGAGACATCCACGCTCCTGGTTTTTACGTACATCTTGAACCTGGTGCCTGTTTTCTTGCTGCCGGTTTGTGGCGACCGGAAACCTCTGCTCTACGGCAAGTCCGGGAGGCGATTGTGGACAATCCGACACGCTGGCGGCGTGTGCGAAATGACAAAAAGTTCCAAACGAATTTTTCTCTTGACGGGAATTCATTGAAAAAATGTCCGCTGGGTTTTTCTGTTGACCATCCTTGTATCGAAGATTTGCGGCGTACCGATTTCATTGCCGTTGCCGAACTGAAAGATGCGACGGTACTACAAAAAGCGTTCATTGACCATGTTGCGCAAGCCTTTGCTGATGCCAAACCTTTCATGCGGTTTCTGTGCGATGCGATGAAGATACCTTTTTGACAGAACGAGTAATAAATGGCTGCCTTGCAAATCAGTAAAACGTGCCTATCGGTGAAGTTCGCCGATCCAAGATTACAGGTGGTTGGCACAAACAAAAAACTGTTCGGGAGACCATGGTTTTCTTGCATTCCCACGGAGTGAGTGTCATGATAAATCTCCTTTTGATAAACGGCTGAACGTTGCCGTCAAACACCGTGTTTGACGGCTTTTGGAATTGTTCACAGAGCCCTTATCGTAAGATTAAGTATAACAAATTTTCAACGGCAAGGATTGTGATATACCCATCACGGTTGAAAATCCCCTCATGTCCGGCACGATGTTGCTGAATTTGCGGCATTTTTGCATTTTTGATAGTGAATTTT
>Ga0099364_10003607_pt1 | contig 23891 bp, 37 predicted proteins | sample TergutTh196P3_FD_73070 | JGI IMG/M metagenome (GOLD analysis project Ga0099364, IMG submission 73070) | Microcerotermes parvus P3 segment gut microbial communities from Pointe-Noire, Republic of the Congo - Th196 P3 | ecosystem: Host-associated > Arthropoda: Insects > Digestive system > Gut ...
AGGCTAAATACATACAAGACCGCGTTGGAAAACCTCTCGGCGAGCTATCGAAAGACGAGATAGAGGAGCTTATCAAGCGGGTCGATGACGAGTTGAAGACTCGGTTTGAGTAGGTGGCGGCTGTTGGGCATTTGCGCAGGTTGTTCTCGGTTATTGAACATAATTCGGGGAAATAGCTTTCCTCGAATTAGCGGCCTTGGATAGTTCGAGGAAAACTTAACCGGAGGTGAACGGAATGAAATCGATGAAGCACCTTATAGAAGCAGTGGATTACGTCCTATACCTGCAAAAGATGAAAAAGAAGGACCGCTGGGAATACGACAAGCTGAATGAAATCGGCGAGGTGAATCATGCCTTGAATCGGCTTCGGGACGCGAGGGAGGCGGTGGGTGAGGTTGTGTTTGAGTAACGGGGTATGGAGAGAGTGGTACAGATAAAAGATATCTTGTGGCGAAAGAGTGCCTTACGTCAGGAGATTATGAAGGTACTCTTGAGGCCGTATAAAACACTGACCCTTCCGCAGCTCGTCTGGGAAGTAGGTGCGCCGGACAATGACCTGTTGTTATTTGCGGAGGCGCTGCATGAGCTTATTGAGAAGCGGCATGTTTTGGTGTTCGGGGATAGGTATATGAGGGTTACTTTGAAGAAGGCGGAGGGGTTTTAGGTGAACAGATATTCACAGATTTACAGCCAAATATGGGCAGATAAGAAATTTCGCAGCCTCTCAAATGACGAGCGGATGTTGTTTATCTATTTCCTCTCCGCCCCCGCATCGAACCAAATAGGGTATTACTGGTTACCATTGGCGTATGCGCTCAACGACACCGGGTGGGATGTAAACTTATTCAGATCAACAGTTAATAAGCTACAAGCGTGTGACATGGTTTATTACGATGAGGGGAACAGCGTCGCGTTCGTAAAAAACTACATGCGATATAACACGATAAAAAGCGACAAGCAGGTAATCGGAGCGATTAACACTGTAAAAGAAGTTCCAGCGTCACCATTAATCAAAGAATTTCTTGAGTCGTGGGATAAGTATGTTCCAAAAACGTACACAGAAAAACGAAGGGAACTCGAAGAATATATTGAAAATCTAACCTTCGATGAATACCCTGTCGATAGCGTATCAATACCCTATGAATACCCTATTGATACCCTACCGATAGGGAATCCTGAGAAGTCGCCAGAACATAACAATACAATACATAACATAGAACCTAAAACCTTAGAACCTAAAAACATAAAAGATAAAACATCTTCGGTCCGTAACGAGGAACCGTTACGAACCGTCGAGGATGAAAAACCACCGGATGAACCCTTCGATGATTCGTCGCTCTCCGAGGATGTTACCGACGAGGAACCGCCTGATAGCAAACCGTCGGGCCGCGAAACCGCGTCCGTGTCCCAAGTCACCAAGCTATGGAACGAAATGCTTGTCCCGCTTGGATTCCGCTCTCTCAAGAAGCCGTCGCCTGCACGCACCAGGCACTTTAACGCGCGAATTCGAGAAGGACCGGAGAGGCGGTCGCTTGGCTGGTGGCACGAATTGCTGTCTCAAATTGCGAATAGCTCTTGGTTGGTGAACCAAGCGTGCAAAAAAGTAAATTGGCTTGATTTTGATTGGGTTATCAATCCGTCAAATCTGACCAAGATACTTGAGGGCAAATACGACAGCAACCCCGACAATCCCATAATCGACGACCGGCTCTGGTGCGTCAGAGACGAGGATGGCAGTCATGGTGAATTTTACTATGCCACGCTTGAGGACGCGGAGCGTAACGCGAGGTTTAAAGAATTGCGTGACGAAAAGACAAGCCTGATGGAAGAACTCGTAGCGTCGGGAGCGCCGCCGGACCCCGTAAAAATGGCGAGAATCGAGGAACTGAAGGTTTTGATGGGATTACAACCCGAAGGTGGTGAGACGGCTTATGGGTAGAGTGGCTGAAATTGTCAGCACGATACGGGAGGATATCGGCGTAATAGCGAGCCAGACTTTGAAAAGCTGGAACGAAAACAACGTTAACGAAAATACCAGAAAGGCTGTCATGGAGGCGATGCTGGTTACGGGACTCCAACGGGTTGTTGCCGGAATGACGGCATACGGAGACAGGGAAATAATCGACGCCTGCTCGAAAGTGTGCGAAAAAATGGGGATTAGCCTGACAGAAAATGACTTGTTCCGTCTGGTTCAAACTGCGAGAAAGCAGGCCGCCTACATCCCGGAAATAACGTTTGACGGCGATAATGTTTCGTCGAGACGAGCACAGGCGTCGGAAAAATATCTTGACCGGCGAATGAAAACCGTCGCCACGTGGTCACGGCAGACGGCCTTCGAGCTTGGGATAGATGAGCTTGACTCGCTGATAAAGGGTATCCATGCAGGAGAGATATTGGTGATTGCCGGCGGTGAAGGGAGCATGAAAACATCTTTAGCGCTGCGTGGCGTGGAAAACGCACTCAAAAAAGGCTTGTCGGTGATGTTTTTTTCGCTGGATATGGACGCTGGAGAAATTCAGGAGCGCCGATTATTGACCCGCTTGAAATATTCGCAGGATTTTTATATTTACCTCATCCAGTCAGGGGATATGCGCTGCATCGACAAAGCAAGGGAAGAAGTGAATGAGCTTGACATGGGTAAATTCTTCCTCTACGGCAAAGAGGATGTTTACTCAACTACTGTAGACGAAGTGAGAGAAGCGGTCTTAACACAGCGGCCAAACGTTTTGGTAATCGACTACCTGACGAGGTTGACAAGGAAAGGGCAAGACGATTTGAGCTGTGTCAATGAAGTTATGCCTGAAATACTGAGTTTTACGCAAAAAACAGGATGCCGTACAGTTTTACTTTCACAGATGTCGCGAGCATCGAAACGGGAACAGGCAAACGGAATAACAGGCGGCCACTCGAAGGGCGGCGGAATCGTAGAGGAACTTCCTCAAGCTGAAATTGAGCTAATGAAAGATTTTTCCTCAAATCCGAATAACCCTGAACTCATTGTGACTATTAACAAAAATAGGCGCGGACCAAGCAAGATTTCATTCAGTTTAGGCGTTGATTACATGAGTTACAGCTTCACTGGAGAGGCGACGCGTATTTACAGGAATCGCTCGCCGAAGGAAAAACCGATATGGACGAAACAGCAACCATCTACGCAGACTGAGAGCATTACCGATGCACAGGCAAATCGTTTGTAACTTTGACGGAAATTTGGAATCGGTCTCGCGCTTATGGGGAACCGACCCCCTCTGGAACGAAGACGCCAGGACATTCGTATTCGCCGACCTATGCGGTGACGCTATTAAAGCGGCCGATTACATGAGGCTGTCTAATGAAAACCGGCGAGACCTTTTATATCTACTGAGAGAGCGAGTTTATCAGCACTCGGTATATATAAACACGCAAGAGGTGCTGTCGACAATCGAGCAGATAAATCAAGGGACGAGTATCTACGAGGTGGACTGGCATATGAACGATGGGTTTGCCAGAACAGGAACGGAGGCGAGCTGATGGCCGTCCCAACAGAAAGCCAAGAACAACAAGCCCTTTTTGAATGGGTGCGATGGCAAGAGAAAGCCTATCCCGAACTCGGCTTACTCGTACATATCCCAAATGGCGGATATCGAAACAAGCGGGAAGCAATGCGCTTCAAGGCTGAGGGTGTCCGCAGGGGTTTCCCTGATCTGTTACTCCCTGTAGCGAGGGGCGGTTATCACTCCCTCGCCATTGAGATAAAGCGACAAAAGGGCGGCACGGTAACACCGGAACAAAAAGAATGGCTCGCCGCCCTGAATCAACAAGGCTATCTCGCCATTATCTGCAACGGCTGGCATGAGGCATCGGAAGCAATCATGCAATACCTGAGGAGGGAATAACGTCAATGCGAAAAAAGATAGCGATAACCGCGAGTATAGCTTTTTTGATATTCGCGATAACGACAGAACCCCACGCAGTGAGCGCAAATACGCCCACCGCATACACATGTGAGGAAATCGAGCTTCTCGCTAAAACCGTGTGGGGAGAGGCAAGAGGCTGTTCTCCGGACGAACAACGGCTGGTGATCTGGACGGTTCTACAGAGGGTAAACGCGGATGGTTATGGAAACACCATAAAAACCGTGCTGAAAGCCCCGCGACAATTCAAGGGATACCGAGCGGAAAACCCGATAGACGCGGAAATAATAACCCTGTGTGAAATAGAGGCGGAAAAATGGGCGCGCGGGGAAAGGCCGCCTACGCTTGAACCTTACGCGCCGACATTACCGTATTTTTACTTTGACGGGGGAAACGGGCATAACTGGTTTCGGGGAACGTACAACCGCCGGTAGGTTATGGGGGGGATGACAATGGAGAACCAGCTAAACCCAGAAAGAATCTTCGAAATAGAGTGGCGCGAACTGCTTATAAAAAGGCTGAACACGCCCAGAGCCGCCCTTCAAAGGGACAAGGCAACGGAAGAAAAACAGATAACCGAAGCCAAACAACTGGCAACGGGCTACGAGAGTGTCGATGAGGCGCATGAGGCGTTCGGGTGGGGCGATATTACTGAAAGGCAATTCGACGCAATAAAAGCAGTATTTATTGCGTCGAAATTTGAAAACCAAGAGAATAAATCTACAGCCGCGCTAAAGCGGATAACCAGAATGATATCCGAATTGCAGGGTGAGATAAAGAACCTGCGTGGCGATGAAATACAGGAAGAAATACACAAGCGCCACGCCGAAGCGAATGACGGGAGGTAATACGCCGATGGCGAAAAAGCGTAACTGCAGGCGTAAAGAGACAGAGCGGATAGTACACGAGCGGGCGGTATCGCTCCGGAAAATGAGCGACGCGCAATTAATAGGACTCTTGGATAGTCAATATTCGGCTGGGTTTAAAGCTGGCCGCGTTGGTATCGAAGCAACAGAACAAGAAATCGAAATTGCGGAAAAAATCTTAAAAGCGATTTCGGCAATAAAGGGAATCGGCGTGGGGACCATCAGCAAAATAAGCGCCGCCATAACCGAAATGACAGGAGGCGTTGAATAATGACTACAACATGCGGAAAATGCCGTAAACCACTTAAAAGCCCGAAGAGCGTCGAACGCGGATATGGTCCCATTTGTTGGAGGGCAATATTGCGGGAACAGCCCAAAGACCCCGCGGACGAATCCGATTTCACCTATCGCATTGAGGGTAACGAAACCCCCGTGCTGATAATCACTGACCTTGACCGGGGAGGCAAGAGCGTTACTAACAACATAGAAGTGATTTTAAAAAGTATCGCCGATGCCGACGGGCTCGACATCTATTCCTTTATCGGTATGCCGATTATCTACCGCGACAGCGAAGGTAATTACGACGGCATCAAAGTAAATGACCGCGGCCTCGTTGTATTTCATCCTCTCTCTTTTGCAGGTTACGTAACGGATGAGCAGGAAGCGATAGAGGCGGTGCGCAGGGAAAGGGGCGCGGCATGAGCGAAACAACTCTCAAACCGTGTGCCCATTGCGGCAGCGATAAGGTAATTCCTGAAGGATATGAAAATCGACGTTGCTCCGCGTATATCTCTTGTTTGAATTGCGGTACGCGTACTGGATACTTCATGACCCATGCGGAGGCTGCTGAAATATGGAATCAGCGCACCTGCGGTTGGGTGGATGCTCGCAAGCAACCACCGGAAGATGGCGGCTGGAAAGTGATTTCATTCAAGGACCGAGGTGTGGCTACAGGCTTCAATTCTGACGTCGCTTGGTACAGAGAAGGCCGCTGGTCGTTCGGAGGTCTTTTGGACGATAAGGATGTTTATTGGCTCGATGTTCCGCCGCCACCGGGAAAAGAGGTCAACTCATGAAAGCAGTGCTGATACTTGATGCTGCGCCGGAGTCGTGTTTGGAGTGTATGTTCTGTGTAGAAATCGGTGGAAGTTCTATATCGAGGCACGATAAGGTTGTCGCCGCAATGCGGGGTTATTTTTTGTGCATGGCATCGCGTCGTATGAAAGATAACCCTCCTCTCTTTGAGGAAATCAAATGTCCAGATGATGAACGAGCTCGATTCTGCCCGCTGAAAATCGTACCGAGAGGGGAAGATGGTGCGGATCACGATAAGCCGTGTGAGTGCGAGCGAGAAATAATTGACACTTCGTGTTTAACAAGGAGCAGGCTTTTCTGGGAAAACGGTGCCTGGTACATCGAAACGAAAGCCGGGAGGTTTGACGACGCAAATGCACTTATCCACGGCGCTCGTTACTGCCCGTGGTGTGGTTGCCCACTGCCGGATATGGAGGGGTAATGATGACAAAAACTGAGATAGACGAAATAAGAGCGCGATGCGAGGCCGCAACGCCGGGACCGTGGGCGTTTTTTCATAACGATTATGTCAATATTTACCATATCCAAGGAGATGAAAAGGTCGACGGAGAAGAAAGAAGTATCACATATGGCCTTGCCGATGTCCCTTGGCGAAATAACGCTGAATTCATCGCCCATGCCCGCGAGGACATTCCCGCCCTGCTCGATACTTTGGAAAAATCAGAAAGCAAGTGCGACAGGGCCTACACGGACGGTTACAACACCGGGAAGGTCCACGCGACAAATGAATACTGGCCAAGTCGCGATTACTGGAAGGCTCATGCGGAAGAACTGAAAAAAGACCTAGAGCGTAGCGAGTCGTCACACTCGCTGAAAAATGCTCTGATTGATGATCTTGAGGCCGAGCGCTACCACTACAAGGCGCGGTATGACGCGTTAGAGAAGGCAATTAAACCACTCGTAAATAATTCTCAAGTTCGCTTTGTGGCGGCTTCGTCGATTAAGGTGTTGATGTCTTTGATTGAGCGCGAACCCGCCGAAGCCGAGTCGGAAATAAAGGATGGTGAAATAAAGTGACCAAAGATGAACTAATCCCGATTTTGGAAAAACATGAAAAGTGGCTGATTAATGAAGATGGCGGCGAAAGAGCCAACCTGAGCGATGCCGACCTGCGCGGGGCCAACCTGAGCTGGGCCAACCTGCGCGAGGCCAACCTGAGCGAGGCCGACCTGCGCGGGGCCAACCTGAGCTGGGCCAACCTGCGCGGGGCCGACCTGCGCGAGGCCGACCTGCGCGAGGCCAACCTGCGCGGGGCCAACCTGAGCTGGGCCAACCTGCGCGGGGCCGACCTGCGCGAGGCCGACCTGCGCGAGGCCGACCTGAGCGAGGCCAACACAATGGATCTGATAACAGCAGGTCCCATTGGGTCACGACATGGCATAACTATCTACAACATCGCGGCTGATGAAATACGGTGTGGGTGTTTTAGCGGGAATCTCACACAGTTTAGCGAACGTGTGGAACGGGAACACGCTAATAATCAGGTGTTTTTAGCCGAATATCGCGCCGCTATTGCGTTTTTTGAGGCCGTAAAGGTGGCGAGAGTGGCGGAATCCGCCGAAACCGAGCTGCAAGCGCAGGAGGTGACGTAGATTGAACGTTAGGGAATTGATAAAGCAATACGCAAAAGAGCACGGATACACCGGGCTTGTTGGCGACGAGTGCGGATGCGATATCGACGATGATCTCTGCCCGTGTGATAGCGGTAACTTAACTGAATGCGAGTTTGGTTATGTCAATGAGTGTCACATATGCGCGGATAGGGATACGTGTGAGGCTTGGGAGGGTGATCACGACATCATTTATCTACCTGTGCGATGCTTTGTTCCTGTTGTCGAGGCCGGAGAAAAGGGGTAAGCGATGGATCGACTGACTGTAAAAAATAGGCACGGTGTAACGTGCCCAATTAGTATTTTAAATGAGGTGATAAGCCGCCTCTCCGCATACGAGGATACCGGGTTGACGCCTGGGCAGATCAACACCCTATTGAAAATTGCAAAAGCCATTATCCACGACAGCGAGCCGTGGGAAGGTGATAAGCAATTTTGCCATGTTGGGCATTTGCGCAGGTTGTTCTCGACCATTGAACATAATTCGTGAAAACCGAAAGAACGGAGGTAAAACAATGGCGAAACGACGCTATCACTATAAAGATAAGGTCATCGGCGTTGAGCGCGCACTCGGCGAAAGCTGGATCGTTGCGTGGAGAACGGCGAAAAGTATGCACCGGATAAAGAGCGCCGCGTTGCCGGTCTGTCTATCGGAAGAACAAGCCCAGGAAAAACTTGATGCGTGGGCAGCAAGGAAAGGTTTGCCGGAGGCGAGCTGATGGACATGTATCCTATCCTCAAATATCCGGGCGCAAAATGGAGGATAGCCAGGTGGATTATCTCTCACTTTCCCCAACACGAGAGTTATCTCGAACCGTATTTCGGCAGCGGCGGTATATTCTTCTGCAAGCCCAAATCAAGGATCGAAACCATAAACGATATCGACGGCGAGGTTGTGCATTTTTTCAAAATGTGCCGCAATCGCCCCGATGATCTGGCCGACGCGCTCCGACTTACCCCGTGGGCGCGCGAAGAGCGCCAGGCCGCTTTTGATCCTACGAGCGACGATATAGAGCGTGCGCGCCGCTTTGCTGTCCGCTGCTGGCAGACCTTCGGAGCCTCATTTCGCAAAAGCAACGGATGGAGGCATACATCGGCAAAATTTAACGACGGCGGGCCGGATAATCCGAAACTATGGGCGCGTATGCCTCAATGCGTTCAGGATGCATCGACCCGCCTACTGGAGGCGCAAATAGAGAATTGCATGGCCCTCGACCTCATTAAACGGTTTAATGGCGAGCGCGTCCTAATATACACCGATCCGCCATACGTCAAGGGCACACGGAACAGCCACGGTGACACATATCGCCACGAAATGAGTGACGCCGACCACGAGGAACTATTGCGAACACTCATGGAACACACGGGCATGGTCATTCTATCCGGTTACGATTGCGACCTCTATAACGACACCCTGCGAGATTGGCATAAGGAAACCACAAAAACAATGGCGGAATTAGCTGTAAAGCGTATCGAATGCTTATGGCTAAATCCCGCCGTCGCCGAAAAGACAAAGTTCCGGCAAACGAATCTTTACGATGAGGAAGCGATTTGATGGCAAAACAAAATGTTGTCTGGAATAAGGTCACTAATGGAGGTTGATATATATGAGGGCAATTACCTTGTGGCAGCCGTGGGCATCACTTATCGCTGCCGGCGGAAAAAAGTATGAAACGCGAAGCTGGGAGACGAATTATCGGGGTCCGATTGCTATTCATGCCAGCAAGAAAACCGTCAGCAGTATTCTTGACGAAATATTTGGCTGGAAAGCCTCGGACGAAAGAAAGGCGTTTGTTCAAAAGGTAAGAGAAATAACGCGAATAGGTGTGATATACGACCTGCCACGCGGCGCGGTTATCGCCACGGCGAAACTTATTGGATGCTATGAGATAAAGGCTTGCACAAGTACTTGCGGTCCGGGATATGGGTACGTGAACATACCCGAGAAAATTATCTCACCGAACAGCGACGAATATCTCTTTGGCGGTTGGACGCCTGGCCGCTTCGCTTGGGAATTCTCGGGTGTGACCATTCTGCCGGAGCCAATACCAGCAAAAGGCCGTCAAGGGCTATGGACACTATCGGAGGCGATCTGATGAAAATTAAATTCACGAATGCACACGTAGCAATGCTAAAACCGAACGGCAAAAGGCAATGGATAAGCGACGAGATAATGAAAGGCTTGACGCTCTGCATTGGCGCGACCGGTTCGAAGGTCTGGTATTACTATTTCCGCGACGTGGAAGGCAAAAAAGCTTCTCGGAAACTTGGTAGTGCTCAAGTGGTGACCGTGGCTCAAGCTCGTCGAATGGTAAAGGACTTTGGCGGCAAAGTCGCGCTTGGTGAGGATATACGCAAAAAGAAGATACGCAATGCTCGGTTAAACAACGATGAGCTTATGAACAAAGAAGGAGACCTAAGGATAACCCATACCATCATCTTGTGTGGTGCTAACGTATTTAATCCCCAAACGAATTGCATTAATTACAAGTCGGAAAAGCTCATGTATGACCTTGTGCCGCCTGAAGCGTTCCAGAGCGACGGGGACCGGACGTATAGCTATAGCCATGCTGAAAGGTGTACGCATTGGCAATATTGCACCGGACAATGTTTATGGCCTGAGGAATTTCAACCATGATGACCCAAATACCGACCGATATAGACGCGATCTGCCCCTACTGCCACACGTTACGGCGCTTCACGCGGCGACGTGATGGCTATTTCCAATGTACAAAATGCGGCAGAACCGCGAGCCCGGAGGAATTGGGCAAATATAGCCCGCACTTGAACAAGGCGAACCGAAAACAAGAGGCGCCGGGACAAAGGGAGTTATTTTGAAATGAGTATAAGAGCCCATAAACCGCTACAACTACGCAGGGAAATCAATCTAGCCCTACCGAGCGAGTGGCAGATATACAGGAGCAATACAGGATTGGTTGTCATCGTGAGCATGGAGATGTATACGAATGGGAAAGAGGTTCTCCACATCAGCGCAAGCGCTAAAGACCGCCTCCCTACGTATTACGAAATGAAGGAACTCCGTTACACGCTGGGAGGGGACGCGAAGTACATGGCGATGATATTCCCGCCTCCGGAGGAATTCGTGAATCTTCATGAGAATTGCTTGCATCTGTATGAACTCGACCCGGATGTATATACGGGGCTTCCGACTGACATCGTACACAACAAGGGGGAAATATAAATGAAAACCGCAATCACCGTAACACTGATCATCATAGCGAACGTATCGTTCTTGGGGGCTTTTGATAAGGACGCCGACAAGGGCAAAAATATAGCCTTAGTCGCTGTTGCGGCCATCTTTGCCCTCGCGATCATTTTTATCGCGGGATAGACAGCCAACACGGAACAAAGCACAACAAACGAACGAGCGGGGCGATGCTACGCCCCATTCGTTCGTTATCAAAACGGACGAGGGGAGCCAAACACGATGAAACCAAAGAGGCTGACCGTAGAGGACATTATCCATAAGGCTATTGCTGCCCAGCGAATAGCAAGCGAGCAGCAGGCCCATGATGCATTCAGAATGACGGAAAAAAGACTGTACGCATATCCCGTGATAAAACTAAAGATCGCGGCCGACCGCGATCTTATTGAGGACATGCAACAAAATGGGGCGCCAGGCAGTAGCAAAAGCGTGATCAGATACCAGAAACCCGGAATCAGACTCACTCCCGACGAAATCGCAGAGGCGATCATAGACGACATGTTGGCAAATATCGCAAGGAATGAACACGAACTTGAGGTGATCGAAAAAGCCCTCGAAATAATAAAAGATGACCCCTATGAAAATATCGTCAAATATAAATATTTCGAGAACAAAAATGATGACGAAATCGCCGAACTTATGGTGTGTGACGCCAGCACCATCAGGCGGAATAAATCAAGGCTGGTTGCGCGTTTAGCGGTTTTTTTGTACGGCGTGGAGGCAGTCGCATGATGCACATTTACGGTGCACAAAAGATGCACTTTACACGTGCACAAATAGGGTATATCTTACTCCCGTTGGAAAAATTGTGCCAAAAAACAACCGCTGCGGGGTGACACCCCAGCGGCTTTTTTTATGGCTGAACATAACAAAGTTTCGGCTCTCGAATTTCCCTAAGGGTGTCCACCTTTACCGACCCCCTTTTGCCAACATCTAAGTCACGTTTTTGAGAGGCTCCTCTTCGGTGGAATGATGTCGCTTGACAAAGATACAAAGCTATGTATAATATCTTTCTCAAGGAGGTGGTGCCTTGGGTAGAAGGGTATTTTCCACAACGATTGATGAGGAAACGTTGCAGGAGTTTAGGGTCGCTTGCACGATTGAGCGAAAAAATATGAACGACGTACTTGAAGAGTTCATGAGGGATTATGCAAAACAAGTAGAAGAAAAAAGAAAGCCTAAATAATCGTCAAGCCTGGACAGCGGCGATCATTTAGGCCCAAGCAAAGGAAAACCTTCGCGTGCATATTATAGCACGTTGAAGACTTCCTTTGGACATGTGATAAGGAGGTCATTTTTTATGTCAAAAACAGAGTTGCAGGAATTGATCATGTCGGACGAACAGTTGGACGAAATCAGTAAAAATATTGAAAAGCAGGCTGACGATGATTGGTGCGTCCAAACTCTTTTGAAAATCAAAGAGAACATGCCCGATTACAAAGAGCATAACCTGATGGACAAAATCTTTTTGGTCTTACGGTTCGGTTTTTTCATGGGACACAGGGAAGCACTGGAGCTTATGCGCGAGGCTATCCGGTTGGAATGCGCCGCAGTGTGTGATTAAGGATAGAAGGGAGAAAGAAGTTATGACGAAGGATAACGCTTTAAAGATATTCAATTTCGAGAGTGCGCAGGTTAGGATCGTCGAGAAAGACGGTTTGCCGTGGTTCATTGCGGCTGATGTGTGCGAAGTGTTGGGAATAAAAAATACATCTGATGCTATAAAGCCGCTTGACGACGATGAAAAAATGACCCTAGAAAACTCCGAGGGTCATTCGGGGAAGCGTGGCGGCGCTCAGATGTTTAGCGTCATCAACGAATCCGGCCTCTACGCTCTCATAGTTCGCTCGAACAAGCCCGAAGCAAAGAAGTTCCGCAAATGGGTCACGTCCGAAGTTCTTCCCGCGCTGCGCAAAACCGGCGAGTACGTTACCGCGGCGAAACAAAAAGAAAAAGCCGATAAGAATGACGAATTAACAATGAAACGCCTTGAGGTCATGGAGAAAAACGCGAACTGGCGCATGGCGAAACTGCTGCTTGAGGGCATCAAGCATTTCACAGACGTGATGACGCCGGAATCAAAGACCGTATTCATAGCGAAGTACGCGGAGTATACCACCGGGCATGATATGACTCACGCGCTCCCCGCCGCGACGGAGAAATGGTACAGCGCGACGGATTTAGGCAAAATGTTCGGAGTCACGGCGGCGCGTATCGGCAAGCTGGCAAACGAGCACAGCCTAAAAGCTCCGGAAGGCCGAAGCAACGAATACGGGACGTGGATAAGATCGAAATCGGCGCACAGTTCCAGGGAGGTTATGACTTGGATGTACTACGAACCGGCTCAGAAGTGGTTCGAGGAGTATTTCAAACAGGCCAAAACGGCATAAAGGAAAAATAACCCAGGCCCCCGCAAGGGGGCCATAAGGATAATGCGCGCGAGCAGGAATTGAGGTGAGGGCATGGCAACGATATACACTCCAGAGCCGTGGGAGCGACAGCGCAAAGAGAGCGACAAGGCGTTCGAGGCGTTTGCCGCCTACCGCGACATGGGAGCCGAACGAAGTCACGCGAAAGTAGCCCAGAAGATAGGCAAAAACAAGGGATTAATCGCGCGATGGAGCCGAGTTCATGGATGGGTGTCCCGGATTGAGGCGTGGACGGACGAGCAGGACCGGCTGATGCGGGAGGTGCTGCTAAAGGGCGTGACGGCAATGCGCAAAAATCACGCCGAAATCGCCACAGCCATGCTGATCAAGGCTTTGAAAGCCCTGCAACAGTTGCCGGCGGAAGAAATGACTTCCGGCGATATAGCTAAGATGGTCGATGTGGCCGCGAAGCTGGAGCGGCTGAGTCGCGGAGAGGTGACGGAGCGCACCGAGGGCAGGAGCGAGGTTAGCGGGAAGGTGACGGTCGCCTCCGACCCGTACGAGGGGCTGTCGACCGAGGAATTGCGCAGGCTGGCGAGACTCGCCGATGAAAGCGACGCTTGACAAAGATCGAATACGGCTGCTTCTTGCCCGTCGATGCCTCGCCGAATTTGCCCTTTATACAGATAACCGTTATCAACTGAACTGGCACCACGCCTTGCTGTGCGAGTACCTTGACCGGTTCGTTGCAAAGGATATCCGGCGGCTAATGGTGTTCATGCCGCCGCGCCACGGAAAGAGCGAGCTGGTGAGCCGAAAGCTCCCGGCGTTTATATTCGGGCGGAATCCCGACGCCCAGGTTATCGCGTGTTCGTATACCGCAGACCTCGCGCAACGCATGAATCGCGATGTGCAGCGAATAATCGACAGCCCGGCATACGGAGAAGTGTTCCCCAATACTTCGTTGTTCGGGAAAAATATCCGTACCGTCGCGGGCGGAACCTATTTGCGAAATTCGGATATTTTCGAGGTAGTGGGACACAGGGGAAGTTATAGAGGCGCGGGTGTGGGTGGCGGAATCATGGGCATGGGCGGCGATTACATCATCATCGACGACCCCGTGAAGAGCCGCGAGGAGGCCAACAGCCTCACCATGCGCGAGAAGCTGTGGGAATGGTTTATGGGCACCTTATACACGCGACGGGAACAGGACGCCGCGATTCTGATAACGCTCACCCGATGGCACGAAGATGATCTGGCGGGGCGGCTTTTGGAGCTGGCGGAAAAAGAACCTCTTGCCGATAAGTGGGAGGTATTGATGCTCCCGGCGATATGCGAAGAAGAGAGACGGCACCCGCGCGATGAGCGGAAAAACAATGTCGCTTTATGGTACACAAAATACAATTACAAAGAACTAATGCAAAACAAGGCTACGATGGGCATATATGAGTGGTCGGCGCAGTATCAGCAGCGGCCGCAGCCCGCGGGCGGCACGATCTTCCGGCGCGAGTGGATGAATAAGGAATATCGGGAGCTGCCGGCCGGCGCGCAAACAATCCAGTCATGGGACTTGCCGTTCAAGAACAGCGAGGCCAGCGCGAAGTGTGCGGGAATTGTTATGGCACGGAAGGGCGCGGAGATATTTATTATCGATTGCGTCAACGACAAAATGAGCTTCACCGACAGCATTACGGCAATAAAAAACCTCACCGCAAAGCACCCGCGGGCGCGGGCAAAGGTAGTCGAGGACAAGGCCAACGGCCCCGCGATCATTAATTACCTGCAGAAAGACGTTCCCGGAATGATAGCTTTCAATCCCAAAGGGAGCAAGGAGGACAGGGCGTTGTCCGTGGCCCCTTACTTCGAGGCCGGCAACGTATATTTTCCTGCGTCTGCGCCTTGGAAGGGAGATCTGATAGACGACCTCCTGCGGTTCCCGACCGGGGTTTATAAGGATACCGTCGACGCGATGGTGCAGGGGATTTTGTATCTGATGGACAAGAGGAGGGCGCCGCTCGGCGGGACGGGCGATGCGCTGGCAAAGGAAAGCTACTGGCGGCGGTAAAGGAAGTGACGGAATGGCAACGGGCGCATTTACTGAAATAGGGCGGCTTGGGCAATTCAGATATGGTTCCGGTCTCGGTTCAGGCATTTTCTACGAAGAATTTCTGCGCGAATTGCGAGGGCGCAAGGGCGTGGAAGTCTATAAGGAGATGTCGGAGAACGACGATATTATCGGCGCCGTGTTGTTTGCCATTGAAATGCTTATGCGGCAGGTGGATTGGGACGTAAAAGAAGCCGGGAACGGCGGGGCTGATGCTCGTGCCGCTGAGTTCGTGTACTCTTGCATGCATGACATGACAGATGAGACTTGGACGGATTTTATTTCCGAGGTTTTGTCGTTCTTGACCTTCGGGTGGAGTTATCACGAGATCGTCTATAAGCGGCGCATGGGGGCGACCCGGAACTTGAGGACGCAGAGCAAGTTCGACGACGGGCTGATAGGCTGGAGGAAATTGCCCATACGGAGCCAGGATACGCTCTGGGAATGGCAGTACGACGATGAAGACAATCTGCAAGGGCTGATCCAGTGCGCGCCGCCAAACTTCGGTATGGTATTTATTCCCATAGAAAAATCCCTGCATTTCAAAACCCGGAGCAGGAAGGCGAATCCCGAGGGCCGCAGCCTGCTCCGAAACGCATACCGATCGTGGTATTTCAAGCGCAGAATACAGGAGATCGAGGGGATCGGCATCGAGCGCGACCTGGCGGGTTTGCCGGTGCTGCAGCCTCCGGATGGTATGGAGTTGTGGAGCGACGACCCGGAAATGGCGGCTCAGTTGGCGAAAGCGGAGCAGATCGTCCAGAGCGTCCGGCGCGATGAGCGCGAGGGCGTGGTACTCCCCTTTGGCTGGGTATTTCAGCTCCTGTCGACGGGCGGGCGGCGGCAGTTCGACACCAACGCGATCATCGAGCGGTACGACAACCGCATGGCGATGACCGTACTCGCGGATTTTGTTTTGCTTGGCCATGAGAAGGTGGGGAGCTTCGCTTTATCGAGCGACAAGACTGAGCTGTTCGGGATCGCGATGGGGACGTTTCTAAAGCTTATCGCTGAAACCTTTAACAACCAGGCTATACCGCGTTTAATAGACTTGAATGGTGATGCATTTAAGGGGATTACAGGGTATCCAGAACTCGTGCATTCTGATATTGAAAGCCATGACCTGATAAAGTTAAGCACATTCATCAAGGACATGGTGATTACGGGAACCATTACGCCGGACGAGAGTTTGGAGGATTATTTACGCATGGAGGCAGCCTTGCCTGAGCGTGACCCCAATGCAACGTACATGGGCGACAGAGCATCACGACCATCAGCGGAGCAGCCTCCTGCAGCAGGCAACAGTGTACCAGAGGGTGAAAAATAAATATTTTTTGAAACCTCTTGACGTGCTACGCATTGCTCGCTATTATAGATAGCAATGCGTAGCATGAAGGGGGTGCCAAATGGGGGAGTCGTTTTATACAGTAGAGGAAGCCGCTGAAATCATCGAAGTTTCTGTCTACACGATACGGCGATGGCTGAAAGACGGCAAACTCGAAGGAAAGCGCGTCGGGAAATTTTGGAGAATTAGTAAGGAATCAGTGAAAAGCGTTTTACCAAATGACAACCCCGAATAACTGTCTATCTTGACGGACGGCCAGCTAAACGGGGCGGCGCAAAGGAGTAAATCCCTTACATGCAGATTATAGCATGTTTGGGGCTTCCTTTGGACATTTGAAGGAGGTTTTTTTATGATACAAGCGACATTACAGGAACTAATCCTATCAGACGAGCAGTTGGACGCGATTAGTAAGGCCATGGAAGAACAAGCCGGTTATAACTGGTGTATGGAAACCCTTGTACAAATCGCGAAGAACACGCCGGACTACAAGGAAAATACCAGGCTGGATAATATTCTTTTGGCTATTCAGAAGGCTTTTTTGATTGGCCATAGGAACGCGATGGAGCTTATGCGTGAGACGATACGGCTGCATACGCAGACCACCGGGTGAGAAAACAGAATGAGTAGACTCATAGACCTGACCGGGCGAAAATTCGGACGGCTGACGGTTTTAGAGCGGGTTCCATCAGATAAAAAAGGACATGCCCGATGGGAGTGCCTCTGTGATTGCGGTAGAAAAAATACTGTACTATCAACTCACCTTGTGAGGGGCATGATACAGAGTTGCGGAAATCATAAGGCAGAAAACCTAACGACTCACGGAGAGAGCAGAACAAAGCTATATGGTGTTTGGGTTTCGATAAAACAGCGGTGTGAAAACCCGAATGCAACCGGCTACGAAAATTACGGAGGTCGGGGGATAAGGGTATGCGACGAATGGGAAAAGGCCGATATTTTCCTTAAGTGGGCTTTAGAAAACGGTTACCAAGACGGCCTCCAAATCGACCGCATCGAGAACGACGGCGACTACACCCCCGAAAATTGCCGTTGGGTGACAAAGAAAACCAATCTCAACAACAAGCGTCAGTGCGTTTTTATTGAGCTAAACGGAAAGTGCCATACCATCGCTGAATGGGCGAGACTGACAGGCATACCATACAATACAATTGCAAACAGACTCAAATCTGGCAAAGCGCCTGAGGAAATACTAAAAACAAAATAATTACGGGAAGCGTCCGCGAAAGCGGGCGTTTTTTAGTGGGAGGTGGCGGGTTGTTCAGGTTTAAAAAGTGCGCACGTGCCCGTGTCCTTCCAGTCATCAAAACTAGCGGAAAGAAAAACGCGACACTCAGGCGACTGCGGTCTTTTCTTGCGGTCGAAGAACCTCAGACCGTGATGTGGCTTGTAAACCTATGGAATGAACAACAGGCTGCCATAACTTATTCTCAGTTGGGTGAAATGATCGTCACGTGGGATGTGTCGAACGAATTGCTTGAGAAATGGCAGAAAAGCTATTCCAAAATGGTCAATACCAAACTCGCGCCGCAGTGGACGAAGGCGATGGACGCCGCCGCGGAGGAGTTGAAAAAGCAGTTCCCGCACTTCCTGTATGACCCCTCTGTGGGCGCGGCGCAGGAGTATATACGGCTTCGCGGTGCGGAGTTGGTAACAAATCTTGTCGCAGAACAGCGGCGCGCGCTGCGGGCGATGATAGCGCAGGCCGCGCATTATGACGCCATGACGCCCGACAGCCTGTCGCGCATGATGCGGCCGGTGATCGGTTTGACCAAGCCGCAGGCCGTGGCGAACTTGAATTACTGGGCAGCGGCGTGGGAGGCAGGCGCGGAGGCCGGGCTGTCGAAAAAAGCTATCGAGGAGCGCGCCATGCGGATGGCGGCAACCTACGCCGAAAAACAGCATCGTTACAGGGCTATGAATATAGCACGGACGGAGCTGGCGATGGCCTATGGGCGGGGAGCATACGAGGCGACCGTATCCGCTCAGGAGCAAGGCTATATTGGTGATTGCGTCAAGATATGGATCAGCGCGGAAGATGAGCGTACCTGCACTTCTTGTCATGCCGTTGACGGCGAGCGCGTGAATATGAACGCATTGTTCTCAAATGGGGCGTTTGTAAATCCGGCGCATCCGTCATGTAGGTGCGCGGTGGCTTATGAAGAAGTGGCAGAAGCTGTAGCGCCAGTGACAACGCCGCCGGATGTTGCCACGCAAGCGACACCTGATCAACAAAACTTGCAATCCGGCACGGGGAGTGGTATGTTAAGCGATGAAGAAGCGCGGCTAAACGACTTCAAGGTCCAACTGGACACACTGCTGGTGATGAGCGACGATTATAAGAAGGCGCTTATCGAGAGGTTCAAGGCTGGGAATGAAGATGCCCAACGCGCTTATATAAAGCACGTAAAAGCAGACTCCGTGGCAGACAACGCGAACCGAAAAGCATATTTTGACCCTGCGACCGGGAAAATTTATATGAACTACCAAAGAGATTTGAACGATAGACGGGGCGCAGGCAACACTTTCTTCCACGAAAACGGGCATTATTTAGACTGGAACAGCCGCGCAAGTAAAACAGATCCTATCCGGTCAAGGAAAACGCCCGATTTTGGGCAGGCGATAAGGGACGACCTGAAAGCCTTGGAGGCGAACGCGAAAAATCTATACGGAGTGAAGCGCAAGGCGGATGTATATGATAAAATAATGGAGGATATGCTATCGCAGTACACAAGGGAAGATCTGAATGGCATATCGGATATCATTGAAGGTGTAACCAAAATAGCGTATCCTATGGGATATGGGCACGGTATAAAATACTGGAAGAGTATGCCGGTGGAAGTAGAAGCGTTTGCGCATTTGTATGCGGCGCAATTTGATGAAAGGAAGTTGCAGGCCATGCGCCAATACCTTCCCAAAGCGACGGCAGAGTACGAGAGAATACAGAAGGGGTTGATCTGATATGAGCGCCATACTTGATATTACGCGGACGCCGGAGTATAAGGAATACTCCAAAAGGCATAGGATCGCGATAGGTCATAATATGGTTGCCAACGCGGAATGTATTGAAGATAAAAGCGGTGCGATATATTCCCTCGACGGCGTATCATATGAAGAATGTCTGACCCTGATAAAAGACAGCCTGGCACAGAAGGCGAACCTGCTATTGGAACGGGTAAAGGACAATATAGTCGAACCGGACCCGGCGATGGTCTATTAAGCTATACCTGACAATATATAACACGGCACACAGCGCCCCCTTCGGGGGCGTTTTTTGTTGCGTTTTTTTGGGGGGGATTCGATGAGCGGGGCTAGGACATTTTCGCAGGCGATAAGCAAGGGCGGCGCGCATCGGTTTGCCGTGATGAAGTCGGACGACGACAAGAGGCTGGTTTTTGGATGGGCTTCCGTGGCGGTCCGGGTGACCGGCGAGGTTATCGAGGACCGGCAGGAGGATATCGTGGAGATCGAGGAGCTGGAGCGGGCGGCGTACGAATACACCGTTGACTTCGGAACGGCCGGCGAGATGCACGAACGTGGCGGCATCGGGCGGCTAGTCGAGAGCGTGGTGTTCACGAAAGAGAAGGCCGCGGCGATGGGGATACCGGAGGGGTATCTTCCTGAAGGCTGGTGGGTTGGGTTCAGAATTTTGGATGATGGAGTTTGGCAGAAAATCAAGAGTGGCGAGTATTCCTGTTTTTCAATCGAGGGGACTGCGCAGCGGATTGAAGTTTAGGGGGCGAAACAGATTGTATGAAGCTATATATAAATGCCGGCTCTGCAACGAGCAATTCGTTATTGCCGCAACAAACAACATTCACATAGCTAATTTCAGTATAGCTGATTTTGCAGGCTTTAGGAGGGAAAGGCATGATTTCCTTGATAAGCGCAAACCGTAGCAGGTTCGGAGAGTTTGAAACCGTGGTGGAGGAGTACCGGGGGCTCTCCGCGGACACGAAGCCGGAACTGCCGAAAGACCGCAACGGCTCGGTGTTCTACGAAATGGACACGAAAAAGGCGTCGCTGTGGGACGGGGAAAATTTGAGGTGGCTGCCGCAGTAGGGGGGAAGGGCATGGATTTTGTATTAAAAGCCATTATCGAAAACTACGTGAACAGCGTCGCCCTCAACGGCGTGCCGGTAAACTACCCGCAGATTGACCCGATTACGGGCCACTGGCGCGTATTCGACCCTGTGGCGAACGCATGGAATGACACGGGGCAAAGCGCCGAGGGGAAAACACCTGAACCAGGCGCGAACGGCAACTGGTGGATTAACGGCGTCGATACCGGCATACCGTTCGCGGCCGGAGTAGCTACGCAGGTTGAAATGGGCGGTGGCATTACCGTATCCAACGCGCTTGGGGGCTGGAAGAACGGCGACAGCATAGACCCGGCGGATAATGTGTTTGACGTGCTTAGGAGGCTGCTCAATCCTGTCGTTCCTCCGGTGTATGTGCAGGCGGTATTGTCGCTGGCAGGCTCACAGCCGTTGGAACGCGAAATTGGGGAGATTATTTCGCCGACTCTGACGCCGACGTGGAATCAAAATGACGGCGGAGAGTTGACACAGTACAGGTTGTCAAAAGGCGGGATAGTGATGTATTCGGGACCGGCCGCCGTTGCTCGTACCGACGCGCAGTTTCAACTGACTGCGAGCGTTACCTACCAGGCCACCGCCGATCACGGACAGGGGCCTATCAAAAATGATAGCGACGGCAATCCGCACGCCGACGGGCGCATAGCGGCGGGCACAAAAACGAGCGGGCAGGCGGTTTATACGCCGCGGCGCCGATATTTCTTCGGGTTTTTAGAAACAATGGATACCCCGGATACATCAGTTCGCATTCGTGGTTTGGCGCAATCGGCGCTGAACGCGCAAGTCGGCACGATCATGAGCGTATATATCCCTCCAGGCGGGCGCGGATGCTGTTTTGCGTATCCGGCGTCATTAAAAGCGCCGGCGTCAATCTTGCATCAAAGGCTGAACATGAACGTCATGTCAGGTTTTACGCACATTTTAGTCGACGTGGAGGGCGCTAACGGCTTCGCGCCTGAGAGTTACCGTGTTTACTACGACCAGCCTGAATTCCCCTATGGCGGGGAAGGCGAAACGTTCATTCTAACCATATAAGGGGGAATCAATAATGGCAAATATTCAATTTTCTATGGGCTTTGATAGGTTAAACCGGGAGCCGCTTGATGCGTCACAGGTTTTCGAGGATTTGGCGGCATTTGAATTGTATCTGGCAAGCGGCCCGGCGTATGCAGGCCAGATTGTGGCCGTCAAAAATTCGACCAATTATCCGGACACATTCATCGTTAACGAGGATTACACATATTCGCCGGTAGGTGACGCCGGCGGAGATTCGAGCGCGGCTGTCAACGCCCATAACGTGTCCGGCGCGTCTCACGTCGATATCAGGTCCGAAATCACAAACCTCGAAGCCCGCGTCGAAGGCGTTGAATCACTCGGAAGCTGGGCCGGAACATTTGACGCGTTCGCGCTCGTCCCGGACAACATTTCCGGTTTCGCGCATGTAACACGGAATGATTATGTCTATGTCCGCGCTGATGAGAACCACTCCGGACTGTACGCCCGGTATTTTGCCGAGACGATTGACAGCGGCACCGGCGACATAACCTGGGGCTTTGACCGTACCTGGGGCGACGTCTCCCTGGGTACCGCCGCCGACGTCAAGGCGGGCGATACGCTCACGGTCACGCAGGCTGCGGGCGGCTGGACGATAGGAAGTCAAATAGCGGAAACGGACAGCGTTTGGGATTTTATTAAGCGATTGCTTAATCCACGGGTCGCGGCGCAATATACACAGCCGAATCTGACGCTCGCCGGAACGACGCCGCTGACGCGTGAGATCGGCGAAAATATCACTCCGACGCTGACGCCGAACTGGAGCCAGAACGACGGCGGCGCGATCGAGGAATACAGGCTTGAAAAAAACGGGACGAACATCTACACCGGCGCGGCTGCGGTCGCTCATGCGGACACGACGTTTCAGCTCGCGGCGGCCACGATCTACCAGGCGGAGGCCGATTATGAGCAGGGGCCGATAAAGAACGACTCCGAGGGTAACCCCGATCCGGCGGGGCAGATTGCGGCAGGTACGCGCCAAAGCTCACTGGTTACATATACGCCGGCACGGCGCGGTTTTTACGGTGCGCTATCCGATGGAACAATACCGGATACCTCGGCATTTATCAGGGGGCTGGCAAGCAATACATTGACCATGACAAACGGAACCACTATGGCAGTAGACCTGGTGGCGGGGAACAGGGGCTGCTGCTTCGCGTATCCCGCGACGCTCAGGGCGGCTTCGTCTATTATTCAGGCGGGGCTGGGTATGGACGTTAAAAACGGTTTTACGGAGTTGATAGTATCCGTAGAGGGCGCGAATGGATACACGGGCATTGATTACCGGGTATATTATCTGTTGCCGGAATTTCCGTTTGGGGCCAGCGAGAGATTCACGCTGACAATATAAGGGGGCGATTGCAATGTCTTTGCAGTTTCCCCACCAGTACAACAGGTTAAACCGGGAGCCTATCGACGAGTCCGAGCTGTTTAATAGCATCGCGGAGTTCGAAGAGTATCTGCTGAACGGCCCGGCGTATTCGGGGCAGATCGTAGCTGTTCGGAATGGTACGAACGAGCCGGATATTTACAAGATCAACGAGGATTTAGGATATTCGGTTCTCGGCAGCGACGCGCCGCCGGTGAGCGGCGGTTTACCGAATATCCGGCACATGCGAATGACGAACGCCGTATTTCAGGTGTATTTTGACAAGCCCGTGCCGCCAGGGTGCTTTCTGCAGTTCCTGAGGTTCCGACGCGGGACGGGCAAGCAAGGCCGTAACCAGCGCCGCCATGACTGGAATTTTTACCCGATACAGATTGCGGCGGCTTCGTCGCCTCATATCCCTGACCTGCCGATACCGAACGGCGCTGAAATGTTCAGCTACAGCGATATTTCCCGTCTGTATATCCCGCCGTATGTGCGCGGGGACCAACAGCGGAGGTGGGAAGACTGGGCCGGACAGCAGAAAGGTACGCGCCATAATCCGCACGGCGGCAGGCTGAATTTCGGCAACACAGGTTCGGATAGGCTTTGGTGTCGCCATCGCCGGGCGTCGAAGGTTGAACTAAAATTCCGAGTCGCGCGGAAACACGATGGCTGGAAGTTTGGCGAGGCAAGCGTTCAGACGCTTAGGATATGGAATTTTGTGGTCAGTATCGGAGGCGCGGGAAAATCAACGCATGACGCGTCAAGGTGGGAAGTAATCTAGTTTGAACTGCCGGGGCCTTTTCGAATCGGGTTGTGACGATGACCTTCAATTTAAAGAGATGAGCG
>Ga0099364_10003608_pt1 | contig 23875 bp, 11 predicted proteins | sample TergutTh196P3_FD_73070 | JGI IMG/M metagenome (GOLD analysis project Ga0099364, IMG submission 73070) | Microcerotermes parvus P3 segment gut microbial communities from Pointe-Noire, Republic of the Congo - Th196 P3 | ecosystem: Host-associated > Arthropoda: Insects > Digestive system > Gut ...
TCCCGTAAATTTTGGATTTGGAGCGAGTTATAGTTTTGGAGGAAGCAAAAGTTATAGTAACAATATAAAAATAAATTAAATTTAAACAATATATAAAAATTTGAAACCTATGAAAAAGTTATTTTTTAGCATTATTTTTACTGCGGCAAGTATATGTGCGTACTCAAACGAACCTATTGAAAAATTGCCAGCAATAGTCATCGACACAATATATGTGTCTTCTGAGTCTTTGGTCGTTGAGTACGAAATATTCCGACCTTTTGACCATGTCAGCTTGACTGTTCAATCGAGCCGCAACGCGGCATTAAGCGATGACAAACCTATTTTACTTTCGGGCAATACCGGAAAGAAAAAAACGAGTATACCAGTCGGTTTGCAAACTGATATGGTAACCCATTTCAACGTTTTTCTATCCGGTGGACAATTTCTTGAGAAAGGTGATTCGGTTGATTATCAGCCAAGCGCCTATGATTTTGCAATATTTAGAAAACAAAACGACCGTGCGATAAAACAACTCCGCACCACGTACACCGAAGAAGAGAAAGTCATGATGGACGAACAAATAAAAAATTCGAGCTTTGTTCGAAGCACAATACAACTTTCAGGCGCTGACAGTATTGTATTGTCGGATAGAACAAAAAAGATAGAACAAAAAAAATTTGTCGACCCATTGTCTGAAGTTTTTTTTGAAACAAGAGCATTGCCGATGGATGTAGAAGATTCAACAGATGACACATCAAGGTCAGTGAACTACAGTATTAGCATTACCGGACAAGTCAGAACAGTTTCTGCTGGCTTATGGAGTTCTTTTATTCCTGCCACTGACGTATTTTTATTTTTTAGAAACAGCAGTAATCCTTATGATTTATATTACTATATAGATGGAAGTAGCCCGTGTACGCTTTTCGAGGGCAAAAATTACTCTCGAACTGATGGCTTAGGTAATTTTAGTTTCAATTTTTCTCTTAATGTCGATTTAAACGCTTTAGGTCTGAATCAGGCAATAATATTTGTGGCGCGCGACAATGAATATGTAGCGTTAATGTCGTCTGGTACTACCGTTTTTCATTATTGTTCTGCTTCGCCAGTGTTTTGGGATAATGACAATTCAACCATTGCAATTAATCATAACTTGCCGGGCGTTGAAATTTCAAATAAATTAATCACAGTCGATGACGTCAGGATGGCGAGTTCGCTTGGTATGTTTTGGTATGCGGGTAAAATGTTGAATCAATTAAATCATTGGATTTTAAGCAGAGTGCCAGTTTATGAAACTAATTCCAATGACTATCATGGGGAATTTAATCCTGTATTGCGTAGGATAAATCTTAGTAATAGAAGGCAGATTTCAGCGTATTATATGTTTGGAACTCCGGCTCATGAATACGGTCATTTCGTTAATTATATGCTTTGGGGGGCAAATTCACTATTTCCATGGGGCGGGGCTCCAGATGAAACAGTTGAGGGTTTCGCTATGTTTTACTCTTATGCCACGTGCCATTTTGCATATAAAAATGGCTTTGGTTTTACACCGCCACCTGGCATGACATTAAGTCAGACGCTCATTGAAGGAACAAGAAATAATCTAGATATAGCTCCTTTTACGAATTATGGTACTCCATTCACTACAAATTATCCACAATACGTTCGCTGGGCAAGCTATTTATGGGAGCTATTCGATGGTCATCCTACCTTTCAGTATACCAATAGCGATAACGACGATATTGCCTATCCATTGCGTGTTATTCAATTTTTTGCCAATAATAGAGGAAAAAATATGACAGCTTTCCACAACGCTTTCAAATCCGGCTTAAGCGCCTCAGAACAGGCTTCAATTAACGGCATCTACAATTTCACAGTAGGCAATCAAGCAACCGGCATGCGGTCTCAAATCTTTAGTTCTACTTCTGTGCATGTTGGCGGCGGTAACCTTTTGGTTAATTTCTCGCATCATCCGTATGGCATGGCAACGCATTTGGACACGGACGAAATAAGCATACGCAACAACCCCACAAGTTTTCGTGTTTACCGTCAGCGATTTACCAATTGTCCTTGGGAGTTAGTTGCTGACATACCCTATGTAGTGGGGCAAACAAACTATTCGTTAGTTATTGATCCCTTTGTTTCCAATCCCATGTTATATAACTATAAATTGGCAGTACGTAATGCCGCCGGCGAATCGGCACATCCTATCATTCGAACATATCACAACAATAGCGGAACCTGTCCAAAGCCGTCTATTGACGGTCCCAATAACGTTTGCTATCAAGGCAGCACGTTTAGATTATTAGATCCGCCCGCTGGCGATATCTTTTGGACTTTATCCATGCCGCATAATCCTACTCTTATTGTCAATCCTACCGGCAATCCAACAATTGTTACCCGCACCGGTTCGGGTACCATAGGAGGTGGTATGACCTTATCTGCACGCACCGGCAGTACAAATGGAAATGTTATTGCCACAAAGCTTATTTATCCGTGTGCGCCTGCAAAAATTTCTGGGCTTACTAATGCATTACTTGTTGGCGAATCGCGTTCTTTCACGGTTACAAATGCACCTGCGGGATATTCTTGGAGTCATAGTCCAAATCTTTCGATGGTTTCCATTTCAGGAAATACTGCAACATTTACGGCTTCGGAAACCGGTAACGCGTGGGTAAGTATAATATTCAACGGAACAGAAATAACTAAAATAAATTTTGGCATATTAAATCAACATCCCTTTAGCATTTATGGTCAAAACGTTATTTGTTTTTACAATCAATTTACGACATCTAACGGCAGTGTAGCAGATTGGTCTGTTTCACCGGGATTTTACGTCCATTCTTCCAATGGAACAACTACGCATGTTTCGCCAGAATATTTTAATGGACAAACCGGTACGCTCACGGCAACCATAAATGGAGTAAGTCAATCAATAACTATTCAGGCATCTAACATAAATGACTGTTGGCCCGAAACTGTTAACTACTATTGGAATGACTTCATTTGTAATGAATATTTTACTCTTAATCCGCCTTTGCCAACCGAACATCCTAACGCCACATACAGATGGGATATTATTTACAGTGAGGGCGTTACATTTGGCTTTTCTTCAGGGACTTATAGTCCTACTGCAGAGCTTTGGTTTTCTGATAATAATAGCACAGCAACTGTGTATGCCCATCTCAGCATTCCACCATACGGTGATTCTCCATTTGCTGCATTTGAGTACAGAATGTCGGCTGTAAGCAATTGTAATACGTCAATTGTAGGACCAACAGCAATTTGTTTTTCAGGCAACTACACTATTAAAACAAGCCATCCGGTAAGCTGGAGTGTCACTCCTTCAGGTTCTTCAGGTTTTAATATTTTCTCATACGGTAATTCTGCATACGTTTATACTCAAAATCATAATTTGTCGGGCACTATTACCGCTGTTGCCAATGGCGTTACATACACGTTGCCTGTTTATTCATATTCGCAAAATAACTGCCCCTGGCCCGATACCGAATTTATATATATGACCGATTTAGCTTGCGGAGCAAGCGTCACTCTTACGCCATATCCATATGGTACTTACATGTGGGATGTTCTTGGCGGTGAGAACGTTAATCTGCATTTTCAATCAGGAACAAACAGTAATTCAGTAAATTTTACGTTTACCGGCGACGACCATGGCTGGCTAAGAATGGATGCTTATTATAACGGCTCTCCACATCCTACTATTGAATACCGTATTAGCGCAGATTGCGGGCGCTCATCTCCCGAAAATCTAATTATAGCTTATCCTAACCCTGTTTCAGGCATCTTAACTATAGAGTTTGATGAGAGTTATGTAAAAATGACACGCATTTTTCAGCCTACGGCAATGCGCAGTCAAGAACCAACATTTGACGTCAGATTATATGATAGATTGGGCAACTTGCAGCGTCGTGCCACAACAAAAGGCGAAGCGGTGCAGTTCAATGTGTACGGTTTGCCGGTTGGAATGTACTTTGTGCATATTTACGATGGCACGAACGAAAAACCGAAGATAAAGCAGATTGTAGTAGAGAGATAATCAAATCTGCAAAAGCAATAAAATAAAATAAAAAAAGCTGGACATAATTTGTCTGGCTTTTTTTGTGCATTTTGATTTTTTAAAATTTTTCTGTACTTTTGTCAATTATTTTTTTATTAATTAATGAGTGCAATAAATTCTTTTGGTCGATTATTGGCAATAATGGACGATTTACGGGCAAAATGTCCGTGGGATAAAAAACAAACGTTTGAAAGTCTGAGACATCTAACCATCGAAGAAACCTACGAATTAGCGGATGCTATTATAGAGGGCAATATTAACGATATTTGTAAGGAATTGGGCGATTTGCTGTTGCATATTGTTTTCTACGCTAAAATTGCATCCGAAACAGGCGATTTTTCTATCGCAGAAGTTATTGATGGCATTTGTGAAAAGTTAGTGTTCCGTCATCCGCATGTATTTGGAGATGTTTCGGTTGTTGACGCCGAAGAGGTTAAAACTAACTGGGAAAGCTTGAAGATAAAGGAAGGCAACAAATCAATTTTGGGCGGAGTGCCTAAATCTTTACCGGCAATGGTTAAGGCGCATCGTGTGCAGGATAAGGCGCGTTCCGTAGGATTTGACTGGGATGTGCGCGAGCAGGTCTGGGAAAAAATTGAGGAAGAACTTAGCGAACTGAAAATAGAAATAGAGCGGATGGATGCGGAAAAAATTGAGGCAGAATTTGGCGACCTGCTTTTTTCGATCGTCAATGCAGCGCGATTGTACGATATTGACCCTGAAGCCGCGTTGGAGCGTACAAACAAGAAGTTCATTAACCGCTTCAATTATCTCGAAGAAAAAACCATTAAAGCCGGAAAGCCATTGACTTCGTTGACTTTAGACGAAATGGAGATTATTTGGGAAGAGGCAAAACGTGTGTTATGAATACATTTTTAGGCTAAATACCAATCAACAGTTTTTTCGAGTCCTTCTTCAAATTTTACAGATGGAGACCATCCCAACTCATTATGAATTTTTGAAGAATCGATAGCGTAGCGCAGGTCGTGTCCGGCGCGGTCTTTCACAAATGTTATCAGTTCTGCGGAAGCGCCTTTGGGGCGGGATAATTTTTTGTCCATTATTTCGCAAAGCAGACGTATCAAATCAATATTTGTCCATTCGTTGTTTCCTCCTATGTTATATGTCTCTCCGTTTTTGCCGTTGTGGTAGATTAGGTCTATTGCGTTGGCGTGGTCGATAACATAGAGCCAGTCGCGCACGTTTATTCCTTTGCCGTAGACGGGAATTGGCTTGTTGTTTTTGATATTGTTTATTGCTACCGGCAGCAATTTTTCGGGATATTGGTTTGGACCGTAATTGTTTGAGCAATTTGACAATACTGCCGGCATTCCATACGTGTGATAGTATGCTCTAACCAAGTGGTCTGAGCTTGCTTTGGATGCTGAGTAGGGGCTGCGCGGGTCATAAGGAGTAGTCTCCACAAAATAGCCTTCGGCGCCAAGCGAGCCATAGACCTCGTCGGTTGAAACGTGGTAAAAACGTTTACTTTCATAATTGTCATTCCAAACTGCCCTCGCGGCGTTAAGTAAATTAACTGTGCCTACAATGTTTGTCATAATAAACTCCATAGGACTGTTAATGGAGCGGTCTACGTGCGATTCGGCGGCGAGATGAATTATTCCGTCCGGTCTGTATTTTTCAAATATTACTTTCATAAGCTCTTCGTTAGTAATATCTGCTTTTTCGAAAACGTAATTTTCGTTTTTTTCAATATCTTTCAGATTTTCGAGATTTCCGGCATAGGTCAGTTTGTCCACATTAACTATGCGATATTGGGGGTACTTGTTTACGAACAGGCGCACTACATGTGAGCCTATAAATCCGGCGCCGCCGGTGATAATAATTGTTTTGTTCATGTTTAGTGTATACATTAAATGTTATAGAGTTAAAAATCAAGACTCATTGAAAAGTAAAAAATTCTTGGCAGTACCACATTGTTTTCTATGCCCCATGCCCAGTCGAATCTCATAAAATATCCAAGCAATTGCGCTCTCAGCCCGAAACCATATCCGTATACGAACGGGTCTCTTCCCATTTCGAGCGTTAGCACGGTCGATGTTCCGGGTTGTTGTATTACTTCAAAATCGTAGGCATTTTGACCGCTCCATGGAGTTACTCCGCTCCAAGCCGAGCCGGCATCAAAAAATCCTACAAGTTGTAGACCCGACCAAAAGTTCGATAGTGGAAACTGCGCAAAATATTGAATAAAGGGCCATCGTATTTCGTGATTCATCAACATGAAGTTGTTGCCGTTACGTATATTTTGTACAAATCCACGCATATTAGTCGCTAATGCTTGATAGGCATAGTTTTCTTCGTTGTTTACGCGCACAGAATTGTCGAAAATAGGTTGAGTTCGAAAATAATGAATCCAATTGTCCAAACTTCCCAAGTAGTACAACAATCTGCTGCGTCCGAAGGATGAACTTGCTGCAAATCTGCCGGCATAAATAAGATTGCGGTGTATTGGTTGATAGTATCTGAAATCTGCGCCAAGTACGTACAGGTCTGAGGCGTCGTTGAGTTGCCAATACGACTCGGCAAATACTTTGTAGCGACACCCGTTCAATATGTTTATGCCTATTCTACGGGTATTGTCAAAAATAAGTTCGCCCCTTAATCCTGCCCAGTTGCGCCGTTCGTTGCCTCTTGTGCGCGAGGCAAAATTGTTTTCCATTATACTGCTAAGAAAATTTGTGTTGTCGTCGCGAAGGGTAAAAGTGCCTTTGACCGCCAATGTTTGTGTGAAGGGCCAACGCAGAGAATAAAACATTTGTTGTGTGACAGTTTTAAATCGATAGATTCGGTTCTGGTCTATTGCCATATTTTCGTAGGCTTGTCGGTGATAAATTACTTGTCGGTTTAGTCTACGTTTCAAATTTTCGAAACTTAACAGATATTCATTGCTCTGGAAATCGACGCTTAAGCGCACTCCGCCGATGACTTTGTAATCTTCAAACAAATCATTTGCGCCCAATTTGAATAGCATGTTGAACCCCGGATTGTGGTAAACAGCTCCTCCGGTGTATGCCTGATAGGATGTTTCTAAAAAGCTGAAATCGACTTGCGAAACTAAATAGTTTGGATAAAAAGCGGTCTGATATATTCGTATTTGATTTCTCAGAGCGAGTATTGAATCGTTTTCCAATACAAAGTCAGTCAACTCAAAATCGTTTTTAAAAAAGTTCAATTTTTCTACCTCAAAAACATACCTAAAAATGTTAACGCGTTCCATGTCAAATCTAACTGTGTCGCCATCAGGCGTTAAGATGTTGCCATCGTCTAACAGTATCGGTGGAGGGGTGTTTTGTATGATGAACGCTATACTGTCGGCAGTTCTGTTTTTGCGAACTAATTCGTTGCGAAACGATGTTGGAGCAAGCGGCTCCTCTACCGGCGAACCGTCAAAAGGGGTGCGAAAATAATTGAATCGTCCGTTTTGCCGAAACATACTCAAACTTTGACTGTTGTTGTCGCCGCCTATATCTTGGTCGACAATACTGCGCGAAAAGTTTGTTGCGGGCGCTGAATTTGCTACATATCTGAAGTGTTCCACAGTGTCTACCGAAATAACAACGCTTTCTATATTTGATACGTAATTGTTTACAACGCCGCTTTGGTCGCTCAGGAACGCGAAACGGTTATGCGACAGTTCTACAGGGTTTGTTTGGTTTGTGTATTTTTGGTCGTCAAGCGAAACAAGTATGCGCGACCGGTTTGCATAGTCGTAAATGAACATTCTTCTGTATGATGACAGAGGTCTGATTGTTGAGCCTTCAAAGCGTAATGTGTCGCTTATACGATTTGATACGAAAATTATTTTGTTTCCGTTATCTATAAATCTTGGGGTAAAATCATCAGCAATGTCATCGGTAATTTGCTCATTTGTAGCTGAAGCCAAAGTATGTACATACAAATCTGAACGTCCAAAACGGAATGCCGAAAAAACTAATCTGCTGCCGTCAGGAGAAAAATCGGCGTCTAATATTTTTTCGAAATATAACAGATTTCGCGTATTTATTACTTTTTTTTCGTTCACATCGTAAAATGTCATCTTTATGCCTCCCTTTTCAGGATATATAAACAGCAGTATTTCGCCTGACGGATGCCACGTCAATATTGGAAATGAATAATCCTGAATTTGTTCTATCCTTTGTCCGCGCTGAAAAATACGTTTTTGTTTTCCTGTTTCCATATCGCGCACCCACACGCGCCATCTGCCCATATCGTTGGTAACGTATGCGAGGTTTTTACCGTCGGGGCTTATCTTCAGGTTTTGGTAAACTCTGTTTCGTCTCGGACGTTTTATTTCCTGCAACACATCGGGATAGGGGTTTGAATCCTCGTTGGCGTACAGTTCGGTGTAATAGTTTAGCCAATCACGGCTCAATCCACGCATGTTTGTTCCAAGAACAAATAAAAACCCGTTTTTTACGTTCCTGTTTATTCGCGTGATATACACTATATTTGGTATTACGGCGTGTCCGTACTCTTTTTCTATGTATCGCCAGAATGAATGTCCTGCCCAGACGGCATCATCGCCTGTGAGTCGGGTAAAATTTTTGTATCGTTCGCTGCGAATGCCATCTTTCAAACGGTCGTCCATTTCAACGCTCCATGGCTCTCCTATGTAGGCTATAAGTCCTTTATGGTACCATTCCGGCACGTTGACGGTGGCTGATGTAGCCATATTTGCTGTTAACGCGCTCCCGAAGAGCATTTCGTTGATAGTTATTTCGGCTATTGATTCTCTTATTTGCCGTGCAAAAGACGCACGGTCGCCGTCAAAATATAGAAATACCTTATTGTCTACGATGCGCGTTACACCGCCGGTATTGTACTCGTCTGTGCCGGTGATGAGACCGATGTTGCTTTGACGAAAATCTGTGAGCTTGTTGTATACAATGAATATTATGCGTTTTTCGATAATATAGTCGAACATTCCTTCTATTCGGTCGATTTCAGGGGAAATTATAGTTTCGGCAAATAGTGACAAGTCGTAACCCTCCTGATTAAAATAAATGTCAAAACGCTCAAACCTGAGGTAAGACCAGTAAAAATTGTTGTACTGTAGCCTGTTCTTACCAAAGGTCATTTGATGTCCATTGTAAAACTGACCGGAAACAGCATAAGCACACATCCAAAACAGTAAGAATGTGCACAAAGCCCGGTTAGTTCGAGAAGCCCAATTCATCGTGATTTTCTACTTCACTCTGATTCTCTTTATAATCACATCTGCTCTGGGACGGTCTCTATCGTCGGTATCTGATGCGGCTATTTTGTCTACAATGTTAAAGCCTTTAACGACTTCGCCAAATACCGTGTATTCGCCGTCAAGATGAGGAGCTCCGCCAATTGTTGTGTACAATTTTCGGTCTTCTGCTCTCATTTTGTACGGATTTTGTAGCAACCACTCAGATGCTCTGCGTCGGGCGCGAATCTGCACCGAGTCTGGAACAACCGTTTCGCCCGCATCTAACATAGCCTGTTCTTCTTCAGCAACGAACTGACCAATCTTTTCGGTTGCATTTCTAACAGATACCTGCATTTCAAGGTCATCTAATTCTGACTCGGTATAAATTTTACCATGAACGATGTAGAACTGAGAACCGGAAGATGCCTTTTCGGGGTTAACTTGGTCTCCCATGCGGGCTGCCGCTAAAGCGCCGCGTCTGTGAATGTTTTCAGAAACAAACTCAGCGGCAACGGTATATCCGGGACCGCCACCTCCCAGAAATGCGCCGGGCTGAGCGCTTTTGCTATCAGGGTCGCCACCCTGAATCATGAACCCGGGTATAACTCTATGGAACAACGTGCCATCGAAATAGCCTTCTTTTGCCAATTTAGCAAAATTAGCGCTATGTTCGGGCGTGTTAGCGTAGAGTTGAACCTCTATTTTGCCAAGATTGGTAACGATGACCATCCTTGACGAATCGCCGGACGAACAGCCGACAAACAGTACCACACAAGCCAATATACAGGCTTTGATTACTGATGATTTCATATACAATATTAGTTAAAAATAATCGTGGCAAAGGTAAAACTTTTTTTTGGAATAAAAAAAAAATAAAAAAAAAATTACCGAAAATTAATTTTTTTTTGTACCTTTGTCGCTGTATTTTTTTGTAAAAAAATTGTCATGGCAAAATACCTTGACCCAAAGAATGATTTGACTTTCAAGCGTGTGTTCGGAGAGCACAAGCATCTGTGTATAAGCCTTATAAACAGTATGCTACCGCTTGAAAAGCCAATAACGAAAATTGAGTATCAAACAGGCGAGTTGATACCGATTTTGACGGAAGTGTTGCGCAACACGGTTGTTGATGTGCGATGTACGGATTCGGCAGGAAAACAGTTTCTTGTCGAGATGCAGCTGCATTGGGACGAAAGTTTCAAGAGTCGCGTGTTGCTGAACGCATCAAAGGCTTATGTGTTGCAGTTGGAAAAAGCCGAACAGGTAAAGTTACTCAAGCCGGTTTACGCACTGAGCTTTGTGAACGACGCCTTTGAAAAATCAGAGGAGATGAAAAACGAGTACTATCATCATTACAAGATAGTAAACATCAAGCACACTGAAAAACAAATAAAAGGTTTGGAGTTTGTCTTTGTGGAACTGCCAAAGTTCAAGCCACAAAACCGCGCAGAAAAAAAGTTGCATGACCTTTGGCTTCGTTTTTTGACTGAGATAAACGAAAGCACAAAAGAGATTCCCAAAGAATTGCTAAAAAACAAGCATGTAGCGGAAGCTATTGGCTATATGGAGCGCAGCGCCTACACCAAAGAAGAGTTGGACAAATATGAACAGTGGAAAATTGATTCCATGACTGCAACGGCTATGATGGAAAATGCGTGGGAGGGCGGACATGCAAAGGGCAAAGCTGAGGGCGAAGCGATTGGCTTGGAAAAAGGCAAAGCGATTGGCTTGGAAAAAGGCAAAGCAGAAGGCGAAGCGAATACAAACAAAAAAATCATCGCAAACGGAATGAAAGCAGGATATTCAATAGAAATAATGTCCACAATTACAGGATTAAGCGCCGAAGAGGTAAAAAAAATAATAAAAATAAAAAAAAATAATAATAGTTAATAATTTTATAAATAGTTATGAATAATAAATTTATGCTTTTCGGAGAGGAACTCAAGGAGCGCCTCCCGATACAAATGAAACCAAAATTCGCGCACGTGGGTATGAGACTTGCGAATTTTGCAGGATTAATGCGAGTTTTGGTAATTGCTGTAGCGTGCATGATGCCGGTTGTGGCAAATGCACAAGAAGATGACGTCTTTTCCGAAGGATTTGACGGATTATTGTTTCCGCCTCAAGGATGGGCAAGATTCCAGTTAGGTGCAACTGTACACCAGTGGGTGCAAAACAAGGCTGATGCTAATAACCAAGTCCATACAGGGGCGGGCTCTGCAGAACATCCTCGTCCTACTGGAGGCGCCCATGAAGGATGGTTAGTTACGCCGCAAATAGAGATATTGAGCGAGAACAGCACATTAGAGTTTTACTCGCATGTTTGGATACCTGCGTGGTGGGATGCAAGCAGTTCAGGCGGCGTGTGGATATCAGAAGGCAGCAAAGACCCTGCTGACGATGATTTCATTGAGTTGAGAGCTATAACAGCAGGAGAGCACACGCAGTTGCAATGGACTAAAATTGAAGTGAACTTAGGCGAGTATGTAGGTAAAAACGTTTACATCGGATTCAAGTTTGGAGGCGGTACTAATGCTCACAGATGGCTGATTGACGAGGTATCAATAACTGACGCCCAAATGGAAGAGCTAGAAAAAGAAGCCTTGCCTCCGGTTATCAATATTCAACCTTTGCCAGCAAATAGTACCGTTGCGGAAAATACTTCCGTTACGTACACTGTAACAGCAACATCTCTTGACGATGGCGAGTTGACATACCAATGGTATAGCAATACAACTGCAAGCGACACAGATGGTACAGAAATATCAGGTGCAACCTTAGCTACCTTCGAGCCTGCAACTGACGAAGCTGGTACGTTCTATTACTATGTGGTAATTACCAACACCATTGAAGGTGACGATGGCGATTTGACGGCAACTGTAACGAGTTCAGTAGTAACTCTAAATGTATATGCTACGTATTTAACGCTTTTAGAAGATTTTGAAGATACAGCTTTCCTTCCAGCAAATTGGGCGCAACACCGCATTGTTGTTGGCGGCGGAGGAAATGCGCAATGGATGAGAAACACAGTTGCTGCCAATGTTCGTGGAACAGCAGCTGCAAGACATTTTCAATCAAGTAATACAACAGTTGGGGAAAGCTGGTTAGTAACTCCGCAACTTGCAATAGAGGATAACTATGGATTGGTATTTTGGTCGAAAGTTGATGATTGGGGTTCAACAAGCTATTGCGGCGTGTGGGTATTGATTGGCTCAAACGACCCGAGAACAGCACAGGAAATGTTTGAACTTAAATCTTTGAGTGATCCGGAAGACAGACCAAGGGGTACCTACAAGGAAATAGCTGTTTCTTTAACCGAGTATACAGGACAAAATATATACATTGGTTTCAAGTATCTTGGAGGTACTATTGACTTGGATGACCGTGCAGGCGCTTGGAATATTGATGATATTTCGGTAGACAGAATTATTGCGCCGTTTATTAGCGAGCAGCCCAAAGAGGTAACAATAGTAAAGCAAAGCGAGAGTGCCATGTTAAAAGTTGATGCAACCTCGCTTCAAGGTACTTTGACATACCAGTGGTATATAGCAAATAATAGAACAAGCAATAGCGGTGGTACACTTATTGAAAATGCAACTGAAAATGAATATGAAGTACCTATGGACGATTTCGATAAGTTAACAGAGTACTATTTTTATGTAGTTGTTACAAATACAATTACCGATGGCGAAGATGAAATTTCTGCAAATACAGTAAGCTCTGTAGCTACTGTAATATTAGTAGAGACTGTAGCCCCTCCCCGTATTACGACACAGCCGCAAAATGCAACCGTTGTTGTGGGCGAAACGGCTACGCTCAACGTATCTGCTACATCGCTCGACGGTGGCGTACTCAGTTACCAGTGGTATCGCAACTTTACTGCAACCAACACAGGAGGCGAGGCAATAACGGGTGCTGTAGGAGCAACTTTTCAAGCGCCCACTGCAACGCAGGGTGCGCGTTTCTACTACGTGGTTATTACCAACACTGTTGGCGATGAATCTGAAATCAGAATAAGTACAGCAACAACTGTCACTGTAAATGAGCCAAATTATGCCCTTCTTTTTGAAGGTTTTGAAAATACAACCTTCCCTCCTGTCGGATGGACAAGATACGGTGGCACTGGTCCCATGGGGGTATGGGGCAGATCTGCCGCTGCCGGATACGTGTACAACGGCGCTGCATCTGCCAGTGGAACATCGGGAATGTCGGCGCACACGTCGTGGTTAATTACTCCGCCAATTGTTGTACCTGTAACAGATAATGACATCGAATTAACGTTTTGGTATAGACATCAAAGTTCAGGCGGAACAAGCGAAGTGTGGGTATCAACCGAAGAAAACGGTAGCAATCCGACAGATGTAGAATTTACTTTACTTGAGACAGTGAGCGAGTCGGCGGCAACATTTTCCAAAAAAACAATCTCATTGAATGATTATGTCGGTGAAACTATATATATCGGTTTCAAACACGCAAATCCGAGTATGTTTGGGGCAAGTTGGTTTATCGATGATGTAACAGTAGATGAAATAACTGAAAACGCTGAAAAACCAATAATCATTACACAGCCGCAAAGCGTTAGAGAAACTGTTGGAAATCCGCTAACATTAACAGTTGCTATTGATGATATTGAAGATGATGGCGAAGTGACCTATCAATGGTACAGCAATGCCGTCTACGAAAACTTCGGCGGCACAGCTATTGCCGGAGCAACATCAGATACATACGAACTGCCTGACGAAGTAATCGAAACAGCCGGTTTTTATTTCTATTATGTAGAAATTACAAACACCATTGACGACAATGGCGATGGCGGTCGCAAAACAGAAACCACTATTAGCAATATTGCAATAATAGAAATGACTGTTGAAGTGTTTGCCAAGGTACCTGAAATTAGCTCTCAGCCGCAGAATGTAAATACAACCCCTGTAGATGAATTTACCCTTGCAGTAGAAGCTGTTTCGCTAAATAATGATGGCGAACTGACTTACCAGTGGTTTATAACTGAAGCGCCTAACTTAGACGGTGATGCACTTGTAGGAGAGATAGCAGAAGCGTTTACAAAGTTGGAAGATGAAGAAGGTACATATTACTATTATGTAGTTATTACCAATGAAATCCTCGACGATGGCTTAGGCGGCGAGAAGATTGCAACTATCAAAAGCGCTGTTGCAACCGTTACTGTAGCCAAGATTAACGCGGCAACTCCGAGCATTACTGCCCAGCCAACCTTTGAAACTACAGTAAGCGTAGGCGAAGATGTAACACTCTCCGTAACTGCAACACGTTCAGACAATGGCGTCTTATCTTATCAATGGTACAGCAATACTACCGCTACTAACGCCGGAGGAACAGAAATTGACGGAGCTACAGAAAATGAGTACATTGTAAACACCAATGTTACCGGTAATTATTTCTTCTATGTTGTTATAACTAACGAGATTGTCGATAATGATGATGGCGGCAATAAAACAGCCACTGCAACAAGCGCTGTTGCAAACGTAAGAATTACAAGCGATATTGCTTTTATGGAAGATTTTGAAGGCGAAGTATTTCCCCCATTGGGATGGACAGAGTTGGTTGTGGAAGAAGAAGCAAGTTTGAACCCATGGGCAAAAGTCGTAAATGTAACTTCTCAGACTGTCCGTACTGGTACCGGAGCAGCTTGGCACGGACGCAATTTGGAAAATGTCGTAAACATGTTGGTTACTCCCGAACTTTCAGTAGCATCCGCAACAGCCGAGTTGACGTTTTGGACAAGAGGTCAATATTATACGAAAACAGAAGATAGTTATGCAGGCATCTGGATATCTACCGAAGGCGCCGAGCCGGATAAATTTGTAGAACTTAGAGCTTTAGAAACTTCCGAAATACCAGATAACAGATGGGAGGAAATTACAATCTCATTGGCAGAATTTGTCGGACAAGACATTCACATTGGGTTTAGATACCTGAGCGTAAATGCTGCAATTTCCTACAATTGGTATATTGACGATATCCTAATGGATGGCGTTGGACTTGGCAGAACTCATGCTCTTCCTCCAACCATTACCGGCGAGCCACATGACGTGATAGTAGTTGAGGGACAGCCGGCTACTATTAGCGTTGCAGCAGAATCAATAGACGGTGGCACATTGAGTTTTCAGTGGTATATCAACGATGTTGAAACCAATGAAGGCGGCGTATTAGTTGCAACTACCGATGACGCTGAATACGATGGCGCTGATACATCAGTTGCCGGTACATATTATTATTATGTAATTGTTGTCAATACATTAGACGACAACGGCGATGGCGGCGTGAAAACGGCAGTATCAGAGCCAAGCTTGTCGATGCGATTATCAGTAGTTGGCGCACCTTTTATTACAGCTCAACCTCAGGATTTAGCCGTAAAAGCAGGCGAAGCCGCTCCATTGAACGTAACAGCAACATCGCCCAATCCCGATGGTACGCTTAGATACCAATGGTATAGCAACACAAGCGCTACCAACAGTGGCGGCACATCAATATTAGGCGCCACTTCGGCAACTTATTCAGCTCCTACAAGCGTTGCAGGTACACACTACTATTATGTAGTCGTAATCAACAGGGTTGGTATTAGCGATGAATATTCCGTTTCAACATCAAGTAACGTTGCAACGTTGACTGTTAGCGCTATTACTAATTCCGGCGAGTTGTTGACAACAAATCCACTGCGCGCATGGAGCCGCGATGTACTGCTGCACATAACAGGTCTGACAATTGGCGAGCCGCTTAAAATCTATAACGTAACCGGAGCTTTAGTATACTACAGCATAGCAAACGCTCAGGAAATGAATATAAGCCTGTCTACCAAAGGCGTATATATCATAACTAACGGAGAAAATACTGTAAGAGTAATATTTGAATGATAACATTATATGTGGTTTCGACCAATTGGCTGGTCGAAACCACATTTTTTTTTAATAAAATAATTAAGAATATGGATTTTTTTTATCTTAAGAGGACTTTTTTAATAATTCTTTTATTCTGTTTTTCTGTTTTAGCCATAGCTCAACAGAACGTACAGATTACCGGCGTTGTTGTAGAAGCTGGCTCTGAAGAAACTTTACCCGGCGTGACCATTCATGTCAGAGAATCGCGCGTTGGGACTACTTCAGATATGCAGGGACGTTTTACAATTTCGGCAGCTGCCGGTAACACTATAATATTTTCATTTGTGGGTTTTAAGCCCTATGAATACAGAGTTCCGGCAAGTTCTGACGTCATAAGAGTAGTATTAGAATCCGATGCACAAGAGTTGGAAGCCCTTGTTGTTCAAGCCGGTATAATGACGCGCGACCGTTTCGGATTTACCGGCTCGTATACCTCAGTTGGAGCCACCGAGTTGCAAGCCGTTGGAAACCCAAACGTATTGCAAAGTCTAAGAAGTTTAGACCCTTCTTTTGTTATGGTAGAAAATAATCTCTTAGGCTCTGACCCAAATACTATGGCAAACATCGAGCTTCGCGGTCAAAGCACTATGAACATCAATTCATTGCGCGATGAGGCAGCCATTTCTACCAATTTGCCGCTTTTTATCTTGGATGGTTTTGAAACTACCCTTCAAGTTGTAAACGATTTGGATATTAACCGTATCGAATCCATTACTCTTTTGAAAGATGCCGGTTCTACTGCTATCTACGGCTCAAAGGGCGCTAACGGTGTAGTTGTTATTGAAACGGTTAAACCTAAGGCGGGACAAATGTTTATACGCTACAACGGCAATTACACTATTGCTGTTCCCGATTTGAGCGTTTACAACATGATGAACGCCGCCGAAAAATTAGAGTTCGAACGATTAGCCGGCAGATACAATATTTCCGGATTTGGCGTAGATACGCCCGGATTTGGCACCGGTATTTCTGCCAACCCCAATAATATATCGCGGCAACAGAGTTACTACGAAAAATTGGGATTTGTACAATCCGGAATTGATTCATACTGGCTTAATGAGCCGGTGCGCGTTGCCCTAACCCAAAATCATTCATTACAACTTTCGGGAGGAGGCGCTATGCAATACATAGCAACTCTAAGCTATAGAAACAATATGGGGGTTATGAAAGGCTCGGAACGAAATACATACGGCGGTAACTTGAAATTAGTTTATCGCGGCATAGATGGTTTCAATTTTTCTAACGATGTATCAGTGATGATAACTAACGGAAAACGTGGTTCGTGGGGTTCGTTTTCTGCTTTCGCGAATGCTAATCCCTACTACATGAAAAGAAATCCCGATGGAACTATCCCAAAATATTTAGACAGTGAACGAGTTGGCGCAGGCAGTGTAAGGTCGGTAAACCCTCTTTATAATGCCATGCTCAATACGCGCAACGACGACGATATATTTATAGTAACCAATAACACGGCTGTTGAATGGAGGCTAAATCCAGAATTAATGTTTAGAGGCAGTTTAAGTTTGACGCGCGACGGTACTAATAACATCGATTTTATTGACCCCTCTCATTCGCGATACGATGGTAGACCATACGACGAAAAGGGCTCTTATACAAGCCGTTATATGGTTACTAACCGACAAAATGCTAATCTAATGGCTAATTATTCTAAGTCATTCGGTCAAAATAATTTTACATTGATAGCCCGTACTCAAATGCAAAACTCAGTAACTGTCAGTGAATCAATGGTTGCTGTCGGTTTCCCTGAGGGTACAGTTGGTTACCCTTCGCAGGCGTTTTCATATCAACCTGATTCCAGACCCGGGTACTCAGAATCAGTGAGACGAAGCGTAGGCTTTGTTACAGCGTTCAATTATAATTACAATTTTCGCTATCTATTAGATATGAACTACAATACCGAAGGAGCAAGCAGTTTTGGGCGCAACCGCAGGTTTCAGTCGTTTTGGTCAATAGGTTTAGGCTGGAACATAGACCGCGAGCCTTTTGCCCAACACTGGACTTGGCTCAGAGAACTAAAGCTGCGCGCAACATACGGTATGAACGGCAACGACAACATCAACGTAATAACCCAGTCGGTATATTCATTCAACACTGGCAGCAATATTTTCGGACAGCCTGTAACGCTTTCTCAAGTTGGAAATCCGAACCTTAGATGGCAAGTAGTGGAGAAAAAAGGCGCCGGTTTCGACTTAGTTATATTGAGCGGCAATTTCAGACTAACCTTCGACGTATATGAGAACTACACAGACCCGTTGATTGTTCAACTCAATCAAAGACCGTCTACAGGCGTTTCCTCATTTCCTATGAACATGGGCTATATGACCACTCGAGGATATGAATTTAGAGCCAATTACAATATTATTAATCGACCGGCAGACAATTTTCTTCTTAGTTTAAACTTAACCGGTTCTCACAATCGCAGCGTTTACGGCGGATTTCTTGACGCTCTAAATGACCTTAGCGATGAATATAAAATGGGCGACAGCCCCGACCAATCGCTTTTATCCTTAGAACGATATATTGACGGCAATAGCCCAAGCGACTTGTGGGCGGTGCGCTCGCTTGGAATAGACCCCGCAACTGGTAGAGAAATATTTTTAACCAAAAGCGGAGAACAAACTTACATATACGACCCCGATGACCGCGTGGTTATTGCAAACAGCAGACCCATGATACAGGGTAACATCGGCTTCAGCCTAAGATACAAAAGATTGACTTCCAATTTCAGTTTTCGTTATCACATAGGCGCACACCAGTACAATAACGCATTGTTCAACAAAGTAGAAAATATTTCCATGAGCAACGTTGTATATAATCAAGACCGCCGCGCGTTGTATGACAGATGGCGAGAGCCCGGAGACGTGTCGCAATTTAAAGGAATTTCAATAACAGGCGGCGCAACGCCGGTATCATCAAGATTTATTCAAAAAGACAGCTATTTTAGAGGCGAATCAATAAATATAAGATACTCGTTTGCAGGAGACGAATGGCTGAACAGATTAAAATTAAGAGATTTTACTGTTGGCGTATCAATGAGCGACATATTTACCCTTTCGACGATACAAATTGAAAGAGGTATTGATTATCCTTTCCAAAGGTCAGTGCAAATGAACGTATCATTAAATTTTTAATCAAAAATTGAAAATCAAAAAATTGTATGAAAACAATTAAAAATCAAAAATCGAAAATCAAAAATTGCATCGCGTTGTTGGCTCTGTTGACAGTCTTAGGATGCAGCGATTGGTTAGACGGCGCCTTGCCTAAGGATAGAAATCTTGCTGAAAAGCAATTTGAAACCGAGCGAGGTATTCATGCCGCATTGAACGGACTTTATAGCGCCTTAACTTCAACAAACCTATACGGCGGTAGGCTTACCATGACCGATATAGAATTACTTGCCCATCATTATTACTATTTCGACAACTTGGAAGCTCCCGGCATGTCGGGTTTCAGACATTTCTTAGATATGTCTTCATATAATTGGGAAGAAGACGGAGTTATAAGCGCTTTTACGGGAATATGGAACGCAGCCTATAAAACAATATTTGAGATAAACACATTTATCAGCTATCTCAGCGAATCCGATGTTATTTCAAATGAAAAAAAATATCTTTTTCTTGGCGAGGCATACGGACTGCGCGCATTCCTGCATTTCGACTTATTCAGGCTTTTCGCGTATGAAAGCGACGGTGTAGAGGTGCAATCTATACCATACAATAACACGTCTGATGTGGTTCCGCATATACGATTGCCACACGATGTGTTTTATAGACTATTGCTTGATGATATAGATTTGGCGTTGACATTCTTGACGAACGACCCTATACGTTCACAATCAAGAATCTTAGACCTCAGAGATGCCGAAGAAGTACACGTCTCTTCCGAAGAAATTTTTGAAAGATTTCTTCGCAACTATCGCATGAATTACTATGCCGTAAAAACATTGCACGCTCGAATATTGATGTATAAAGGCGAGGTGCAGGAAGCCGCAAATCTTGCAAGAGACATTCTAAATGAATCATTTCGCAGCTTCAACGGTGCGCCATTCAGTTTTGCAAACAGAAACACAGTAATGCAATCAAACGACCGTAACCATATATTTTATGAAGAGGTAATTTTCGGTATAAATAATCCTGATATATACACGCGATGGCGAACATATACGCAAGGCACAACCGTTGGCGGTACATATTCGGTGGATTTTACAAGCCTTAGTGGAAATATTTTTAAAAACGACCAATCGCAAAACGACATATCTCTATGGGAAGATATTCGCGCTGCGCAATGGGTACAGAGCGCTATAACGAACCTTGTTGGTCCCACGCAATTTATTTCAAGCAAATATGAAAGATTTACATATACCGACAATAATCCAAAACAGTATTTTCAGCCGCTCATGCGAACAGCAGAACTGTTCTATATAATAACCGAGGATTTAATTGTAAATGGACATATTAGCAGCGCAGTAGAGTTTTTGAACGCTTTTCGCGCTATGCGTGGCTCGCAGATTGAATCATTGCCAAACCCCGAAGACGTGACAGACCCCGATTTTGTTTTCGACATCCTTGAAACAGAGTATTATAAAGAATTTTATGCCGAAGGACAAGCATATTTTTATCTGAAAAGACGAAAAGCTACGGAAGTATTTGATGTTACAGGACCGGGTAAAGTTCCTCTGCCAGACCGCGCTTTCCTTGTGCCTATTCCTCAAAACGAAAAAGAATATAATTAGAAAATTTTAAAAAATAGAGATGACAATGAAAAAATATTTTTGTAAAATTATTCCGGCAGTGCTAATATTGTTCTGTGCTTGCGAATATGAAACCTTGCCCACCTACAGCGGCATAGACCAAATTTATTTCGAATTTGCAGATGTTGAAGCCGGAGCCAGAAGCGTGGGAAACAGCAGAACCATTAAGTTTGGCTACGATGATATAATGAAATCGGACAGCATAGTGCGGATTAGGGTTAAAGTGATGGGAACCGTAACGGATTTCATTAGACCGGTAAGTTTTGAATTGGACGAATCGATTAACTATGAAGACGAAGCGAATGATAACGGCGATATTAAGATTGTGCAGATAGGACGCGATATAGAGTTGTTGCATAACGAGTCTTTTATTCCGGCAGGTAGCATAACAGGCGTTATATCAGTTAAATTGCACAATACCGATTTTCTAAATGACATAACTTTTGCTGCGCCACTGCGATTAGTGGAAAACGAACATTTCAAAACTGATTATACGCACACAAGAAGCGCATATATCAATGAAATATATAATTTTGACGTTGGTACTATGTTCTATTTGTATTTCGACAATGCAAGCGAAATGCCAAATTTATGGGCGCATCCTTCATATTTTCAGCATTTTACTAATGCCTTCGGACCATACAGTCGTAAAAAGTTCGAACTTATGACTCAAGTACTGACTGGCTGCACAAGAGAGTACTTTACTTATTTGCCGCACGAAAATCCGACAACTGTGTTTTCCGACCGATTTCCTATAATGGTTATGACGGCATGGGGAAGAGCATTCAGTATTTTCTTGCGCGAATATGAACTGCAACACGGAGAGCCTATGCTGGAAGAAGATGGAACAGTAATGGAAGGAGGAAATTATACATAATTGATAAATAAATTTTTAAAAATGAAAAAACATCAAAAAAAGTTGAAAAAGATATTTTTTGCAGTAATAATGCTGGGCGCTATGGCGGCTGCATGTATTGAAGATAAAGGCAATTACGAATATCGAGATATAAACGACGTCGCTATTTCGGGGATAGATTCGTTTTATACTATTGCTGTTGGTTCGCGCCTGACAATAACGCCTGTTTTGGAATTTTCGGTTAGTGAAACACAAGATGAATTTGAATTCGGATGGTTTGTCCTAAATCGATTGAATTTCTACATGGCGTCGCAAACGCTTTCTACTGAAAGAAATCTTAACATTGTAGTGACAAATCCCGCAAGCAGTATTCCATACTGGTTTTTGTATTGCGTTACTAATATAAATACCGGAGTTAGATACGAATTTAGATTTCAAGTAAGCGTACTCGACGAAATGCAAAACGGGTTTATCCTGCTTCACGAAACAGAAAACAATTTCGATATAGATTTGATTTCAACATTCGAGGGCAGACTAACGCAATATCATAGAATGTTGGATATTTTTGAATCAGCATTTCCCCGTGACGACGGCAGAATACCGTTAGATTTAGTATGCTATCGCGATGGCATTTCTCCAGTTATTGGCTATTCCGGAAAACGTTACGCCGTTTGGATTCTGACAGACAAGGGAACAGACAGGGTAAGCGTTGATAATTTTCAATGGGAGCCAACCTTTAATATTTCCGGTATATCTTCTATCCCTGATAGAATACTGCAAGGCGAACCACTTATAGCCGAAAAGATGCACGCACCCATGTTTCCAACGGTTACAGGAGGCGCTAATTGGATTTACTTTAAAGGCGACTGGTATTGGTATAACCTTCCGGAAATGGCGTATTTCTATATGCAGCCTATAAATGCTCCTACGCCTGAAAGTCAGCCATATAAGGCAGCTCCGTTTATTTTTGCTAATACCGGTAGAGGCGCTGTTTTATTTAATGAAGATGATAATAGATTTGAATATCAAGCAGTAGCTCCAATGCAAGGAAGCGGTTATAATCTTAGAACTCAGAGAATGGGCTCAAGTACGCAAATGTTCAATTGGGAAAACCCAGACTATAGCCTGATATACATGAATAACAGAACTGTTTCGACCGGATTTGCTATAGTAAAAAACCGAGTTACAAATAGATACGAGCTGTTGCTGATGGAAAGCGGAGGCATGGGACAGCCGCCAATTAAACTTGGACATGGAACATTTCCGATACAATCGCCTAATCTCGAAGAAATAAAGTTTTTTGCTTTTCATAGTTCGCTGCCATACTTGTATGTTGCAAGCGATGAACAAATATTCCGGATAAACACAAACGCCTTGCAAAGATGGGAAGAAATAACAAGTCCACAACTTGTGCCATCCGGACATAAAATAAGCAAAATGAGAAGCACTGCGCTTGGATTCGCAAGAACAAACCAAATAGCTATTTGTACCTACGACCCTAACGGGCAGATAGGGCAAAACGGTAGATTAGCCTTCTTTACCGTTGTGGATGGTACAGGAGATTTAATTTTGTCAAAATATCCGGAAGGAGCGGTGGAAGACGGTGAGTATCAAATTGATATGGAATGGACAGGGTTTGGAAGAATTATTAATGTGCATTATAAAGTTGTTCCTTAGGTCACGTAAATAAAATAAATTACCTTTTTTGAAAAAAATCCGACGGTGCGTCAATATACAGACAATCTGTATACTCGGCTTGTAGAGGAAAAGCGTAACGACTGTCCGCTAATAGTTTTTGCTCTGGTGGTCATCTGCATGCAATTGAACATCCGTAATTTTCCAACTGCTGTTTAAGGGCAACAGTATTTTGTTCAAGATTTCTTCTACTTTTTCCATATGACAAAAGTACTACTTTTTTTTTAATTCCACACAAAAAGTCGTAGAACCATTTTTCTTTCAATCACGCCATCGTCTGTTTGCACAGATGCAGTAATTACAGTTGTTCCCGGATTATTGGTTAATATCCATCCGTTTCCGAGCGTAGAAGCAACGTTCGGGTCAGATGAAGTCCACT
>Ga0099364_10003609_pt1 | contig 23865 bp, 15 predicted proteins | sample TergutTh196P3_FD_73070 | JGI IMG/M metagenome (GOLD analysis project Ga0099364, IMG submission 73070) | Microcerotermes parvus P3 segment gut microbial communities from Pointe-Noire, Republic of the Congo - Th196 P3 | ecosystem: Host-associated > Arthropoda: Insects > Digestive system > Gut ...
TCACAGAGCCCGGTGCGGTAGCACCGGAATCCGCATCTACCGATACGGACTCTGTTTGTTCCGAGTACACATTGTACCGCCAGCGCAGTAATACAAAAATTCTTTGCGTCCCATGCATATCCTTTGCGGAACCACTCGGACCTTCGCGAAACAACGCAAAACTGGGGTTTCGCACTGTTTAGCGTCAAAAAATACATTCGGCTAAAGTATTACAAAAATTTGATTTTTAGGGTTCCCTTTTGCCGAAATTATCGTCGACAGTGAAAAACTAAGTGATTACTCCCCAGAGCGAAACGAAAGAGCCGCAACCTCACACCTTCACAAAAGCCGACGCACCTTGTTTGCACAGAGGACAAATAAAATCGTCCGGTAAAATGTCCGACTCATGGACATACCCGCACACCGTACAGATGAAGCCGGATGTTCTTTCCTGCGACAACGCCGGTTTCGGCTTTATATGCTCCGCATAATACTGATACGACACACTCGGCTCATTAGACAACATAAATGCCTGAACCACATCGGCAACAAACAAAATATGAGTACCGCAATCATGATAACCGACCACCTTCGCAGAAATCACACCATTCGTATATTCCGGCACATAACGAATACCGTTGGACGAGCGGTCTTCGTAACCACATTCCGCAAACTTGTCGACGTTCTTGCCACTCTGCAAACCGAAATGCTCAAAAATACGGAACGGCGAACCCTCCGTCAATATCGAAAGATTGAACTCGCCCGTCTTGAGAATCATATCGAGAGTGTAATTGACCTTACGCACACCAGCAGTAATCCGAATCGGCGAATCACCGACTTGGACAACTGTATCTATAATACAACCGTTATCCTTATCGCCGTCCCTAGCAGTTAAGACGAACAATCCATAAGTCAGTTTGGTCATCGCTGTAAAATCGATAGGATTGTCCGGCAGTTCTGACCGGTTAACATCTGCGCTCACAGGTTTTATGTCGGCGGCAATCGCTTCCGCCATCGCTGCGATGTCAGGCAGTTGTGATGCCTTCACACTTGAATCTATGCGGAGTGTGTTATCGAGTACTTTGACATTTTTACACTTCTCCAACTTGCTGCGCATCAATCCGCCGCTTGCAGGAGCCCAAGAACCATTTTCGATGAGAACGACCGTCCGGTTCTGTATGTTATGAGCAACTAAATCACTGATAAGAGATTCCATCGTTACAAATATGCCCGCATTGTACGTTGCCGATGCAAAAACAATATGACTCCATCGAAACGCCGCCGAGATAATATCCGATGCAGGAGTAACGGAAACATCGAACATCACCGTTTTGATTCCTCTATCCCGAAGTTGACTCGAAAGGATTTCCGCTGCGTTTTCTGTGTTGCCGTAGATGGAAGCGTAAGCGATCATTACACCGCGTTCCTCCGGTTCGTAACTTCCCCAGAGTGCGTACTTTGTCGTGAAGTCTTGCAGGTTTTTTCGCCACACGAAGCCGTGCAACGGACAAATCATGTCGATTTCAACAGCGGACGCTTTCGTTAACAATGCCTGAACTTGCGTACCGTATTTGCCTACGATGTTAGCGTAGTACCGTCTCGCTTCGTCCATATAATCTTTGGCGAAGTCCACTTCGTCGGCAAACAAGGCGCCGTTCAATGCGCCGAAAGCACCGAAGGCATCAGCCGAAAAGAGGATTTTGTCAGTCGAGTCATACGTTACCATGACTTCGGGCCAATGCACCATCGGTGCCATGATGAAGTGGAGCGTGTGCTTTCCGGTGTTGAGCGTATCATTTTCCTTGACGATGAGTGTTCGAGAATCGAATTCTATGTCGAAAAATTGTTTGAGCATCATCAGCGTTTTGTTATTGCAGACGATTTTCATTTGGGGATAGAGAGTTGCCAGTTCTTTGACGGCGGCGGAGTGGTCGGGCTCCATGTGCTGTATTACGAGGTAGTCGAGTGGTCGGTCGCCGAGTGCTTCTTTTAAGTTTTCGAAGAATCGATGTTGCACTGCTTTATCGACGGTATCGAAGAGTACGGTCTTGTCGTCGGTCAGTAGATAGGAGTTATAAGACACGCCGTTGGGTACAGAATAAACGCCTTCAAACATTGCCAAGCGTCGGTCGTTTGCTCCGACCCAGGTTAAATCCGACGTGATTTTTTTGATGCAGTGCATGCGTTGCTTGCTTGAAAAATGATATTTCGTATGGTTCATTCTATCAAAAAAGCAGCAGAATCGCAATCGTACGATTGCGGCTCTGTGCGCCGCACAAGTGCGGCGGCTAAAAGCGCGGCGCACAGAATTGCCCAGTCGCGATAAACTCCAACATTTACGTAATCAGACTGCGCCGGGTCGGTAACACTCTGTTTCTAACTCGCCGTTAGAACGTCACGCCCAGCGTTGTGGTAAACGTGTTCGTCGAAGTGTTACTGAACACTTCAAAATCGTAATCAAACCGGAAATTGATGTGCTCCGTAAGCAACGCTCCAACTCCCGCACCAAAACGACCACTGTCACGCCCCCAACGTCCGCCATGCGCTTCAAAATTGATGTCCCTAACAGCCGCAAACGATGTGATCGCTCTCGCCCTATCATCCGACCACTCATGAACATAATATGCCCTAATTTCCGGCGTCCAAACAACTTTACGTGAGTCCGTGAACATCCGGCTTACCTTCGCTCCGACCGAAGTCTGGAAAGACTGATACATATCACTCGCCACATACAAGTTTGCATCACCGCCCCGTGTTTCCGTGAAACTCGGCGAATTGAGCCGTGCATAATGTAATCCTACGCTAGGCGTCAGCATCGTTTTGTCAAACCAGTGAACCCTGCCGAACTCGATCCCCGTGACAGCCAAATCGTCGTTGTAACGCGCTTTAGGTTTAGCAGAAAAACTCCCAATGTTGATGTTCCGCTTGGTTTTGTACCAGTTTTTCGTGTATCCGCCGTAAGCGTCTACAAAAACACTTCCATTGAACCAGCTTGCGTACGCCATTGTCCGCATTGCGTCGGCATCGCTGCTTGAACGAATCTTCTTGAAGTTTTGGTCAGCGTGATCGTATCCGACGGCAACGCCGATGAGCATAAAAGGAGAAATCGTCCGATCCATTCCAGCGGCAAATCCTGCGGACGATGATCTGTATCCGCTGTACCGTCCGATGTTGTTGCGCTGGTCATATCCGCCGGTAATGTTTCCCCAAAGGTTCCATTTTCTTTCCAGTATTTTCTGCCGGTTATCGGATTTTGCAACGATGTCTCCGCCCGTCGGAATCAGTCTTTGGAACCGGCGTTGCGATTGCAGAGCGGCATCCTTGTTCGACGCAAAGACTTCACCGTGCAGTTGTTCAAAAGCACCGGCAATGTCCCAGGCATCCATTCCCGCTAGTCCGGCGTAATAACTTTCAGGGAAGATTCCCAAATCGTTAATTCTGTCGACTCCATCGGCGGCTCGGATTGCGTTCCCCGAAGCGTAAGGTCCGATGATGTCCGCAAACCTTCTCCAAGAAATCCAATAGCCGTCATCACGGAACTCTCCTCTGAACATATTCGCCCAGGCACCTACAAAAGTAAAGTGTGTAAGACCGTCAAATTGCGACAGAGAAGCGTCAATCACTTGATAAGGACGATTCTGCGTTGCGGAACCGATGACCGAAACTTCGAGTTGCGCCCCTTGTTCGATATTCACATATCTGTTATCGACACTTAACAAATCGTGATTGTCTCCTGCAATTTCGTACAGATAGGTCGATCCTTCTTCAAAAGTGATGTCGCCCGTTACCGTAAGCGGAGCAGCGGCATTCCGTTGAGACAGCGTTCCTACACTGCCGCCGGGTGAAAAATATCCTCCGCTTCTCACTGTAACTGCTCCGTTAATCACTCCGTATCCGCCGAGCAATCCGCCGTTTTCTACAACGACGGGACCGTCGATCCTTGCTCCAGATTGTCCTTCGGAGTTCTCCGCCGGTATGAACCGATGATCGTAGTCTCCTCCGATGAGAAGTTGACCATTCGTAACCCGAGTACCGCCGGTGTAGGTGTTCCATGCGTTCAAAGTCAACGCACCGTCGCCCGCTTGAACGAGACTTCCCGCACCGGAAACAATCCCATCGTAAGTATAATCATCCGATCGGCTAAATGTAACGTTAGTGTTATTGGCAAGGGCAATGTCGCTTTCAATTCCGCCGCTGGTACCGTTTTTGCCGATTTGCAGCGAACCGCTGCTGACCGTCGTACCGCCGGCATAGTTATTGTTTGCCGTTAAAATCAGCGTACCTGTTCCTGCTTGAGTCAACGACCCGTCACCGGAAATGACTTTGCCGAAAACAAATTCGTCGGAGCGGTTAAATACAACTCGGGAATTGACTCCTTGCAGATTAACACCGCTTGCCAAGTTACCGGTCTCTCCGCCGTTGCCGATTTGCAATGTTCCGGCTTCGACGGTACTGCCGCCGGAGAACGTGTTTTTCGCCGTTAAAATTAACGTGCCTTCGCCCTTTTTGGTCAGTGCTTTGCCGTTCCAGCCGGGTTCCAAGTTGCCCGGGTTTGTATTATCCACAAGGACTGCGCCGAGCGTAAATTCGCCGGAGCCAATCGTGAAGTTTCCGTGCGCCATGCTGTTTGGGTCTTTCGAGTACCAGGACAGTTCCGTGGCAATTTTGATATCGTTGGCTTCCTGATAGACATGCGCACTCATATAATCAACGAACTCTGTTTCCCCGGCTATCCGAACATTTTCGCTGAAGCCGGTGAGGGGGCCCGCCGCACTAATCAACGTAAGAACATTGCTCGCCCCTGTATAGGAATCCGTTATGTCCGCAACGTAACCGGTAATGTTCAGAGACGCATTGCCCAAATTGATTGCGCCCGAACTGGTGTTTCCGAGAGAAACAATCGCGGGACTCGCCCCTGCCGTCAGATCGAATGTGTAACCGCTTTCCCGTACCGTCATATTTTCTACGTAAACGGTACCTTCAACTTTGACGTTTTTGTTTGCGGCGGTGTTGTCGAATATGACAGCGTCGCCGTCACGGAAATACTGGTTTCGTGTACCGTTGTCCTTCCAGTTGAGCAACGTAGGATTATGTTGCCAAACGTCGCCGTTGGGATCAGCGGTGCCGTCCCAATAAAGCGTGGCAGTCTGGTCGAATAACTTCAATACCAAGCGTGCATTTTCTTCAACGACAGCCGCACCGTGGTGTGCATTAGCAAAAGTACCGAGGTCAACATTGAACGTCCCATTGTCCGTAATGCCGGTACCCGTGCTCACGATAGTGTAGTCGCCGGTAATCCATTCGGACAATCCGACGGAAACGTTAATGACGCCTGGTCCAAATACCGCCTCATTCGTCACGTTAATCCTATCGAAACTCGTTGCCGAAACGAAGTCCACATGCAATGTGCTGCCGTCCTTCATGTCGAGACTGTTCACATTAAGTATTCCTACACCGCCGAGCGTCCCGCCGGTAATCGTTGCACCGTTTAACACTTCGACCTTTCCGGCAATCGTTCCCGTACCGCCGAGCGTACCTGATTCTACCCTTGTCAAGCCCGTGTAGGTATTATTGCCGGTCAAGTACAACGCTCCGTCTCCCCGCTTCGTCAGCGAATTGCCGTTCCAGGTGTTACTCGGATCGAGGTCGGTTCTGTTCGCCAGCGGCACACCAAGCGTAAAGGATTCATTCCTCCCGACAATGGTAAAGTTGCCGTGCGCCGGGTCAACGGCGCTGGTCGAATTCCACATCAACGCGACGTCGACCACTATGTCGTTGCCCTGCTGCCGTGCTTGGGCACGCAAGAAGTCCACATCCGATTCCCCCGCCACCTTGTAGTTAGCAAAGCCCGTAATACCCGTACTGCTGCGAATGACTGTATGGGTATTCGAGAAATCGGACATCGCAGGCGTGTAACCGGTAATGTTCAGTACCGAACTGCCGAGGTTAATGTTTCCGCCAGCAGTAATCGTCGGCGTGCTTCCTATAGCAACATTAAAGACGTAATCCGACCCTGTAACATTCATCGTACCGACTCTAACAGGATTCGTGACGTTCACGATTTTGTTTGTAACCGAACTGCCGTTGGCTGTATTGGCAAAAGTAACACTATCGCCGTCAAAAAAGTTGGTCAGCGTAAAGTTGAGACCATTTGCCGTGTGTACTCCGTACCAGTTATCAGAAACGGCATCCCAGGCGCTGTTTTGTTGTCCCGTCCAACTGATGTCGGCATTGAAATTTCCTGCCACTGCTGCAAGTTGTAACTGCGTGTGATTATCGTTATATCGAAGTCCATACAACAGACCACCGCTGCTCGACCGGGTTCCGCTGGACTGAATCCCATCCATGTACAGTGTAGGAAGTCCCGCGTCGATAAGTCCTCCGGCTCCCGTCGTTTGAACAAGAACCATATGACCGCCTGCTACAAGCGGAATCGATGCAGCGTTTATGAGGTTCACAATATCGCTCTCTATCGCCGTTGCCCCATTAGTTTCCAGCGTCAAAAACCTATTGTTAGCACCCGTCCGTGCGCCCGTCATATCGAATTCCAAAGTACCGCCCGCGCCCAGTATAATCGTATCGGCTTTCAACAATCTTCCTGTACCGGCACCCTGATCGGCACTAACCGTTGCCGAACCGAATTTGATATCACCGTCAGCGGTAATGTTTCCGCCCAGATTGAATCGGTATCCTTCGGCGGTAACAACCATGTTCCCAACTTGTACACCGCCGGCTTGAAGAATGTTCACCGTCCTGTTGTCAGCAAGTGCAGTATCATTAAAAGTAACGCTGTCGCCGTTCAAGAAGGTATTAACAGGATTCCCCATTACGGTGCCTTGCCAGTTTTCGGTTACGGTGTCCCACATGCTGTCGGTCAAACCCGTCCAGACAAGGTTGTCAGTATTCGTATCGGAAGCGGTCGCTACCAAGAGCAACTGCGTATCATTGCCGCCGTACGCAAGTCCGTAGTAGGGCGTACCATTTTCGCCGCGGACAAAGACTTGTCCCGTGCCGCCGTCCACGAACAACGTCGGAAGATTATCGGTGTTGATAAAGTCGCCGCCGTCGATGTCAATAAGAATCACGGCTTCTCCGGTTTGCATCGAAACCGCCGACGTTGCAATCCACACTTCGGTACTCGATACATCAACAGTATTGTTGCCTCCGCCGCCGAAGGTCAGCGTTAAGTACGTTTCACCCGCGAAGGCTAACTCCGTATTGAATTCCAAAATCGTATCTGCTCCAAAGATAAACTCGTTGGCAAAAATGCCCGTTTGGGTATCGACGTTGAGTCTATTTCCCGCTTCGGTTACGACGTTTCTACCATTGACGTCCGTGTATGCCGTACCGGCGCCGTGCAGTGCGAACCTTCCGGTGCCGAGCCCCAATTGAACGTCTCGACGAAGTTCAAGACTGCCCGCATAGACATCGAAATTCGCTTCTCCGCCCACGTCAAATCTGTAAGTGGCTGCATTACCCGTAGGATTTTCCAAAATCCACGTTCCTCCGCCGGTCTGACGAATTTGAACGACTGCCCCGGCATTGCTGCTCATTCCGCCCCGCATCAAAAGCGTCCGTCCGGCAGAAATATCAACATTGAACTGATGCTCTCCCGCACCGCCGCCAAAGAAGACATCGTCGGTAAAACCAAACGTCGAATCGATATTATGCACATTGAGATTGACAATACCGCCGAGAGGAGCGCCGGGGGCAGCGATATCCGCCCCCGCATTATAGATAGCCCCGCCCTGTGCCGCCTCGTTGCTGGCGAAACTTACATCGTTAAGCGTAATGACCGCACCGACATCGTTGAACACGGCACCGCCGCGATTGTCGGCGGTGTTTCGGTTAAAAGTCGATACCTCCGGTCGGCTAGTCTCTCCCGAAAGGGTGAGCATTCCTTGATTGAAAATGGCACCGCCGTCGTTTGCAGTATTGAGGGCAAAGGTTCCCTCTGTGAGTGTCAGGGAGTCTTGGGCAATGGCGCCGACGACTTTCATCGTCGCATCATTAGCATTGAAAATCGCCCCGCCGTCACCGACTGCCGCATTACGCAAAAAGGAGCCTCTATGAAGTTCGAGCATTCCAAACTCATCATTGTAAATCGCACCGCCGTGTTCCATTGCGGTATTGTGTCCAAAACTGATGACATCAAGTTCAAGCCCCCTGTTATCGATCAGCATATCGCCGAGGTTGTGAATTGCTCCTCCCGTCCGTGCTTCGTTACGCATGAATCGGGCATTGTAAATATCCATCACCCCGTAACTTTCCCACGGTTGGAAACCGATACCGGCGTTGAAGATTGCACCGCCGCGTCCGCCGCTGCCGTCAGGTCGCACCGCGCCCAGTGCTTTGTTATCCGAAAAGAGATTTGCAAAACCTTCGGCAGGATTGCCGCGAGAATCATTCGGATCATTGATTGTCAACACAGCGTTCAGACCGTTGTAAATGGCACCGCCGTCGCCGAACGTCGCCGTATTAAGGAAAAACTCCACGTCCGAAAGACTCATCGTTGCGCCGGGCGCACTTACCCTGCCTTGATTGTAGATCGCTCCGCCGTGTTCACCGGCAATGTTATTGTCGAAGAAACCGCCGATTCTCCCCGGAGGATTCGCTTCCGAAGCATCTCGGGTAATCACCACCAATCCGTCCCACTCATTGTAAATCGCACCGCCCGAACCCGTCTCGGCGAAACCATCGGTAAAAGTGGCATTCGTAATGTTAATCTCGCCATCCCGCTTATTGTAAATCGCCCCGCCGTCTATTCTAGCGAAATTCTGTGAAAAGGAACTGTTCCAGAATTCGATAAATCCCTCCTGCTCATTGTAAATCGCACCGCCGGAACCTAGCACTGCCCTGTTATCCGTGAACGTTACCCCTTCTCCCGTTTGGGCTCTAATTCTACCGGTAAGGTTGTAAATTGCTCCGCCGTCTCCGGTTTTTGCTCTGTTTCGGGTAAAACTGCCGTCCCTGAGCGTAATCGTCCCGTGGTCGTTGTATAGGGCACCGCCGCTTACTTCGGCAACGTTGTCCGTAAAACTTGCATCGCCAGAGGTACCTCCGAACGTTAATGTTCCCCAGTGATTAAGTACCGCTCCGCCGATTCCATCCGCCAGGTTTCCTGAAAACCTGACGGCATCGAGAGTCAGTTCTCCTTGGAAGTTAAACAGCGCCCCGCCGTCGCGTCCAGCGGTGTTTAGCATAAAGGTGGATTTGCTGAATGTGATTCCTCTTCCTAAATTGTACATAGCACCGCCGTCTTCCCTCGCCTGGTTACTGCTGAAATAGACGGAGCCGTTAGATGTTACCGCCCCCGAAGTATAAATACCGCCACCGAGCAATGCCCGGTTATTCGTAAAGGTTACAAGTCCAATGTCATAGGTATCACCGGCTTGCCGGTCTCTGCCAAAATTAAGCGTTCCCAAGTTGTATATCGCTCCCCCGTAACCGGTAAGCGTGTTTGTTAGGGCATCGGCATCTACTCCTCCCGCGACGTTACCCTGAAATTCAACTCCATCGAGTGTAACATCGCCTCCGGCGACGTTGTAAATGGCACCGCCGTGTCCCGCAGTAACGTAATTATAGTCAAAATTTCCTCTGACTCGGACGATACCGTCTTTATCATTGAAAATGGCACCGCCGTGTAGAACGGCGAAGTTACCTACGAAGGTGCCTCTGAACAAGCCGTCGACGTGTCCCGCTCCTCCGGCACTTGCCGAGATAGTCCCCCCTTGGTCGTTGAAAATCGCCCCGCCGGAAATACGTGCCTGATTGTTCGCAAAAATAATGCCGGGATAGTGCTCTGTACCATCCAGAAAATTAACATAATTTTGCGCGTTTGCATTCCCTTCGACGACTCCCAAGTTGTAAATCGCTCCGCCGTAGTCTGCGGTGTTGCCTTGGTCGTTAAAAGGGCGTGCTACTGGCGGTGCCGCAAATACCTGTGTTGTATTGCCTAGCCCACCCGGCAAGAAAATATTTAACGCTGACAAGTAGGCTGGCGTACTTAGATTGCTTGGACCAGTTGGGAGTGTGATGGAAGTGTCTGGAATTGCTCCGCCGAAGGAAGTATCATCGAGGATAAGCGTTCCCCCTAGTATATTGGAGATAGCACCGCCGAATCCCGGAGTAGTTACACTACCGGTTGCTTTATTAGCGTTCAATGTTACCCGCGTGAGTGTAAGCGTTCCCGCATTGTCAATCGCACCGCCGGATGCCGCCTCGTTATTTACAAAATAGACACGCGAATAGACAATTCTATCCCGTGTAGGATCATTCCCGGCGGGATAATTGAACTGCCACCGCCATGTATTGGTTCCTATGTTTGTAAACGCCAGAGTTGGTGCTCCAAACCTTACCACTGTATTTGACTGTCCAATGATAAAATATGTTCCTCCCCCATTGAAAATTACACCTCCGCTGCCGTTACCTGCGTTATACCCTTCAAATGTAAGCGTTGCACGCGAACCATGAGTTGCCATGGTTGGACCGCCCGCCTGAAATCCCAGAGTTCGATTATTTATGTCCTGAACGGTAACATTTGGGCTAGCCGGTGTTACTCCACCCGTCCAGTGGGATGACTCGAAAGGATCAGGATAAACACGACCGGCAGGTAAATTTGGAGGGGTGCCGCCATTCGCCACCGTTGTTGCTTGCCATTCGTTATAGGTGGCAGGGAGTGCCAAACCACCACTCCACGTGATTCCGGGTCTAACGCGCCATTCTTCAACTGCGGCAGGCTGACCGGCACCGCCAGTACCGGGGCGAGTGCGTGTTTCATAGTATTCTTGGTTATTGAGTCGCTGCACCTCAGAGCCTAGTGCGGTTCCTAGGGTTCCGGTGTAACCTGACACAGTGATTCCGCCTGTTTCCACGCCCAAGCGGATTTGTTGATTGAAGGGCGGATTCGTAGTGAGGCTGCTTCCTTGTTGGGCGATCCAAGCGGAACCCGTTGCTGCGGTACCTGTGGTATAATCGAAGAGATTATAGAAACTGTTTGCGTCAACGACAACGTTAGTTGGGGGTTGCCCTAGAGTTTTTTTTTCGCTTGCGCATAGTATTATGATTATGGCGCAGAGTATTACGACGGTGCGTATTGCTTTCCTTTGGCGCGGGAGTTCGCGTGTGACTGTGAGAGCAGGTTGCCTATTTTGCGCAGGTTGTCCCCCCCTCCTCTTGCCTATGTTAACGCTATCCATTGGTGTACGCATCCCTTCGACTCCTACTCCATTAAAAACAATCCGTTTACGGACAATCCATTTTCGTGTTTTATCGGCGAAGGGGATCGGGTGAGTTTAATTTTTGTTTAGATTTAGAGAAAAATGAGTAAACGGAGCCGCCATCGTTAGTCGCCAGAGCCGCAATCGTTAGAGTCGACAGAGCCGCAATCGTTAGATTGCGCAGGGGGGGTAAAAAATTGTGGACATTTTCAGCATTGCGCAAGCAAGTGGACAAGCGAGCGGGGGGCATTAGCCCCCCGATGAAGAACCAACACGCTTCGTACCCCAACGGGGGGCTAACGCCCCCGCTCGCTTTCTCACTTGCTCGCTTTCTCGCTTGTCCGCTCTTGCGCAATGTTGAAAATATCCGCTAATTTTTGACACACCCTTTTTAGAGGTTCCCCCAAACCGTTTCCGTTGACAAAACCGGCGTAGTGTGTAAAATAGGGCGGAACGTAAAAAACAAAATGCACTGATGATCGGAAAAATGTTTGAACTCGGCTCGCTGATGAAGCAAGCACGCGAAATCGGCGGACGGATGCAAGATATGAACGAACGTCTCAGAGAACTTCGTGTCGAAGGCATCGGAGGCGGAGGACTCGTTACTATCAGCGTCAACGGCTTGCAGGAAGTCGTTGATTGTAAGATCGACCCTAGTCTCTTTGAACAAGGCGATGCGGAACTTTTGGAAGACCTCATCGTTTCCGCCGTGAACGACGCTATTGAAGAGTCCCGGATGCAGCAAGCGGAGTCTATGCAAACGCTCGCCGGTGATATGGACATGAGCGGTATCGCAAACATTATCGAAAAATTTGTGAAGTAGTCTATTGTTAGCCGGTTGACGTTGGGTGTGTAAAAAAATTGTGGGTATTTCCAGCATTGTGCAAGCGAGCGGGCAAGTGAGAAAGCAAGAGAGAAAGCGAGCGGGGGGCGTTAGCCCCCCGATGGATAACCAACACGCTTCGTACCTCAACGGGGGCTAACGCCCCCCGCTCGCTGCGCCGCACCCACTTTATTTTTACACACCCGTTGATGTTAGCCGGTTGATGTTAGCCGGCTAACGTCACACCTAACCGCAAAGGTAACACACCCATGACCGAATTAACCGAATCCGTCTCACGTATGATCCGTGAGTTTGAAAAGCTGCCGGGCATCGGCAAAAAGTCGGCGGAGCGCATTGCGTACCATCTGCTCAAGTTGGACAAAGACGATGCGCTCGCCCTTGCCGACTCCATTACGGCGGTCAAAGAAAATGTACGCTATTGCAAAGACTGTTTCAATCTTGCCGAAGAAGAACTCTGTACTATTTGCAAAGACCCGCGCAGAGATCAAACACTGCTCTGTATCGTGGAACAGCCGCAGGATTTGATTATATTAGAACAGACGGGTCGCTATGGAGGTCTCTATCACGTTCTTTTAGGTCGTCTTTCTCCGTTGGACAAGATTACGCCGGATCAACTGACGATTGCTGCGTTGCTCAAGCGGATAGAGTCGGGCTCATTCAGCGAAATTGTGATGGGCACGAATCCGACGGTGGAGGGGGACGCCACGGCGTTTTATATTATTGGACAATTGGAATCGTTGCCGGCGACGCCGAAGATTACGCGATTGGCTCGCGGCATCACGACGGGCAGCGACATTCAATTTGCCAACAAAGAAATGCTCGCCGACGCCCTTTCGGAAAGGCAAGAAATGTGAACGTTGACAAAACAAACAGGGCACCTCTAATTATTCACATCAGAGCCGCGACCGGAAGGTCGCAGTACTGAAAATTCAGCATCGCAACCTTCCGGTTGCGGCACTGAAAGGTATTTTTAGAGGTTCCCAACAGTTAACCGCACTAGGAAGCTAGGAAATTTCCCTCCCTTGCAATCGTTTCCGTTTTCTGTTAGAATACGTCCGTATTTTGTCAGCAATTTTCGCAAATGACCTAACGATGACCTTCCCGCAACTCGCTATTATAGTAACAGTTGCGGCATTTTCAATCGCAGCAACATACATCCTTGTCCGAATTTTCGACAAGTTGTACCGTACCAGCGCCGCAGAACAAGCAAAGGATGTCGTCCAACGCGCCCAACTCGAAGCTGATACGAAAATCCGAGAAACAGAACTCCGTATCAAAGAGCAGACAATCCAACTCAAAGAGAACAATGAACGCGAATTCCAAAAAATCCGTGAAGAAATCTACGAAAAGGAACGACTACTCAACAAACGTCAGGATACCCTCGACCGACAAGCCGACGACCAACGAAAACAGGAACGACTCGTCGAAAATACACAACGGAAACTCTCGGAACGTGTTGCCGATGCCGATAGAAAAAATGCCGAACTAGCCAAATTGATCGAAAAAGAACGTATCACGCTCCACGAATTTTCAGGACTCAACCGGCAAGAAGCAACCGACCGACTGCTCGGACTGCTCGAAAAAGAATTGCAAACGGAAACCGGACGAGTTATTTTACAGCACGAAAAGAATCTCAAAGAACGCTGCGACGCCGTTGCCCTGGACATGCTACTCAGCGCGTTACAGCGTTATGCGGCATCGCACACGGCGGAAACAACCACCGCCAGCGTTGACGTGCCTAACGATGAGACGAAGGGACGTATCATCGGTCGCGAAGGACGTAACATCCGCTCCTTTGAGAAGGCGGCGGGCGTCGACCTTTTGATCGACGACACGCCCGGCGTGGTACTGGTCAGTTGTTTCGATCCTATCCGCCGGGAAATCGCCCATCGTGCCTTGACCCGACTGATCGCCGACGGAAGAATCCATCCTGCCAGAATCGAGGAAATCGTCGCAGAATCGCAAAAAGAGATTCACAAATTTATCCTGAAAAAAGGAAAAGATGCGGTGCAAGAAGCCGGACTCTTCGGTTTGAATGAACGCTTGGTGGAACTTTTAGGTCGGTTGCACTTTCGGACGAGTTACAGTCAAAATGTGCTTCGACATTCGGTAGAAGTAGCGTTCATTGCCGGAGCGATTGCCGCCGAGTTAGGAATGAATCAAAAGTTGGCACGGCGTTGCGGACTGCTTCATGACATCGGTAAATCGATGGATCACGAAACGGAAGGAACGCATGCAAAGATTGGTGCCGACTTATTGAAGCGTTATGGCGAACCGCAGGAGGTTGTACTGGCGGCGGCGGGACACCATGATGATCCTCGTCTTGAGAATCCTTACACGATGATGGTCATGACTGCTGATGCGAGCAGTGCTGCTCGACCGGGAGCGCGGCGGGAGTCGTTGGATTTGTATGTCAAACGGATGCAGGAGTTGGAGGCGATTGCTAAGGAATTTTCGGGTGTGGCTCAGGTTTTTGCTATTCAGGCTGGTCGGGAGATGCGTGTGATGCTCACTTCGGAGAAGTCGACGGATGAGACTGCTGCAAAGATTTGTCGGGACATTGCAAAAGCGCTAACGGAGCGGGTGCAGTTTCCAGGAGAAATCAGAGTTACGGTCATTCGAGAGACGCGGTTCGTCGAAACGGCACGGTAACGTATGTTACCGTATCCAAATTTTCGGTGCTTCGGGTCGATGGGGGATTCGTTGATACACGACGTCGCCCATGTGTCCGAGCATTAGGGCGCCTTGAATCGTTTCCGTTGCTTTCAAGCCGAGCCAATCATTGAACACGGCTTTTTCCGGGGACTGGGCGGCTCGGACAAATATTCCCGCCCAGCAAGTACCGAGGCGCATTGCTGACGCACAAATGTCCAGTGTCTCTACGGCGATTGCTGTATCGATTGGTGCCCAGCCGGCTAGCGGCGAGGCGTCATCGGTATAGGCGGCTATGACACATGGTGCCCCGCGAAAAACAGGATCACCTCCCTTGTCCCAAGCCTCGATCATCCGTTCTGTTCCCTGTTGTTTTTTGAGACTATCAATGATAAGACCGGCGAGTTCTCTAACCTTTTCGGCACTATTAACGATTGCCCATTTTACGGGGAGTCCGTTTCTGGCAGAGGGAGCCCAGCGGACGATGTCGAGTAGTTGTTCGATCACTCGATCTTCCAGCGGCTTGGCTGAATAGCAGCGGATGGAGCGTCGGCTGCGCATGAGATGAGCGAGATAATCGAATCGAAGGGCGACATCTCTATCGTATTCCAAGCAATCGTCCGAGCCGATACCGTCGATACTAATTGCTTTACCGAGGCAGGCGGCAACGCAGTGTCCGCAGCCGATGCAGATTTCTTCTCCGCCGTCGATGCTGACGGGACAATCCTTATTTATTTGCCATTGGAAGATTCGGTTAGGACAAACGGTGGTACACTGTCCGCATCGGACACACAAATTTCGATTAAGAGAGATCGTCGGCATATTTGTTTTTTGAAAAAAATTGGTGTCTTACCGCAAAACGGCATAATTAACTGTTTTTGGTGTCTGTATCACGAAAGTTACTTTTTTTCTCACACAAAGGCACGAAGGACACAAAGGATTTGAAATTACCGGACATCCTTGGTGGTCTTTGTGCCTTTGTGCGAAACATAACAATTACACGAAGAATGTGATGGAACCTGATAAATTGCAAAAAGATGCGACAAAGTACGGCTACTTAGTTGCGTCACTCTCTGTTTTTGCCCTTTTTACACTCTTTATGTTCTTTTGTGTCCTTCGCGGTGAGACTATTATAAAAGAAACGTGTACAAAATCAAGTACGGTTAACGTCGGGATTTGCGTTCTGCCATGCCCCAGTCCCGTCGGACAGTAAAATTGTCAGTTGCACGGTGCTTCTGACTCTCAAGTGAGTTTTTTAGGCATTGACAAACAGAGAAGTTGGAAGATGCCCTGCCTGCTCGCTGGAACCGACAGGCTTCTCCGTTTGGTCTGATTATCCCTCATACGGTTGCTCTCCAGCAGAGCCGACTTCCGTTTCATCAGACTCCATCATTCTAACTCAACGCGACGCTAAAATCCACTCACACTCAACTTCATTCGGCGTTCGATAGTCCAACGCCTGATGCAAGCGACGAGAATTGTAAAACATCTCAATGTACTCGATGATCGACAACTCCGCCTCACGGCGAGTCGGAAAAACATCATTCGGATAAATCCATTCCGACTTCAACTTTCCGAACCAACTTTCGCAAGGAGCATTGTCCCAACAATCCCCCTTCCGACTCATGCTCTGCTCCATATTCAAGAAATTCAATGTAGTGTGAAACACCAACCTCATTTTCACCTCATTGACAATCAACAAAACAACCTCAGTAGCCAGAGTGCGCTATAAAAACTAACCTTATTTTCCTCATTTTGTTGCGAGTAAAAAATGAGGTAAATGAGGTTGATATTTTTGTTGCTCTGATGCTACTGAGGTTTTTTGTTCGAGTAAATGAGGTTAACTCGTCGTTGCTGTCTTTCCACTTCGGCTTGCGATGGCGGAGCAAGTTGTCGTTTGCACCAATCGTAGTATCCGCTTTCGCAGTCTTTTGTTTTCGTTTTTTTCGAGTTCGATTCGAGCGGCGTGTTCGGGATCGAGTTTTCGGGTGGCGGCTTCTTTCCATCGTCGGACGCTTTCAAGGGAGCATCCGAGATGTTCGGCGACTTGTTGGGGCGAGAATCCTTTTTCGGAGACGAGTTTGACGGCTTTCGATCGAAATTCGGCAGGATACGATTTGGTGCCGGGCGTTTTGGACATAGAAAAATCTCCTTTCTGGTAACACTTTACCCAAGTGGCGCGAGGGCATTTTTGCAACAAATTGCGCAGTTTACGTGTTCTAGGAAAACAAAAATAGGACGTTTGCGCAAAACAGGCAAATTATCATTTTTCCTATTTTGACAAAAATTCAAAACGCTACACATGGGTGAAGTGTTACCCTTTCTGGAATTATCTGTGGAAATCATTGTCCGTCAAGATTGGGGCAGGTTAATGCGGAGGCGACATGCTAAAACCCATGCTATTGGGCGTGATTTGGCGTTGCACAGAGTAGATTATTAGAATTGACTATTTTGCGAAGTGCTTGTTTTGCAAGAGGATACAACGTTACGCAAGGTTATACAAGGAGGCTAAAAAGGCGGCAGACTCCTGTCAACGGACTGGTGATGTTGCCGTAATTTGCGGCACACACTTGCCAGAGCAGAAAACGTCCGCTATACTACCTCGTTGCCGGATCGACGATTACGTTTTACAGCATGCAGAATCTGGACCAAATCAAGGAAGAAATATGCGACATCGGTCGTCGGCTCTACAATCGCGGTTTTGGAGCGGCAAATGAAGGAAACATTTCCTGTCGAATCGACGAAGACCGAGTCGTCTGTACGCCGACCGGCATCTGCAAAGGATTCATGACTCCAGACGATCTTTGCGTCGTCGATATGGAAGCCAACCAACTCGCCGGGCATCGAGAAATGACCAGTGAAATCCGGCAGCACATCACGATTTTGAAACACCGGAGCGATGTCCGGTCGGTGGTGCATTGCCATCCGCCGCACGCCACGGCATTCGGAATGGTACGCGAAGCCATTCCGCAATACTTGATGCCGGAAGCGGAAATCAAACTGGGCGAGGTGCCGATTGTGAAATACACGATTCCCGGCGGACAAGAATTTGCCGATGTTATCTTGCCGTTCATTGATAAGAGCGATATTATCATACAGGCGAATCATGGAACTGTCAGTTATGGTCCGACAGTCGAGCATGCCTACTATCTTGTTGAAACGTTGGATGCCTACTGCAAAATTGTTTTGTTGACTCGGAGTCTTGGACAAGTTCGATATTTTACGAAGGAGGAGGCGGACGCACTATTGGAATGGAAACGCGCAAGGGGACACAAAGACCTGCGGCGTGATGCAACGGATGTCGTCTTTCGGGAGAGTCGGCGGGAGACCGGCGTGGAACACCGTGCATTTCCGCCGCCGACATTCCAAGACGGCAATTCAACGAACGCTGATTGAGTCAACCCGCCAGCAGATTTTGCAGGCAAAACCGCTAAATCTTTTCTAGGCTCTTCAAATAATCGACCACTTCTTGGGCAAGTTGTTCCGGCGTTTTGGTGCCGCCGCTGAGGATGAGTTCCGGTTGCGCCGGTGCCTCATACGGATCATCAATGCCGGTGAACCCTTTCAGTTCTCCCGCCCGCGCCTTTTTATACAAGCCCTTCGGGTCACGTTGCTCACAGATTTCAATCGGCGTATCGACAAAAATTTCGATGAAGTCCCCTTCCGGCAACAACTTGCGCACCCTGTCCCGGTCGATCCGGTAAGGACTGATGAACGCCGTAAGGGCAACGAGCCCGGCTTCGGTGAATAGTTTAGCGACTGCTCCAACGCGTCGGATATTTTCCTCACGATCCTGTGCGGAAAACCCGAGTCCGAACCGCTTGGCAAACTCTTCATCATGAATCTCTTTGAGCATGCCTGCTCCGGCATTGAGCCCGTGCCGGACGTTGTCGCCATCGAGAACGAAACTGTGTTTGCCCATCTTGTGAAGCATGTGATCAACAACATTGGCAATGGTACTTTTCCCACTTGCACTTAATCCGGTGAACCAAAGAACGCATCCCTTGTTGCCGTTAAGGTTTTCTTTTTCTTGTCGTGAAACGGCATGCTCGTGCCAATATACTTCTGCGCTAGACATTGTTTACGTTGTGAAAATTGTTTGAAAGAGGGAAAATAAACCTGTTGCACATTTTCGCAGATGTGGGGCGATTGGCAAGAGGGTACACTCGAAGTAAAACATCCAGAGAACGCCCGGTACGCTGCTCTGTTGCAAAGTTACTGTCCTGGCGGGAAAAATTAGTAAAGAACAAACAGAGCCCGGTGCGGCAGCACCGGAGTTTCCGCTCCAGGCTCTGTGAACTTTTTATCCGCCGGGTCTGTAAATCTAGTCATTTGAGTCATCTAAAATTCTTCCTTTGGGTTGTAAGTCCCCTCTTCTTTTGCCTGTCGAAACCGCTCTAAAACCCGCCGGAAAATGACCGCTTCGGGAGCAAGAGAGACGACCCGCTCCTGTGTGCGGATCGCCTCGTCAATCTTGCCGCCAAGAAAATAAACATGCGCCAGTGTGTCCAAAATACTAACATCGTCCGGCTCGGTTTTCAATGCTATCTCCACAAATGTCAGCGCCGAAGAATAATCGCCGCCCGTATTTGCAAGAAGCCACGCCGCCGTATTACAAAAGTATGACATCTGCTCTAAACGCATTTCAGCCGTACCTTTCTCGTAAGTGTCTGCAATGTTCTTCCAAAATTGCCGAAGCACCGGTTCCACCTTATCCTTAAATTCTCGAGCAACATCAGGATGCTCCTCGCAAAGGCGGTGAGCAAGAATCACTAGGTCAATATCCTCAACTTCAACGGCAACATTGGGAACCGACCAAGCCCGCGAGATGAGTTCACGAACTCCTTCCCAGTTCTCTTCAGCAGCGGCTTGCTCCGCTAAACAGTACACCCTTTGCTTTTGCGCTTGTGCAATCTGCTGCTCCGGATTGTGCTCCGCCCTGTACTCAGGACTGTTGAGCAATTCAAGATGCTTGTCATAAAGAGCCGCCGCCGCCGAATAGTCCGCAAGGTAGAGAGCAACTTTGGCAGCATGTTCACTCGCATAAACGCGAAGCAGGATATGACCGGTTTCTATCACCTTTTGGAAATGCGCCATCGCCCAATGCAATCGAAAACGTGACCGCAAATACCAGCCGACACGATAATGCTCATACATCAGTAAACCGTCGCCCAGATCAACAGGAAAGACCGGCTCGGTCGTTTGTATCGGCTCCGGTTGAATCGCAAGAGCCGCCGCAATGGTTCTGTCTCGCTCTTCGGTCAGACCGGCGGCATCCTGTAACTCCGCCACCGCATAATGGAGCAGTATGTCAATTTTGCTGCCGATTTGAATCATGTTTTCTGGTCGTTTCAAGAGTTGCAACGTTTCCGCACTGACTTGCCGCACTCTCTCCTGCAATTCGGGCGTGGTCTTTTCGTCGGCTTCGTCTAGGTCGCACCAAAGTTTTGCGTAGAGAGCAAGAGCTTGATGTAGTTCGACATCGCCGGTCTCTCGGAAGTTGTCTCGAATGGTCTGAAACCATTTTTGCCGCAACATCGTTGAAATCGGCGGAGAGGCGATTAGGCTTTTAGCGGCTTCGAGATGCAGCGCATCATTTTCTTCAAAGCGGACGAGTCGACTGAGCGTTTGTAATCCTTCGCCTTGATCGAAACCTCTTTCGTTGGTCAAAGTGGGCACAGGATCAGCAAGAAACCATATAATTCTGGCTTTGGAAGCCAGATTAGGGGATTCGATGTATCCTTGAATCCAGAAGGCAACGTCTCGATTTTCCAGATCGAGAAAGGATTGTTCGATTTGGCTTAGGACGTATTCGGCGCGTCGGGCGATTTCCAAATCGCGGCTCTGTTTAGCGCGTTGCAATTCGGGATAGGCTTGGGCACCGGCGTGGATTAGGAGCGATTCGGCGCGTTGGCGCACGAGAAAACTGTCATTGCCGAGTTGCTGAATCCACTGTTGGATCTGAGGGCGCACCGACTCCTCGCTGGCGAAACTTTGTGTTCCTGCCGCCAGACCAACGAGGAGAAAGAAGGAAAATAGAGTACGCATATAAATTGCGCATTTTAATCGTGAAACGTCTCCCCACTATGCTAACGTAAAAGCGAGACGTTGTCAAGAAGTTAACAAAACGTTATAGCCCCGGCGGCAGTCCGTCGACAAGTTTGTCGATTCGGTAACATGTATGGCAGTTTATCGAGATACCAACCTCATTTTCAACCTCATTTTTCTGACAAAATAACCTCTTTTTTCTGACAAAATAACCTCAGTAGCCCAATGTCCCCGAAGAATTCAACCACATTTACCTCATCTCCTTATTTTACCGGTACTCCGTGTCGATTGGGAAAATGAGGTTAGTTTTTCAGGGACGCATTGGCTACTGAGGTTGTTTTGTTATTGTAAATGAGGTGAAAATGAGGTTTTTGACTCTCGATACGCTACAATATTACGGTGTTGTGCAAACTTGTCGACGGACTGGGAGGCACAAAGAAACAAGGGACAGGTAACTCTCCTTTGTGCCTTTGCGCCTCTGTGTGAAAAAACAAAAACGAAACGACACAATGCCTTAAAACAAGACTCGTTACGTTTAATACCGGAAACTTTGTTGCTACACTTTCTAACAGAGCCGCAATTTTTAGATTGCGCAATGTCGGCGCAATCTAAAGCATACAATATTGCGGCTCTGTTCGTTTTGTGGTAACTTTTATCCGCCATGACTGTAAGAAAAACAAACGAATCTCTTACCTAAAATCACGGCTACTCCCTCTTTTTTACGGTTATTTGAAAAACAGGACACGATGACATCCTCCCTACAAAGATTGGAACAGACTTTTTCGCGCGGACTCACCACCGGTTGGCTCGAAGGAACGAATCCGCACAGACTTGTGAGCGGCACCGTTACGTCGCATCGAGGAATCCGGCTAGGAACGATTCTCGAAGTGCGGCGCGATGCCGTCGTCGTAAAATTGATCGACTTGGTACGCTGCGGAGACGGAGTAGTCTTTGAAAATACAGATCAGCCTGAACACTCGCAAGGCGGACGGATTTATGAAATCATCCGCCGCAGAGAATCGGTCAAAGAAGCAGAAAGCGGTGCAAAAGTATTGTTGACGTTTGCCAACAACTCAATCGATGCCCGATACGTCGCAGAAAATCAAACTCTCTGGAAGACAGATGATCCCCGCCGGGAGCGCGAAATCCAAAAAACTTGGAAAACTTCACAACCGAACAGGCGGGTGCCTTTGAACATTCGAGTCTGCGCGGAAGTCGGCAAGCCGATGGAACTCTTCGTAAGCAACAAGTTGGGAGCGAACATTCATCTGACCGGTACCGAGAAACTCGAACCGGCGCGAAAGCATCCGCTTACACTGGAAACGCTTCGAGAGCAACTGGATCGGCTTGGCGGAACAATTTATTCGCTCGGCAATTTGGAAGCCGAAATTATCGGCAATCCCATGATTCCTTTGAGTGTGCTGGGAAATCTGCGTCGGGAGATGATTGTACAACTTGATACGTTTCCGATCCATAAGAATACCTATCCGATTGCCGAGCACGCTTTGGAATTTCTCCGTAGCGAAGATGCGGCAAAACGTTAGCAGTGATTCGGCTTACGGGACGCTCGGCAACAAAACGTCGGTTGACTCAACAGGCACGCTCAATATCAATGCGATTACAGCCCCGGCGGATAAAAAGTTCACAGAGCCCGGAGCGGAAGCTCCGGTGCTACCGCACCGGGCTCTGTTTGTTCTTTGCTAATTTTTCCCGCCAACCCTGCCTGTATATCATCCCGGGCACACGAATCCGAATACCCATAGGACGTACGCGACGGGTGCTGCCATTAAAATTGAATCGAATATATCCAGTACGCCTCCGAAGCCGGGGACGGACTGTCCCGAATCCTTCATTCGACTGTCCCGCTTAATAAGCGATCCCGCCAAATCGCCGACCATTCCTGCTAGTCCTACTGCAAGTCCAAAGAGTATCCAACCGAGAAAGGGAGTCGGCGTTTTGTCGAGATAAGTCAGCACCACCTCGAACCAAACCCACGAGCCGGCACATGCGAAGATGAGTCCTCCGATTGCCCCTTCGATGGTCTTGCCCGGACTCAAGCCGGGAGTTATTTTGTTCCGACCGAACAGTTTGCCGGTGGTGAACGCACCAGTATCGCACATCTTCGTAACAACGACCAGCGAAAGGATTGCTCCGATTCCATAAGCCATGTGCAGTTGGATCATGAAACATGAGAGCAGTCCGAGGTAGGCAAACGTAAAGACGGCACCGGCAAGGTTGATAGTAACGCCTCCTGGATGGGAGTACCGCCGCATTTCTGCGGCGAAGGCGAGAATGACCCCGCAGGCAACGGCAAGCAAGGCAGTAAAACTGGCGGTTGCCGCCCATTGCCAACCGCCTTTTGAGGTGGTTATTTCCAGCACTTCAAGGTTGTATTGCTGTATGACGTTGGCGATCCAACAACTGACGGCGATGAAGAGGGTTCCGAGATAGACGGACGAGGCGAGCGGTTTTAGTCCGGCGGCGTTGAGGAGTCGGAGGACTTCCCTTGTCATGAAGACGAGGCATAGGAGATAGGCGGGGAGCAGTATGATTCCTTTCGGCAGCCATATAATTTCTTTTGCCAGTCCGTATCGGTGGATAGAAACGTCGAGCCACGACAAGCCGATGACGGCGGCGATGATCAGCGTACCGAAACCTAATCGGCGGGACAGCATTGGTAAACGTGGCGAAAAGCAAGACCGCCGACTGTTTATACGCAAAGAGGGGGATAAAGTCAATAGGCGGCCACAAGCAACTGCAAGTTTGCGCAAGTCCGTTAACAAGTTGTCAAGTTGGGCAGACTATGTCGGTTGCCTACCTGTCCGCTCCATGCTGAAACTTGGTACCCGTTCGCGTTTTTTTAGTAGCGTCTGCCGATTATAAGAAATTGCAAAATTATTTTTCCAAGAGCGATGGAACCGGGAGTTTCTAACCGTCCGTCATACCTGCCCGGACAGGAAAGCGGAGTGTTCCAGTTCGATGTTTGCATGGTTCTGTTGTGTAAAAATAGTGATTAAAAGTTCACAGAGCCCGGTGCGGTAGCACCGGGTTTTTGATTCCGTATCTACCGATGCGGGCTCTGTGAACGGACTCTGCGCCGCACAAATGCGGCGGCTAAAAACT
>Ga0099364_10003610_pt1 | contig 23864 bp, 24 predicted proteins | sample TergutTh196P3_FD_73070 | JGI IMG/M metagenome (GOLD analysis project Ga0099364, IMG submission 73070) | Microcerotermes parvus P3 segment gut microbial communities from Pointe-Noire, Republic of the Congo - Th196 P3 | ecosystem: Host-associated > Arthropoda: Insects > Digestive system > Gut ...
GTTTTTTGAAAAAAAGGAATGCTGGTGGGGGGGGGGGGGGGGTAAAGTGCTTTTGCCCAGAGTACTATAAAAGAGGCCTTTATGTAACACTGGAGTAGGTTCTCTGCCCATGTGACTAGTGTACCAGCAAAAAAAGGGTCTGTCAACATATTATTAGGACAATGATTTATCCTGGTTTGTGTGATTTCTCGGTCCTTTATACCCAGGAATACCCAGCTAACAGCCTCAAATCAATTTTGCCATTCTATCAATCAGATCCTTATACACCTCAGGTTTACCAATATAAATATCACTATAATACACAGGTTTTCCAAAGAGGATTTTGGCAGCACCTTTTATTCGTCCCCACAAGGTGGTATTATCATGGTCATAACGAGAGTCTTGGATGGATATACTGAAGTCAATATCTCCATCCTCCCATATATCTTTTTCTACAACCACCATAGAGCATCCACATTCACATTTTAATAATTCCATAAAATGTTGTCGTTCCATATTTCCTCCATATGTAGCAAAAATTTTTCCACCTTAATCCCACCAGGAGTATAAATTCTCCTTTAATAACTCGCATAAACGATCAAAAACCATAATAGAATCTTCTTCAGCCTGATGATAGGCTTTTGAGGTGTCTTCGTTATATCGATCAATCTCTGCGAGGATTCTATCGGTCTCATTTTTATCTGGGCTGTCAACTAATTGATATCTTCCATCTATTAATTCAAAATATCCTTCTCGTGGGTTTTTTCCTCCTTCTTTTCCTGCCCAGCCATTTCCTTGTGGTATAAACCTTCCGCTAAAGCCGCATCCACCACCCTTATATCTTGATACTAGATGCTTATAATCAGGGTATCTGGAATCTACTTCTTTCGTTCTAATTCTACTATATTCATCTGGATCAGACATCCGTTCTAATAGTTCTACCGTTTCCCTTGCCTTTGCTATTTTATTCCTCCTAAAATTTTCTTCAGAATGCCCATATTTTTCTTCAGAATCAATATAGTCATTTAAATGTGTGATCATAACTTTGATAAGACCATCATGTCCTTCCCATGGACGAATTTGTTTTAATGTCTTATGCCATTTAAAATGATTACGAATTGCACACTTAAGATCATAGTAAGTGTCACTAATATAACGGATTTTCCATCTTAATCGTAAACCTATGCTAATCCTTTTTTTCCCATTTCGATCAAGGAAAACATCAGACAATTTCCCCATAAGCTGCATGGCTATCTTGTCTTTAGTATAATCAGAATCATCATGTTTACTGCTTTTTTCGATTAATTCACCGATTTTAGAATCTACGGGTTGTGAATATTTAAGCATACATTTTCCTTCCAAAAAAAGAGGCTGCTGGTCAGTTGACAACTGGGGGGTAAACCCTTACTTGTCCCGCATGGCAGACTCTTTATGTGCATTGCACTAATACATAATATCTCATATTTAAACCTTTTTGTCAATGTCTATTCAAAGAATCCATAATATGATAGAATGATCATACCGATATTGATAGAATTATAGGTAAGTATTAAAATTAAGGAACTACTTTCTAACCATATGAAAAAATTATTTTTAATTTTACTAATCTTCTTCCGTTTCTCATCTCTCTTCGCCTGCGATATTCCTGACCATTTTGACTTTAGCGTCCAAAACAATGAAAATGAGATCTTGTACTGGGGCTGCTATGATGCCGTCAATAATGGACCCCACAAGGTAATCTGGTTTTTAACCTATGAAAGGACAGAGGGTACGGGCAGGGCGAATACTACCTTTACCCAACAGCGGGACGGGGGTCAATTGTTATCCGATTTACTGGAAGCGGGTTTTCAGTTACCTTCCCACGCCGATTTTACAGGTTCTGGTTTTGACAGGGGCCACATGGCTCCTAACTCTCATTTTAACGATACGGACGAAAATTCGCGATTGACCTTTTTTATAGCCAATGTTTGGCCCCAAACCCCGCGTGTCAACCGTTCTGGCGATTGGTATTACCATAAGCAGACTGTGGACTTTGAATATGCCCTGGAGTATGGATATATTCGTATTGAAGTTATTGTTACCGAATTCTCTGACCAGCAGATAGGCAGACCTGAAAGACCCATATCTGTACCTGCCTCTTTTCTAAGAACCGCCTATTGTCCAGAAGATACTATTATCTATCAGATAATCGTTATGAATGATTAGTTATAAATTGCAAGCTTCTATTTTATATCGGCTTCCTAAATCTGCCGCCGGTTCGGCTGTATATTATGGCAAAAAGACAAATGCCTAAGACAATGACTGTATAAGCCCAGACATACCAACTAAAAATATCTTCAATTAGGAGAAGGAATGTCAGGAAAGCAATGGGTAGCAGTATTTTACCAAAAAACTTGGATAGGGCTTTTTTATCATAGGTGTCTTTAATGTCCTTGGGCAGGGTATTAAAGCCGGCCACTAAAAAGGAACCCCGGCCCGATAATAAAATAATGGCCAAAACGAGAATCAGGGCACTGGAGATTATAATAATCATTATTTCTTGCGATCCCATGTTTACCTAACCTTTATATGATCAGAATCTCCTACCAATGGGGAGTTTAACTTACGGAATTTCCTGTTGGTATTCCATATAACTGATAGTTCGTCAAAATTATCGTCATTCTTGACCAGTAGCCTAGCTAAATTATCAATTTCCATCAAGTCATCTTCTGTCAAAGCTTCAAATTTCCCGGCCATGTATGCGGGTTGGAATAGATAGGATATCTCGTTATTCATGAGGGCATGGAAATCATAACATATGGCCCTAATGGCGGCCTTCAATGAATGTTCACCCCCGGCCCATAGTAAGACGGTGCCATCTGCTTTATTTTCCCGAATGTTTAACCATGTATCTCCGGCCCAGTCGATTGTATCCAGGGGCATATCATATTGATTAAAGCCCAAGCTGTCATCTCCAAAAAAATCTGCGTCAAAGGTAATCCACTTTTCTTGTTTTTTATCCCAATACTGGTTAATCCAATGATCAAGGCTTAGTCCCTCTTGTAAATAGGGAGCAAAGCCTGAACGGGAACGGCAGGGGATTCCCTTTGTTTTTAAAATTGCTGACATCAGAACCGAAACGTAACGGCAGGTTACTACAATTTTACTTTCAACTGGCCGATCTGGGATAAAACCCCTCTCATCAAGCCGGAATAATTCGGCGGTCATGGATACTGCTGTGTGGAGTATATCATCTTCACAACGCATACGGTGCCAGGGAAATCGGGTCATATCTCCGTAGAGCAGGCCTTTATTCGCATTGGCATTACCCTCTTTTAGGGTTACCCTGTGGATGACCTGGGAACAAACAAGATGAGCCAATTCTGGTATATCATCGGGCAAGCTCTTAAAGTAATTTTGATATTCCCCAGCGTATGTGTAGGTGCTGGTCTTAAGGTAATGGTCTAATAATTCTGCTTTCATGCGGCAATCCTCAATAATGTATCGCTATACTAAATAATTATATCCAATTGCCTGCCCTCGTTACTGGCTTTTTTATCCAGGCTCGTTCCTATGGCCAAACCAATGAGCAATCCGAAGGGGATACCGATAGCATAAAAAGCTGGATTCCCCTGATGGGATGAAGCAAAGGCCGCACCTATGGGGATACCAAATATAGATATGCCCAGGGCCAGCCACATTTTTCTATAGTGTTCTTTGGGAACAATTTTTAGTTCCTTCTCTAGCTTTGTTATGATCTTGGCCTGTTTCTTTTTGATCAATTTGCGAAATTCCTTTCCGGTAAGAGAAGCGGCATTTATCTCCGTAATTTCCAGGTTTATGGCGTCGATCATATTGTCTGGCAATTCTTTTAGCCTTAATTGGGTTAATAGCTCTGCGAACTGAGTAAAAACACCCATCAATTTGGCATCACTGGATGATCCTGCTTTTTCTTCCAATTCAATAATACTCATGGTACTTCCTTTTTAAGCCTTATATCGTGATTTTAACCACCGGGACATAAATGTCCATAACCTTAGCTGTATCGGCCATGGCGCGTTCATCGTAGACTTCAAAATCTACTCCGTTTTCCAAAAATTCATATCCCGAATTTGGAAACCACTCAGAGAAAATATATCTCCAGGTTCCCTGGATGGATGTAGTGAAATGGGCATCATCGCTGGGGGGTGTGCTAAATACGGCATACAGGGCCGATGGTATATGGCACACGTGGTATTCTTTTGGTATAGGGTAGCCCTCTTTAACTTCCACTCCTATGGCATATTCAAACTGGCCGCTTTCCGGATCTTCAGGGAAACAAGCGCCGTATTCCACATGATTTGCCGCAAAGGGCTCGCTATGCAGTTTCTCCTGGTATCCGCCTTCCGCATAATCCCGCCATAGCTTGGGACAGGCGTTGAGGTTCTCTCCATCTTTAGTAATCGTCTTAATGGCATAACCGGCTATCTTGAAACCTGGCCATGTCACCATTTTGGGTTCCATAATAATGCCGCCATCAACATATTGCTTGGTTCGCTCCAGGACCGGTAATTTTGGGACATCAACATAGGCATGTTTACGATAAGCCTCGGGGGTGGAGCCAAAATGACTGCGGAAAGCCTTGGTAAATCCCGTGTGGGTTTCATATCCGTATTCAAAGGCTATATCAATAATCAGTTTCCCCGTACCCAGATCGGCGGCAGCAAAGGCTAACCTTCTTTTCCTAACATATTCCATGATGGAATAACCCACACCCCATTGGAATACCCGGCAAAAATGATAGGGAGAAAACCCCGCCCGCTTTGCCAGCTTTTCTACACTGAGTTTTTCCTTGATATGGAGATCAATATGATGTAATATTTCCTGTAAGATACCGATATAGTCCAAATGTGACCGTCCTAGGGTCACTATATGGTATTTTCATTAACTTTTCTATTCCAGGATTGCGATTCTTTCCTAAGCCCCAAGCTAAGACCATGACCCTAGACGAAAAACTAGCAATAAGTTGCAAAGCTGTGCTCAAAGTAGGTATATGGAAAAACAAAGGGGAAGAGGTTTTACCCCCTCCCCTTAAATTGTTATACCTTATGAGCATTTAATACTACCATTAATCTATTATGGTGTATCATCTGCCCAGAATGTTGCCCACATTGTTCCTGCTGGAAAATAAGCCCCTTCTCCTAATTCTTCTCGAATAAATAAAAAGGTAAGCAAATATACATCCCCATAAGAATAATAAATGTTATCTTCAATTCCACGATCGTCTTCTTCAAATAATTGATCAAGTAAATCAGCTACAGTAGTAAAATGAGAAAGAGTCCTGCCAGACCAAATTAGATGTAATATTTCCCGTTTATATATTAAAATAGGATCTGATCCTTCTGGTATACTCCACGTTGATTCTTCGTCTATAAACCAGCCCAGATAACCTCCACCTCCAGCATCCCGGATTTGGTTAAATTGTTCTAGAGTTAATCCTGCTATAGATAACTCATTTTCACCTGGCTGAGTGGTAGTAAATTCAAGAAAGTCAAGTACATTAATACCACTAGTATTATTACTAGTGGCACTATTTGTGCCATTCTCGCACCCAAGAACAAATACTCCTACCACCAGCACCAAAGCCAGCAATCCCACCAAAAACCCGCTTTTTTTCATTGCTTTCTCCAGATAAGTAGTGTAATATCAGTATTAGCGACTTGAAAATACCTCAATTAAGGTATTACCTAAATTAAACACTCCAATTGTAGTATTGTCAAGCTCAAAATACTGGATTTGTACTATTTTTATTCGATGGAAAGACGGTTTAAGGAAAACTTACGGGCCGAGCTTGATTATGTGGATTTAACAGTTAAGGAACTAAGCAAAAGAACGGGCATTGCCAAGCGGACCCTCGATTGCTATCTGGGAGCAAGGGCCTCTATGCCTCCTGCGGATATTGCTACTCAAATAGCTGCGGCCCTTGGTGTTACGGTGGAATATTTGATTTTAGGCCAAGAATTTACCAAAAAAGAGGCCCATTTAGACCAAAATACCCGCTCAATTATACAAATTTTAGCCGAACTTAATAAAAAAGATGCCGAAACGGTGCTCGAATTAGCAAAAATCCTACAGAAACAGTCAGAAAAACAACAAAAAAAGCCGCGATAAGGTAAACACCTCATTTTTACAGGTTCTATTCCCCATCACTTCCCCCCAATGGTCCTATAGTTCTCCCTAAAACCTTCAAACAAAAGGTTCCAGGAGCGATTGTTATCGATATCAAAGACCCGGAGCATCTTGCCGTTGGTGTACTCGTGGTTAAAGAACATGTACTCATCCATGGTAGGGGCCTTAATGACCTCGGTGGAACAGGTATCGGGCTCAAGTAAAAAGACCATATCCCCCAGGTCAAAAAATCCCTTGGTGGGCAAGGTCCAGTCACTCCGGGTGTTCCGGTACTCGTGGATAAACTTCCCCAGGCCCCCGGTACTGGCCAGGTGCTTCTCGGTCAGTTCCATGGGGCAGGCCAGGTGGGTCCCCGTATCAAACCAGACCAGGGGAACCCAGGTTTTTAACAGGGTCCGGGCCGCATGGATATCGTTCTTCACATTAAACTGCCTGGTCCGTAGGGGCCAGTTGGCGTCGTTCCGGGCGTGGAAAACATAACGGACCTTGTCCAAAATATCCGGAGCCTTGATGATGGCTGAAGCCAGGTTCGTCGAAGCCCCCAGGCCCACCACCCAAAGGGGCTCCGCCGCGCTGCCCGCACGGGCCCGCTCGATGATAAAATCCACCCCCTCACTTTCCTGGGGGTGCCCCGGATACTGCATGGGCTGCGAACCCTTCTTCAATATATACTTCCCCTCCAGGCCCCCGGAGGCCAAAAAAGCTTCGAGAAGGGAATAAGAGGCATCCACGCTTGTGGGGCCCGCCTCCTTGGTCTCGTTGTAAAAGTTGGCCGCCACCAGGCCCTCAATCAAAAACCGCTGGGGGTATACCATGGCAAAAGCTACCGCATAGAGGTCGTCTATCTCGTTGGCAAAGTCCGTGTCGATGATCAACCGGATCTGCTTATCCCGCGGCGGAATTACCGGAACGAGCCTTTCTACTTGAATCATACCGCCTCCCTTCTGCCTACTCTATGGCAATGGTTTTATGTTATGGTACTCCATAATGAAGAGTATTTCGACCTCCCGCACATTAAAGCCCTACCTCTTCCTGCTTCCCATGCTCTTCTTCGCCCTTGGCTTTGTCTATTATCCCTTTACCAGGACCCTGCTCCACAGTTTTTCCCGGGTGAATTTCAGGGGGGATATCACGGCCTTTACGGGCCTCAGAAACTTTACCCGCCTCTTTAGCGACCCTATTTTTTTCATGGCCCTGGGGAATACCTTAAAGCTAACCCTCATCGTCTCGGTCTTTATCCTGGTGCTCTCGTATATCATGGCCCTCCTGGCGGTGAAAAAACGCCGAGCCGGCATGATCTACGAAACCATGTTTATCATCCCCATGGCGGTGTCCATGGCGGCGGCCTCTCAGATTTTCAAAATGCTTTTAGAGCCTACCATGGGTTTCTTAAACCACGCCCTCTCTATCGATATAGGATGGTTCTCCGATCCCGCCTATGCCCTCTGGGGCATCATCATGGTCTGTGTGTGGATAGGGCTGCCCTTCGATTTTCTCCTCTTCCTGTCGGCCCTGCGAAATATTCCCTCCCAGATTAGCGAGGCCGCAGACCTGGAGGGGGCGGGTTTTTTCCGCAAACTTTTTTTTATCCGCATCCCCCTGACCTCTCCGACCATCCTCTTTGTGATCTGCACCAACATGGTCCTGGCCATGATGACCGCCGCTCCGGTGATGATCATCACCGGGGGTCAGCCGGCCTTTTCGACGGTCACCCTGGTCTTTATGATGTACACCGCGGGGTACCAGTCCTCCAACTACGGCCTGGCGGCGGCCTATAGCATGGTCACCTTTGTCCTCACCTTTGGGATGGTCTTCTTTGCCTTTGTCTTTGAACGAAGGAAGGTGTTCTACCAATGAGCCCCCTTCTGTCAAAACCGCGCCAGGGGGCAGCCAAGGATCTTCTAGTCGTCCTTGCGGCCATCGGCTTTGGGGTCATCCTGGTATTCCCCGTGGGGTATGCAATCCTGACAGCCTTTAAGACCAGGGCAGAACTGTCGGTCTACCCTCCCCGCTTATTACCGGAAAGCTTTAGCAACTTTGAAAATTTCAACATGGTATTTCAGATTACCCCCATCATGCGCTTTATTGGAAACTCCTTTATTGTATCGATGATGGGGAGCAGCCTGCGCATAGCCTTTGCGATCCTGGCGGCATATGCCTTCACCTATTTTACCTTCCCCGGAAAAACCATCCTCTTTGGGATCATCCTGGCCAGCATGATGTTCCCCGCCGATACCCTGGTGGTGACCAACTACCTCACAATCCTGCGATTAAACATGCTGGACAATTACTTTGCCATGACCGTCACCGCCCTGGTAGGAGCTTCCCAGATGTTCATGCTCAGGCAGAGCATGAAAACCATCCCCCTCTCCTACCGGGATGCGGCCTTTATCGACGGCTGCGGGGACCTGCGCTATCTCTTTCATATAGTGCTCCCCTTCACCCGGCCGGTGATCCTGATCCTCCTGGTCCAGTCCTTCATTTCATTTTGGAATGCCTACCTCTGGCCCCTCCTGGTGACGAACCGCCTTCAGATGCGGACCGTCCAAATTGGGGTCGCCATGCTCACCAATCCCCTGGACACCAACTTTACCCTGGTCCTGGCGGCGGTGACGATCATCCTGATCCCCTCCTTCGTGATTTTCATTTTCCTCCGCATGGCGGTCATAAGGGGAATCGATTCTGGGGCCCTCGTAAATTAACCGAGTTTTGGAAAAGGCTCAATTAACCAAAAATTCATGTTATTTTTTCCCAAAAATCCATTATAGTGGGAGTCGAACTAACCACAAGGAGAACAACGTGAAGACCCCTTTTGCAAAAAATCTACTATATATAGGCCTCATCCTCAGTCTCTTCTGCCTGGGCTGCCGGCGGCCCGAACCGGCAGAGCGGGATCATATACATTTAAGCTTCTGGCATTCCTCGGCGGATGCGGCGGGCCTGGCCTTTGATACCTTTGTGCGGGAGTTTAACGAGGGCCCCGGGGCGGCCATGAATGTCACCGTAGAGGCGGTCTTCCAGGGGCAGTATGCCGAGGCCACCGCCAAATTGCGGCCCCTCTTACAAGCCGAACAGGTCTATGCCCTTCCGGATATCATGGAAATAGATGCCACCGGGGTGGTTGATTTTTTACAGACCCCCTTTGCCTATACCGTTGACGAGGCCCTTGATCGGGACCACAGTTTTAACCTCGGCGGAATCGTGGAGGCCCCCCTAAGGGCCTGGAACTACGGGGGCCGCCAACTGGGCCTTCCCCTCTCGGCCTCTACTACCATCATGTACTATAACAAGAGCATCCTCGATGCGGCGGGGATCACGAGCCCCCCCACCACCTTTGAAGAGATCATCCTGGCAGCCCGGCGGCTGCCGGCCCAGAACTCCAACGGCCAGGCCCTCACGGCCTATGCCAACCTGCCCAACACTCCCCTCCTGGCAAACTGGATAGGCCAGATTCCCGGCCGGGACGGGACCAATGCCTCCTACCTGGTGAACATGCGGAACGGCCGGGACGGAGATGCCACGGCCCTGACAGCCGACGGCGAAGGAACCCTGCTGACCTTTTTACGGGCCTGGCGGGACCTCTACGAGGCCGGGGCCCTGTTGAATCTATCCAGCGGCCTGACCAACCTCTTCCTCACCGAACAGATAGTCTTCCTCACCGCCTCGACCTCCCAGATGATGAGCCTGATTAATCAGATTGATGGCCGCTTCGAGCTGGGGAGCAGTTTCTTTCCCCGGATAAACGCGAGCTCTAATTTTGGGGCCACCGTTTCTGGCTCTGGTGTCTTCATGTTTAATAAGGGGGACCAGGCCAGGCTTGATGCGGCCTGGGAGTTCGTCAAGTTTATGTGCTCCCCGGAAATCCAGGCCCGCTTTGCCATAGCGACGGGCTACATGCCGGTGAACGCCGCTTCTTCCCAGGAGAGGATCTTTACCGAGCACCTGGAACGGTACCCCCAGGCGAAGGTGGGGCCCGAACAGCTGGCGATTACCAGCCCCGACATGATGGGGGTCATCGTGGGCCCGGCGCGAAATTTTTATTTTGAAATCGAGAACCAGGGCTCAGCCATGCTCAGTGACCGGCGCAGCCCCGAAGAAACGGTGGGCATCATGAGCCGGGCCCTTAACCTGCTCCTGGATGACTATACCGAGGCGAACCGGTAGAAGATTAAAACCCTTCGACGCTATGTCTTACATAGAGGGAAAGATCATCCCTGGGGTCCAGGTTTTCCATGATCAGATCCCTTAAGGTCTTTAGGGTCAGCTCGGCGATTTTTTTATAGGGCTGATTTATATAAGGCAGGCTCATGGTATCGGTAAGCACCGGAGGATCAAAGGAAGCGAAGATGATATCCTCTGGAACCCTAAGGCCCTTACCTTCGGCGATATACTTTAGCTGGTTCAACACATAGTAGTCCCGGACTATCACTGCATCGGGCCTATGGGGAAAGTTAAAAAGCTTTTCTACCTCCCCGTTCTCCATGGCCCTGGGGGCATTGATATAACTGAGGGGTAGCTTTTGGGCGAAGGCATATTCCCGGGGAATTTCCAGGCCCGCTTCCAAAAAAGCCCGCATGTAACCCATAAGACGCTTCCTCATATAAACGGGTTCCTCCTCCAGGTAGGAAGAAGAAAAGATGGTCGAAATATCGGGCCCCTCGTGGAGGAAGCTCCGGTGCAAAAAAATATTCTTAAATCCCTTTCTTATAAGAGAAATGGTTAGATCGTAGCCCGCCCGCTCATCATCGATGGAAACGGAAATATAACCGTCGTAGGGAAACTCCTTGCGGCAAAGGACCACCGGGCAGATCGCCTTAAGCTTTCGGAAATTCCTCTCTTCCATATCTACATCGCAGAGGATAATACCATCGTATTCCCCCTTTTGGGGGAAGAGGTCCTCCCTAAGGGTACCACCGGGGGTCAGTTTATAGACCACCGACATATGGAAACGATGTGCCATCTCCTGAAGGGCCTCCACAAGGCTCGTATCCTGCTTAGTCAAGGTATTAGTTATAACGACGATTTTTAATAAAGCTTCGGGAGAAACCAATTTTTTGGGAAGAGCATAGCCCAGCTCCTCCAGGGCCCCCATCACCTTATCGTGCCGCTCGGTTTTTACCTTGTAACTGCCATTTAAGACCCGGGAAACCGTAGCGGGAGACACGCCAGCATGTTTAGCCACATCATCTACCGTAGGCATAGGTGCAGAACTCCAAAAAATAACATGAAACAAGAGTAACGAAAAATAAAAAGGATATCAATAAGCATATAAATTTCTTGACCCTAAGATGAAAGGATGCTAAAATATAGATGAAACAATACTAAACAACGATGGGGGTTAGGATGATAAGTAAAGAAGCTGCTGCAGCAGCAGAGATGCTCAAAAATGGTAGAAAAATGCGTTCTCAGGGGAAGGCCCCAGAGGGGGATCCTCAGTTTTTACGAATCCAGGGGATCTATGCTGAAAGGAACATGCTCAACGAAAGGGCAAAGAGCTATGTCCTTCCGGATAAACTGAGCCTGGAGTATGAAACCGCCGAGGGGGTCCACGGGGAATGGCTCCGCTACCTCTCCCAAGATCCCGAGAAGGATAAAGAGAAGATCATCCTCTTTGCCCATGGCGGGGGCTTTGCCAGCGGTTCTGCCCTCTCCCGGCGTTCGTTAGCGGCGAAGCTGGCTCTGGCATCCAAGATGGACCTCTACTCCCTGGATTACCGGCAATGCCCCGAATATAAGTTCCCTGCCCCGGTGGATGACATGGTGACAGTCTTTCTCTGGCTCCTCAAGAAAGGTTATGCCCCCCAGAACATCATGCTCTTTGGTGAAAGTGCTGGAGCTAACCTGGTCCTGGCCCTTCCCCTCTATCTAAAGGATCATTACCTACCCCTCCCGGGGGCGGTCTGCGCATTTTCCCCTCCCGTAGATATGTTCGCAAAATACGATTCGCGGATCACAAAACTCAAAACTGATGCTATGATAGGAGCAGACTTTGATGATTCGGAGATTCCAAAGATGTTGGAGGAGTTACGGGCTCAGACTGAGCCTAGGGATTCCCTCTACTGCAGCGCCCAGGAGGTCTACTCACCCTATGCCTCTCCGATCCGGGGGGACCTTAGCGGCTTTCCCCGGTTGATGATCCAGGTAGGGGAGCTAGAGCCCCTCTACGACGATGCGGTAGACCTGGCGGCCAAGGCAAAAGCCGCAGGGGTGGAAGTTGTCTACCATGAGTGGGAGGGGCTCTTCCATGTCTTTGCCCTCTTTGACTGCCCCGAAACTACGGAGGTATGCCAAGAGATTGCCCAATTTTTTAAAGGAGGAAACTAGGATGGCAAAACAATTCACGTTAAATACCAAGGGTCCCATCGTGGACACCAAGGCGGGAAAACTGAGGGGTTACGGGCTAGATGATCTCTTCATGTTTAAGGGAATAAAGTACGCCGATGCCAAACGGTTTAGGCAGCCCACCCCGGTGGAAAGCTGGGAGGGGGTAAAGGACGCCCTCTGGTTTACCCACGTGGCGCCCCTCCTGACCGATAACTCCCCCAATATCGATCACATGATCCCCCACCGCTTCTGGCCCGAGAGCGAAGACTGCCTCTCCCTTAACGTGTGGACCACCAGCCTGGACAAGAACGCCAAGAAGGCCGTCATGGTCTGGCTTCACGGGGGGGGCTACTCCGCCGGTTCCTCCATAGAGATGATCGCCTACGAGGGTGACAACATGGCCAAGCATGGCGATGTGGTGGTGGTGACGGTGAACCACCGGCTTAACATCCTGGGCTACTTCGACCTTTCTTCTTTTGGGGATGTGTACAAAAACTCCGGCAACGCGGGGCAGGCGGACATCGTCGAGGCCCTGAGGTGGGTTAGGGACAACATCGCCAACTTCGGCGGCGACCCCGGGAACGTGACCATCTTTGGCCAGTCCGGCGGGGGCGGCAAGGTCCTAAGCCTGGTACAAACCCCCGAGGCCAATGGACTCTTCCATAAGGGCATCCTCATGTCCGGGGGCACCCGCAAACCTACCGGGGCTCCGCGGATAGACCGGGAGATCGCCGAGGCCCTCATGAAGGAACTGGGGGTGAATGATGTACCGGGCCTCGAAGCGACGGAGTGGGATGACCTTAAGCGGGCGGTGCGGAAAGTGGGTGCCGCCTTCGCTGAGCGTGGCGGTGCCATGGGGCCCGGCGGGGGCTTTAACTGGTCTCCGGTGGCCAACGACTGGTACCTGGGCTCCCCCTGGGACATAGGCTACACCGAACACGGCAAGACCATCCCCCTCATGGTGGGCTCGGTCATCGCCGAGTTTAGCTTCGCCGCCCATATCCCCAACAAAAACGAGATACCTTCGTCTAAACGTGTAGACATGATTGGCGAAAACTTTGGCAAGGAGCATGCAGCGGGCCTCATCGCGGCCTGGAAGGAATGTTACCCCGACAAGAACGAGCTGGGGCTCCTCTCCCTTTCCAACCGCATGGGAATCCTGGAATTTATCCGCCAGCGGTCCGAGGCACACAGCTCCCCGGTCTACGGCTACCTCTTTAGCTACGACTTCCCCATAGACGACGGCTGGCCGGCCTGGCATTGTGCGGACATCCCCTATGCCTTTAAGAATGCTGGGCGAGTGGACTGCTGTAACGAGCCGGGGGTCATGGAGGATCTCGAGGCGGCCTACTTTGGGGCCTATATAGCCTTTGCCAAGACCGGATCACCCAACGGACCGGGCCTTAAGGAATGGCCCGCCTTTACCGCAGCCTCAAGGAGCACCATGTTCTTTGACCGGGTTTCTGGCGCTGCGGTGGACCGGGACCAGAAGCTCATGGAACTCCACGAGAAGGTAGCCCCGGACCCCATGGCGGCCATGAGACGGAGACGACAGAATATCACCTTCTAAAGGAAGCAAACCATGAAACATACCAACGTAAAAGGTCTCTTTACCACCCTGAAAGGCAAGGAATACTACAAGATTGAAAGCTACCACGAGATGCAGCCCTTCTTTATCAACCTCTCCACCAGCTCTAATCTATGGATGTTCCTCTCTTCCGGAGGGGCCCTGACGGCGGGCCGGCAGGATGCAAGCCAGGCCCTCTTTCCCTACGAGACCGATGACAAAATCCACCTGAACAGCTCCACGGGGCCCAAGACTCTGGTCCGGTTAGAAAGCGACGAGGCCAAACTCTGGGAGGTCTTCGCCCGCTCCTATGTAAGCCCCTACGCATTTAAACGGAACCTCTACAAGAGCCTGGACGGCGGGGCCGTGGGCTTCGAAGAAAAAAACGAAACCCTGGGGCTTAGCTTTTTTTATCGCTGGGAGTCCAGCGGAAAGTTCGGCCTGGTGCGAAGCTGTACCCTTACCAACGAGGGGAGCGCCCCCGCCCAGGGGAGCCTCCTGGACGGGCTTGTGAACATCCTCCCCTTCGGGATCCCCCAGATGATGGCCGCCACTAGCAGCTGCCTTACCGATGCCTATAAAGCCGGGGAGATCGAACTTAACCTGGCCATCTATTCCATGACCACCAAGATCAACGACTCCCCCGAGCCCGTAGAGATCCTCAGGGCCAATGCAGCCTGGTCCACCGGCGAGCGGGCAGCTCTCTCCCTGAACGACCTCAGCCTGGATAGCTTTGCCAGGGGTGAAAACCCCGGCACCGACACCAGAGTTAATGGAAGAAAGTGTGCCTACCTGGCTTTACGAAAATTCTCCCTTAAGCCAGGAGAAAGTCTAAGTTGGAAGATCGTGATCGATTCGGGGCTCAGCCATGGGGACCTCTCGCTCTTGCAAAAGGACCTGGCGGGGAAAAATAGCCAGGCCCTGGAAGCCCTGGTAGACCAGGACATCGCCCGGGACACCGCAGAGCTGGTCCGCATCATGGGGATAGCCGACGCCTTCCAGTGCACCGGAGACCACATCGCCTCGGCCCACCACTACATGAACGTCCTCTACAACAACATGCGGGGGGGCGTCTTTATCGACGGCTACAGCTTCGACCCCGCCGAACTGGAACGCTTCGCTGGGGTCTGCGACAGGGACCTACCCCAAAAAGAAAAGCAATTCTTCCAGGACATAAAAAATGCCAAGGATGTGGTGGCCCTCAAAAACATGGCCTTTGCCGCGGGGAAGCCCGCCCTTATCCGGCTGGTCCTGGAGTTCCTCCCCCTCTGTTTCTCCCGCCGTCACGGCGACCCCTCCCGGCCCTGGAACCGTTTCTTTATCCGGGTCAAGGACGCCAAGGGCAAGTACCTCTATCACTACGAAGGAAACTGGCGGGACATCTTCCAGAACTGGGAGGCCCTCTGCCTTAGCTTCCCCGAGTACCTGGAAAACGTGATAGCCAAATTCTTGAACGCCTCCACCGCCGACGGCCACAACCCCTACCGCATCAGTGCCGAGGGGATAGACTGGGAAAAGCCCGCCCCGGGCGAAGAGTTCGGCGGCCTGGGCTACTGGGGGGATCACCAGATCGTCTACCTCACCCGGCTTTTGGATGCCATGGGGGCCCACAACCCCTCGGGGCTGGACCGCCTTATGGCCAGCGAGATCTTCACCTACGCCAACATCCCCTACGAGATCGCCCCCTACGGCGACATTATCAAAAACAGCAAAGAGACCATCCGCTTTAACATCGAGAAGGACAATGCCATCAGCAAGATTGCCGAAGCGCGGGGCTCCGACGGAAGGCTCATGCTTAGCAAGGACGGGAAGGAGGTCTACCTGGTCTCCTTCTGGGAGAAGCTCCTGGTGCCGGTCTTTGCCAAGCTCTCTAACCTGGTTCCCGGCGGCGGCATCTGGATGAACACCCAGCGGCCCGAGTGGAACGATGCCAATAACGCCATCGTGGGCATAGGCCTTTCCATGGTGACGGTCTACCAGCTCTACCGGCACCTGGACCTCTGCGCCCAGCTCCTGGGTGAAGGCGAAGCAGTGTCGGTTTCCAAAGAAGTAAAGACCTGGTTCACCGACCTAGTGAGGATCTACGGAAAGTATGCCGGGCAGCTTGGCTCTGGGGATGGAAAGGTTCAGCGGGCGGTCCTGGACGAAGCAGGCCGGGCCTTCGAGACCTATCGAACGAAACTTTATAAAGAAGGATTCAGCGGGAAGGACACCCTAAGCAGGGCCGAGATCCAGTCCTTCTTTCAAACTGCCAGGGCCTATCTGGAATACACCATCGACAAGAATGAAGCTGGCGGGATCTACCATGCCTATAACTTGTTAAAGCTCTCTGACCAAAGCCTGGACGTGGCTCCCCTCTTCCCCATGCTGGAAGGGCAGACCGCCGTCCTGGGCAGCGGCCGGCTGGGCCCCGAAAAATCCCTCAGCCTTATCGAGACCATGGAAAAGAGCGGCCTCTACAGCCAAGACCACGATACCTTTTTTCTGTATCCCATTAAGAACCTAAAAAGCTTTATGGGGAAAAACATAATCCCCCCGGAGGCCGCCGCCTCAAAATTGATCCAGGCCCTCTTATCCGATCCGGTCCAGGAGATCTTCTGTAAGGACGCCGAAGGCCAGGTCCGCTTTAACGATGCCATCTGCCAGGCCAAGGACCTCGCCGCCGCCCTGGACCAACTTTCCCTGGACAGCAAGTGGGCGGACCTCGTGAAAGCCGAGAAGGCACAACTGGTGGCCCTCTTCGACCAGGTCTTCTTGCACAGTGAGTTCACCGGTCGGTCGGGGGTCATGTACAAGTACGAGGGCATAGGGAGCATCTACTGGCACCAGAACTCCAAGTTCCTCTTGAGCGTGCAGGAGAGCTTCGCTTCGGCCATGACGAGTGCTACGGCCCCGGCCCTGCGCCAGGCCTACTACCGGACCCGCCAGGGCCTGGGCTTTAACAAGGAGCCCAGCCTCTGGGGTGCCCTGCCCCTGGAGCCCTACTCCCACACCCCCTATAAGATGCCCGCCCAACAACCCGGCATGACCGGCCAGGTAAAAGAAGAGATTATCACCCGGCGGCTCGAACTGGGTCTCCTCGTAAAGGATGGGATCATCTCGATTAATCCGGCCCTCCTCAGAAGGGAGGAATTTCTTAGCGAACCCGCCACATTCCGTTATATCGGCGAGAAGGGCGGTTTTGAGGAGATTCCCCTGGAAAGGGGCATGCTGGGCTACACCATCTGCCAGACCCCGGTGGTCTATCGCCTGGGGAGCGGGAATAGCATGGAAGCTCAGCTTAAGGGAGGCAGCGTAGAAAAGAGTGAGGGCCTTAGTGTTAGCGCCGCCCTCAGCCGGAGCATCTTTGACCGGGATGGCAAGGTGGAGAAGCTGGTGGTGCATATTAAGGAGAGCGACCTGACCTAAGGGCTCATCTATCCTTTACTTTCTTTTTGAGAAAGTAAAGGTTAAGGCCCTATCCTTTACTTTCTCTATTGACAAGTAAAGGTTAAATATTCTATGCTTTTCCTACCATGCAAAGGAAACGGCAGGCGACCTACATTAAATCTTCTCTTGTAGCCGGCGAGCGGTATACCGCCTATATTCCCAAAGCTATGCCCCCCGCTCCGGCCATCAAAATAGATGAAGTAACTGAACTCCTGGAAAGGGCCAATCTGGCGGTGGGGGAGCTAAACGGTGTCGTAGATGCCGTGCCGGAGCCGGCCATCATCAACTACATGTACGTCCGAAAAGAGGCAGTCCTTTCTTCCCAGATTGAGGGTACCCAATCCACCCTGGACGACCTTTTACGCTTTGAATCTGACGACAGCCCTGGAGTTCCCCTGGATGACGCAGCAGAAGTCTCCACCTATGTGGCGGCTCTAAACCATGGGCTCGAAAGAATTCGGGGGGGCTTTCCCCTTTCCTTTCGTTTAATCAGGGAGGTCCACAAGATCCTCTTAACCAATAAGCGGGGCCACGACAAGATGCCCGGTGAATACCGAAGAACCCAAAACTGGATAGGGGGCACCCGCCCTGGTAATGCATTTTTTATTCCTCCTCCGCCAGACAAGGTTATTTCCTGCCTGGATGATCTCGAAAAGTTCATGCATACCAAAAGCAAGATCCCCGTTCTCATAAAGGCGGCTCTTATTCATCATCAATTTGAGACCATACACCCCTTTCTCGATGGGAATGGCCGGGCCGGCAGGCTTTTAATTACCCTTTACTTGTACACGGCAGGTTTTTTAAGTTCTCCCTTTTTATATCTAAGCCTCTTTTTTAGACAGCATCGGGACCTTTATTACGACAAGCTTTCTATACCCAGAAAAACCGGCGACTGGGAATCATGGCTTGCATTTTTTCTGGAAGGTGTGGCCGAAACAGCCTACGACGCAAAGCAAACCCTGGTAATGATCCAGGCCCTCTTTACCCATGACGAAATGAAAGTTTCGGCCCTGGGCCGATCTGCCCCTTCGGCAAAAGTGGTATTTACATTTTTTAAGCAAAAACCCGTTTTGAACATCGCAGAAATTACCCGGCGAACAGGGTTCACCAAGCCCACCGCCATAATCACAGTAAAACGCCTCATGGACCTTGGCATCATCGAAAACATCAGCCGAAAAAAATGGCGGCAGGTTTATGCCTACTCGGGGTATATTGCGCTGTTACGGTGAGGATAAAAAAGCATTACAGGTGCTGCGGATCAAGTTCAATTCCCCTTAGATCCCTTGAGGGGTAAGGGGAATTGCCTTCCACCCCTCAGCATCCTGCTTCGGGGTTCCAGGCCGCCTCCGTGCCTTTCGGTGCTGCGGCAGCCCCCATACTTCATAACCCAAACTAGCTAGATTTTTTTGGGGGCACGCCATGAAAACTAGCCTCAACAACACGCTCGACGTCTCGCGTGTATGCCTTGGCGTGATTCAATTCCCCTTAGCTCCCTAAAAATATGGGGTTTAGTGCAATCCCAAAGGGATTGTACTAAACCCCTAAGCTAAAGTGCGTAGCACTTTAGCACTGGAGCTAAGGGGAATTGAACCCCTGACCTCTTGAATGCCATTCAAGCGCTCTAGCCAACTGAGCTACAGCCCCATGGGTTAGTGCAAAACCCCCGGGGGGGTCGCACCAGTAAAATCTACCCCTTTAAGGGGTTTGCGTCAAGCCTTTCGTACGATTTGGGTTCCGCCCCCCTCAAGCTGGCCGACCATGGTCCACAGGGTTATGTCCTTGAGGACCTTCTCACAGCCCGACCCGGCAAAGTCGAAGTTGGCGCAGATGAGGGTCCCCCCGGGCCGGAGCTTCCGGTGGAGGTCCATGATCATGGCCGGGGTGGGTGAGAGGCCGTCAAAGAAGGCGATGTCGTAGTCCCCGGGAAGCTGGGGCAGAACCTTGCCAAAATCTCCGTGATGCACGGTTATTCGCGATCCCAGCCCTACCTGGTTTATGTTCTCCCGGGCAATTTGCACATGAAGGCTGTCCCCCTCTATGGTATCTACCCGGCGGCCCTCGGCGGAGGCGGCGAGACAGCAGGCGGTGTAGCCCAGGGCACAGCCCAATTCCAGCACCCTATCTCCCTCAAAGGTCCCCGCCAGCCTCATGAGCCCCGGGCCATCCTGGTAGGAATAGGCCATGCAATGGTGTTGGTACCGGTGTTCGGCGGTCATCTCATGGATAAACCGGAAATTCTTTTCGCTCAATGTTTCTGCCATCCTAACTCCCTGATAATATCTTTTTACCTTGCTATTTCAACGCTTCCATTTTATCATAAATGGTGATCAATATGGAGGTCTAAAATGATTGAATCCAGCGCTGATGTTAAACCCAGTGTCAAATTGAAATACGGCATGGTCGGGGGCGGCCAGGGCTCCTTTATCGGGGACGTGCACCGGAAGTCCATCGCCCTGGACGGCCTGGCGGAGATCGCGGCGGGCTGCTTCTCCCGGTCCCCCGAGAACACCCTGGCCACTGGGGCCGCCCTGGGGCTCTCGCCGGAACGGCTCTACGCTACCTACGAAGAAATGGCCGCCGAGGAATCAAAGCGGCCCGATAAGATAGACTTTGTGGTTATAGTGACCCCCAACTACGCCCACGCCGATGCCGCCCGGGCCTTCCTCAATGCCGGCATCCCTGTGGTCTGCGATAAGCCCCTTTGTATAGAAGAAAGTGATGCCCAGGAGCTCATGGACCTGGCCAAAAAGAAGAAGCTCCTTTTTATGGTCACTTATACCTATTCGGGGAACCCCGCGATGAAGCATGCCCGAGAGATCATCAAACGGGGTGATCTGGGGAAGATCCACTTTGTCACCGGCGAGTATCCCCAGGAGTGGCTTTTGGCGGACGCAGAAAACCAGGGGAGTAAGCAGGCCGGCTGGCGGACCGACCCCAAGCAGGCAGGAAAATCCAACAGCTTGGGCGACCTGGGCACCCATATCGAACACTCGGTTTCGTATATGACGGGCCTCAAAATTAAGCGGGTTTGTGCCCGGCTCACCAAGACTATGCCCGGCCGGGTCCTGGACGATAACGCCTCGGTGCTGCTGGAATTCGACAACGGTGCCCAGGGCATGTACTGGACCAGCCAGGTTGCCTCGGGTTACGACAATGCGATGAAGATCCGGATCTTCGGCACCAAGGGGGCCGTGGAGTTTGATGAGGAAAACTGCAATTACCTGAAGGTCTCGTTTTTTGGGAAGCCCACCACGGTCCTCTCCCGGGGGCGGGACCCCTTTGTGCCCCAGGCCCAGAGCTTTTCCCGGCTCCCCTCGGGGCACCCCGAAGGCTACTTCGAAGCCATGGGGAACCTCTACAAGACCTACATCAGCGCCCTGGCCAAGCAGAAGGAAGGCCAGGCATTAACTGAGGCGGACCTGGACTTCCCCGATGCCGAAGCAGGCTACGACGGGGTCAAGTTCATTGGCAAGTGCGTAGAAAGCTCCGACAAGGGAGCAATATGGATTGCTCTGTGAACCGCTTCGGTTAAGCGGAAGAAAACCTATGAAGAAAACCTATATGGAGGATATTTTATGGCAAGACCGGTAACGATTTATTCTGCCCAATACGGGCACCTTAGTTTTGAGGAAGTTTGCAAGATGATGAAGCGCCTGGGTTACGAGGGCATAGAGATAGCCTGTTGGGGCGAACACCTGGACCCCAAAAAAGCCGCCACGGATCCCAAGTATGTGGAGGAGCGAAAGGGCATCCTGGAAAAATACGGCCTTAAGACCTGGGCCCTGGGCTGCCACATCATCGGGCAGCTGGTGGGAGACAACTACGAAAAGCGGCTCGACGGCTTTGCCCCGCCAGCTCTGGCCGGCAAGGGCGAGGAGATGCGGGCCTGGGCCATCCAGGAGATGAAGTACATCGCCCAGGCTGCCAAAAACATGGGAGCCAAGACCGTCACCGGTTTTATGGGAAGCCCCATCTGGGCCTACTGGTATGCCTTCCCCGGGAACCCCGAAGAAATGATCGATCAGGGCTTCCAGCGGATCGTGGAACTGTGGAGCCCCATCTTTGATGAGTTCGACAAGTGCGGTGTTACCTTTGCATTAGAGGTCCACCCCACGGAGATCGCCTTTGACTACTACACCACCGAGCGGCTCTTTAAGGCCTTTAAGGATCGTAAAACCCTGGGCCTTAACTTCGACCCCTCACATTTGGTGTGGCAGGGCATGAGCCCCCATGTCTTCCTCCGGGACTTTGCCAGCAAGATCTACCACGTCCACATGAAGGACGCCGCGGTAACTCTGGACGGCCGGGCCGGCATCCTGGGCTCCTTCTTGCAAATGGGTGACACCCGCCGGGGCTGGAACTTCGTATCCCTGGGCCACGGAGACATCAACTTTGACCTAATCATCCGGGAACTCAACACCATGGGTTACGATGGCCCCCTCTCGGTGGAGTGGGAAGACTCCGGCATGAACAGCGAGTTCGGTGCCCGGGAAGCCTGCGAGTTCACCAAGAAGATCAACTTCTCCCCCTCGGACCGGGCCTTTGACGGGACATTTCAGTCGGAATAATGAAAAGAAATTGCCGCCATGGCTAAGCTCCATGGCGGCAGGAAGTATGAGCATTGTTGCAGGAAATAATTAAGCGGGAAGAGCTTAAGCTCAAGCCCCTACAAGGTTCTATTATTTCCCCCTCATTTTAGCCTTTCATATTCCCCTATCCCCGCCTCGGCGATGAGCTTATCGTCCTCTCCCTCGTAACCCGAAAAGGCGCAGATGCACTTGCCGTCACTGCTGATGACCGCACCGAGCCAGAAAGATTCGGTGCCCAGGACCTCTTCCTTGGGGGCCCCCGAGTCTTTGCCGGTTCTACGGGTGTATGCGATCTTTTCGTGGATGGTGGTGTCAAAGCTAAAGTTACCGTTGTAGAGGGGCCCAAAGGCCAGGGCGGTGGACTCCCACTTTTCCGGGCTGTCTTGGGTGCGGATCTGGGCCACCATGATCCCCCGCTTTCCCAGGGCCTGGTATTCCTTGCTGGCATTGTAGATCTCCAGGGTCTTCTTTTCCATGGCTTCGATTAATGCGTCTCTGTTCATCCTTTGTTCGCCCCTAGGGGCTTCCTCCTAAAATTTTTACCATACACAAGATACATTATAGCATTTAATATTTTTATTAGCTAAGGAATGAAAAGCCCGAATTAAAGACCCCCTTGACAATAGTTCTATATAGTACTATCCTATAGAGAAGGAGGAGATTCATTGGTAGAAAAATCCAAGGGCGGGTTTTTAATCAGCAAAATTAAACAGATCCAGGGGCGGGTCTTCGAGAAGCTTCTATCGAAATATGGCATAGACCAATTTAACGGAGCCCAGGGCAGAATTCTCTATGTTTTATGGAATGAAGATACCATGCCCATAAGTGCTCTCTCAGAAAAAACGGGGCTTGCCAAAACCACCCTTACGGGGATGCTGGACCGCCTGGAAGCGTCCAGATTTGTCCAGCGGGCCCTGGATCCAGGTGATCGCCGGACGGTGAACATACTTTTGACCGAAGAGGCCAAAAGGATGAAGAGCCGTTATGATGAAGTATCAACGAGGATGACCTCCCTGTTTTACGAAGGATTCAACGATAATGAAATAATAAGATTCGAGAAAACACTGGAAAGAATATTGACTAACTTAACGAAAAAGGAGCAGTAACATGAAAAAAAGCATTAAAAACTCCAACGACTTTTGTCCCCAAACACTTTTCCTCTACGGCACATACAAGGAAGATAATACCCCCAACTTTGGCCTCTTTTGTTGGTTTAGTTATTGCTGGGATGATGGACTAGCAGTAATGGCCGCCATTGGCGGGAAGAAACTAACCCTGGATCGCATACATGCCACAAAAGTTTTTTCGGCCAACCTCGTGACAGAGGAACTGCTTCCCCTGGCTGACTACTTTGGCAACAAGGATGGATATTCGACTGATAAAATGAAAATCCCCGTAGATATAGAAAAGGGACAGGTTCTTGATGTTCCAATTCTGACAAAAAGTCCCTATAGTTATGAATTGGAAGTCAAACAGTCAATCGCATTAGACGACAGTGAAGTGTTTATATGCAAGGTAAGAAACATTATGGCTGACGAGGTTTTATGCGATGAGACCCTAACTATCGATGAACGCCTAAGGACCATAAAACCCGTTCATACTACCTGTGGAACCTATTTTAGCTGGAACGGAGATCTTATATGTCCCTGGGGAAAAGCAAACCCCCCTTGACAAAACCTACCCCCTGCCATACCGTAAAATCATGCCCCTTGGAGCCGGTGTTTTCTCAGTCCTGCCCCAGAATTTTTTTTCTCTCCTTTCGGGGAGTAACCGGGAGCATTATGGGGCCCTTCTGGTCCTTTATTACCGGCTTTTTCAAGAAAATCCCC
>Ga0099364_10003611_pt1 | contig 23862 bp, 25 predicted proteins | sample TergutTh196P3_FD_73070 | JGI IMG/M metagenome (GOLD analysis project Ga0099364, IMG submission 73070) | Microcerotermes parvus P3 segment gut microbial communities from Pointe-Noire, Republic of the Congo - Th196 P3 | ecosystem: Host-associated > Arthropoda: Insects > Digestive system > Gut ...
CGCCGAGTGAATAAAATGATGCGTACATGTTGGAATTATACCACAATATGTTATAATATGCTATATGCAATTTAGATCGACAAAAGGTATATCTTCTCTGGTTTCATTCAAGGATGCGGTGCTAAACTGTCTGCCTGATGACGGCGGTTTGTATGTGCCGGATCATTCGCCGGATTTTAGGCAGTATTTTTTGCACATGGATGAAAAAACCAGTTTTAACGAATTAGTTTCAGCTGTTGCCCCTTTGTTTTTTGGCAACAGTCTTAATCCTGTTGCCGCATCCAAAGCTGCCCAAAGCGCATATAATTTTGAACCTAAACTTATCAAGCTGGATGACAAAATATCGATACTAAATTTATACTCAGGGCCTACGGGGGTCTTTAAAGATTTTGGAATTGCTTTTATGTCTGCGGTGTTGGAAGAAATTATAGAAGACGGTAAACAGGTGATGATTCTGGCTGCCGCACGGCCGGACACCGGCGTAAGTTTGGCGCATGCATTCAGCGGAAGAAAGGGGATTTCACTTGTTCTGCTTTATCCGTCAGGGCATATCAGAGGTTTAGACCCTTCTGCATTTGTACAAAACGGCGGCAACATTATTCCCATTCAAGTTAAGGGGACTTTTGATGATTGTCAGCGGCTTGTTGTAGAAACAATTTTAGACCGAGAATTTTCTGCACGATACAATGTAACAAGTGCAAATTCAATTAACCCCGGCAGGCTTTTTCCTCAGGTGTTTTATTATTTGTATGCGTTTACTCAAATTAAAAATTCTATTAACGGAGATTTATTATTTAGCGTACCATGCGGCAATTTTGGAAATTTAATTTCCGGGCTTTATGCGTGGAAGTTTGGTATGCCTGTTAATGGTTTTGCCGCCGCAATGAACGCCAACAATTCTTTTTCCGGTTTCCTTCATGGCCAGCCTTTTAAGCCTTCTAAGTTAATTACCACCAACTCTCCTGCGTTGGATGTAAGTTTTCCGCTGAATTATGAAAGGCTTTCTTCTTTTTACGAGGAATCCCCTGCTGTTATGCGCAACATGGTTTACCCTGTATCAATAGATGATGACACCACTTTTAATACAATAGAATATGTAAACAAAGAATACGATATTTTTATTGACCCTCACACTGCCGTGTCCTTTGCGGCAGCCCTTAAACTAATGGAAGCCGGCAATGAATACGAACACAGTGTTATCCTTGCAACCGGAGACCCCGCAAGGTCTGTAAATATTGTAGAAGAATCCACCAGAAAAGCGGTTAAAGTTCCCGGCAACCTTATAATGCTTCACAGAAACAGCGATGCCGTTGCCATCATCCCACCCCAGTTGGATGCTTTTGAAGGTGCAGTGGCTAGCTGTTTTTAATCGTGATTCCGTTCTATCGGGAACCGGATTCGTTCTATTTTTTGAGCTTTTCCGTTTTTATCAATATCAATATACACACCCTGTACTTCAATTTTATCCCAGGCTTCTTTTGTCCAGTCGGGGATGCCTGTTAGGTATTCCTTTATTCGGGAGTCAATATCGCAGCCGCCAACGGATTGTAAGCTCCCCGTTCTGCCGGCATCTGTTATAAAAGCAGTTCCTTTTTTCATGATTGTTTCATCCGCTGTTTGAACGCGGGTATGTGAACCTATAACGGCAGAACAAAGACCGTCAGCCATAAAAAAGAGAGTTTTCTTTTCCGCCGTAGCTTGTGCGTGGAAATCCACAATAATATAGGGAGTTTGTTTTTTTAGGTTTTCCAGTAACGGGGGTAGAATTGCAAAAGGGTTATTTGCGTTTAGGCGGTTAAAGCCATTCTGCCCAAGGAGAACTGCTATGGCAACTTTTTCATTGCCGGCTTTGAAAATTTTTACTCCTATACCGGGCGCTTCCGGGCTTAGGTTTTCCGGGCGCAGAACAAACGGAACTTTATCAAGGTTTTCTGTTAAATCTTTTTTGTAAAAACAACATTCACCAAGGGTAATGGCATTGGCTCCCAATTTATGAAGATAGGCGGCATGAGTGCGGCCAAGACCATTTGCGCCTGTTGCGCCATCGGCACAAACTATAAGAAAGTCGTAAGGGTATCGATTTTTTAATTCCGGCAAAGCTTTCTTAAACGCAAAAACTCCGGCCTTGCCGACAAGCTCTGCAATATACAGTATTTTCATTCGGGTTGTTTACCCAAAGTGCCAAGAACCCGTTCAAATTCTGCGGCGGCGCGGAAGTCTTCAAGTTCACGGCAGGTGTCGCGCAGGTTAAAAAGAGCGTCATAATAATGGGGGCTTAAACTTATGGATTTTTCAAAACAATTACGGGCTTGTTCAAACTGACTTTTATTAAAATAAAGAACGCCCAAATTGTTCCATGTTTTAGGGTCGGTATCGTCTTTGGAAAGGGCATTTGTATAACACTCTTCTGACAGTTGAAAATCCTGCATCTCGTAATAGATTAAACCCATTGAATGCCAAGCTTCTACAATATTATCATCTATTAAAATTGATTTATTAAAACTTTCAATTGCTTGGGCATATTCCCCTGTTTTTTGCTGGGCAATGCCCAAATTCAGCCAAAGAAGGGGGTTTTCCGGCTCTATGCTGATAGCTTTACGGAAGAGGGGAATGGCTTCAAAAGGCTGATTTGCCTCTGTCAGGGCAACCCCTGAATTATTCAAACTGGCGGCATTTTCCATAACTATCTTTTACCCCCTATTATTTTTTATCAATGTATTGTATAATAGTATATAGTATAAGGAATTTAACGGAAAAAGACCAGTGAAAAATATTGCAGAATATAACAGCGGAATGACAGAATATGAGTTCTTTTCCTTTTTACATGACAAGATCATGGCAAAGGAAATAACGACATTCTCCAAGCTTAAGGAGCTGGCTGCCCCTTGTTTAAAAGACAAGTGGACACATACGGCTATAATGAGGGCGTTTAGTCTTTTAAAGAGGTTAAACTGGGGTTTTTTCTCCGGTCTCTGTCCTAATACTCACAAAAAACTGTGGAAAGAAATGGTGCTTCCTGACAGAGATTTTCCGGAAGCCGGAGACCTTAAAAAGACTCTGCAAATTTCCAACCTTTATGTAGCCATGTGCGATATTCACGGTTATACCAAATTTTGCATGGAGTCCAGAAAAAATCTGTCCATGATGCATAACTTAGATTGGGCAATAGAAAATGAGATTAAACGAATTTCTTCTCAGTGCGGTGCTATCAGCCAAAGAGAAAGAGGCGATGAAATGGTTGTTGTTGCCGCAAGTGCAACCGATGCTTTAATGGTAACCCTTTGTATTATTGATTATTTTGAAAAGACTGATAATGTAAGCGATCCCAACATCCCCACAAAAAGAGAAGGAAATGCAGAAGCTTTACCTGTATTTAAAATTACTGCGGGTATCACTGGCGGCAATACTCAAAGCCCTCTTATTATTACAGAGCGCGGCAATCTTGCAGGATTCCTTTTAAACTCCGGTGCCAGGCTTCAGTCAAGAGCAAATGAACTTTCCCCAAATGAATCCAGAATAATGATTGCTAAACAGGTAATGATGAATTTTGAAAAAGAAAATGCCGCATCCAAGTGTATTCTTTCCCAAAAAGATTCAGTTTACTTTTTTGATACCGGTCATATTGAATTTAAAGGCGTTATGATTCCTACCTGTGAAGTTGTTTTTGATAAAGCTGAAAGATACAAAGAAAAATTCTCGGAAGAGATGACAAAACTTTTAGCATCTATTAGGGAAAATCTTTGGGAACAGAGGATTTTTCAGGATTTAATGGAACTGCTTTCTAAAGTAGCTCATTCAATGCCAAAATTTGCAATAACTCCGGCACAGCCTGTCAGGGGTATGCAGACTGTTATAAATGAATCTTTTGTTCAGCTTTGCCGTATTGCGTATAAATCATACAGCATAGATGAAGATTATTATGCCGCAGTTGAGCTCCTTCAGTCATTTGTAGATGTTTGCGAACAAATCCCCAAGTTTGACAGATTAATTCTGGATTATCTTAGGGGAATAACAGATAAATACAAATTCCTGCTTTCTGTATTTGAAAAGCACATCGATAAAGAAGTTGAAGATAAAGCCGCCAATATCTTTCATGGTGATCATTATAAAACATGGCTTGCCGCTAAAAATGGAGCGCAGGTTTATGAAAAACTTAGAGCCATTGGCAGAAAGAGTAAAGACATTACCAAGAAGAAAAACCTTTGGTTAAATATGTTGTCTCAGCATAAAGAGCAGATGGAATTTACCTTGTACTCCGGAAAGAAATAACTTACAGCTAGATTTACCCGTTCTGCGGAATCTTTGGGATAGAGGCAAAGCCTTTTTCCAAATCGGCATCCGTTGGTATTTGGTCGTTCATGGTTTTGTTGTTGTAGGCGGTGTATGCTGTCATGTCAAAGTAGCCTGTGCCGCTTAATCCAAAGAGGATAACTTTTTTCTGCCCTGTCTTCTTGCACTCAAGCGCTTCATCTATTGCGGCTTTGATAGCGTGTGAAGATTCAGGGGCGGGGAGTATGCCTTCTACTTTCATAAAGCGGATTGCGGCATCAAACACATCGGTTTGAACAGCGGATTTGGCTTCTATTAAACCATCTTGATACAATTTTGCCAAAATGGAGTTCATTCCGTGGTAGCGCAGTCCTCCAGCATGGTTTGCAGATGGGATAAATCCGCTTCCTAAAGTCATCATTTTAATAAGCGGAGTTGTTTGTCCGGTGTCGCCAAAGTCGTAAGCGTATTTGCCTCTTGTAAACGACGGGCAGGAAGCAGGCTCTACGGCAATAAAGCGGGCATCCAGTTTTCCGGCAAGTTTTTCTCCCATGAATGGGGAGATAAGTCCGCCAAGATTAGAGCCGCCACCGGCACACCCAATTATAATATCGGGTTTAATATTAAATTTGTCTAATGCCGCTTTTGCTTCCAGCCCTATAATTGACTGATGCAAAAGTACATGGTTAAGAACGCTGCCTAGCACATAACGGCACTTGTCAGTTTTAACGGCAGTTTCAATTGCTTCTGTAATTGCGCAGCCAAGAGAGCCGCCTGTGCCGGGATTTTCCGCCAGAATTTTTTTGCCGGACTCTGTTGTGTTGGAAGGAGAGGGGATAAGTTCTGCGCCATAAGCTTCCATTAATGCTTTGCGGTAGGGTTTTTGCTCCGAGCTTATTTTTACCATATAGACAATCAATTTAAGACCGTAAAACGCGCACGCCATAGACATAGCGGTTCCCCACTGACCTGCACCCGTTTCTGTGGTAAGCGAGGTAAGACCGTCTTTTTTTGCATAAAAAGCCTGCGGCCCGGCGGAATTCAGTTTATGCGAGCCGGAAGTATTTGTGCCTTCGAATTTGTAGTAAATCTCCGCAGGGGTTCCAAGTTCTTTTTCAAGATAGTACGCACGGACAAGCGGAGACGGCCTGTAGGCACGGTAGAAATCCTGAAGCTCGTCAGGGATGGGAATATAGCGGGTAGTATCGTCCAATTCCTGCTCAATAACACCCTTGCAAAATACGGGAGCCAAGTCATCAGCGGTTATTGGCTGTAGAGTTCCCGGGTGGAGTAGAGGATCGGGCTTGTTTTTCATATCTGCCCTTAGGTTGTACCAGGCTTTGGGAACCTCGTCCTCTGAAAGATAAATTCTTGTGGGGATTTTGTTACTCATGACATACTCCTTATTAAACATTTTATTCTAGAATATACCAAAAGGCTTATTCGTGCAAGTCAAGTTTCGTCAGATTCCGTACCCATTTTTCTTTTTTAAGAAGATGCCGGGCAATAAACATTTTTACAATGTCTGAAAGTTTTAACAACGCAAACATTGGTACCGGAGCAAGATTTGTAAACAGTGACAACAGGACTGCGCCCGGCGCAAAAATTAAAGTGTTAACAGAAACATCGGTGTACATTCCCATAGCGGTATCGCCTCCTGCGCGGGAAATTGCAAATTGGGCATTCAGAAAACACCACAGGGGAAGATAAATTAGAATGACATACACAAGGCCAAGGCAGTTTGCTCTTGCAGCTTCTGTAAGATTGGAAAATACAACGGGAACAACAAAAGAAGAACCAACAGCGCCGGGAATGGCAATTGCAATTCCTGCAATTACGCCGCCCCATTTTATCCAGCCGGCACGCTTTTTGGCTTCGTCAAGTTTGCCTGCTCCCAAAGCACCGCCTACAAGAACGGTTGATGCCGTCCAAAGACCGCCAAAGAGCAGGAAGAAAATGTTTGCAATTGTCCATCCGGCTGCCATTCCTGCGACAACTTCCGCACCGCCTCTTCTGTTATACATAGCAATCATTATGGTTTCAGAAACAATCCACGACATTTCGGAGGCAAAGATCATTCCTGATTTGGCAAAAATTTCGCTTATCAATTTTTTCTTTATTACAAACAGTCTTCTTATGCCTGCAAAAAACGGCGGTTTTGAAGAACGGGCATACCAAACAAAAGCAATAACTTCACATGCCCGTGCTGCCAATGTAGCAATAGCCGCGCCTGTAACTTCGAGCCTGGGAGCGCCAAGGTTTCCATAAATTAAAATCCAGTTCCCGATTGTATTAACAACTGTTGCGGCGGCGGAAATAATAAGCGGAATTTTTGGCTTGGCAATTTCGCGGAAGCTTGTAGCAATTGACATTGAAATTGCCATGGGAAAAAGAGTCCATGAAACAAGGCGCAGATAGCCTGATCCTATAACCACTATTTCATCTTGAGCGGTATTGTTTGTTGTCAGCATACCAATTATTTGATTTGGAAAAAGATTGCAGATAATAAAATAAAGTATAGATGCGCTAAAAGCAAACAAAATTTTAAAGCTATAGGCGTTTTTCATGCCATCAGGATCATTTGCACCTTTAAATTGCGCAATGTAAATGCCCCCTGCCTGACATATCGTATTTACAATTACAAAGAAAATAAAATTGATATGGTTGGTAATATTTACCGCAGCCATGCTGACATCGCCTAACCCGGCAACCATAAAGCTGTCGATAAGGGAGACCATGCTCATTATAAACTGCTGAAGCATTACCGGCAGGGCTATAGCCAAAGCCTCACGGTAAAAAGACGCAGGACCAAATCGTGTTGTTAAACTGTGAAGCCGCATATATTTCCCCTATATGCCGGCGATGAGACTCGAACTCATACCCCATTGCTGGGAGGGGATTTTAAGTCCCCAGTGTCTGCCATTCCACCACGCCGGCCTAGCATCAATCTTATACTACTATAATACGGCTTTTATATGCAAGAGCCCTAAATTCTGCTATAATGATCTTATGAAAAAGAATCTTTGTCTTTTTATAAGCGTTATTTGTGCGGCGGTGCTTCTTAACAGTTGTTCAAGGACGGCTGGTGCGCAGTCATCCAATTCTGAAGAATCGGCATTTTCTGCCGCCATTGTTTACATGACAAAGGACATCAGTCCTGAAGGGTTAATGCGAATTTATGAAGCTTTGGGTCTTAAGGCAGACGGCAATGTAGCGGTTAAAATAAGCACAGGCGAGCCCGGCAATCCGCATTTTCTTTCGCCCGATCTTATTAAGGGTCTTGTTCAGAATGTAGGCGGCACTATTGTAGAAACAAACACAGCGTATGGCGGACGGCGGGCGAGTACGGCACTGCATTATCAGGTGGCGCGCGATCATGGTTTTACGGCAATTGCTCCGGTTGTAATTCTTGATGAAAGAGCCGACATAAGCCTGGCTGTTGACGGAGGCAGGCACCTTAGGGAAAATTTTGTCGGTGCCCGTTATGCGGAGTTTGATTTTCATATTGTGCTTTCGCATTTTAAAGGACATCAGATGGGCGGTTTTGGGGGAGCGTTAAAAAACCTGTCTATTGGTTATGCATCGGCGGCGGGCAAGGGCTGGATTCATTCGGGCGGCAAGAGCAAAACAAATCCGTGGGGAGGCGAGCAGAATGATTTTCTTGAATCGATGGCGGAAGCCGCCAAGACAATTGTGGAAGACAATAGGGGCAGGATTTTATACATAAATGTGATGAATCATCTTTCCGTTGACTGCGATTGTAACGGCAGGCCAAAACCGCCGACAATGGCAGACATAGGCATTCTTGGTTCTCTTGATCCTGTCGCTCTAGATCAGGCAAGCGTTGATCTTGTTTTTGCGGCGGCGGACGGGCAGGATTTAGTGGAACGCATTAATTCACGAAACGGGCTTTTGACAATTAATCATGCCGAGTTAATCGGGATTGGTTCAAAAGAATATGTAATAATTGATTTAGATGGCTGATGTTATTCAGCGAGAGCTGATTTATCTTTGGTTTTATTTCTCCGTACAATTTGAGCAGATTTTTAAGTACTGGGTGCTGGGTATGGCGCTTGGCTCGGCAGTTTCCGTTTTTGGAAAAGATAAAATCCATGCAATGTTTGCTTCTCTTCGTAATAAAAAACTGGGCGCGTTGGGGCTTGTTCCCGCTTCTCTTTTGGGAATAGCTTCTCCGCTTTGTATGTACGGCACTATCCCAATTGCCGCTTCATTTGCAGAAAAAGGTATGGAAGAAGATATACTGGCCGCTTTTATAATGAGTTCTATTTTGTTAAATCCCCAGCTTCTTTTTTACAGTGCGGCTCTTGGCACTCCTATTCTTGTTATTCGTTTTGTAAGCTGTTTTTTATGCGGTATTACGGCAGGGCTGCTGGTCAGGTGTTTTTACAAAAACAAAAACTTTTTTAACTTTTCAGGTTTTGCCGCCGCCGCAGACAAAAAAGAAAATAAAAATCTTTTTTTACGGTTTCTTTTTAGTTTTGGAAGAAATGTAAAAGCTACAGGGTTATTTTTTTTAATCGGTATCGCTCTTTCCGCTTTGTTTCAACGATATGTTCCTGCGGATGTATTTGCCCGTCTTTTTGGCAGCAGCAGGGGCTTTGGTCTTTTAATGGCAGCCACAATCGGCGTACCTTTGTATGTGTGCGGCGGCGGAACAATTCCGCTTCTTCAAACATGGCTCCAAAACGGTATGAGTACGGGAGCCGCAGCGGCTTTTATGATTACAGGCCCTGCAGCTAAAATTACCAACCTTGGAGCGTTAAAAATTGTATTAGGCATAAAACACTTTTTGCTTTATTTGTTATTCGCTGTTTTGTTTGCCCTAATCAGCGGATTATTGGTGAATGTGTTTTAAATATAAAAAATAATAATATCCCAAAAATCACAATAGATAATCCGCATAAGATAATTATTGATTTTTTATTTATATAAATATAACCTTCAATCTTTGTATTTTCATAATCCAAAATAAGAATTTTTATATTATTAATTATGTTATGATCTCTTATTAGATAATCAATAATTTCATCCGGCATAGATTCATCTATTAATTTTAATATAATTTCTTCATATTCTTTTGTTTCATATTCAAAATTATATTTTTGAGCTAGTTCCGCATAATTTTCTGTTTTTTTCCATAATTCCATATCTGCGGATCTAAATATATCATATTGCTCTCCGTTCAAATAATATTCTTTATAAAAACTGCCGTTGTGAATTTCTATTAATATATAATGTTCATATAATGAAGCATAACCTAAGTGAATATAATTAATAAGTTCTCCATATGGAAGCACCAGTAATCCGCTAAACCAATCCGCTTTTGCTGTATCTAATCCGTTCATACAGTCTTTAATTACATTAACTCCGCCCGAATCAATTCTAGTTACATATAATTCATTTTGTTTTATTTCAAATGTCGCAACATAACCTCTCCAATTAGCGGTATGAAATTGCCCCTTTGGCCGCTTTCCGGGAAATTCAAAAAAGTATTCTTCCATTGGATTGGTAAATAGGCTGTATGTTTCTCCATTATATCTTATATAATCAGACATTTGCGCTGTTGCGTAACAGAACAAACTTTGAAAAATTAGAATTATTCCAAATAGTAATTTCATAATTTTCTTTCTCCGCAAAAGAAATTTTTATAAGCTCTATTCCGCCGCCAAATTATAAATTGCTGCGGCATCTTTCTCCTCAATTTTGCGGTAATTGCCGACAGGTCCAAAGTGAACCACGCGTTTTGCCATTTCAGGGATACGGGCGGGGTCTAAATCCGCATCTTTAAAACGGACAGGCATACCAATAAAGCGGAAAAAGTTTTCCATACGGAAAACGCCTTCCAAGGCTGTTTGTTCAGGGTTGTAATACGCTCCGTCAACGCCCCAAACTTTTTCGGCAAATCGTGCAAGACGGGGTGTGTCCTCTTTTATATTGTACTTGATCCATGCCGGGAACATAATCGCAAGACCTGCTCCGTGCGCAATGTCAAAAAGAGCGGATAACTCATGATCAAGCTGATGGCTTGCCCAGTCGCCGATTCTTCCGGTGTCTAAAAGCCCGTTATGTGCCAACGCTCCTGCCCACATAATCTCCGCTCTTGCGGCATAATCATTTTCGCCGCCCGAGAAAATCCTTCGCGCATTGCGAATAATTGTGCGCAAAGTGCCTTCGCAAAGCTCGTCCGTAAGTTCAACATTAGGCTCTTTAGTAAAGTATCTTTCCATGATATGCGCCATCATATCCGTAATGCCGCACGCGGTTTGATACGGCGGCAGGGTATATGTCAGTTCCGGATTCATAATCGAAAAAACAGGGCGAATGCACGCAAAGTTAATTCCTCTTTTCCAAGGACCTTCCTCGTTGGTAATTACGGCTGAAATACTGGATTCGCTTCCTGCGGCAGGAATTGTTAAAACCGTTCCTACGGGCAGGGCTTTGTCCGTGCTTCGCTTTCTGTCAAAAAAATCCCAAATATCGCCGTCGTTTACCGCGCCTACGGCAATCGCTTTTGAAGAGTCAATTGCCGACCCTCCGCCCACCGCAAGGATCATCTCGATCTTTTCGTTCTTTACAATTTCAATGCCCTTTTTAACAAGCGAAAGGCGGGGATTGGGCAGTACGCCTGTCAATTCTGTAAATTCAACCCCTGCGTTTTTAAGGCTGTTTTTAACCCTGTCAATAAGCCCTGTTTTTACAGTTGAGCCGCCGGAATGGTGCAAAAGCACTTTTTTGGCATATTGGGCAGTTTCGCCGCCGATTTGATTTTCCGTTCCCTTGCCAAAAATAATTTTTGTTTTATTGCAGTATTCAAAATTTTGCATTTATATCTCCTATACTATTTTATTAATTAATGATACTATTATACCATGAGTTCCAGATTTTCTACAAGGTTTTGCCGTAAGTGTTTGGCACTGTCTATGGCACCCGAGGACATGAATCGATTTGCTAAAATGATTTTACCTGATTATGATCTTTATAAAAAGTACGGCTTTTCAAAGGGTCGTCCTGTTGGAGTTCATGAAGCTGCGGATCGTATTGTCGGGGATTTGCTGCAAAGCGGATACTATTTGGATTTTGTCGAATTATTAATCAAGCTTGATTCCAAGGGCTACATGGGCCGTAAATATGCTTTACGGGGTTTGGATGATGTTATTAACGATATTCTTCAAGTTGGGTTCGAATTTGATGAAGCAACCGGTCTTTTCTTTGAAGATCAGGAGCAGCGGCTTACCCGTAACTGGGGGCGTTTATTAGAAGGCGATGAGCGGCTAATGGCTATACTTAGGCTGGATATTGTAGGCAACTCGGCTATTGTAAAAAATAACCCCAGGCAGCAGGTTGATAAAGCTTACAAGCGGCTTAGAGAAATTGTCGGCGATGCCGTAGTCGCGCGGCTGGGCAGATTGTGGACATGGGAAGGCGACGGCGCTCTTGCCGTTTTCATGCTGGGAGATTGCAGCCGGCTGGCTATTTTTGCCGGGATGGAAATATTGGATTCGATGTTTATTTTTAATAAAATGGACAATCCGTTGGATGCGGAAATTAAGTTAAGAATAGCGGTACATTCAGGCAGTTTTATTTACTCTAATAATGATACAAAAATTTCAAAAACAGACATGATTAAAAAAACAATAATGCTGGAATCAAAGGCTGCTGTTCCAAATTCGCTTGTAATTTCTGAGAGCCTTGCAATGTCGCAGGATCAGGCAGTGTTGGATATTTTTAGCAATATAAAAACCGTTCCCAACTCTACAGATAAATTTAGAATTTATCATGTAAATTTGGGAAAGAATTGACGGAGTTAATATGGGAATTTTTATATTTACAGATAAATCGGCTGGCAGCAAAAACGGTTTTCCCAAGACCGCACAAATTCAAAACTTAGCGGCATTATCAAAACATTCACCAAAGAATGATGATGTTTCATATATCGATGTAAGCGGTTTTGAAAGTACAGAACTAAAAAAACTGCAGGCATTTATTAAAGATATGAAAGGTGAATCTTCTAAAGAAGAAGGCGCGAAATTTTTATCAAGTAATATAAAACTTCCTGCCTCCGGTGCATTCCCGGGCTGGAAAAAAATGCAGACGGGTATGAATATGCCTTTTTATCTTATGTATTGCTCAGTTGAAGGAAAAACCGCGCTTGACTCACGGTTTGGCGAAAAAATTGTCGCCGCAATTCATAAAAAATTTATTGAATTTTTACAGGATAACTTTCATGGCAGCGATGCGCTCTTATGGATGAATACCGGAAGAGAGTATCTTTTCCTTATTCCTGCAAAACAAAAATGCATAGAAGCGGGAATTAAAGCTTGTATGAATATGTTGATTTCTGCGCCATTATTTACGCTGGAATGTCTTGATATTACAATGCCTGTAAATTTTATATTTGCCCTGCATTATGGCTCAATTAATTATAAACCGCCGGGAAAGACAGGTACTGTAGTGAGTGACGCGATTAATTTTGTTTTCCATCTTGGAACAAAAAAGGCAGAGATGGGAAGAATTACCATTTCAGGAGAATTGCCCGGAGTATCTATTCCTAAACAATTGCAGGATTGTTTTGTGTCTTCTAAGGATTTTGAAGGCCGTAAGATATGGCAGTCTAAGAAATTTGAGTACCCGAAGAATTGGGTATAGAGCCCGTTTTAATCGTTGCGGCATAAATACTGTTAATTACGCCAAGAACTGCGGAAATTGTAAATAATACTTCGATGCCTGTAACTTTCCATACCCAGCCGCCTATCAATGCAATAACAATGCTAAAAATATGATTTACGGAAATTCCTGTCGATAAAGTTGCTGTAAGCTCTTCCTGATTAGAAGAAATATCTTTTACATAGATATTGCTAGCCATACTTGCTATAGAAATAATCTGATCTAAAACAAAATTGATACATACTACTATGTAGGCAATATGAAACGGAAACAATCTGTGGGCAAATCCGTACATGACACAGACTATAATTAGAACAAGAGTATCGCCTACCATTACAGCTTTGTAACCAACCTTGTCAATTAATCTGCCAATTAACGGACCAAAAATCATTACAAAGACAGAACAGACAGCATAAAGAACAGCCATAATTGCGGGGTCTGCTCCATATTGTAAAATTAAAACATAGGGAGCAAAGGTAAGAAAAATTTGCTTGCGCGATCCATAAAAAACTTCCAGCATATAAAATGTACGGAATTTTTTTGCAAAGTACAACCTTTGTCTTGGCGTTTTTAAAGTTGTTTCTTTAAGAGCTGCCGCAACAAAAGCCGCACCTGTCATTAATGCAAGAGCTATGCCAAAAACAATTCTATATCCGAGTAAATCCGCTCTTGTATAACCGAATTTTCCAATAAAGAAAAATATTCCCGTTACAAGAAGAAATCCTGCTATGTTTCCAAGCTGATTAAGAGATGTGGAAACTCCAAGACTTGCGCCGGATTTTTCTTTTTTTGCAAGTTCCATTGCAATAGTGCTTCTTACAGGCATAATAATATGTTCGCCTGCGCTGAAGATTGTCATAAAAAATACCACAAACACTTTTGTCATAAAAAATTCAGTACTGGCGGTAAATACAAGCCCGACAAGACCTGCGACCATCATGCCAATACCAACTTTAAAAATTTTAGAGTCCGCAAATTTATACATTAATGCAAGAATAAACATTAAAAGAAGCCCGGGAGATTCCCTAAAAAATTCTACAAGCCCCCTTTCAAATTCATCGATTTTCATGATGTCAGAAAGATAGTTGTCTTGTATTCCGCGCTTGAGCCCGAACGCAATGCCGAAAAGGATTAGAACGGAAAGAAACCGCCCCACTTTTACATCGGGTTTATAAATGTTGTCAATAAATTGCGGTCTTTTCATGTATTTCCTTTTTAATTTGTATAATTGTATCAGGCTGCGAACAATCTATCCACTTTACACCCGGGATTCCGGCGAAAAAAGTTATTTGCCTCTTAGCATAATGGCGGCTGTTTTGTGCAACAAGAGCCCGCACGCCTTCCATATCTTTTGAGAGCCGCCATCCGCCGTTTTCGTCTTCCACAAAAAATTCGCGGTAACCTATAGCGCGCAAGCCGGGGTCATTGGGGGTGTAACCCTTTTCATAAAGAACTCGTACTTCATCAGGGAGCCCCTGTTTAAACATTTGCGCGCAGCGGTCGTTTATGCGGCGGTACAATTCTTCTCTAGGGCGGGAAAGACCAATTATGGTAAAGTTAAACCGCTCTGAGGGCGAATTTTCAAGCTCTGTGGCTGGCGCCGCGCAAGCGATCCTTGTTCCCAATGTTGGTGCTCTAAACGAGGAAAGCGGTTTTCCGCAGGTACGCCACACCTCCAGTGCGCGTAAAAGGCGGTATTCATCGTTAATATGGATGCGTTCCGCGCTTACGGGGTCAACAGCGGCAAGCTCTTTTTTAAGGGCTAGAGCTCCATTTTTTTCAAGTTCTTCCTTTAATGTAGCGTGGATTTCCGGGTTGCTGGGGGGGGCTTCGCTTAGCCCCATGATAAAGTTTTTTAAATAAAAGCCTGTTCCCCCTGAAATTATCGGCAGCTTGCCTCGGCTTGTTATTTCCAGGCAGGCTTCCCCGGCAAGGCGGACAAAATCCCCGGCATTAAATTGCTCGGATGGATTCCTAATATCGATTAAATGGTGAGGAAGGCGTGCCTTTTCATCGGCTGTCGGCTTGGCTGTTCCAATGTCCATGCCGCGATAAACCTGCATGGAGTCGGCTGATATAACCTCGATTTTGGGAACAGAGCTTAAAATTTCCAGCAAAATATCGGTTTTTCCCGAGGCTGTGGGTCCAAAGAGGATTAAAACTGGTATTTGAGAAGGCAGTTTATTCGGCTTCAATACGGAACTGAACTTCCTGAGTAAATACCTGACGGGCTGCTAAGGCGACCATTTTGCCTTCCCAGTCGTCTTTTTCGTCCTTTTCCAGTACCGAAGAAAGCTGAAAAGCCCTTCTGGCAGTCGCAGTGGTTATTTCATACATATTTTCATCATAATCGATGAGGTCTTTAAGTGGAAAAATCATCATAATATCATAGTATAACAAAAAGAAAATAATTGCAATAGGTCTTAACATATTACGAGCAGTCGGCTGTTGCGGGGTCACCAACGGAATAACGAACGGGGTAACCATTTAACGCGGATTGGAGGGCGTGGTCACGACTTAACGCGGATTTTCACGGAAGAAGACGCGGATTTACACTGATTATCTTGGCTAGTTAAGATGAATATATCAAACCTACATATATTAAAAATTTAAAATTTTAATATAGCTATGAGAGGATTAGATATATTAGCTATCATAGTTTTCCGCGTAAATCAGTAAAATCCGCGTTTCATCGTGACCCCGCCCTGACCCCGTTTATGTCTAATTGCCATTAAAATAAAAGTATAGTATAATACCTATAATAAGGAAGGATGTAAACTTGGGTTTGACAATGAAACCAGTTGAATTGGTTCGGTTTTTAGAAAAATATGGGTATAGTTTTGTTCGTTCAAAAGGCACAAGCCATCATATATACAGCAATGGTATCCACTCTGTTCCAATACCGATTCATGGCAGTAAGGATTTTGGAGAAGATTTTATAAGGATAATTTTACGAGAAACTGGAATAAGTAAGAGAGAATTATTAAAATATTTAGGAAGATAAACAAAGGAGAATTCTATGATTGCAAAATTATCAATGATATGCTCAGTACAAAACAATGGCGCATACTTTGCTGTTTGCCCGGAGCTTAAGGGCTGTTTTACGCAAGGCGACACTTATGAGGAAGCATATACAAATCTTAAAGAATTGGTTGATATAACAATAAAAGAAGAATTAGCAGAAGACGATATCGAAGAAATCCTGTTATCTAAAACCAAAATATTCTCAGAACTTGAGGTAGCAATCTAAGTCAAGGCAGTTGGAAGCTATCGTTGCATCTTAGAATTAGTAATTAATCCGCGTTTCATGTTAACCACGCTTACAAAAGCTAAAAAAACATCTTTTCCAAGTAAACTGCAAGCCCTTCTTCCGCGTTGGAGCCGTAAATTGCATCCGCCGCTTGTTTAATGTTTTCTCTTGCGTTTTCCGGGGCAGCGGAGAAGCCGACAACAGAAAACATAGATACATCGTTTTCTTCGTCTCCAAAAGCAATTACCTCTTCGGGCTTTAACCCCCTGTGTTGCATCGCTATCTTAAGCCCCTCGCCCTTGGAAACCCCCTTATTTATAACTTCCAAAAAGGTGGGGTAACTTCGGAGTACCTGAACATTGTCTCCAAAGCGGTCATACAGGGTTTTTCGGATTTTGTCGTGCAGGGCAGGGTCGGCAATATACATCCCCTTGATGCAGCCCTTAATAGGGAGCGCGGCTATTCTTTTTAAATCCGTAACCACCGGTTTTATTCCAGTATGATTGTAGTAGAATTCCGCTTCTTCGCCGTATTTTTCTATTAAGAGGACTTCCCATTTTTGGCTTGGATCTTCCTTGCCTGTTTCGGGAGACAGCCCGGCCTGTAAATAAACCTGATAATGCACTCCTAATTCGCGGGCAATGTCGGCTCCATAATCAACAACATCAAGATTGATCAAATTGGTATGTAAAATCTTGCCATGCGGAACATCGGCAACTTCCGCTCCGTTAAAAAAAACCATTGGACCTTCCGCACCCATCGCGTTTCGGAACCTTTCTGAAGCTTCAATTGCCCTGCCTGTTGAGATAATTATTTGCATTCCGCGCGCAAGTAGTTTTTGAATACAAAGACGGGTTCGCTCGCCTAAAACCGCGTTTGGCATAAGGGTAGTTCCATCAAGATCGATAGCAAGAGCTTTTATTTTTGCAGGATCGATATTTTTGTTCATGTTGATATAATAACATATTCTTTTTTTACGAATCAAGTCTGCGGACATAAAAAAACGCCCAACCATGAAGATTAGGCGTTTTCATTTACTTAAAACAGTGTCTTAGACATTTGCGGCAAGTCTCTTATAAATACTTGCTTGGATGCCAATAGAGATACATCCTACAACAATAGAGAACGCCAGCATTAGTATTATTCCTAAGAATGGCACTACACCTATAAGAACACCTATTAAGAGTCCTACTATAAAGACTGCAATACTTAAAAGGAAGTAAACACCAACCATTCTCCATTTATTTCCATAAGTACAGTTGTTGCTTATGGTAAGAGCTTCTGCGGGGTTTTTTCCTTTGTCAATTACTAAAAGAATTGCAAGGCTCCATGCTAAACTTATTACAATACCGGGGATAAATGCAAAAAGCACACCTACAACGGTACCCATAGATATTAATCCGAAAGTAAGGAAAAATTCCCCAATATACTTGCGGTATTTTGCATCAAAAATTTCTGTAAAGGAAATTGCATCTCCCTTGCTGGCTTTTGCCACAATTCCCACAATTATACCAATTGTTGTACCTACATTCAAGTACGGTATCCAACAGGTTAGCACCCAAAGAATACAATTCACGATAATCGGACCAATGTTTTTAATTCCGATTTAAACTCCATCTTTGATGGTGTCAATAACATCAAGTTTTTGATTTTCTGACATACATCCTCCTAATTTTTTTAGTCTTTACAGTATGCATGGAAAATGGTTGATTGTCAACTGGTTGCTAGGCAGCCTTTTTTGTGGTATAAATAAACCTATGAGTAAAGTTATAACTTTTGGAGAAATAATGCTTCGTCTTGCGCCTGAAGGCTATTACAGGTTTGTTCAGGCAAATTCTTACGGCGCAGCTTATGGCGGAGGAGAGGCAAATGTGGCAGTTTCCTTGTCCGGCTTTGGCATTGATGCCGCCTTTGTGACCAAACTCCCCAAGCACGAAATAGGGCAAGCAGCAGTAAACAGTTTGAGGGAATTCGGAGTTGATACTTCGTTAATCGTACGGGGCGGCGACAGAGTAGGGATTTATTTTTTGGAAAAAGGCGCATCACAAAGGCCGTCAAAGGTTATTTATGACCGTGCTCATTCCGCCATCGCTTTAGCGAATGAATCTGACTTTGACTGGAACAGTATTTTTAAAGGTGTTAAATGGTTTCATTTTACGGGAATAACCCCGGCTCTTTCCGACAGTGCGGCGGCAATATCGTTGGCGGCTTGTAAAGCGGCACGGGCTAATGGGGTCACCGTTTCCTGCGACTTGAATTACCGCGCCAATTTGTGGAGCCGTGAAAAAGCAGGTCAGGTTATGGGCAAACTCATGGAATATGTCGATCTGTGTATTTCCAACGAAGAAGATGCGCACGATGTTTTTGGAATAAAAGCAAGCGGCAGCGATGTTACCAAGGGCGAGATCAGCCATGATGGTTACAAAGAAGTTGCCGCCGCTCTTATAAAAAAGTTTGGCTTTAAACAAGTGGCTATAACTTTACGCGAATCAATCTCTGCCAATGACAATAATTGGGGGGCAATGCTCTGTACAACAAACGGCGGTGAGCCGTCGTTCTTTTTTTCCAAGAAATATTCCGTTCACATTGTTGACAGGGTAGGCGGCGGCGATAGTTTTGGGGCAGGTTTGATTTACGCTAACCTTACGGACATGCCTCCGCAGGAAGGGCTGGAGTTTGCCGTTGCCGCAAGCTGTCTAAAACATTCAATAGAGGGCGATTTTAATTTTGTTTCTGTAGATGAAGTAAAAAAACTGGCTGCCGGCAATGCTTCGGGCAGAGTGCAGAGGTAATAGGAAATTATGGACAAAACAAAAGCCGGCTATGTTGAAGGTACTGTGTCAATAATAGTAAATTCCCTTTTATTTGCTGCAAAAATGTGGGCAGGTATAATAACAGGCTCAATCGCGCTTATGGCGGACGCATGGCATACGCTTTCCGACTCTTTAAGTTCTGTGGTTGTTGTGGGAGCCGCTAAGCTTGCATCGCGCAAAGCTGATAAAGAACACCCGTTTGGACACGGTCGCTGGGAGCAAATAGCATCAATATTTATTGGTGTAATTTTGGCAATTATAGCATACAGCTTTTTGCAAAATTCTATCCGGCAATTTAAAAGTAAAGAATCTGTTGAATACGGAACCCTTGCAATTATTGTAACCGCTGTTTCCATTTTAGTAAAAGAGCTTTTGGCGCAATATGCGTTTTACCTTGGACGAAAGACAGATAATTCAAGCGTAAAGGCAGACGGCTGGCATCACCGTTCAGATGCGCTTTCTTCCGTAGTTGTGCTTGGCGGTATTTTATTTGCAAAACAATTTTGGTGGATAGACAGCGCATTGGGTGCGGTAATTGCCATTATGTTATTTTATGCAACATGGGTAATAATAAAAGAAGCAATAACCAAGATTTTGGGCGAAAAACCTGACGAAGATTTAATTCAGCAAATAACAAAAGAAGTAAACAATATTTATAAAGACGATCTAAAGATACATCATTTCCATTTGCATAATTATATAAATCATAAAGAATTAACTTTTCATATACGGCTTAACGGAAATCTATCCATAATGAGAGCACATGATATAACATTAGAGATAGAAAAAAGGTTGGAAGAAAAATACGGCATAGTAGCTACAATTCATGTAGAACCATTGGAAAACCAATATAAAGAAAAAGGAAGCTGATATGGTAACTGTAATTTCATTAGGCGGCTCAATTGTCGCACCGGATAATGTTGATACTGAATTTGTAAAGAAATTTGCAGAGCTGATTGGCGGATTTTTAAAAAATGACTCTAATCGCCGTTTTATTTTTGTTGTCGGCGGCGGCGGCCCTGCACGGCGGTATCAAAATGCCTGCCGCGAAATAAACCCCGCTATTAAAGACGAAGAAGCAGACTGGGTTGGAATTATGGCTACTCGTTTAAATGCACAGTTAGTAAAGGCAGTAATGGGGGATTGGTGTTTACAAGAGGTAGTAACAAACCCAATGGAAGTACAATCTTTTACAGGCAAGGTTCTTGTTGCGGCAGGCTGGAAGCCCGGTTTTTCTACAGATTTTGACGCGGTACTTTTGGCGGAAAAATTCAAAGCGGATGTCGTTATCAATTTATCAAACATAGAAAAAGTTTACACAGCGGATCCAAGAATAAATCCAAGCGCGCAGCCAATCGATCAAATATCATGGGCAGACTTTCGTACAATGGTTGGCGATGAATGGGTTCCCGGAAAAAATGTGCCATTTGACCCTGTTGCCAGCCGCCACGCTGAAAAAATCGGTCTTAAAGTAATCTGCGCCGCAGGGAAGAACTTGGATAACTTAGAAAAAATACTGGATGGTAAAGAGTTTTTTGGTACAACGATTATGTAAGCTAATAAATCCCTGAAATAACAATGTCTCCCCACAAGCTTGTGTAAGATTCAAGTCCGCCTGCCGCTTCTTCCCAAATATTTTGCAGGGAATATGACTGTCTGCGCGATACCGTGCGGCTGTTTCTGTTTAAACGGGAATGAGTTGGCTGATCCCATGAAAAAGCAATTCGCTGATTATCCATATTTCCAAAATAATAATTTGCATGATCTTCTTTTGCCGCAAAGTTTGGGGGAATTGCTCCTGTACCCAGGGCAGGATCAACGGGAACCCAGCCAAAAGAATCGATCCAAAATTCTGTCCAGTAATGACGGATTGTTTGTCCGTTAGAATCTATAAGTACACCGGCAACCGGAACGCATGGAATATCAGATGCCCTCATTAAAGCAGAGTAGAGAAGAGCCATAGTGTAAACATCAGTGCGTTTTTGATTAATTGCGGAGGTAACATTGCCGCTTGCCGCTTGATTTGGTTCAACAATAGTGATATTTGAAATTAACCAGTCATAAATTTTTCTAGCTTTTATATACGGGTTCTGATCTCCTTCTGTGATGGTTTCAGCGGTTGAATAAACAAGTGAATTATCTGCAGGAATCAAATTAGTACTTATTGTATATTCTTCATAAAGCGGAGAGTTAATTCTTCCAACAGATACCGGTCTTATTACAGTTTCAATTGAATGTACATCAACCTGATAAGAAACATTTATAGAATAATTTGATCCTGTTGTAAGATTATTAAGCCTATATATATTTGCTCCATTGCTGTTTTCCGTGAGTGGTTCAATACTGCGCGAAACAAGCCTTATATTTCTTTGTGCCGGAGTATTTGCAGGTATTGGAATCCACAGATTCAAAGTGTTTGGCTGTGTTGCTTCCAATACTCTGATAATAACGGAGTAGTTTACCGTATAGCTGCGTTTATCAGAAAAATTTTTATTTCCCGGTCTGCCTGTTACATCAAAAAAGATGGGGCGGGACCTTCCATCCGGTGTTCTAACTTCAAGATTTCCGCTTACAGCGCCGTCCGGTACACGAACAACAATTTGCCGCGATGACCATGACACATAGCCAAAATCATTTTCAGACACTTGGACAAATTCCTGTTCACTTACCGCAAATGGATTGTTTGTTGATGGTGTAAATTTCCATGAAAAGAAAACACCGGCATCCGCATGCGTAATATCACGAGCCGCACCGAAATTTATTCCATTTATTGTTACAAGTGTTCCCGGAGATCCTAACTGAGGATTTACAGAAATAATATTGGGCTCAGAGCCCAGTCCTATGCCTTCAATTGGCCGTGGAACAGAAGCTATATTGGAAAATAAAACACCGTTGCTTTTTTTTCCTTTTACATAAACAAATACAATTCCTGAATTTCCAAGTTCCGGTACTTTTACCATTATAGTATCGTCTTGCCATAAAAAATACGACGAACTTGTCGGTGTAATACCGGCAACAGTTATGTAAGACATATCACGGGTTTCTCCAAAATTACTTCCTGTAAGCGTAATAACTTCGCCCATTCTTCCAATTTTTGGATCAATAGACGAAATCACCGGAGTTTTTGCCTGACAGGATAAAAAAAACAAGGAAAAAATAAAAGTTAACAATATAAGATGACTAGTTTTCATTGGAGTTGTGTGGATTTACAGTTATAATTATTTCAATCGATGAATTTGGCTGTTCGGAACTGCCAAGCGGAAAGAAAAGAATAGGTTCTCCTAATTCCAACGGAATAGTTTGTATTGATGTATAATAGCTGATTCCCCTTTCCGGGTCTTGAATCCAAATTTGCCCCTGAGCTACAAGAACACTGCTGCCTCTGCGTATAAAAGGAGTAAATTGCACAGCTACAACAATATTCGCGCCCACCATGTTTATTCCTACAGGTCTTCCGGGAATTGTAATCTTGTTTTCAGTTTGTTCCCATGCAATAGTTCCGTCTCCATCTAAAACTCTTGCGTTAATATTAATAAGTAAGGATCCTCTTCCATGCCCCGGTACTTCGCCTTGTCCGCTTCTGCCTGTTGTGGGACGATTTTGTGCGTTTAACGGCATTATTGGCAGTAATAGCACCGTAAGAAAAAAGCCAAGTACGCTAAAAAGCCGAAGATTATATTTCATTCTATCGCCGTCTCCGTGCAGAAGAATAATCGGCAGCCCTTATTATCTCAGGCTCGCCTGTCCTAGAAAAGTTTTTGCTGTCCGGCAGTTGTAGAATAATTATGTTGTCTGCTCCGCTTGCATCAAGATATTGGAGTACGCTGTTCATATCCTGTATATAATCCATATCAAAAGGTATTATAGGTATATTTTCTTCATAAGTAGATAAAGTAAGATTGGTAAATTCCATTGGGTTTGCTTGATTATTTACACGAAGAAGATTTGGTAAAATTGCTGCTCCAAATATAACAAAGAGTGCCGCCGCCGCTGCCACGGGAAGCGGAATGGAAAGTCTGCGCTGCCATACGCTGTAACTGCGGATATTTCCGCTTTTGCGGACAAAACCTGCAGGAGAGTATCGCTGTTTGGTTGAGAGTTTTTTCCATACTCTTTCTTTTGAATTTTCCAAAAGTTCGACTTCAGCGCTTCCAATTGCCTCTGAGCCGTTAGTTTCTACGATAGTTCGTCTTTGCTCGACAGGAGTGTTGTCTGCTCCCTTTCTAAAAAGTTCGTGCATATGCTTGTAATCTGCAAGTTTTTCTTTGCACTTTGGGCATACTGCTAAATGAGCTTCCATTTTTTCTTTCCACGGAGACGGCAATTCACCGTCTAAATAAATCGAAAGAATTTGCGGATCAGGACACATGTTTACCACCTTGTTCTTCTAAAATCACGGCAAGGCGGTCTCTTGCTCTAAAGACCCGAACCTTAACATTACCTTCACTAATGCCAAGAACCCTGCCAATCTCTTTATAGTTCATTTCTGCGTATTCTTTTAAAATTAACACCATTCGTAAATTCTCCGGAAGCAATTTAAGCGCTTTTTGGATTTCTTCGCTTGCTTCTTTTTTTACAAGTATTCCCTCTCCGGTTTCAACTTGCCTTGTGTCTTCCTTAAAAGCCCGCTGATACGCCTTGCGTTCCCTGTCCTTCCGTTTTGCATAGTTTAACGCGGCGTTTTTTACAACACGGATAAGCCAGTACTTGGCTTCTTCCATGTTTGGAAAAACCATGTTTTTCTCATAAAGCTTAAAAAAACTTTCCTGACAAATATCCTCCGCCGCTTCGGCTGAATTGGTAACCCTGTAAGCTACCCTGAACAGAATGGGAAACGCTGAATCA
>Ga0099364_10003612_pt1 | contig 23855 bp, 22 predicted proteins | sample TergutTh196P3_FD_73070 | JGI IMG/M metagenome (GOLD analysis project Ga0099364, IMG submission 73070) | Microcerotermes parvus P3 segment gut microbial communities from Pointe-Noire, Republic of the Congo - Th196 P3 | ecosystem: Host-associated > Arthropoda: Insects > Digestive system > Gut ...
AAACTTTTTGTGCGAATATTGCTGCCTGTTGTTTGTTCGTAGTCGTATAAAAGCCCTCTCCGAAGTCGAGAGTTCGCTGAGGCCGTATGATCCTGGGGCTATTCACCACAACATTGCTTCCGTGGTAGAGAATCATCTTTTGTTGTGAAGATTTCATTATAAACCCGCCTCAATCCCGTCGCTCATGAGTTTTGATAACAGTTTATTGCAGGCTTACCGCGACAAATTAAACTTTCTGCCCGCTTACTCGATTTTTTGACTCAAAATGAAAGCGCATTCAGAAATTTTTTATTGAAACTGGCATATCCAGCGTCAAGGCAAAGATTCTGAAGACTTTCCGTCGATGAAACCGGGCGGAGTATCACGATGTTGTCCAAGGTTTCTTTCAACAATCTTTCTTTTATATGTATTTGCACCGGATACAACACATTCTTTCGGCAATGTTTTCCGCATACTTCCTGATCACAATATATATTATATACTTTCCAACACTTCACGCGGTGGTATAGGCATTCTACCACGACCAAGGATGCATTTTTAGATTTTTTTGGATCCCATTTTCGTTCGAGGATATTTTCTTTTAGAAACTTCCCAAAATTCATCTGATATTATCCATCGGGACTTTCATCCTACTATAATTGCACGAACTGATCTGGCGCAACACCCCTAAAGAATATTTGCGCAACTTATTGCAACTTCTCTCCCCGACACGGTTGCAGTTACTTTTGCAATTGAGGAGTGTGATTTTCCTGATAAAATTTTCCCGCAAAATTATTTGCAAATCGCAGGGCTTGTGATATACTCCACGCTTAGTTACATAACAAGTAGAGGATGCGCCTCTCACCCGCCGGTTAAGCTGTCGGGTAACAGCCGAAAAAAGTAATTACCAAAGTATTTACTCGAGGGCGGAGCGCGTCGTGCGTACCGCCCTCAATTTTTTTAAAAACCCATGGAGGTGGTTTGAAATTAGCAACGCACCAGTCGGCAAAAATGACGAACCGCGCGTGAACTCCGAAATCCGTGCCTCGGAAGTTCTTTTAATCGACGATCAGGGCAATAAAGTGGGAATATTACCCACATCCGAGGCGCTCCAGATGTCAGAGGAACGCGACCTTGACCTTGTAGAGGTGGCGCCGCTTGCAAAGCCTCCGGTGTGCAGGATACTGGACTACGGGAAATACCGTTTCCAGCAGCAGAAACGGGACAAGGACGCGCGCAAAAAGCAAAAAAACCAAACCGTAAAAGAAATGAAGATGCGTCCAAAGATTGACCAGCACGACTACGACTTCAAGGTCAAAGCAATTAAAAGCTTCCTTTCCGGCGGGCATAGAGTCAAAGTTTCGATTTTCTTCCGAGGGCGCGAGATGACGTTCCTCGACAGAGGCCGCGAGGTGCTGAACAAGGTTCGTAACGACGTGGATCCGATAGGAAAAGTTGAGATGGAACCGAGGATGGAGGGTTCGTACATGAGAATGATGGTCTGCCCCTCCGCTTCGCAGATTCCAAAAGCGGAAAAATCACCCGGCGCGGAAACCCCGCGCGAAAAAAACGATACAGAGGTAACTGCCTGATAGGAGGAATAATGTTATGCACAAAATGAAATCCCACTCCGGAGCGAAAAAACGCTTCAGAGTTACGGGCTCCGGCAAAGTAACATACCAGAAAAGCGGACGTCGCCATATTCTGGTGAATAAATCCGAGAAGCGTATGCGTTCCCTTCGCAAAAAGGGAGTTGTCACGCCTGCTTTCCAGGCGAATATAAAACGCCTCATTCCGTACGCCTGACGCGGTAACGGTATTAATAAAGGGATTATAGGGAGTGAGTTTACATGCGTGTAAAAAGTTCCAGCGCAAGCAAAAGAAAACATAAAAAAGTATTTGGAATAACAAAGGGTTACTGGGGTCGTAAGAAGAACGTATTCAGGAGGGCGAAGGAGGCGTTCCTGAAATCGTTGAGCCGTATGTTCCATGATCGCAAACTCAAGAAACGCGATTTCCGCAAGTTGTGGATAATGCGCATAAATGCGGCGGCTCGAGCGAACGGAATGTCGTACAGCGTCTTTATGAACGGACTGAAAAAAGCCAATATCACAATAAATCGCAAAATGCTGGCTGATCTTGCCGTGAACGACGCACCTGCTTTCGCGACGCTGGTTACGAAAGCGCGCGAGGCCCTCGCGGCGTAACGTCGCCGCCTATATTTTTAATACTTGCGAAACGCGGGTTCCTGTCGTAAATTGGCAGGAACCTGTTTTTTTGGATGGAGGATTATTTATGAAGGACAAATTAGACGCCATACTCCGTGACGGAGAAGAGAGGATCGCGGAAGCGAAAACGGTGGCGGAACTGCAGGACGTAAAAGCGTCGCTCCTTGGCAAACAGGGCGCGATGACGGGTATACTGAAAGAAATACCGCGGCTTGACGTTTCAGTACGCCCTGAAATGGGACGCGCGGCGAACGAACTGAAGGGCCGCTTAATCGCCCTGATAGAATCCCGAGGCGAAGAAATTCGCCTCAAGGCGTCGGAAATATCGCCGGATTTCGACCTTACTCTTCCCGGCATACTGCCGTCCGACGGAGCTTTGCATCCTATCACGCAGATGTGTTACGATCTCAACGACGCCTTCCGCTCGATGGGATTTGAGATATTCCGGGAGTCGGACATAACAAGCGAACTTTACGGGTTTGACAACCTTAACTTCGCGCCGGATCATCCGGCGCGCGAGAGCATGGATACGTTCTGGATAGCCGGGCATGACAAAGGGCGCGGCGGAGAGAGACTCTGCCTTCGCCCGCATCTCACCGGCGCGAGCGTCCGCTACCTGCAGACGCATAAACCGCCGTTCCGATTCGTCTATCCCGGAAGAGTGTATCGCAACGAGACGACGGACGCGCGGCACGAACGGGCCTTTTTCCAGTATGAGGCGCTGATCGTCGATCGCTGCTTTACATTTTCCGCGGGCAAGGTGATGATAAAGAGCATTCTCTCGAAAGTGTTCGGTCTTGACGTGCCTGTCAGGATGCGCCTCGGTTTTTTCCCGTTTGTCGAGCCGGGTTTCGAGATAGATATGGGATGTCTGGTGTGCGGGGGAACAGGATGCAGCGTCTGCAAGCACGTAGGCTGGATTGAGATAATGCCGGGCGGCACGCCGCATCCGAACGTGCTGTGCGCCTCCGGACTGAACCCCGCCGAGTTCACGGGATTCTACGTAAATATCGGCCTGGATCGTTTGGTCATGATGCGCTACGGAGTGGACGACGTGCGGTTGTTTCACAGCGCCGACCTCAGATTTCTGAGCCAGTTCAGGTAGGAGAGGGACATGAAATTATCGCTTGATTGGATTAAGGATTATGTAAAAATTCCGGAAAATCTGGAATTATCGCGTATTGCCTATGACCTTACGATGTCGACCGTGGAAGTGGAAAGCGTCACGGAACTGGGCAAAAAATTCGACAATATGGTTGTAGGCGTGGTTAAAGAGATAATCCCCCACCCAAACGCCGACAAACTAGTGATATGCAAAACCGACGCGGGCGGCGGCAATGTGCGTGAGATAGTCTGCGGCGGCGTCAATTTGAAAGAGGAAATGAAAGTTGCCGTGTCGCGCCCGGGAGCGATGGTGCGTTGGCATGGAACCGGAGACCTCGCCCCGATCAAGCTCACTAAGGTGCGTGGCGTGGAAAGCTACGGAATGATATGCTCGTCGTCCGAAATAGGGTTGTTCGACCTGTTCCCGTTCACGGAGGAAGCGACGATTGTGGATCTGTCGGATTTCCCCGCGCCCGCCGGTACTCCCCTCGCGGAGGCTCTCGGCATGGACGACGTGATACTCGAAATCGACAACAGATCGCTCACCAATCGCCCCGATCTGTGGGGACACTACGGTATCGCGCGGGAAATTTCGGCATTATACGACCTGCCTCTGTACGAGTTCACGCCATTCGAGCCGCCGGCTACGCCCGATTTCAGGGTCACTCTGGAAGATCGTTTGGGCTGCCCGCGGTATATCGGCGTGAAATTTGAAGGACTTTCCATAAAGCCGGCACCTTTCGAGATACAGAGCCGCATATGGCGGGTGGGAATGCGCCCCATAAACGCGATAGTCGACATAACGAATTACGTGATGCTATCTACCGGCCAGCCGCTGCACGCCTTCGACTCGGATCATATAAAGGGACATATTAACGTGCGCCGCGCAGCCGGAGGGGAGAAGCTTTTGCTGCTAAACGGAAGGGAATTGTCGCTCTGCGCCGAAGATCTGGTGATTGCGGACGGCGAGGGATCGATCGCGCTTGCCGGGGTAATGGGCGGAGACAAGGATTCCGTATTGCCCGAGACGGAGCATGTGATCCTGGAAATCGCCAACTTCGAAGCCATAGGAGTCAGGCGTACGGCCACGCGGTACGAACTTCGCACCGAGGCCGCAATCAGAAACGAAAAGGGTTTAGATCCGGAGAGGGGGGATATCGGTCTCTCACTCGCGATGCAATTATTCGCGGACATATTCCCCGAAATGAAAGTGACGGGATTTCACGACAATTACCCTGAGCGCCTAAGAAGAACCGAGATCGACGTATCGCTTGACTGGCTGGAGAAACGTCTCGGTAAACGTGTCCCGAACGGAGACATAGCCCGTATGCTGGGACGGCTCGGCTTTGATATCAGCTTCGACGGTGATAATATGCGCGCCGTATCCCCGACATGGCGTTCCACCGGCGATGTCTCGCTCCCAGACGACATAATGGAGGAAATAGCGAGAATGCACGGCTTTGAGAATTTCGAAGCCGCGCCCATCACGACTTCGTTCGAGGGAGCGATAAACCAGCTCGAAATCGACATGGACAGGAAAATCAGGGAGTACCTGGCGTTCAGGTGCGGGATGAATGAGATATTCACATATCCCTGGGTGTCCGACGAGTACGCCGACGCCCTGTTCCCAACCCGCGATGGTATGCTGTCGCTCGCAGCGCCCCCCTCCCCCCGTGAACGCTGCATCCGCGCGTCGCTATTGCCCAATCTCTGCAGGGCTGTTTCGGAAAATCTGCGTTTCTTCGGAGAGTTCGCCATATTTGAATCGGCGCAGGTATTTTTTGACAGGGATTACAGGACGCCGTATGACTCCCGAGAATCGCTGCCTTGCCAACGCTGGAATGTCGCGGGAGCATACGTGAGCGGCGCCGGCGATGTGAACTCGCTTTTCAGGAAGGTAAAAGGCGTGATTGAGAACCTGCCCCGCTGTGCGCACATAGAACCCTTTGCGTTCGAGCAGAGAGAAAAACCGGCATGGGCCGACGGGGTGGTGTGGCTGAATATCATTCACGCCGGCGAACCGACAGGCCACCTGGCGCTGCTCTCCAAGAAAGCGTCGCTCGACTGCGGAATCAAGAACAACCCGGTGATGATATTCGAACTGGATATGGACTCGATGAAACCGTACCCGTCGAGGACGAACAACTTTACGCATCTTCCCGAGTACCCGATTACGGATTACGACATATCCCTGTTGTTCGATTCAACCGTAAAATGGGAAGAGATTCTAGGGTGCGTGACAGGTAAAAAAGGCCCGGAAGATTTGCTGCGCGGCGTGTCCTTCGTGGACGAATACAGAGGGCGGCAAGTTCTTGATGGTAAAAAATCAATAACAATCAGGCTGGTGATAGGATCGTTCAAAAAAACGCTGACTTCGGAGGAGATAGAAGGTTGCGCGAACGGGATAGTTAAGCGTTTGAAAAAGACGTTGGGGGCTGAGCTTCGGGGGTGATTAAAGAATAAGACCTTGGGGCGCTGCCCCAAGCCCCGCAAGGGGACTTGTCCCCTTGACCCCTTTAATAAATAAAAAATGCGGGCTTTTTCTTTGCCCGCATTTTTTTCGTTCGTTATTTTCTCTTGCCCATGAATTTCAGCAGGTGGAGGAACAGATTTATGAAGTCGAGATATAGCGTAAGCGCCCCCACGACAGCCAAATTATCGCGCATGTCATCGCCGAGGCCGCTTTCCGCGCCTATCGCGCGGAGCTTTTGGGTGTCGTAGGCGGTAAGTCCGGTGAAAATGATTATCGCCATGCCCGATATCACATAGCTCATCATGTTGTTGCGCATGAACATGTTCACCAACATGGCAATTATAAGTCCCCAGAGTCCCATGCGCAGAAAGCTGCCGAAATCTGTAAGATCACGCTTCGTCATTGCCCCGTACGCGCTCATTCCGCCGAACATCCCGGCGGTAACGAAGAACGTCGTGGCGACGGACGCCTCGGTATATATCACAAGAACAGGCGCGATTGTGACCCCGTTCAGCGCGGAGTAAATAAAAAACAACATGCTCGCTGTCGCCGGATTCATCGTGCGCACTTTTAATGAGATGTAAAAAACGATACCAATTTCAACGGCGACAAGTATAAAGAACGGAACCATGCCGTATGTCACAAACAGGAGTCTCATCAGATCCTCCGACGTGGTGGTGAAATACGATACGGCTGCGGTCGCAACGAGCCCGAGCGTCATCCACAGGTAGACTTTCTGCATGAATCCCTGCGCCAGCGCCTCGCTCCGTCCCGAAACTGCATTCACCGTCCCGCCGCCGGTTCCGTAATTTTTTTCCAAATCCATTCCAATCAGCTCCTTTTAACTAATTTCTAAAATAATTTCCAAAAAAATTATACGTGTACGGCGAAAAAAATCAAGACTATTCGGTAAGAGGTCGGTTGCCCGCCATCCTCTTTTTTTGTCCGCAATTTTCGTGTTGACAATTTTTATTATACATACTACAATTCGACATACGACGAAATGTCGACGTTAAGCAAGGGGGTTAATACCATGATACGTCGCTTTAAGATAAATAATCTCGGTTGCCCGAATTGCGCCACGAAAATAGAGCGAATACTGCTCGACATGCCGGGAGTGAGTTCCGCGTCAATCAGCATTGCAAGCGGGATACTCACTGTAAGCGGAGAGAACGATATCGCAGAGCGTGAACTCACCAAAATCGCTGAATCCGTGGAACCCGGAGTGACTGTGACGAGGTTCGGGGAGATATCCCATAAAGACTCCGGCGGCGCTGATTCCCGCGTCAGACGAGAGATAATATCCCTTGCCGCCGCCGCCCTTGCGTTCGCCGCGGCACTGTGGCGCGGAGACGTTATCGCGTATACCGCCGCTTACGCGCTCGCGGCTTATCCGATTCTGATTGCCGCTGCCCGAACGATCCTCACCGGAAATTTCCTCAACGAATTTTTTCTGATGAGTTTTGCATCGCTTGCGGCCATTGCGATAGGTAAGTTCCCCGAAGCCGTGAGCGTGATGTTGTTCTACAGGACGGGGGAATTTTTTCAGGAAATGGCGGCGTCAAAAGCCAGGCGGTCGATTATGTCGCTCGCCGCGGCAAAACCATCCGCTGCCCGCGTCCGCAGGGACGGAAACGACGAGATGATCGCGCCCGAACTGGTATGCGCGGGCGATATGATATCCGTTCGTCCCGGAGAAAAAATTCCGGTCGACGGCGTGGTGACGGAGGGCGCGTCGTATGTCGACATGTCGCCGCTCACGGGCGAGTCCCTGCCCGTCGCTGTGACCTCCGGCGACAGAGTTTTCGGCGGGACGCTGAACACGGACGGCGCGTTGTTGCTTGAAGCATCGGGCGCTTTTGCGGATTCATCCGTTGCGCGTATCATGTTTATGGCCGAAGAGGCAGCAGCGCGAAAGTCCGGGACGGAGCGGTTCATCACGACTTTCGCGAGATATTACACCCCGGCCGTCGTCGCGCTCGCAGCGCTTACGGCGGCAATTCCTCCTCTGCTCGGGTTCGGCCCTTTCTCGCTCTGGTTTTACAGGGCGCTTGTTATGCTGGTTATTTCCTGCCCCTGCGCTCTCGTCATATCTATTCCGCTCGGATACTTCGGCGGAATCGGCGCGGCGTCGCGTCACGGAATACTGGTTAAGGGCGGAGGCGTCTTCGACGCCTTGCACAAAGTACGCCGCATATTTTTCGACAATACCGGCACGCTCACCGAGGGAGTGTTCGCAGTATCCGGCGTTCATCCGGCGGAAGGCGTCTCGCGTGACGAACTCATCCGCGAAGCTGTTATTGCCGAGAGCCTGTCAAACCATCCGATTGCCGGATCGATATCCGCCGAATTTTCGTATTTGCCGAATACCGGCGTTTCCGTCACCGGCCGTGAGGAACCGGGCAAGGGCGTTGCCGCCGAATACAGAAATGACGCCGGACGGGTAGTTACCCTGCTCGCGGGGAACTCCAGACTGATGGAGTCGCGCAAAATCACGGCGGCGGACGCTGTGTCCCCCGGCGCGGTCGTTCACGTCGCAAAAGACAATAAATATATAGGCAGCATAACCGTCTCCGACAAAATTCGCGCGGACGCGCCGAAAGCAGTGCGTCGCATCCGCGAGAACGGTATTGATGATATCTACATGCTGACCGGCGACACGGAAAACTCCGCGTCCGCCGTTACCGGCGAACTGAATCTTACCGGTTACCGCGCCGCACTGATGCCGGAAGGTAAAGTGAAGGCAATGGAGGATATATCGGGAGGGGATTTAAAGAGCTGTTTGTTCGTGGGAGACGGCGCAAACGACGGGCCTGTGCTTGCCTCAGCTGGCGTCGGAGTGGCAATGGGCGGACTCGGTTCGGAAATAGCGATTGAAGTCGCTGATGCGGTGATATTGGACGACTCTACCACCCGGATACCCGACCTGATCAGGATATCGCGATTTACCAGAAAGATCGTGTGGCAGAACATAGCGGCTTCAATGGGCGTGAAAATTCTCTTCTTAGGCTTAGGCGCGTTAGGCGTGGCCGGACTTTGGGAGGCAATATTCGCGGACGTGGGCGTGGCTTTACTGGCCGTGCTGAACGCGTCCCGAGCGGGCACGATCAGGTGCGGATGATAATATAATCCCGCTTTATAACATATCGCGCGCGGGCGTGTTACTATCCGCCCACGCGCGAATCCGGGCAAATCCCGTAGTTTTTCGTTTCAAACGCGTTTTACCAAAACATTTTCTTCGTATTCGCGTACCTGCGCGAACCATTCGCCGTCCAGGGGCACGTTGTTTCTTCGGCAGAATTCCTCCCAGACCGCGCCGACGGGCATCAGTTTAAACTGTTCACGCATGATCATCAGCTCTGTGAAACGGGAGCTGTCCTGCAAGTTTTTCATCGTTTTCCACGGGTTGAGCATCGCGTAAAGCAATGCTTTTTGCATGTTGCGAACTCCAACTACCCATGCCGCAATGCGGTTGATTGAGGCGTCGAAGAAATCCAGGCCGATTAAAACTTTATCAAGCGCGTCATTGCGGACGATCTCAAAAGCTATTTCTTTGAGTTCGTCTTCCAGCAGAACGACGTGATCGGAGTCCCATCGCACGCCTCGCGTGACATGAAGCGGAATCTTGTCGAAGTAAACGAGCAGGCTTGGGATTTTATCGCTGATAAATTCAGTGGGGTGATAGTGGCCGCTGTCGAGCAGATTATAGACATTCGGGCGGCTGGAGGCGTATGCGAGATAAAATTCGCCGCTGCCGACGGTGAAAGATTCCAAACCGATGCCGAACAGTTTGCTCTCGACGCAGTCGATAACGCCCTCGATTTTTTCCTCGAAAATCTCGTCGAGGCTTTTTTTCAAACGCAAACGCGGCCCAAGGCGGTCGGCCGGGGCGTCTTTGTATCCGTCGGGAATCCATATGTTGTTTAGAGCCGGTTTTTGCAGTTCTTTCGCAATTGCGCCCGCTATTCGGCGGCATGCTATGGCATGGCGCACCCAGTAGGATCGGACTTCCTCGTCGGGGCTTGACAGAGTCAGATTATCTTTCACCATTGGATGACTGAAGAACGTTGGGTTAAAATCTATGCCAAGCCCGCGTTCTTTAGCGTAATCCATCCATTTTGCGAAGTGCTCCGGTTTCAATTGATCGCGTTCGGCGGAGTTGCCGTCGGAAACGGCGTAACTTGCGTGCAGATTGATGCGGTGAGTACCGGGAATAAGCGACGCGGCTTTATCGAAGTCCGCCATTAATTCCGCAGCGTTCCGAGCGCGTCCCGGGTAGTTGCCGGTGGTTTGTATACCTCCGCTTAAAGATTCTCCTTTGCTTTCAAAGCCCACGACGTCGTCGCCCTGCCAACAGTGAATTGAAATCGCTGTTCCCAGCAGTTTTCTAATTGCCTCTTCGGCGTCCACTCCGGCTTCTTCGTAGCGTTCCCTCGCTATTTCGTAGTATTTTGACATAAATATCCTCCTTCGGTTCGTCGGGTAAAATAAGCGCCGGCTTCTCCGAGTCCGCTCATTTTTTTAAAATTTCATCCGGAATTTTTCAGCTTAAATATTTTCTCAGCTTATCGAGTACCTGGTCAATTTTAAGCGGCTTGCCGAGATGATCGTCCATACCCGCGGCGAGGCATTCGTCAACGTCGCTCTTGAAGACGTTCGCCGTCATGGCAATTATCGGCAGCCTTGCGTTTTGTTCGGCGGGCAGAGCGCGTATCCGGCGCGTTGCTTCAAGCCCGTCCATTTTCGGCATCTGCATATCCATGAACACCGCGTCGTAATGGCCGGGAGCCGCCTCTATCATTTCGAGAGCCTCTATACCGTTTTCCGCGCAGTCAATGATCAATCCGGTATTATCCAAAAGCGATATAAGTATCTCGCGGTTAATTTCAATGTCTTCGGCAAGCAGTATTTTCCTGCCCGCGAATTCGTCGTCTATGCTTAATACCTCGTCAATATTACCGTGCGCGGCGTAATGCGATTCATTTTTGCCGCGCAATGCTTTTACTGTAAAAATAAATTTCGCTCCCTTACCTTGTTCGGATTCAACCCAAATGCTTCCGCCCATAAGTTCGACTATGCGTTTTGAGATGAGAAGCCCCAGCCCCGTGCCTCCGTATTCGCGGCTCGTTCCGCTGTCAGCCTGCTCAAACGCTTTAAACAGCCTCTTCTGATGCTCGGGGGAAATACCTATGCCGTTGTCGCTCACTTCGATTCGCAGCTCGCAATCTTCGTCGGTCTCCGCGGACAGTGTGGCCTCAAGGCGGATTTGGCCGCCTTCCGGCGTGAATTTCACCGCGTTGGAAAGCAGATTCGTCATAACCTGCGACAAACGTTGATCGTCTCCCACAATAAAGGACGGTATGCTGTCGTCCACGTTTACCGAAAATTCCTGCCGTTTTTCGTCAACACGGAAACTTATGACTGACGTCACATTTCGCAGCATTCTGTCGAAATTATATTCCACAGGCGAAAGATCCAACTTATTCGCCTCAATCTTTGCCATGTCCAATACATCGTTAATCACGCCGAGCAGGTGTGACGACGCGTCCTCAATCTTGTTTAAGGCGTGATTTTTTTCATCTATGTTCGAAGCCCTTTTTCCTATGGCCGTCATTCCAATTATCGCGTTCATCGGCGTTCGCATTTCGTGACTCATGTTGGAAAGAAATTGGCTTTTCGAAAGGCTGGCGCATGTGCTCTGAATGGCTTTTATATTGTATAACCTCATGCCGAAAAATCCTGAAAGCACCGAGACAAAAAGGGAAAAGATCAGCATACCCCGCATAATCGTGATATTTTTACGCGTGGAAAAAACGATTTCGTCGCTCACGTCAACTCCGGCCGCGCAACAAACCGAGCCGTCGGAGCCAATCACCGGGGCGACGGCTGAAATAAGACCGTCCCAGGACGTGGTATAGGTTCCAAGGTCGGATACCCACGTTTTTCCAGCAATGATCCTGGGAACCGCTTCGGCTGTGAACGGATCATCGTCCAGATTGAAGAACAGATCCGGCGTGGCCATATATTCCGCATCTTCGTCGTTGTCAATAATATATTGAATCCGTCCGTCCTCGTGATACCGCCAGTAATATACGTACAGCACATTGTAGTCTTCGGCGAATTGCCGCAACCTGGCTCGTATTGCTTCCCATTCGGGTTTTTCCATATCTTCTCCGGTATGGAACAAGTCCAGCTCATCCGCCGTGAGAAATTTCGCGGCAGACATTGCCGAGGCGAGCAGGTGATTTTTAACGCTCATTTCCATCGTATTTTCCATGCGTGTAATGTAAACGGAGAATAAAGCGACCACAACCAACATAAAGACGGCGGATAAAAAAAACAATATATATACCTGGTATAATTTGTCCGTCGTTTTTTTTGCAATCCGTTCCATAGAAACATCATTCCTTTCTGAGGCATAGCGACAGGCTCCCATACGCTCAGGTTTGGCCCAAATCACGACCGTTCATCGGCAAACGAAGTACCATTTAATTATATTCTATTTTTTAACGAAATGGTAATATGTTTTATATCAGGAGGTGGGGTTTATGTCCGATTCAATCATACAGACCCTTGCGGTTATTCCCGCGAGGATGGCAAGCAGCAGGCTGCCGGGGAAACCGCTTATTAAACTTGCGGGGCGCGAACTTGTCCTGCGCGTACTGGACGGGGTTCGCGACGCATCCTCGGTTGACAGAATTATCGTTGCGACCGACGACGAGCGTATAGCTGAAGTCGTACGCGAGGAGGGAGGCGAGGCGATGATGACCCCGGCCGATCTCCCCACCGGAGGCGACAGAGTGGCGTTTGTCGCGCTGGGGATAAAATCCCGTTTTGTGGTAAACGTGCAGGGCGATGACTCAATGGTTTCAGGTATGATGATTGACAGGATGATCAATACTCTGAAGGAGAACAGCGACGTAGGTCTCGCCGTTTTGACGAAAAAAATTGAAAAACCGGAGGAAATAACGCGGGATTCCGTTGTGAAAATGATATTTGATCAAAACTATAGAGCGCTTTACTTCAGCAGATCACCCATACCGTTTGTGAGGGACAGCGGAACGAGCGCCGATATTTACAAGCATGTGGGGCCGTACGCGTGGAGACGCGAAATGTTGTTTGAATTTGCGTCATGGGAGCAAACTCCCCTCGAACGCGCGGAGAGCCTTGAACAGCTACGCGTGCTTGAGCGGGGGCGTTCGATTTTGTGTATTCCCACCGACATTGACAGCGTATGGATCGATACTCCCGAGGATGTCGAGCGTTTTGAGCGTTATATTACGGAAGGTATTTAGACAACCGGAGGCGTTATTTGTTTCAAACGCATTATAAGCCGCGACGGGCGAACAAAAGGGGGATAAACTGTACGGGTCAATTATGGCAACGGGCGGAGAATGTTCGCCCGTCGCGGCTTATAATGCGTTTGAAGTACAAAAGGGGGATTAGCTTTACGGGTCGGGAGGAGATAGTTCGCTTGTCGCGGCTATAACGTTTGAAATGAAAAGGCGCGAAGCGTTTGGTTTGTGATTACTGTTTTTGACAAAATGTTCATTTATCTGTATTATTATTTTAATTGTTTTTTGTCATGTTTTTTAAATTGGGAGGGCGTTGGATGCCGAAAAAAATAACTATATTGCTTGGCAGCCCGAGAAGAAACGGAAACAGCGATACGCTGGCGGCGTCATTCGCGAAAGGGGCTGCGGAATCGGGATATAAGGCTGTCTCTATCAGAATCAACGGTCTTAAAATCGGGGGATGTATTGACTGCAGGCGCTGCTGGTCAAACAGAGCGCACTGTTTCCTGAATGACGATATGAAGGACGTATACGCGGAGATAGATAATTCGGACGTACTGGCATTCGCAACCCCGCTTTACTTCTACTCGTGGTCAAGCCAGATCAAGCCTGTCTGGGACAGGTTGTTACCATACTTCCACCCGAAATCCACCATCGAAATAAAAAGCCGGCGAACCGTAATAATAGCGACCGCCGGAGACAAAGACGAGTCGTGTTTTAGCGGACTGATGAAATCCTTCGAGCTCTCATGCGCTTTCGCGAAGTGGGATATTGCGGGCGTACTGCTCGCTACCGGACTTTACGAATTAGGGGCGGCAAAATCCGATAAGGAGTTGCAAAAACGCGCGTTCGAAATGGGAAAAAATCTCGGCTGAAATTTATGTCCTCGAAAAAACGGCGATTATGAAAGACATAAATTACTGGAGGAAAAAAATTATAAACAGCGACATTAGAGTCATAGCTATAAACGGAAGCCCTAAAAAAGACGGCAATACGGCGACGGCAATCGAGGTAATGGCCGAAATCTTACGCGAGGACGGCATCGAAACCGAGACGCTGCAAGTCGGCGGAGAGCGCGTAAGCGGTTGCGTTGCCTGCGAGAAATGCTGGCAATCGGATAATAATTTCTGCGCTATTGAAGACGACGTCGTAAATGATTTCTCCGCCAAGATGCGGAAGGCCGACGGAATCATACTCGGAGCCCCAACTTATTACGGCGGCATACCGGGCGACATGAAATCGTTTCTTGATCGCGTTTTTTTCAGCAGCTCCGTTTATTTTAAATACAAAGTTGGAACGGCGGTTGCCGTAGTAAGACGCGCCGGAGGACTTGACGCGCTGAAAGGGTTGATGAATTTCTTCGACCTGGCCCAAACCGTGACGCCCCCAAGCCAATACTGGATGGTGGCTTATGGCCGCGACAAAAAAGAGATACTCCAGGACGCGGAAGGTATGCAGACAATACGCAAAAATGCCCGCTCAATGGCGTGGCTTCTGAAAATGATAGCGGAGACAAAAGGTAAAATTCCCACGCCCGACGAGATAAAATATGAAAAAAGAATTTTTACCAACTTCATAAGATAGCGCGGCATACATGTCGCGAGACTCTATTAACCCCCACCGCGAAGATAAGCGGCGGGGCAATTTTTTATTCGCTAAAAATCAATCCCGCCGGCGGCGTGGTCTTCCTCGAACTCTATGTCATCGAAATCGTCAAACATTTCATCGTCCGGTAAAAACTCATCGTGGAAATCTCTGCCGTCCTCAATATTTATCAATTTGTGAATAATCCCGTCGACGTAGTAATTTGTGCGTATTACGCGCATTGAACCCTCCAGCATTTTTTCTTCTCGAATCTCGCTGTTGAGTTTTTCGTTCATAAGGTCGTCGGGACTTGCCCGGCGGGCTCTTGCTATCTGCGCGGACAACGATTCCTGTCCGCGTATCTCCATCACCATCTGATCGTTCGTCTCCTTGGCGTCCAGTTCGCCGAGAAGTATCGGCAGACTGCTTATGCTGCGCCATGCCTGCTCATGATACTCGGCTGTTTCTTCCGCTATACCGCCGCCGCGAACAAGAAGCTGGGCTATGCCGGACACGTTGTCCGGCACCTTAAGGGAGTATGTCCGCACGAAAGGATCCCTGCGCCACGGACGCAGGGTAATGTCGAAGGAAACGGTGTCTCCCGGTCTGAGTAAACCATTTTGTTCGATTTTCACGTCTTCAATGTAAAGCACTCTGGGTTCCTGCGTCACTTCCACTTCAACGTCAACGCCGAACGGCCTGAGTTCCTGAAACGGATTTAAGGCGAACATCTGAGTGAGCAGGTTGAATTCGGCCAGCATCTGTTTTGCGACGTCCGTCTCCGATACGAAGATGTTGGTTCGTTTCCATCCATCAGGAAGCGCGCTCCCGTAGTACGTTGCCGTCACTTTGGCGGAACCGCCGCCGGAGCGTCCCCACAGGTTCTCTATTACCCCTGTTATTGCCGGGCTTGCGAGATTGGAGAGCAGATATTTATCTTGGACCATCTGAAACGCCCTTTTGTATGATCTTCCGGAATCCACGTCGGTCAGATTGATCGCAACGGACGCCGCCGGGGCGAACCGCCCAATCCTGCCGCCGACGCCCTGCGGCCTGTCCTGCGTGATGACGCCTATGATATCTCCGGTGGTTCCAATTTTAAAAGGAGACTGCAAAGCGCTTATGACGGTCGAAATATGCGCGTCCGTCAGAACCATTGCCGTCGGTCCCAGGTTAGCAAGCGGATGGGCAAAAGCGATGAAACGCCCGTCTTCGGAAACGGCGGTAAGCGTGCCTATCCCGCTCACTTCGACGTCGCCCCACATTAATGACGCGCCAATCGCCATTCCGGGTTTTATTTCAGGATTGTATTTTATCGTTTTCGTCGTTCCGTCCGACGCCCCTCCGAAAGGCGCGGCCTGTAGGCCGAGCGTCTCCGTTATTTGAGACGCCATTCTCGGCGATATGCCGGAGATAAATATCGTCTGAAGCGACGGGTCGGTTTGCTCCTCCGCGTCCGGCGGAACAGATTCGTCGCCGGATTCGGGCGCGCCTCGTTCGCGCGATATCAGCAAATTCCACGCGGCGTTAATATCCTCGGGCGACATGTCTGAAAGATCGTCGCGAGAGGTTTCGTTTTCGCCGTCACCCTCCGGGGTTACGTCATCCGAAACTGTGACGCTTTCTGACCACTCGGGAAATTCCGGTTCATCCGCCGGCGGCACTTCGGCAATCATCGGCGCCGGATCGAATGATGGAATAATCTCCGGGTTGTTCCATATCTCCAGCATGTCTTCGATGGGGGTAACAAGGCCGTGAAAGTGATCGGTAAAGCTCCATCCATATCCGATAGCCCCGACCAGCCTGCCGCCGATATAAAACGGCGAGCCGCTCATCCCGGACGCAATGCCGCCCGAGGTTTCAGCCACTCTTCCGCTTACTTTGATGAGTATCATGTTTTTCGGGTTCGCGAGGGTGCTCACAATGTCGATAACCTCGGCTTCAAACGAAACAATATCGGCGCCTCGAATGACGGTGAGACATTCCCCCTTCATGCCGGGCTTGACTTCAGAGAGCGGCATTATCGGATCGGAGGGCACAAACGGATTGTGCGTAAACCTTCCGCCTGCATCGGCGGCGCAAGCCGCCCCTTGTAAGCAAACAAATATCAGGAGCAGAGCGGGAATCGTTCTCATAAAAATTCCCCGCAAAAAAACGTATTTATCGCGTGAAGTCAAATTTGTCATTCCTCTCCCCCGCCGCCCGAGTCTGTGACCGGAATACCGGTTTTTGCGAACCTCAGGTATGCGATCATCAAATCGTCAAGGTCTCCGTCCAGAATGGCGTTCACGTTGCCGGTTTCCAGATTCGACCTGTGATCTTTCACAAGCTGAAACGGCTGTAAGGTGTATGATCGTATCTGGCTGCCCCATGTGATCGATCGTTTCCGGCCCTGCAGCGATTCCAAATGTTCTTTGCGGGCTCGCGTCATGCGTTCGAACAGCTTCGATCTCAGGACTCGCATTGCCGTCGCTCTGTTCATGTGCTGCGAGCGTTCCGCCTGACAGTTCACAACAATGCCGGTGGGAATGTGGGTAATCCTTACCGCCGAATCGGTCATGTTTACGTGCTGCCCGCCCGCGCCGCTCGAACGGAACGTGTCGATTTTTAGATCCTCGGGCCGTATTTCAATCTCCACGCTGTCCGGCAACACCGGCACCACTTCCACTGACGTGAAGCTGGTGTGTCTTCTTTTTGCCGAATCGAACGGCGATATACGTACAAGACGATGAACGCCCGCTTCTCCTTTTAAATAGCCGTAAGCGTATTCGCCCTCCGCCTCGAATGTGACGCTTTTTATGCCGGCCTCGGCGTCCCGCAGCTCGTCAATAATTTTGACGCCGTATCCCCGGTTCTCCGCCCAGCGCGCGTACATTCTAAAAAGCATCTCGCACCAATCCTGCGAGTCGAGCCCTCCCGACCCCGCGTGCACCGTCACGACCGCTCCGGATATATCGTATTCATCGTCGAGCAGAACGTATTTTTTTTTCGATTCGAGTTCATCTTCCAGCCGGCGCGCTCTGACGTAAAACTCGGACTGCAATTCCTCGTCGTCTCCTTCGGAGAGAATAAGCGCGTATGTCCGGAGTTCTTCAAGTTCGCTTTCGAGGGCTTTGAACTCGTCGATTCGAGACACAACGGACGATAATTCGCGCGATACTTCCAGAGCGCCGCCGCTCTCCCAAAAGCCCTCCCGAAGAGTCAGTTCCGACAGTTTTTGCGACCTTGCCTCAAGTCCTGGCAGGTCAAAGACTGTCACGCAGCTCGTCGATTGACGAACGCAAGTTGGACATGATCGTGCTCATCGGTAAAACGACCATAACCATCCCCCCTTATTTACTTTATTATAATGCCTTTTCGCTATGAGATGGTTCGATTTTTCGACGGAAGCGAATATTATTCGCGGCGTAATTCCTCGATAATAAATTTTGCGAATAACGGTTATACCGATAAGACTCGGGGTGCAGGCGTAAACTCTTTATGCTGACTATCTCACCTGACATATTTTACCGCAAAGAGTCAGCGTATGTGCGCCAGTCACCAACTGAAAAGCCGTCTGTACACCATCAGCAAAGTGGCAGCTCCCCACGTATTGTCTTTACATTTTTTCCCGATATAATAGGGTTAAATCCTGTCGTTAAGGAGATGTGTTATGCGGATGACGACCACACAGATGAGCATTACCCTGCCGAACGATATGGCTGGTTTGGTTCGAGCAAAAGTTCAAGCCGGCGAATACGCAAGCGAAAGTGAAGTGATTCGTGACGGACTGCGCGTTCTTCTGGCACGTGACCAAGCTATTGAGGATTGGATGAATAACCAGATAAGCGCGGCTTACGACGCGATGACCGCCGATCCTTCCCGTGCTCTTACCGTAGATCAGGTGCGAACTCGTCTTGCCGCCGAACACGCGAAGACGAGATGAATTATCGTGTCGTATTTGCGCCGGAAGCCGAGGAACAGCTTGTTGCTCTTTATTATTACATCGCCGATGCAGCTTCGCCCGAAACAGCGGCACAATACACTGAAAACATAGTCAACTATTGCAATAGCCTTCAAAAATTGCCGCACCCCAAAATCAAATCGAGAAGATCGCTCTGAATATCTTCGTCGTAAACGCATGTAATTATAATAGCAGGTTTTAAGGGGCTGATCTGAACGTCGTAAAATCTTGATTGCCTTTGTAGCTGAATTACGCTACACTGGGTTCATTGGAGGTGTGCATCTATGATGAACACATACGCAAGGCCGGTTCGTGATTTGCGAAATAACTATAACGAAATCCTAAAGCTGGCGAATGAGGGAAATCAGGTAATTATTACTCAAAACGGCAGAGAAGCCGCTGTAGTTATAGGGACAGATGCTTATAAGGAATTCGAGTTATTTTTACACCGTCAATATATCAAGAACGAATTAGCCAAGGCAAAGGAAAAAGCCAAAGACCCGAATACCCAATGGCTGAGTGAAGATGAATTTTGGGCTGGTTTTGAAGACTCTCTATGAAATATCGAATCAAATACTTGCCCGATACTGTCATTGACAGGGAAAAAATCAGGGATTATTTATCCCAATACTACGAAAGTACGGTTAGGAAGTGTTCGCCCGTTCTTTGCGGCAATATTAAACCTTATGATTGCAATTTGGTATAACACGCGATTGAAAGAAAATCGATTTCAACTGCAAACTTATGAACGCAGGCGGCCGGGGAAAAAAAGCGGTTCCTTCCGGGGAAGGAGCCGCTTTTTAATCGTAACGGGCTTTGCTTACACGTCGGCGCGTTCGACGATTCCCATATCATGGAACGGGGGGAAAATGTAGCCTAATTCGACGGACTCGCCGTCTTGCAGTTTATATATCGTTGTAATTTGCTCATGAATCTTCTATACTTACGGCATAAGGGAGTGTGACTGTGACAAAACTCGAATACAGATTTACGAATGATACTTTATGCAAAATGCTGTTTGTTAGATATCAGGATTTTCTGAAACGGTTTGTTGCCCAAATTATTCACGTGCAACTTGAAAGTATAAGGGAATTTGTTTTAACAAATCCCGAAATACCGCCGGATTTTACAGACGAAAAATTCTGCCGCCTTGATATTAACATGACGGTGGACGGAGAGAGAATTGATCTTGAGGTTCAGGTCTTATCCGAGTTCTTAGATAATACCTGTTATCCTAACAAATATATTATCCGAGTAGAACGCCAAAAGCAAGCGAGGAGAGCGGCTTAGCGAAAATCTACTCGGATAATCCTTTCAATGATCACCTTTTTCTTTAAACTATTTTTGTAGCTGTTTCAAATACAAAAATAAGTTTGGAGGTGATCACATGGAACAAGCTACAAAAAACAGGAATCTCAATCAGATCAAAGAGGAGCTGAATCGCAGGCTGATGGTTATGCGATACAGTGAAGTTACAATCCGGCACTATATGCAGGTGTTCCGTTGGATTGAGGATTTCCTCGAAGGGTACTGTGAAAAAGAGTACACAAAGGAGGCAGGGCAGCGCTTCATAGGAGAGTACCGATTGCAAGCGAAGCATGCTCCTACGCTGTTTCAATGTGCAAGAACCGTTGTAAGGCGAATTGACGAGATTCTTGAAGACAAGTTATTTACACCATGCTTCCGTGAACCTCAGATACACTGTCCGGCTCGGTTTACTGAATGGCGTGATAAATATCTTGAGCATTTGACGAAGCGCGGGTTCAGGGAAACTACGATTAATAGCCGCAAGCTGTATGCCGGGCGACTACTTGCCCGTCTCCCGGATACAGTTTTGACACTGGAGAAATTGACGGCGGCTGATTTGTATCAGGCATTTACCCAGTATGAATGGGTTTCTACCGGCTTTGTTACGGCAAGGAGTTTTCTCATTTTCCTGTTTGAAAACGATGTGACAAAAACAGATTTGTCAGTCTGTGTCCCCAATCCTCGCCGTCCACGCGCCTTGCCTTCCGTATACTCTAAGGATGAAGTGTCGCGACTGCTTTCAGCCGTAAACCGAACCACAAGCATAGGCAAGCGCGATTACGCCATTTTGATGCTTGCCACCTATTTAGGCCTGCGCAGTTCGGACATTGTGAATCTATCGCTTAAAGACATAGACCATGCGGCTAAAACAATTGGGGTTGTTCAAATCAAAACAGCCCGACCCCTTAAGCTTGTAATGAACAGCGATCTTGAAGACGCGATTATGGACTATATCCAAAATGGCAGACCTCAGTCATTGAGCGATAAAATATTCCTCGGCGCCCAAGCACCGTATGCGTCGCTTACGGCAGGCGCGGGTTATGTGGTGGCGCGAAAGTATTTTGACCTTGCGGGCGTCAAAGCCCTCGGGCGGAAACAAGGTCCGCAATCGCTCCGACAGAGTTACGCAACGGCACTTGTCGCAAAAGGTGTGCCATACGCTGTGGTGAAAGAGGCGTTGGGGCATGAAGACCCCGAGTCGGCAAAACATTATGTCCGCGTGGATGTCAGGCGCTTGAGAATCTGCGCAATCAGTGTCCCTAAGCCGGCAGGCGCATTTGCCGTAATGCTTGGCGATCTTGAGGGGGTGCTGTGATGGACGTTGTGTTTGGAAGCATCTTGAAAGATGAACTGGCATCGTATATGGATGTCGTAAAGTTGTCGGTGGCGGACTGCGGAGCATATCAGCGCACACTGTTAGATTTTGATTACTTTTTGTGTGAAGATGGACTCTCGGAAAAGAAACTGAACGCCGAACAGATTGGCCGATGGCTTGATGGATTTAACGTAAGACCCTCGACCAAGCAGGGAAAACTGACGCATATAAGAAGATTCGCCGGATACCTCTTGTCGCTCGGCATTGAAAGCAATATCCCCGAACTTCCGCGTATGCCCTCTGATTTTACGCCGTATGTCTTCTCTGCTGACGAGATGGCGCGTATATTCGATACTGCCGATGATCTGATCCTCACAAATCCAAAATCAGGTATCGCGGCGGAGTTCCCCATGCTGCTTCGTATTTTGTATGGATGCGGGCTACGGCTCGGGGAAGCATTGTCATTAACATGGGATGATGTTGATACTGATGAGGGTGTCATCACCGTAAAGGCTGCGAAAAATCAAAAGGAACGCATTGTGCCTATGGATGATGAGCTTACCCGGATTCTAAAACTCTACCGAATGGCGCCGTGCTATGGAATGCAAAAGCACTGTTTGCTTTTCAGTAATAAAGATGGGGGGCCTCGTGCCAAAGGCACATACTGGGCTACTTTCAACAGAATCCTCTGCGAACTGGGAATAAAGAATCCGCAAACTGCAAAATACGGCGCCCGAGGTCCTTGTCTGCACAGCCTGCGTCACACATTTACCATGAATTCACTGCTGAAAGCTGACGCAGAAGGCAGAGACTTCATGGAGACCGTGCCGTTCTTGTCGACATACCTCGGACATGCCGGGCTTATGGAAACGGATAAATACTTAAAAGCCCGGCACGAACTCTATACAGAATCCCATGCCACTATCGAAGATTACACGCGTGAAGTGTTCCCGGATGTGTGGAGCGTGTTCCCTGAGGAGGATTAAGATGACGAAAAAAACTTACTTCCTTCCGGCACTATCGGAATTTTTCTCCATATATTTGCCAAAAACAAAGGGTTTGAGCGCAAACACGATACGCTCATACAAGCAGGCTTTCCGGCTGCTGTTTGAGTACATCCATGACAAGCAAAAGCTGCCGCCCGAAAAAGTAGAGTTCCGGCATCTGGAAAAAGGCACGATAGAAGCGTGGCTGGACTGGCTCTGTACGGAAAGAGGCTGCTCCGCGAAAACAAGAAACCACAGATTGTCGGTACTTTTTACTTTTGCGAAGTTTGCGCTTCACAGGAACTTTGGCGATGCTTTGACTCTTTGTTCTGAGGTGAAACATTTGCCCAAGAAAAGAGAATTGAAGCGCTCTGAGGCGGTACATTTTTCTCGGAACGAGATGTCAATCCTGCTTAGGTTGCCGAGTTCAGACAGCAAAATCGGAAAGCGAAACAAGGTTATCCTAAGTACGCTATACGCATCCGGCGCAAGAGCACAGGAGTTATGTGACCTCACTGTTGGTGACATTAGATTCGGGAAGCCTACGACAATGACGCTACGCGGAAAGGGTGACAAGACTCGTACAATCGTCATCCCGGAACAATGTGTTGCGCTGTTAGAATCCCATATAGAACAAAATGGTCTGAAAGGCGCCAACTCTAAACGGCATATATTTTCAAGCCAGACGCATGAACACATGACTATCTCATGCCTTGCTGAAATTGTGAAAAAGTATATCCGTATGGCAAAAGGGCTTCGCCCCGACCTTTTCCGCAAACACTATACAGCGCATACTTTTCGTCACTCCATCGCATATCATATGCTTGAAAGTGGCATCCCGCTACATGTGATAAAAACGTTCTTGGGTCATGCATCTATTTCATCAACGTTGATTTACGCCTCTGCCGATTTCGAAATGGTGAGTAAATATTTAAGGGACAAGAATCCATACGCCGATCAAGACATCACACCCGAGCAATCGGGCGCTTCGATTATGCCTCAGTTCTTGAGGTAAGAGGATTATCCGAGTAGATTTTCGCTAAGCCGCGCTCCTCGCTTGCTTTTGGCGTTCTACTCGGATAATATATTTGTTAGGATAACAAGTAGCCAACGAGGGCGATTACCCGGAACGCTCCCTGTATTATTGGGCTCGGGAGTATTCATCGGCGCTTGGCGAGGGTAAAAAATACTCTGATTTGCCGCGCACAATCATAATCAGTATACTTGGGTTCAAGCTGTTTAGCTGCGCGGAGTTCCATTCGGAGTTTCAGCTGCTTGAGGTAACGCGGCACACTCCGCTGACGGACAAACAGGTTCTGCATTACTTCGAACTGCCGAAACTGCCGGAGATTACCAGCGCGGACGACGAATTAAATTTTTGGCTGTCGCTTTTCAAAGCGGAAACGGAAGAAGAATTGGAAAATATCAAAGGATTGGGGGCGCCTGTTATGGGACAGGTAATCGAAGCATACCGAAAGATTACGGCAACGGACGAGTTTAAAGAATTAGAACGCCTGCGCTCACGCGCCCGCCACAATGAAGCGTCCGCGCTGAATCACGCGCGCCTCGAAGGACAGCGCGAGGAACGTGAAAAGTGGCAAAAAACAATAGCGGAAAAAGATGCGGAGAATGAAAGTCTC
>Ga0099364_10003613_pt1 | contig 23855 bp, 22 predicted proteins | sample TergutTh196P3_FD_73070 | JGI IMG/M metagenome (GOLD analysis project Ga0099364, IMG submission 73070) | Microcerotermes parvus P3 segment gut microbial communities from Pointe-Noire, Republic of the Congo - Th196 P3 | ecosystem: Host-associated > Arthropoda: Insects > Digestive system > Gut ...
AAGTGGGCAAAACAATAGTAAGTACTGACGGTCGTTTTGAGTGGGACGAGCCGAAAAGCGTATCAAACCATGCGGATCATGGGCTTTTCTTTGACGAGGTTCTGCCTGCTTTTGACGATCCATTTTTTATGGAGTTGTACGACGAAGCTCACTCATCTCTTGAAGAAACCCGATACAGAGGGTTAGCGGAGTTGCAGGATTTTATAATTCTGTATTTATCTTATACGGAACTGGCAAATGGGCGGACAAGGATAATTTCTGCCCGTCCTGCCGAGCCTATTGAAGAGAGGTATTATTATGAATGGCGCAAAAACTTTATCTCCTGAAAGAATTGCCGAAATTAAGGCATTTAAAAACACCAATTTTATAGACTGCCCAATTCTTACCGAAGAAGAATTAAAAAAAATGAAACCCAGATACCCTGAATATTTTAAGCCCAAAAAACAAGCTGTTCAAATTCGTCTTGACGCTGATGTTTTAGCTTGGTTTAAGGGTTATGGAAAAGGTTATCAGAGTAAAATTAATTCTGTTCTTCGTGAGGTTATGTTGCATAATTCATTATAATATCGAGAAGCGCGGTGGAGCCACGAAAAACAGTGCCTGTCACCCCCCAGTTTGTCATGTTGCGGGTCAAGTGTCCTGTAAAATTCAAATGACATTGGGGAGTGCCTAATCAGTATATACTTGACAATATATACCCATAATGTTATATTATTAGTATGGGCAGGACGATAATCAGCGAAGACGGTAACTATGAGTGGGATGAGGACAAAAACCTGCAAAACAGAAAAAAACATGGGTTTTCTTTCGATGAAATCCTGGAGGTTTTTGATGATCCTTCTTTTCTGGAAGGATATGATTGGGAACACTCCGAAGAAGAAGACAGGTATTACGGCATTGGGTGTCTTAATAACATTCTATACATAACTGTTTTTTACACTTATCGGAATAAAAGTAAGCCGAAAAGAAGTGGAAACGGATTCTCAGTTAATGAGGCTGAATTGTCTTGCATGCACGACCGAAGGAGAATCTTTTCTGCACGCCGGTCGAATAAAGAAGAACAGGAGAAATACAATGATTACTTCAAAAAAATTAAGTCCTGAACGGATAGCGGAAATTATGGAAATTCCCGTTACTTACGATGAGGAAAGTCCAAAACTAACCACAGAGCAAATTGCCCGCATGAAGCCTATTCGTTCAGAATACTGGAAGGTAGAACCAGTCAAAGTACCTCTTTCCATAAAGATAGATGCCGATATACTGGCATGGTTTAAATCAAAAGGACCCGGCTACCAAACCCGTATCAATCAAAGCCTGCGGGACGTTATGATAAACAATGCATAAACTATTGGCGGTTTAGTTTTGGAAAAACTGGCAAAGGTATCTGCCGTTCTCTAAAAGTTAGCGCATATGGTGCCTGTCACCCCCCAGTTTGTCTGAACAGCCTGAAAAGGAGCTTTATAATGAAAACTATCGAAAGCAAACATCCAGTTATGAGTAATGAACGCATAACGGAATTACAAAATTTCAAAACAAAAGATTTCACTGATTGTCCGGTTCAGACCCCGGAACAACTACAGGAATTCAAGCCCAAATATCCGGATGCACGGCTTTATAAGCCCATAAAAAAGACCGTACAAATTCGCATTGACGCTGATGTTTTGGAATGGTTAAAACAGACCGGCTCCGGTTATCAGACTAGAGCAAACTCAATTTTACGACAAGCGATGCTGCAGTCGGGATAGTAAGGTCGGTCAACGAGTGCCTGTTACCCCCCAGTTTGTCTAAATTAAAATTAAACCTCAGTCTGAATTAACCGTCCATGTATCTTTTCAGTTTTATAGAGTTCATAAACATACCCGCCGCTTTCCCTGTAAAGGCCTGTTTCGGTATCGCAGAGCCGGTCAAAAACTTCTGAATTGTAAAAATCTTTCATTGCTTCCTCTACAGGAAGTCCTTTTTCTTCGATAAGATTTAAAATAACATCCGAAGTAACAAAATCTTTCATAAATCTAATTTTATCATTAAGCATAATATATTCCCGATTTTTTTAGACAACTAATAGCTTTTTCGGTGTGAAACGAAAACTGAGCACTCAAATCTCTGAATGTCAACTCTTTTGCTAATAATTCATCAGATAATATTCCAGAAAGATAAACATCAACCAATGCTGTTATGTCATCATTCGCAACGGGTCCGATAACAATATCATATTTCCCGTCAATATTACTCTCTGGACTATGCTTGTCAGTAAACTTTTTGTTCCGATTATTAATAACAAACCTTGCCCACTCAATGGATGGTTCATTGAATCTTTTGATATTTAATAAAGCCGATAAAGAATCATCACATATAAACTCAGTAACACACGGTTTTCCTTCCCGAAATATTCTTGTTGTTCTATTTGCCATGGATAAAGCCTGATTTTTTATAGGAGTTGTGTAGAAACCACAGCCAAAATCTTTGTACGGTTTACACTTATTTAAATTGATTTTTACAATTTCAATATTTGATCCATGGTAAAGAATCACTAAATAGCCCCTCCATTATTTCTGCATAAAATCGTTAAATCTTCTACTGCATTATTTAAGGAAAGGGTGTGTTCCGCATCATAACAATCAATAAGGAATTCAATGCCTTTATAGGTATACAGATAATTAAACGCTTCAACATAAGGGATATTTTTTTCTATAGCAAAAGCCCCCACACACAGGACAAAATAATGAATATGTTTCCTGCTTACTTCTTGCATGGCTGTTACTATCACCACCCAGTTTTATTTATAGATAACTTTTGTGTCCGGGTCGGCTCTGGGCGATGCAGAGCTTATAACGTCAACATCTGCCGGGAGTCTGCCAAAACGGGTAACAATTATCGCTGTGTGATCTTCTGGAATTCCAAGTTCATCTTTTAGATTGTTGGCTCTGCCAATTAAACCGGGATTGGTATATTGCCGGGCGCCGAGACCTAATGCCTGAGCCGCAATAAACATACTCTGCGCCGCAAGACCAGCATCCAGAATAACAGCATCTCTGTTAGCGCCTCCCAAAACCCCGGAACCAACAATCAGCATATTTCCTTCAGTCGCATCGGGAAGAATCTGTCTTACCAAATCCTGGTTTTGAATCACAGTAAAGAACCAGGGTTGCCGATTGCCCGCACTTGTTGCACGCAGTCCGGCTTGGACAATAATGTCCCGTTCCTCTTGGGTTATCTGTTCCTCAGCATAATTTCTTGCCGAAAAATGATGCAGAATTGAAAACAGGACAGCAGCATTATCCGCAGGATGCTCCTGTATCTGCTCCGTGCGGCCTGCCGCGTGCAATATAGACATGCCGAATACAAAAAGTACTAAAAAAACCGGTATTTTCTTAAACATATAGTCCTCCGTAGTGGATAGAATACCATACTATCTCCTCTTGGTCTAGACTTGGTAACTGTCAGACTTGGTAACTGTCAGGCTTGGTGACTGTCAGACTTGGTGACTCCATTAAACCTTTTTAGTCTTAGGGCATTGGACACAACCGACACAGAGCTAAGACTCATGGCGGCAGCGGCAAATATAGGGTTCATAAGCGGACCTCCAAAGAGATACAGAAGTCCTCCGGCAATGGGAATACCCAGAGTGTTATACGCAAACGCCCAGAAAAGATTCTGCTTGATAGTACGAATTGTCCGCTTACTTAAATTGATTGCCGTAGATACGTCCATTAGATCGCTTCTCATTAACACAATGTCTGCGCTTTCCATTGCGACATCTGTACCGCTGCCGATAGCAATGCCAATGTCAGCCTGAACAAGTGCAGGAGCATCGTTGATACCGTCCCCGACCATTGCTACCTTCCTGCCTTCGTTTTGTAATTTCTTTACTTCGTTGGATTTATCCTGCGGCAGCACTTCCGCTAACACACGATCAATCCCAACCTGCTTTGCGATCATTTCCGCTGTTTGCAAACTGTCTCCGGTAATCATGACAACTTCGATACCCTTGTCCTTTAGGCGGGAAATTGCCGCTTTACTGCCCGGCTTAGGTTTATCGGAAACCACTACCCTGCCAATATATTCACCGTCTGTGTAAACAAGAATACCCCGCCTTATCTCTATTTTTTTGCCGTCAATAAAACCTTCTACGCCATGCCCGATAATTGCCTTAAAATCTTTTACATCAAGATATTCACCATCGTAATAGGTGCAAATCGCTTTTGCTATAGGGTGCTCGGAATACCGCTCTAAAGAGGCAGCAAACTGTAAAACATCCCCCTCGACAGACACAACTTCCGGCTTACCCTCGGTAATAGTGCCCGTTTTGTCAAAAACAATCGTGTTAATCTTGTGGGTAATTTCCAACGCCTCGCCGCCCTTAATCAGTATACCGTTTTCCGCGCCTTTTCCCGTGCCAACCATTATTGCAGTAGGCGTTGCCAGCCCCAAGGCGCAGGGACAAGCAATAACAAGCATGGTAATAAAAATTGAAAGTGTGAATGCGACATTGCCGGTTGCCAAAAACCACGCAATTCCAACCAGCACTGCAATTGCACACACAACCGGAACAAACACAGCGCTGACCTTGTCACCTAACGCCGCGATGGGAGCCTTGATACTTTGCGCGTCTTCAACAAGTTTAACGATTTGCGCCAATGCCGTGTCTGCGCCTACTTTGTCAGCCCGAAATTGTATTACCCCTGTTGTGTTAATCGTAGCGGCATACACAGTGTCGCCCGTTTTTTTGTCTACAGGCATACTTTCGCCCGTTAACATGGATTCATCTATTGCGGTATGTCCATCCAATACCGTGCCATCTACAGGAATTTTTGCTCCCGGCTTTACCACGATAATGTCGCCCGTTTTTACTTCGTCAATCGGGATATCTTTTTCGATACCGTCTTGTATGATGGTGGCAGTCCTGGGCGCAAGCCCCATAAGTTTTTTTATAGCTTCGTTAGTTCTTCCTTTTGACACAGCTTCGAGAGTTTTGCCAAGAAGCACCAGAGCAAAAATAACGCCTGCCGTTTCGTAGTACAAACGATCTACTGCCGCAAAATCGCCGTTCGCAATTTTCCATGTATTGTACGCACTGTAAATTATCGCCGCAGAAGTTCCAATGGCAATCAAAGAATCCATGTTGGGACTGCGGCGTACAAGCGCCATAAATCCGACAGTGTAAAATTTATACCCTGCTATTACAATCGGAATCGTCAGAATTATTTGCCATATAGCAAATGTAAGGGGAAAGTTTTTCATGGTATGATGAATCAGAGTCCAGAACGGCAGCCACGAGAATGGCAGCATAGGAGCCATTGTGATATAAAAAAGCGGAATCGCAAAAATAAGTGCGACAATGGCTTTTGTTTTCCATATTTTTATTTCTTTTTGTTTACGTAAGCTGGAAGCTTCGCTGCGAAGTTCCCAACTCTCCTCGGTTGAACTTACAGCACTTGTCTTTTTAGGTTCCAATATTTCATAACCTGCATTGATTACTGTTTCCTTTATCAAGGCAAGCGTTTGCGTATCGGCAAATTCCACAGACAGTTTTTCTGTAGCAAGATTTACCGAGGCTGTTTTAACACCTTCCAGTTTTTGCACCGCCTTTTCTACCCGTGCGGAACAAGCAGCGCAGTGCATCCCGCCGATACTTAATCTCTCAGTCTGCATTTCTGTTTCTCCTCCTCACTAATTAAAGAACATGATGTTATCTAGCGCAATATCATTCTTGGCCTCTTTTTTACTGTGCCAAAATGACTCGTTATGTGTCAAAATTTCCTTCACTGTATCATTTTTTCCAAGTTCTGTCATTTATAGAGGGGAATATTAAAGAATTTACTCCGTACCTTAGCGCTTCTGTGCTTTTTTGAGAAAAAATTCGAGTAAATTTTAGCAAACAGGCTCTTGGCACGGTATTTGCTTATATATTTATGTCGACGAGGACGAGTGGATATGCTTGCCGATAGAGCAAGCGAACCCGCCTGGAAAGGGGGATGGTTCGTTGAACCATTACATCCGCATTATTCCGTTGGACACAGGAGAAAGTTATGAAAACTTTGACCATGTATCGCCCTAACACCTTTCAAAACGCCTTGAGCGATTTTGATCGTTACCTTGAGTCCTTCTTTGGGGACTCTGTTCTGGCTCCCGCAGTCAGAGTGCTTGACCGGCCGCCGGCGGTGGATATTCAGGAAACCGAAAACGCCTATGTGCTGGACATGGAACTTCCGGGTTATGACGAAAAAAATATCGAAGTTCATGTCGATGGCTCGAACCTTTCCATTGCTTCCAAGCAGGAAAAAGAAGAAAATGAAGAAAAAAGAGCCTATATTCTGCGTGAACGCCGGGTAAGTTCTTTCAGCCGCTTATTTAAGCTGCCCGAAAATGCCGACCCTGAAACGGTTAATGCGGCATTTAAAAACGGCGTTCTTACTTTGCAGATCAAAAAGCGAGCTGAGGCGCAAAAGCGGACGATTCAGATTAACGCCGCATAGGAATTTACTCAAATTTTATTACATGGAGCGTGTGGAAGGCACAAAGGGAATCAACTTTGTGCCAACCTTATTCCAGTCGTTTATAGCGAATTTAATTAAAAAAATGAAGTTTTGCAATTTCTCCACCTATAAATTGGAAAAATATACAAAAACCCTCTCCCCAAAAAACACATTACCATGTATAATGGAAATTAAGGAGATTAATATGAATAGAATTGGAGTTATTTGTCTGAATGTTGCGGTAGCCCTTTATCTTTTTGCAAACGGGATTTTGGGACTAAGTAATCAACAGCGCGGCCTGAGAATAAGCATTGACCGTGGCAGCGAATTTAACACAATGGTTAATACCATTTTCCAGAAAGGGGGAGATTTTTCTGCTGTGTTAATCATTCTTCTGTCAGTCTTTGCTATTGCTGCGGGAATATTCCTGTTGTTGCAGCTCTTTGGGATTGAGGTTCGCATAACCGATCCAATCTTGCTTGTCTTCATTGTGCTGTGGGTGGTTTTTATTATTGTAGTGGATATTGTCCATCCTCTTAATGATAAAACTCCGTTCCTGGTATATTTAAGGCAGCTTGGTACTCACCTGATGGTTTTGGGAGCGCTTATTTCGTCTACGAAACGTTTTGCATAATGTAACACAGATCAACATTCGCTGCGCAGTGCGTAGCGAATTGATCTGGACACATTATCGTATAAGTACGCCTATTTTTTTATCAAGTATATGTTTCTTTGAGTTTTGGATATGCAGTTTTCATTTCTTCTACGATCGTTTTTTCGAATGCTTTTCTATTACAATTATTATTTTTACACTTGGCTAACAAGTATGGTTTTTTATTTTTATTTAAAATTCGCTTTAGTAATCCAATATCATATCTAAATACTACAGTACAGTTGTGTTCAGGACATATAGGACACTTTTTTCCATTAATATCTTTACCAATTAATCTTGTAAAAAAATCATGATGTTTCCACTTGAATTTATCTTTTCTGTCAATTACATCAACATCAAAGAACAAGGGTACATTTTTTTCTGTTTTTGTAATTTCAACAGGAAGCCATGCAATTCTAATATTATATACGAAGGAATTATCTTCATACCTATAATTCGTTTCATAAAAATAATGTGAATAAATTGTGGAGGGTACAGGGTTATCTAAATCTGTTTTATTTTCTATTTCAGTAAGAATTTTATCAATTTCTCTTTCTATTACAGTATTTACACTAATAATCTCATTGCTGTTAGTAAAAAAATTACGGCGCCACCCTAAAATTGCTCTCTGCCATTTATCAATATTACTTTTATCACGAAGCCTGTCTCTGTTTTGCATAAAAACCTACCCTTTAACAGCAATTTTGTTTTACCTCCGTTGAAATTATCCTGCAAAAGGACGAATTTTTCCCGGGCAATGTCTCCCCAAAATATATTTTAAGAAGACCCTTTATACTTATTTCCTTATTGAAGGTGGTATATAACAAAAAATATTCATTTCTGTTTCAAGCTCTTTCTTTCTTTTTTCTACCGCACGTACAGGAACTTTGAATTGCTTTGCAATATCATCATTAGATTCTTTTACCAATTCCTGCATATGTATATATGGCATTAACAAGAATGCAGCGAGTTTATCGGCTTCTTCGTTGTACACCGGCTTTTCAAGAAGCTCTTTGTTTTCACCCGATTTGCTGGAACATTTGAAAAAAATCCGTCCTTCATGTCCAAGTAAAAAATGTGAAAGTTCATGTGCAATAACAAAATTTTTTTGTTCCTCGGTTAAATTTGTTTTATGGTAAATCTTTTTTTTACCGGGAATAGAGAATCCGTCTATATTCTCTTTTTTTTGAGGATCTGCCAATAATGCCTGATACTTTGATTTGCGTGACAATTCATCCATTACTTTGCTCAGATTATCACAAGAAATTATTTTATATTTGTATTTACGTGTGGCTAAATCAGATATTTTTACCCTGCCATTCTGCTCTTTGTAGCCCTGAGTTATTATATCTGCCCCGTCCAAAAGCTGTATCCACCTTCTGTTTGTAGGAAGGATTTGGTCATCGTCCGCTTTATAACCTTCTGAGTTGACGGCATCTTTTATACGGATCTTCTCAAATTGCGAACCAATGTGACCGTTAAAATTAAGCCTGAACTCCCTTTTCGCCTTGGATTTCATGTTTTCCTTCCTTAAAATAAACATTATACCAACCTAGAACCCTTAGCCTACTAGCTTTCGGTAGGATACTTGAATAAACTACCAAAATATTAAAATAGTGTCAAGAACCCACGAAAAATAATTATTCAAAAAACACCCTCTTCAAATTATAAATCATATAAGAGAAAATAGCAAAAAACATAATTTTAGGTATGTACTTTGAAGTAGAATCTGAGGCATAAAAACAACAGAAAAAATCTAAAATCTCCAATGGTTTATTCGCTCCCTTAAAAATACCTGCCCTTCCGCATTTGCCTGATGGCGTCTATGATGAACATGCTTAACAATACTGCCACTAGGCAGAATACGACTAAAGCGGCGGTATAGGTTGCGTTTAACAATACGGTGTTCATGGGTTTTGTACATTAACAAATTCTATACCCAGTTCTTCCAAAAATTCTATAACTTGCCGGTTAGGATGTTTATGTTTATTATCTTTCCCATTTTGTGCATAAGCTTTTTTAATAAAATCAAAAGGGATAAATTTACAATAATTATTACCACTGCCATGATGCGGTAACATCATTTCAAAAATAAGTGTCTGTTCTTCCAGATAGTGTTTATGTATATCTTTTCCAATTTCTTTTTTCTTAAAAGGATAGTCTCCCGTACAAACAAAACCACTGCTAAGAAAATCATGTAAACGACAAAACAAAAAAGGAAAAGGGCCTAATATTAGTGGACCACCGTTAGTTGTTAAATATGATGCCATAATCATGCTTGTTAGGTTGAAATCATTTGTTTTTATAAGGTTATCATATATCTTTTTAATTTCATTTTGTTTTTCTTCATTGGCAAAATCACTTAGGGTAATATTTTTCAATTGTTCTGAACATTCTTGAGGTAATAAAGAATATATATTAGGATCCACCCAAAATTTAACAACCCAGTTTATGTCATTAGGAAAATCAGTAATACCTTGAAATTCTTCGTCATAAACGAGCCTTTCTTTGTAATGGTTTTTTATTTCAGAAATAATCCGCCCGGTGGATTGATCATTGCTTTCCGCGGAATTACTTGATAGAACAAAATAAATCTCTTCAAAATCTTTGTTTTTTTCAAAAGAATATAAGTTATAGATAAATTTAATTAAATCCATATCATTTTTTAATGTTTCATTTGTACTCGCAGCGAGAATTGATGCTGCAAAAATAACAATCATATCCGGGTGATAGGCAGGCAAAAAAAGACGTTTAATCTTTTCTTTCTTCTTTTTAAAATGCTCTATCAAGTATTGAACCTCATTAATATGATCCTTATGCAAGTGACTGATAACTAGTGTAGTTTGAACTTTAGCATCAAGAGTATCTATATAACCTTTAAGCAGATTTCTATTATCAGAACCACAGTCATACAAAATCCGGTATTTTTCGCAATTCATGTATGCGATTTGTTCAACACAACAGCCTTGACCTATCTTTGGTATTATTCGTTTAATCATTTGTTTTAAGTTTCCTCATTAAATAAAATTCCCTGTCCCTCAACGAGGTACGGCTGCGCGTAATAGACCCGCGCAAATCATCCTGCAAAATTCCTAGTTCCTACCTCCTTATTTATCTGCTCCCTTCTCTCTGATCTCTACTCTCTATTACCTCACTGCCCAAACGGCGGCTCCCCATTCGCGCTCAAACCCTTGCGGGTACTGGTGTCAATGTCATCCGTTTCCCATGCTGTGGTGTTGCGATACGCATAAGAGGAAAAATAAACAGTCTGTCCCCCCCAGTTAGTGGTGATAATTCCGCCGGTTTTAGTGAATATAATGTTGCGATTGTAATAGCTACCCACACTCACCCCTCTGTCAGAATGCCCTGATATTTCTCCACCATGCATAGCGAAGGTACCATTCATACCGCTAGTCGAAAAACCTATATACACTCCGACGCTAGAATTCCTTGATATTTCTCCACCATACATGGTGAAGGTATAACTACCAGTACTAGCAGAAATAACAAAATGCACCCCGCCACCCCAGGATGTATTCCTTGATATTACCCCCCCATGCATTGTGGAGGAACAATTCGTGAGATATACCCCCCCGCCATAAGTTGAGGCTGTATTCCCTGATATTTCACCGCCATGCATCGTGAAGGTTCTTTCACTATTCACATACACTCCGCCACCATTATTTGCTGTATTCCCTGATATTTCACCACCATGCATGGTGAAGGTACCATTCACATACACCCCGCCGCCGCCACCATTATTTGCTGTATTCCCTGATATTTCACCGCCATGCATGGTGAAGGTACCATTCACATGCACCCCGCCGCCATTACTTGCTGTATTCCCTGATATTTCACCGCCATACATGGTGAAGGTTCCTCCATTGCTTACAATCACCCCGCCGCCATTAGCTATTCTATTCCCTGATATTTCACCGCCATGCATGGTGAAGGTTCCTCCATTGCTTACACTCACCCCACCGCCATTGCCATGTGTTGATGTTTTCCCTGATATTTCTCCACTGTTCATTACCAGAGTCCCATTGGCATTGACTTGAACGAGGCCGGCAGCAGCAGTATTGCTGCTGTGGTCTACAAGCCTGATATTCCCATCAAGAGTCAGGGTAACGCCGGAGCCAATATTAAATATAGAACCAAATGAACCTAGGTTTATTGTCCTTTCACTGGCATATCCTGACAGGGAAATACTAACCGTTCTATCGGAATAACTGAGAGTCATGGGAGAAACGGTTTCATCTGACCCAAGAACAATGTAATAATTGTCCCCGTTTGCTGCGTTGGCAGAAATAAAGGTCAATCCATCACTCAGATTGTGATCGCCTATTCTCGCTGCTCCCCGCCACAACCCGGGGCTTAAGTTACCGATGGGCGAAGCGCTTGCACTTGGTCCAAAGTCAGAAATACCGCCGGCATTTCGTGCCCTCAGCCGAACATGGTAAGTCGTATCTGTGGTAAGGCCGCTAAATTTTACCGAAGTTTCGGCAGTGGTTGTTTCAAGTGTTTCCGGAAGGGGTGTCGTTCCAAAAAACACATCGTATTGCTCCGCTCCGGCAACAGCGCTCCATGTTACTAATAAGCTCCCCAGATCGGGGGTTATTACAGGCGTTCCGGGCGTACCAAGCGGTATACCGGTTACAACAACGCTTGTGCTTTGCCCATAAGGATTCCTTGCTCTCACCCATACATTGTATGTGGTGCCGTTTACCAGGCTGCTTATGGTTGTCGTCGTCATCGCCGCTGAAACGATTTGAGATGGGTTCGATGGCATGATGTTGGTACTGTGATACACTTCGTATTGATCCGAGCCGGCAACAGCATCCCAGCTTAGTGTAAGCTGGCCGTTACTTGGACTCACCGTAACAGTTCCCATCGTACCAATGGATCTGGCGCTTGCCGAACTGCTTATTGCTCCCGCTCCGGTTTCGTTTATACCTCTGACCCACACATGGTAATTTACGCCGTTTTCAAGCCCGGTAATGGTTGCCGAAGTACCGCTTGTAACCAGCGATACTTCAGATGGTGGAGTTGTTCCCGTACCATGGAACAACTCGTACTGATCCGCGCCAGGTAAGGCAGGCCAGCTTACCGAAAAATGTCCGTCACCCACAATCAAAGTTGGAGACTCAGCATTGGCTATGGGCCTGCCGGTTGCTGCCGGGCTAAAGCCGCTTGTGCCGTAACTGTTCTTTGACACTAACCACACATAATACGTTGTTCCGTTGTTCAAACCACTTATGGTGGCGGAAAGCGGGGAGCTAATATCCTCGCCATATTTTTGTGCGGCTGCCGGATTGTTTGTCGTTCCAAACCATACTTCATAAGCAGTGGTATTTCCCGCCGCTTCCCAGCTTATATTTATCTGCTCGCTGCCAATAACAACAGCAGGCGCTGCCGGAGCTTGCGGAGGTATAGCAGTTGCAGAAGGCGTTCCGCTGGCGGCCGGACTAAAACCGCTTGTGCCGTAATTATTTTTGGCAATTAACCAAATAAAGTAAGTAGTCTCATTGGTTAATCCGCCTATAGTTATGGAAAGCGGGGCGGTAATAGTAACCGGGACAGTAATGTCCATGCCGTATTTTTGTGCAGACGCATAGTCGTTTGTGGTTCCAAGCCATAATTCATAAGCCGCTACGCCTTCGTCTACCATCCAGCTAATGGTTATTTGCCCGCTGCCAACTTCGACATCAGGCGCCGGCGGAATGTGCGGTGGCCCTTCATATACCAAGGGTGTCCCGCTTGCAGTAGGGCTAAAACCACTTGTACCCATGTCATTTTTTGCCCTTACCCAGAGGTAATAAGTAATACTGCTGCTCAGATTGGTAATGGTTACAGATGTACCGGTAATGTCATTACCATGCAGTGTTGCGCTTGCTAGATTGTCTGAGGTATTAATCCACACTTCGTAAGACAGCGCTCCCTCTACCGGCTGCCAACTGACGGTTAATTGCCGTGGCTCGGGGGTTACCACTGGTATGGCGGGCGCGGGCGGTACTGCGGCAAATGCCGAGGGCGTTCCGCTTACCATCGGGCTGAACCCACTCGTGCCGCTGTTATTTTTTGCTTTTATCCACACATAATACGTTGTCTCGTTGGTGAGGCCTTCGATCACGGCAGACAAGCCCACGACATCATTCCCATGCTGTACCGCAACAAGCGAGTTATTGCTCGTTCCCAGCCAGACTTCGTAAGAGGTTGCCCCTTCAACGGCATCCCAACTTACGGAAAGCCGACCGTTTCCAGCAACCACGAACGGCGCGGTTTGAGGCGCAGACGGCGTTATTGCAGATACCGACGGCCTCCCGCTTGCTCCAGGGCTAAAGCCGCTTATGCCTATGTTATTCTTCGCCCTTACCCAGATGTAATACAAAGTCTCGTTAGTAAGATTGTCAATTGTTACCGATGTTTCGTCAACATCGGCTCCGTACTTTTGTGCAGTTGTCGAATTGGTTGTGGTGTTGATCCATACTTCGTAAGACAGCGCCCCTTCCACCGGCTGCCAACTAACAGCCAGTTGACCCGAAGAGGGAATGACCGTCGGTATGGCGGGCACAGGCGGTACGACGATATACACCGAGGGCATCCCGCTTACCACAGGACTATAACTGCTCGTGCCAATGGCGTTCACGGCCCTTACCCACACAAAATAAACCGTTTCGTTAGATAAGCCGCTGATCGTCGTTTCCGTGCCGGTAATCGTGCCGCCATGTCTTTCCGCCGAGGCGGAATTATTGGATGTCCCCACCCATACCTCGTAGGATACGGCAAGCTCTACTGCGTTCCAGGAAACGCGCAGTTGGCCGCTGCCCGCCGTTACCACCGGAGCGCCGGGGGTTGAAGGCGCAACCGTCGGCGTTTCCGGCCTGCCTGCTTCCATTTCGCTGTGATCGCTTCTTCCCGCATTGTTCACCGCCCGCACCGACACATAATAGACCGTACCGTTAGTCAGATTGCTGATAACCGCGCTTGTCCTGTCTGTTCTGGCACTTGCAGTGGAAGGCCGTGTCGCCGAGGTGCCTACGTACACTTCGTATTCTCTTGCACCGCCGGCCTCTTCCCAATTCACCGTCAGTTGTCTCACACCCGGTATAATCGACGGCTTTCCCGGTACAGCGGGGGTGTCATTGGCAGGCCAGGGTATAGCCCGGCTGTGCGGGCTTAAATCGCTGGAACCCATCTGATTACGCGCCCTTAACCACACATTATAAGTAGTCCTGTTGGTAAGCCCGGTAAATACCGTAACCGTTGCCGTCCCCGGTAACGTCCTTACAGGCTCGGCAGGCGGCGTGGAGTTTGTCCCCAGATAGATGTCGTAATAATCAGCGCCAGTAACTCTCGTCCAACTTACGGTTATCATGCCGTCCCCGGCAATGAGCGCCGGGGCATCGGGTATTGGCGGGGCGTCCGTATCCCCCGACGCATCTTCGACATTTTCCAGCCGCACCGCGACATCTCTGGTGAACGAGATCGCACCGTCAAACACAAAGCTGTACACATAACCTGCTTCAAAAACAATATCCTCCTGAAATTCTACTTCGACTCCGCTAACCGAAAGCTTGTAATTCGAGGCGGGGCCCGGGCTGACTGCATACTGCGCCCTTTCTCCAGAGGTTACCAAATATGAAGGCTTGCCATAGGGCGTTTCTATTACGCTGCCACGGACCAGATAAAAAGGGAAGGTCGAATTGTTCTGGAGCAGGAGGTGGCTGCCAGTGGAAAGAAGGGCGTCAGGCGGCGATACAGTCTCTTCCAGCTTGGGTATGGTAATATTATTTATCCTTTTTTCCTCTACAGGGACAGATATTTGATCTCTGATCGCTGGCCGGTATCTTACCGTAAAATCGCTTATGCCTTTCAGCCTTAAAAGGTACGTAAAGTAAAACGGCACGGAATCGCCATGCACCGGCCATACTATTTCTGCGGATTTCTGCCCGGCTGGAACTGTGTCGATAAGATCTGTCCTAAGGTGATCTCTATAAACCTCTACGGCGCTGATTCCGTGTACGTTGTCAAAAACAATTGTTGTTTCTATATCTGGTATATTGGGATCATCGGATTCATTAGGCTCACGGCAGGAAAATACAAGACTTGCCAAAATCACGGCAAATATTACCGCCGCTGCAATAAAACGCTTTTTCATAACAGCACCTCTTTCAGAAAAAATGAAATTACTACTAATATTCATTATATACGCTGTTATGGTCTATGTATACCTTTGATATTGGGATTTTTTTTTCTGTTCCTAAAAAAAATTTTTGGAAAAAATGTTAATACGTTAAATGTACCAAAGAAACCAAATCGCGGTTAAAGTATTTGTAGGAAATTTCCGCCATAGTACCGTTGGCAAACAGTTCATCCAGGGCATTATTAACCGCGAAGGTAAGAGCGTCATTTCCTTTTTTTAGACATATAGCAATAAACTCATCGGACGGGCCAAGCCAGACAACCTCAAAGGGACTGTTGTCTTTCTCGGCATAATGAAACGCAACGATATTATCAACCACAACCAAGTCTACACGCCTTAGTCTAAGATCATCAAAACAATAAATTATTTTGTCGTAAGAAAAAGATGAAAACCCTACACCTTGATCACTTAATTTTTCGGTAAAATATTGCGCCGTGGTATTGCCCTGAAAGGCAACCCGATAACCCGCAATGTCTTTAGGATTTGTAATTTTTAAAGACGAATCTTTAAGAGTTACAATAGCCATAGAACTGTCAATGTATGGGTTTGTAAAATTAAACCTTCTTTGCCGCTCAGGTAAAATGGTAACATTAACCGCAATATCATACCTATTCGTATCAAGCCCCGCAAGAATACCTTCCCAGGCAGTATCAATAAATTTAACCTCAAGCCCCAGCCTGTCAGCCAAAGCCCTTGCAAGATCAATATCAAAACCAATAGGAGTAACCCCGTCCGTATCGTAGTACTCCATCGGCGGATAATTTATTTCCACACCCACAGAAAATACACCGGCTTCTATAGTAAGCCCCTGTCGCAGCCGCCCCGTACATCCGGTAAATAAAAAATAAGTAACCAAAACAAAAACACTCAATAGCTTCATTTTTACCATTAGATACTATTGTATCATCATTTGAATTCAAGAGCAATTTCCGGTATTATTAAAGACAAGGAGAAAAAATTGATAATTGGGATCGACATAGGCAGCACAACAACCAAGGCCGTTTGTATAGAAGACGGCAAATTAACTAGAAAAATCAAGACAAAGGCATCTGACGCTGTTACAGCAGCTACCGGCGCTTTGGGAAAAATAGTCCTGGAAAACGGTATAAAAATAGACACTATAAAAAAAATACAAATTACAGGCGCCGGAGCGACAAAAATAAAAGATGATATTTTCGGTATCCCCACCAGCCGTGTAGATGAGATAAACGCTATAGGAATCGGCGGGATGTTTCTTTCCGGCATGAACAATAATATTATAACCAATATAGGAACGGGAACCGTTATTATAGAAGCAAGCGAACGGGGCATTTTTCACTTTGGAGGATCCGGTGTAGGAGGCGGGACAATACTGGGTCTTGCGAAAAAATTGCTGCGTATCGCGGAATTCAACGATATTATGGATCTCGCTAAGACAGGGAATATAAGCCATGTCGATCTTTTGCTGGGAGACATTACCGATACCAGCATAAGTTTTTTAAACGGAGAAAGTACCGTTTCCAATTTTGGAAAAATGCAGGACACCGCTGCCTCTGGAGATATAGCCCTCGCGATTATCAATATGGTGTATCAGGTAATCGGTGTCCTTTCTGTTTTTGCGGCAAGGGCAAAAAACATCAGTTGTGTTATTGTTACAGGAAATGGCAGTAATAATAAAATCGGACAAAAAGTGTTAGCGGATATTTCTTCCATGTACGGAATAGATTTCATGTACCCGGAACATGCCGAATATACAACCGCTGTTGGGGCTGGACTCTCAAAGATTTAACTTTACAGACACTATTTATGCTGCTGATACCGGAATAGTGATTATAAATACTATTCCCTTGCCGCTTTCGGAGCGCAGTCTGATATTGCCTTTTATTTCTTTCAGACGGTCACGAACCAGATTTAAACCAATACCCCGGCCAGCGTGAACTCCGTCTTCATCCTCCGCAGTACTGAATCCCGGCGCAAAGATTGCTTTTATCAGCATATCCTTGTTATTCGCGTCTTCTTTTTTAATTACATTTTTTAGTATCGCTTTTTCGGCAATTTTACGGTAATCAAGACCTCTTCCGTCATCAGTAAGTTTAATGTTAATCTGTTTGCGATCTTCTGACATTTTTATTAAAAGCTTTATAATACCCGTTTCGTTCTTGCCATTTGCCTTGCGCTCTTCCGGTGTTTCTATTCCGTGTACAACAGAGTTGCGGATAAGCTGCATAAGTACATCTTTCATTACACGCCTTGGACCTTTATCAATAGCCTCGGGGTCTATTTCATGGGGTACAAACTTTATCATTTTTTCCAGATCTTCGGCGCCCTTGCTGGCTGTTTTCGACAAGGATTCGATCATTACTTTAACATTTTGCTTTTCGGCCTTGCCGCCGCCGTTGCTGCTGCCGGCATAAGATTGGAGCTTGTCGATAATCTCTTTGAATCCTTCCCTTTCCTGGGATATTTTTTCTATATCCATTGTCAGGTTAAGCATCTCGATAAATGGAACTTCACCTTCCTGATCCCGCAATTTTTTTATCTTTGCTTCAAGTTTATGAACTTTATTACCAAAAATGTTTAATCCCAAAATTACTGCGTTTGACTTTATAGCATGAGCAGACTGATAAATTTTTACCAATGCGTCATAAGTTGAATGTTTCTCGTTCTTTAGCACTGTGTCGATGGAGTTAAACTCAAACTCCATATCACTCATAAAGTCGCTGAAAACATTTGGGTCTACCTGAATAAGCTCAAAGACAGCCTGCATTTCTTCCTGCCGCTTGCCTTCTTCTTCTGCCAGCCTTTGCTGTAATTCTACACTGGTGGTTATATCATAAACTGTTACCAGAAGGAAAACTTCTCCCTGCCCGCGCTCTACTGTGCCAAAAACAAATTGAAATACTTTCCTTTCGCCGGTTTTGGCATTCACATAATGCAATTCATTCAAAGGATTGATATCGTCAAGCATTTCCTGATCCAAAGTACGTTCCCTGACCATATCAAAATAATCTTTTATACCTTCCATTTCGGACGGGTTAACCGAATCGGCAATTATATCGGTAAACAGCCTACCGAAAAGGTCTGTTTCCGACAGCATTTCTTCCAGATACCGTGAATAGTGATCCTGTATGATATAGTTCTGATCCATAAAGAAAAGACCTATTTTCATACTGTCCTTCATGGCGGCGATTTCATCGCGTTCGGCAAGATGGGTCATGTCATACAAGCTGATAAGTGAGCCGCTGTGCCCTCCGGGCAGACTGTTAGAAGCGGCCTTAAAGTAGCGCTTTTGTCCATTCAGCGTAAATTCCCAGTCTTTGGCATAGTTGCCCTTTTCTCTTATCATATCCCCTGCCAATAATTTAAGGCCTTTTCCGGGGAAAAGATCGAGAAGCGGACGTCCCTGAACCAGTTCCGTCTCTTTTACACGGCCCATTTCGGCGAGGGTTCTGCTCGCGTAGACAACCTTATTGCTTTCGTCAATCATGGCGACATAGTTTTCGGTTGTTGCCAAAAGGTTTCTGAACGATGTCTGATGTTCAATAGCCCTGTTCAGAACAATGGTAGCTGATCTGGTAAGTATAACCATAACTACACTGGCGAAAATACAGAGAACCCAGTTTACCAGGGTGACAAGGATAGATACCTCGGGTCCGGAAACCGGAGTGCCCCTGATAACCAGGAAACCGATTGCTATGTTTTGCAGGATAACGTAGATAACTGTCCTGTTAAAACTTGAGTACAAACAACTAATTCCGCAAAAAGCAAGACAAACAATCATAAAATGGGAAGTAGCCCAATGGTTAACACCCATTAACATTGTGTAAAACAAAAATAAAACACCGGGAATGTTTGATGCCAGTTTGTATAGATTCAGCGCAGTTCTGATTATGGAAATTATAATTGCAAGTGCAGCCAGTATAATTACACCGGCTATAGTATAGTCAATGGTTATACCGGCTACCCAGTTTTCAAAAAGAAATGCCGTGCCTAAAAAGATAACCAACAGGACAGAGAGAGAATTAGCGATCCTTACACCTATATCTCTTTTTCTCTTTTTTTCTGCCATGCAATAATCCTTTCTATAATAACTAACGATTTGAAACTACAGGTACCGGATAGGATAAATTATCCACCGCGACTACCTGCGCTGCCTTGGGAACAATATTCAGGTCTATTTCAGTATCCTGAATATACTCATTGTCCAATTGAATCCACATTTTTTTATCAGATCGGACAGTAACTTTTTTTGCCTGTATAAAAATACCGTTTCTGGGGCGTTTTCCCCTGGCATACCTTCTCATGGAAAACATTGTTTTTATAGGGCCGGCGGCTTTGATAAGCGCAACATCCAGTATCCCGTCATCCGGTGCGGCGTTCGAAAGCCCGGTTTTTCTGCCCTCATAACACGGCCCGTTCGCAACATGGATAAGACTGTACTTTCCGTTATAATCCACATCATCAACTGTTATTTCATATTCCTGATTGGCAATTTCACTGTCAAATGATGTTACTATATAGTTTATAAAACTGGAAATTCTTGAAAAGAAGAAAAAGCTGCCCGCGCCCATTTTGGTTTTTAGTTCCCTTACCTTTGCCGCCATCGCGGAATTCAAACCGATATAACAGGAATTCAGGGCGTAATTTACTCCCCATTTAATCAAGTCTGTATCAAGGGCTTTAGATTTTACAAGGGAAGGAATGTCTCTGAATTTTTCGGTTTTACCTTCTCCAAAGATTCCCAGAAAATCACATGATTCTCCATACGGAACCGCAGCAATCTGCATGTCTGGGAAGTGAGCTACAGCATTCAGGCAATCGTAAAGAATTTCTTCCCCGCCGATAGCGTAGACCCGTATTACTTTATCGGAGTCCGCTTTTTCCGCCTCGTCCTGAATAATAGTCATCGCGTTTCTACGATACCGGGAGAACTGTATGGAGAAGTCAGGCTTTTCCTGTGTTCTGAAAAACTCCCCTATGTGATCGAGTATCCCATCCATCTTCCATTGCTGACCATAGAATGCCTTAGGATCGAATAGAAAAACATGTTTCATCTATATTTATTTTCCTAACTATGATTAGGTTCCAGTTCAATTGCTACCATTAGGTGAAAAATATCATCTTCGAAAGCTTTATGCGGAATACACAGTATCCGGGTCTGCTTACTCGGCCAGGCAATTGAGTGTTCCTTCCCCTTAATAATTGTGGGGATGGAGATTACTATTCTGTCTCCGTTTGGCACTTTGGGTTTAATATTTCCCGCTATGATGTTGTTTATTTCGCCTATGGCATCCACAACATCGGCGTCAATTTCCGTGTGGTCGGGACCGGCAAGCAGGTCAGTCAGCTTAACTGCCAACTCTGTTTTCATGGAGACGATTACAGCCCCCTTTACCGCTCCTGAAAGCCCGATAACGGCTGAAATGTCCCATTCCATGCCTTTTTCCGGATCCACAAAATGCGGATGCCTTGGAGTTACATCCACACCGACAAATTCCTTAAAGGTACTGACGGTTACTTCTACAAAAGGTTCTACATAGTTTGTCAAATCTAGCATAGTTTACATCCTAAATAAACGTAATTTTGCCAACTTGCTCTTGAATAAATCAAGCTTTATCGGCTTGGTGATATAATCAGTAGCTCCATTTTTTAACGCTTCTATTACGTTAATTTTTGAAGCCTCACTGGTTACCATAATTACAGGCAAATCCTTATACTGGGCCATAGACCGAATTTGCTTCAGAAAATCGATACCTGATAATCTTGGCATATTCCAGTCAAGCAAAATCAGATCCACGGTTTGAGTTTCAAGCAGAGCGAATGCTTCCTCTCCATCTTTTGCCTCAATAAAGCTGCATGTAGTATCCACCCCGGAAAAAACACCTTTGACAGTGTTTCTCATAATCCTGGAGTCGTCAACAATCATAATTGTTACACCAGCAGGCATAGTACCTCCTTAACATATACTATTCCCTATAATGATACAATACTTTAACAAAAAAAACAAATCAAATCTTTACATTTTTTTGATTTATTCTGAATATTTTTGTAGATTAGCGTTTTTCAAGGCGCCAGGATACAGTCCAGTTCCATTTTTCGGGAAATACCGGTGACGCTAACCTGATACTCAGCCTTCCTCGTCTGAAACGGGCTGCCGCGCTAAGTGATATATCCCAGTTATTTTCTTTTTTGGCATAGGCGGTGTAACCCACTTTTGACCTGAATTGAAAAATCCTGGGCGACCAGATAAATTCGCAGGCAGCGCTCGAAGTATCAAAAACCCATGGTTCCGCTGGTACAGGGTAAGGCGGGGGAATACCATCGTAAGAAGTTAATCCCTTGATTGATCCGGAAAAGTTTATCCCAACATGGCCGGTTTTTGCCATTTGCGGAAAAAACAATGAGATACCCAGATTGCCAGAAAGCCCATCGGTGATTTTTTCGGGATTTACCGCGTTCCTGTCCACCGACAATGACATTCTTGTCAGTTTGACAGGCGGATCATTCCTTGTTCTTGCCGGGAAACGGTAATAAAAACCGGATGAACTGCGGTTAAAGTCCCCGCCAATACCTGGACTTCGTAAAACCGTATCGATCCAAAACAACGAACTGCGTATACCTCTCCATTCAACTTTTCCGGCGCCTCTAAAACCTGCTCCGTAACTCCCGCCATCTCTGTAAACAAACCGCTGTCCGGCTCCATCCGCAGCGAATGACACCGATAAAGGCCGTGTTCTGGTTCCAAAGGGTAATAACGGGGTTATACAAATACCCAGATTGCCGTAAATATCCCTGCCTTTGGCAAAAGTTTCGGAGTACGCTAAGTCCGATCCTGCTGAAAAGCCAGGGCTGTCGTAGAGAAATCCAACTGCGGAAAGCCTGAAATCACGTTCTGGCAAGGGCGGCTGGGCGGAAAACCATGTACTGCTTCTTGTGGGAGGCAGAGTTGCCTGGGTGTAAAAAGTTTCCAGCAGAATATTTGAGTTTTTCGCGAGGGCAAAGTCCAGCCCTCCGGCAAAAGCGGGGGAAGGGGCTTCCAGTTCTGTCTGCGCGGAAACAAAGCCTCTCAGCCTGACACTTCGGTGAAGATATAAAAATGGGCTTGAAAGGTATAAATACAGTTCATCTTTCCTGGTTGAAGAAGCGGCAGTTCTTAAATCGGCAATTATGGGTCTGTGATTTTCCGCATAGGGCGCTGAACGAATCCAAGGATTACGGATTCTTGCGGGAAGTCCCCATTCGTCAAGCACACCGTAAAGCAGCCGCGATCCGGTTGGCCCGTGGTACAAACCAGAGGTAAAATTGGTGCTCCATTTTTCAGGTTCCCCCCAGGGCGGGTCCAACTCGAAGTTCATGGTACGGCGGTCGAGTACTCCGCCGCGCAGTACAAGTCCGTGTAAGGGGAAGGATAGCCTTATTTCCCCACGGTTGTGGAGTGTCCTATTTTCCTCCCACGATCCGCTCCAGAACAGCGACCAGTTAAAACCCGCCGCCGCCGCTAAAAAGACCGTGCCTCGCAGAAATACGGCTGCCAAAAGAACAAAATGTTTCATACCCTATATAGGCGCGCATATGTCTGTTGCTTTCCTTATCACGGGATTTTTTTTAATTTTTTGTTTTTGGTGACTGTCACCATTTCCAAATTGGTGACAGTCACCAATTTGGCTTTTCGTTTACCGCTTTTTCCAGCGCATTGAACTGCTTGTCATAATCGGACTTAAACAGGCGATCCTGTATCGGACGGAATAATTCAAACTCGCCTTCGGCGTGTTTCTTTGCCAGCTCTGCCGTGATTTTTCCCGCGTTCTGCAAAAGCTCTTTTCTGTTGGCCTGTAAAATCAAGTCAAGATGCTTTATCCAATCCGCCATTGTCAACGGGATTTTTTGGTTTGCGTATTCTTCGGCCAGAGTCAAATAACCGTCGACTATAAGCGTCAGCGACTTCATTTCGTCTTCGGTCAAATAATTTTTGGCGATTATAACGTCGCTTTTCACAATCTTGCCTTGTGGCGCTTTTTCCCATGTCACGAGCCCCATGCGTTCTTTTTTATGGTCTGCGCGGGAATGTATTAACTCGGCTGCCGTTTGTCCGTGAACCGCAAAATGCAGTTTGTTTTGAACCTTTGCGAAAAATTCTTTTGTAGTTGCGGCTTCGGGGTTGTAATCCAGCGCGGTCGCGTATATGTCCGTTATTTTTTGGTGAAATCGCCGTTCGGAAAGCCGGATTTCGCGTATTTCTTCCAAAAGCCGCTCAAAATAATCATCGTCAAGAAACGCGCCGTTTTCCATGCGCTTTCTATCCAGCAAATATCCGCGCAGGGTATAGTCGCGCAAAACGCCGGTCGCCCATTGCCGAAAAGCGGTCGCCCGCTTTGAATTGACGCGGTATCCAACAGCTATTATCGCGTCAAGGTTGTAATGCTTTATATTGTATGTTTTGTTGTTCGTGGCAACTGCCGAGAAATTCTCGGTAGTTGAATTTTCGCTTAATTCGCCGTCCGCAAAGATATTTTTCAAATGCAGACCCACATTGTCGGAACTGGTA
>Ga0099364_10003614_pt1 | contig 23851 bp, 21 predicted proteins | sample TergutTh196P3_FD_73070 | JGI IMG/M metagenome (GOLD analysis project Ga0099364, IMG submission 73070) | Microcerotermes parvus P3 segment gut microbial communities from Pointe-Noire, Republic of the Congo - Th196 P3 | ecosystem: Host-associated > Arthropoda: Insects > Digestive system > Gut ...
CCTTCGCGTGGACGCTCTGGGTGATGGCGGCGACGTTTGCGAAGGTGAACTGCCCGTTTTTGTCCACCAGGCCGTAGTAGAGTATCATAAAGAGCGGCACGATGATGAAGACGGCCATCCACAATAGATAGGGTGAGCCCATCAGGGCCGTGCTAATGCTGCGCCGGCGGGAGATTATGCTGTTTGCGTTGTTGACCGGGTTAGTCAATTTGGTATTCCCTTTCTGGCTTTATTATTTATCCATGTTCATAACTGGATTGCCGCGCCACGCTCTGCGTGGCTCGCAATGACGAATATATAATTATGCATTATGAATTATGCATTATGCATTAATCTCCACACCTGCCGCTTCCTCGTCCTCGGATTCGGGCTTGTGCATGATGTGGATGTTGTCCGGCTCGACATGGATGCAGACCCTTGTGCCGACGGGGAACATCCGCGTCGAATGGACGAGCCATTCAAAGCCGTGGGCCATGACTTCCATTTCATAATGCACGCCTTTGAAAATCAGGTGGCTGACCACGCCACCCAGCGCCCCGTCCGTTCGTTCCGACAGCTCCACGTCCTCGGGGCGGATGACGACATCGACGGGGCTGTTCGTCCCGAAGCCGCTGTCCACACAGGCAAAGCGCACGCCCAGGACCTCCACCAGCCTGTCCTCAATCATCAGGGCATCGAGAATGTTACTTTCGCCGATAAAGTCGGCGACGAAGGCGTTTTCCGGCTCATTGTAGATGCCCTCGGGCGTGCCGATCTGCTGGATGTAGCCCTGGTTCAGGACGACGATGGTATCGGACATCGTCAGGGCTTCCTCCTGGTCGTGGGTCACATAGATGAAGGTGATGCCCAGCTCGTTTTTCAGGCGGATCAGCTCGTATTGCATGTCCTGGCGCAGTTTTAGGTCCAGGGCCCCCAGCGGCTCGTCGAGCAGCAGTACCTTGGGCTCGTTGACGATGGCGCGGGCAATGGCGATGCGCTGCTGCTGGCCGCCGCTCAGGGAATCGGGCATCCGTTTCTCGTAGCCCTCCAGGTTTACCAGTTTTAGGGCGTAGCTAATCTTATTGTCGATGTAGTCCTGGGTCTTTTTCTTTATTTTCAGGCCAAAGGCAATGTTTTCGGCGATGTCCATGTGGCTAAAGAGGGCGTATTTTTGAAAAACCGTATTGAGCTTGCGCTTGTTCGGGGGCAGGGCGGTGATGTCTGCCCCGTCGAAGATGACCCGGCCCTCGTCCGGGGCCGTGAAGCCGCCCATGATACGCAGGAGTGTCGTCTTGCCGCAGCCGCTGGGCCCCAGCAGGGTGACGAACTCATTTTCGCGGATGGATAAATCCAGCTCGTCGATGACCAGGCGTTCGCCAAAGGACTTGCTGATTTGTTCCAGGGTTATGAGGGCTTTGGAGGTGGTGAAGTCCATGTGGATACCTCTGGGGGGTAGGAGTCAGGTATTGTAGGGCGGGGGCTCTGCTCCCGCCGCTGGGATTCTTCAAAAACTTGGCGGGCTACTAATCCATATAATCTGTGCGCCGCCCTTGCCCCGTGCCTCGATATGGTGGGTGGTGTCGCATTTATAATAAAAACTTTCGCCCTTTGCCACTTTTATCCGCCGCTTACCCAGGCAGACGCTGATTTGGCCGCTAAGCACATAGCCAAATTCCTCGCCCTCGTGCGGGTTGTCGGGATAGGTCTGGCCGCCCGCCTCCAAGGTCAAACGTATCGGCTCCATGATGTTTTTCTGGGCGTTGGGGATGATCCATTCTATTTTATTATGTAGCTCGGCGTCAATCTTCTCAAAATAGTCGGCGGCACTAAAGCTTACCTGTTCGTCGCCCGTTTCGGTGAAAAAGTCCTTTAAGTCCGTGCCCAGGCATTGGAGGATGTCTATCAGCGTGGCGATGGAGGGCGAGGTGAGGTTGCGCTCCAACAGCGATATAAAGCCTTTGGACAGCTCGCTGCGGTCGGCCAGCTCCTCCTGTGTCAGACCCTTTTGCATCCGCAAATCCTTTAGTTTGGCGCCTATGTCCATGAAATGCCATCCTCTTAAGTCAAATATTAAACCAAAAGTTTAATAATACTAAACAAGCGTGATAATAAATTTATCATAAGATGGAACGGATGTCAATCACTTTTTGCTTGTGTTTTTGCAAATATTATGCTATGATGCTGGGGTCAAAAGTATTTGCACAAGAGGTCTGTCATGGCAAAAAAAAGCGAAAAATTCGTCGCATATGTTTCCACCTATACCTCCGGCACGACGAACAAATGCGGGATTAAGATATACGATGTGGACATGGAAAAAGGGCGTTTCACGGAAAAAGGCGAGACGGAGATTACCAATTCCTCCTACATGACCACCGCCCACAACCGCCGCGTCCTCTATTCCATTACCGATTCCGGGGTCGAGGCCAATGAGATTTTGGCGGACGGTTTATTGCGGGAGCTAAACACGGGTTCCATCAATGGGATGCGCGGCTGCTATCTGTCCACGGACTATGACGACAAGTTTCTCTTTGTTGCCGGCTACCATGACGGGAAGCTGACGGTGCTGCGGATCAATGCAGACGGCAGCGTTGGCGAGGTGGTGGAGGAAATATACCATAAGGGCTTAGGCAGCGCCGCTGAGCGCCTGGGCCGCCCCCACATCAACTGTGCCCGCATGACCCGGGATAATAAGTACCTTTGCGAAGCGGACGTGGGTATGGACTGCGTGAATGTCTACGAGTTGGATCACGACAGCGGCCGCCTAAAGTCCGTGGACATCATCCGTTGCGAGCAGCAATCATCGCCCAGACATCTGAAATTTACCCGCGACGGTAAGTTTTTATACGTGCTCCATGAATACACAAAGAATATTTGCGTGTTTCGCTATTTTGAACAAGGGCCGCATGACCCGGAGTTTGAGCGCGTAGAGACCGTGTCCACCGTCAGCAAATACCATGCGACCGGCACTGCCGCCAGCGGGCTCAAATTATCGTTTGACGGTAATTACCTATTGAGTACCAATGCCGGCGATAATAGCGTGATTGTCTATGCGGCCAATAAGCAGACGGGCCATTTGTCGAAAATGTTTTGCCTGCCGGTGAGCGGCGATTATCCCAAAGACGCTTCCTTGTTTCCCGATAACCGCCATCTGGTGTCCTTAAACCATGAATCGAACAGCCTGACCTTTTTTGCGGTGGACTTGGAGCAGCGGACGATGTCGCAAAATGGGCCCCACATGCCGATAGACAGGCCCAACTGCATCGTGTTTCACCGTTTATCGCCATAGAAGTGTTTCAGATTATCCATCCGGGCGGCCATGTTCATCATCATCGCATCCAGTATGGTGATGGCTGCCATGGCCTCCACCACTACCACGGCGCGGGGCACGATACAAGGGTCATGCCGCCCTTTTATGCTTATTTCCACGGGTTGACCGAGTTGGTCAACCGTTTTTTGTGACAATGAAACAGATGGTGTGGGCTTGAAATGGGCGCGCAGGATTATGTCGCCGCCGTCGCTTATCCCGCCGAGGATGCCGCCGGCGTGGTTGGATTGTTTTTTTACTTTTCCGTCTTCGGCGTAAAAGGCGTCGTTGTTTTCCGAAGCCCGCGTCGTGGCCGTGGCAACGCCGGCACCAATCTCGACCGCCTTTACCGCGCCTATGGACATGAGGGCGTGGGAGAGCAGGGCATCCAGCTTATCAAAAACCGGCTCGCCCACACCGGCCGGTACGCCTCTTATCAGGCACTCTACAATACCGCCGACGGAGTCGCCGCGCTCCATGCATTCACGCAGGCAGTGCTGGGCTTTTTTGTCTGCGTCTGCATCCGGCATCCCGCTGGGGGTGTCGGGAGCACTGCCAAAGTTTGGCGGCAAGCCGGGCAGTACGACCGGGCCGATGGCGCGGCTGTAGGCAAAGATGCTGACACCCAGCTCCGTGAGCGCTTTGAGCGCCACGGCTCCGGCGGCCACCCGTGCCGCAGTTTCGCGTCCGGAAGCACGTCCGCCGCCGCGATGGTCGCGCAGACCGTATTTGGCCGTGTATGTATAGTCGGCATGGCCGGGTCTAAAGACATGGGCCAGCTCATCGTAGTCTGAGGATAAATGCGCGTTGTTTTCTATCATTAAAGATATGGGTGTGCCGCTGGTTTTGCCGTCGCATACGCCGGACAGAATTTTGACCTGGTCTGCTTCCTTGCGCGGACTCACGACGTCACTGTGACCCGGCCTGCGCCGATTTAGGTATGGCTGGATATCGGCTGCTGAAAGTAAAAGGCCGGCCGGGCAGCCGTCTATGACCGCACCCAGCGCTGGGCCGTGGGACTCACCCCAGGTGGTAATCTTGAAAATTGTGCCAAATGTGGATGCGGCCATGTGCTGTTCTCCTGTATTAGTGGTCCGGGGGGGCAGCAGAAGTACGCGTAGCGTACTTCCAAAAAACGCGTAGCGTTTTCAGTGTAACACATCTGGCGAGAAAACACTATACAAGATAGCCGCCTTGTGTTATGCTGTGTCAGTAAAGTTAAACATGCGGGAACAGCCAAGATGAAGCGCATTAAAAAAAGTTTTAGGGAAAAAGCTTTGGGAAGTTACCGCCAGATCGTGGAAAAGCATCGGTTTGCGCGAATCCCGGCCTTTCTTTGTTTTGGCCTTTTATTGGCCGTCCATGGGGTATGCTGCGCCTTTGTTGGCGGAGCGTGGAAAAAGTACGCCTTTGTTTCGTTCTTGGTGGCAAATATCCTGATAGGCTCCAGCTTTGCTTACCCGGTTTTTGGCGAATGGGATATGTCCGCAGCCACCCCGGAAGAGCTGCCCTTGCCCGAAGAGACGCTGGCGCTTTCGGTATATGGTGACGAGTCCGGCGAATTTTTGGACGATACCATGCATGACATGGACGAGTTCAGCGTTTTTAGCCTCTATTCCGTGGAGGAGATACTGGCCGGTTTTGATTTTGAAAACAGGATTGACACCAGTGTGCAGGATGGCTACCATGAAGCCCTGCCGAGCGACAGCAGCGACGTACGGCCCCATTTTTCGGCCGATGACTGGCGTCTTATCTTAATCAATAAACAGCACCCCATCCCGGATTCATATGAGTTTACGCTGGGTACCATCACCGGCAACATGCAATGCGACGAGCGGATTATAGAAGATCTGATGCTTATGATGCAGGCCGCGCTGCAAGACGGGATACATCTGGTGATTGCCTCGCCCTACCGCGGCATAGCGCATCAGGAACGCCTTTTTAAGCGCAGGGTGGATTCCTATGTGCGCGGCGGCCTTTCGTATTTGGATGCCTATAAGCGGACGGCCCAGACCATCAACGTGCCGGGTTCCAGCGAGCATGAGGCGGGTTTGGCTCTGGACATAGTGTCCAGGGATTATCGCTATTTGAACGCCGCTTTCTTTGACACGGCGGCCGGCCAGTGGCTCAGTGCGCACAGCTACGAGCATGGCTTCATATTGCGCTACCCGCTGGGCAAGGAGTATATTACCAGCATCCAGTTTGAGCCCTGGCATTTCCGCTATGTGGGCAAGGAGGCGGCCAAGCTTATTTGGGAGGAAGGGTTGACCTTGGAGGAGTTTTGGGATAAGTACGTATCGTGAGGGAGTATGTTCCGGATACTGGCGCGTGAAGGCAGGGCAAAACGAGGCGAGTTTGAAACACCGCAGGGGGTGATTCAGACTCCTGTTTTTATGAACGTGGGCACCCAGGCGGTGATCAAGGGGGCGGTGGGAGCGACGGATCTTTTGACTGTCCGGACAAAGGTGTTGCTTGCGAACACCTACCACCTGCATCTTAGGCCCGGCGATTTGACGGTGAGAAAACTGGGCGGCCTGGGGCCGTTCATGGCCTGGGAGGGGCCGACCGTGACGGATTCGGGCGGCTTCCAGGTCTTTTCCCTGGCGGCACTGCGAAGGATAAAGGAAGAAGGCGTATATTTTTCCTCGCACATAGACGGGCGGAAGATTTTCATGGGACCCGAGGAGAGTATGCGGATTCAATCCAACCTCGCCTCGAGCATTGCAATGGCATTTGATGAATGTCCCTCGTCGCAGGCGGACAAAAGCTACATCAGGGCTTCGGTAGCGCGGACGCAGAGGTGGCTGTTGCGCTGCGTGGCGGAGCTGGGACGCTTGAACGGGCTGCCGGACACACTCAATAAAAAACAGCTGTTATTTGGCATAAACCAGGGCGGTATTTTTGCCGATGTGCGTATCGAACATGCGCGGTGCCTGTCGGAACTGGAGCTGCCGGGATATGCGATCGGCGGTCTGGCAGTGGGTGAGAGCCATGCGGAAATGTACCATATCTTGGAGGAAACGATACCGTGGCTGCCGCCGGATAAGCCCGTCTACCTGATGGGGGTGGGCACGCCGGCCAACATCCTCGAGGCGATAGGGCGGGGCGTGGATTTCTTCGACTGTGTCTATCCCAGCCGCAACGGCCGCCATGGGCATTTATATACGAACGGCGGTAAAATCAATCTGCTTAATGCGCAATATGAGCTGGATACACGGCCGATAGAGGACGGCTGCGGCTGTCCGGCCTGTAAGCACCATTCGCGGGCCTATGTCCGTCATCTGCTAAAGGCCAGGGAAATGCTGGGGATGCGGCTCTGTGTGCTGCATAATTTGCATTTTTACAATGAGATGATGGAGGAGGCCGGGGCAGCGATAGAGGCCGGCAGGTTTGCGGCCTACAAGCGGGAGAAGTTGGGGGCGTATGTTTAAAAAACTGGCCGATCCTTGCCCGCAAGGCACCCTAAAAAACACTGCCCGTTTTATCGGACAGTCAATGCAATGCACACTTTGCGCCCTTGAAAATTGCCCCGCCCTGCTGTATAATATATTAAACAGGAGGGCGCAGCCTATGGCCAGAATATTCTTGATCGTGCTGGACTCACTGGGCATAGGGGCGATGCCGGACGCCGCCGCCTACGGCGATGCGGGGGCAAACACCCTTAGGTCCATACATGCCAGCCCCCATTTGCACATCCCCCATCTTAAAAAACTGGGTTTATACAATATATATGGCGTGAATTTCGGCGAACCCGAGGTAGCGCCGCTGGCCCGCCACGCCCGTCTGGCCGAAGCCTCGGCGGGCAAGGACACGACCGTCGGCCATTGGGAAATAGCCGGACACGTCTCGAAACAAGCCTTCCCGACCTATCCGCAGGGCTTCCCCCCCGATATCATGGAAGCGTTTAGCCGGCAGACAGGGCGCGGGTATCTCTGCAACCGGCCCTATTCCGGCACCGACGTCATCCGCGACTATGGCGACGAACACATCCGCACGGGTGACCTGGTTGTCTATACCTCGGCCGATTCCGTCTTTCAGGTCGCCGCCCATGAAGAAAAAGTACCACTGGCCGAACTCTACCGCTGCTGCGAGGCCGCCCGGGACATACTGACGGGGCCGCATGGCGTGGCACGGGTCATCGCCAGACCGTTTGCGGGCACGTCCGGCGCCTATGCCCGGATAGCCGGGCGCCATGACTATTCCCTGGCCCCGCCGGGTGAGACGATGCTGGACATCCTGAAAAATAACGGCCGTGATGTTATCGGCATCGGCAAAATTTCCGACATCTTCGCCGGGCGCGGCCTGACGCAGTCCATCCCCACGAAAGACAATGCGGAAGGCATCTTGCGGACACTGGATATAATGAAAAGCGATTTTTGCGGCCTCTGCTTCACCAATCTGGTCGATTTTGACATGCTCTATGGCCATCGCAATGACATAGACGGCTATGCCCGCGCCCTTTCGTATTTTGATGAACACCTGCCGGAAATGCTGGGGCTAATGCGCCCGGCCGATCAGTTGATGATCACGGCCGACCACGGCTGCGACCCCGGATTTTTGGCCTCGACTGACCACAGCCGCGAATATGTACCCCTGCTGATGTATGATCCTAATCAAAGCGGCGTAAATCTGGGTACCCTGGATAGTTTTGCCGTGATTGCTGAGGGAGTACTAGTAAAACTGGAAAATCTATGGCCCAAAAAGCTGGGCCAAGATTTTCTCAGTTTTCGGAAGAACGCCTAAAATGCTTCGCATTTTGCGTTCTTCCAAAGTTGTAGATAACTCCAGAAAGGAGGCAGCGCATGAAAGTTAAGTACATATTATTGGCATTTACCCTGCTCCTTGGCGGCTGCCTGCAGCCCACCCATTTACCCCAATTGGAGCCCCGCACAGACACTGCCACCGTCATAGAGCCGACACCCGTTCCCCCCATTAGCCAGGGAGAGGATGTGTTTTTGCCGGAGCTAAGCAGCGCCCCGCCGGATGGCACACTGGAGCAGACACAGGCAGATAATGACAATGTCATTGGTGATATGTATGAAGAAGACATCGATGCGCGCACAAAGATCGGCCTGACAGATGACAATATCGTACAGATGATGCGCGAAAATAACGGGCGTTATCATTTCGACCGCCTCCTGCCCAGCGAGCAGCGCCTCTATGTCGAGATCCTGACGATCACGGAAACATATAGCCACGACATCATCATATCCACCATGGAGAGCGCGCATATAGAAAAGATTTTCCAATGCGTCCTAAACGACCATCCCGAGATTTTTTATGCCGTCGGCTACGGCTTCAAGCGATACTCGACAGAGGGGGAGACGGTAAAAATTAGCTTTAGCGCGACATATGGCATTGGCGTGGCGGAACGTGAGCGCCGCAAGGCACTGATAGATGCCTATGTGGCAGAATGTCTTGGCCAGATGGCCCCGCATTTTGACGACTATGAAAAGACGAAATTCATCTATGAATACCTGATAAACAATACCGAATATGACCTGATGGCCGCGGACAACCAAAATATCTGCTCGGTATTCATCGGCAGGCGCAGCGTCTGCCAGGGCTATGCAAAGGCGACACAGTATTTGCTAAACGCGGCCGGCATCCCGGCCACCCTGGTGACAGGCCAGATTAAGGGGGGAGACGGCCACGCCTGGAACATCGCCTTGTTGGATGGGGCCTACTATCATATAGACACCACATTTGGCGATTCCTCGTTTTCGCTGGCTGCGGGGGGTGCGCTTTATGGGTCACCGGGGAATGCGATAAACGATGACAGCTACATAAACCATGATTTTTTGAACCTGACGACCAAACAGATAGAGCGGACGCATATAATCGACCCTGTCTTGCCGATAGTGGAATGTACGGCCACCAAGGACAACTACTATATCCGCGAAGGCCTGTATTTCGACAGCGTGGACACAGATAAATTACAGGCGGTATTTAATCGCGCATACGAGCGCCAGAGTAAGTACATATCGCTAAAATGCTCGGACGATGAGGTCTATGCGGATATGCTGGATTTTCTGCTGGACGGGCAAATGATATTCGATTATTTGCAAGATTCGGATGGGGTGGTAAGGTACTTGGATTCCGCGGACAGGCTGAGCATCAGTTTTTGGCTGTAGGGCTGAAAGCTTGCCAAGCGCGCGTTTTTTTGATAGACTGGCCATAGGACAAACAAACAAGAAAGGAAAAGCAATGGAAAACACATACGAGTCAAAGGATAACCCGGCAATGGGCACGGTGAAAATTGCCGATGACGTGGTGGCGACAATAGCCGCCCTGGCGGCCACGGAGATAGAAGGCGTCTCCACCATGGGCGGCAACATCACCAACGAGCTGATGAACAAGGTCGGGGTGAAAAATCCGGGCAAAGGCGTCAAGGTGGAGATTATCGGCAAACGGGTGCAGGTGGATTTGGCAGTTATCGTGGATTACGGCTACAACATCCCCGCCACCGGTCAAAAAATCCAGTTGAAGGTCAAGCAGGCAATCGAGAGCATGACCGGCCTTAACGTGACGGATGTAAACCTGCGCATAACCGGCGTAGACAAAGTCGTGTAAAAGCCAAGATGAGCAGAAGACAAGTCCGCGACATTATCTTTAGGCTGCTCTTTAGGGCCGAGTTTTTGGATGGCGACGAGATGGAAGAGCAATGCGCCTTCTTTTTTGAGAGCGAAGAGGGCAGCAGTGCCCTTGCGGAAGCGGCTTACATCCAGGAAAAGCTCCTAAACATTATCCGCCTTTTGCCCCAGCTGGACTCAAGCCTCAAACGAAACATCGAGGCTTGGGACATGGACCGCATCGGCAAGGTCGATTTGGCGATTTTGCGCTTGGCGGTATACGAAATGCAATATGACGCAGCCATCCCCGAGGGTGTGGCGATAAACGAGGCGGTGGAGCTGGCCAAGCGCTATGGCCAGGAAAATTCGCGCCAGTTTATAAATGGGGTGCTCTCTAAGTTGTCGGAGACGTGAAGACATGGCCGGCTCGTATACGGTATCGCAGGTAAACGCCTACATAAGGGATATAATCAGCCAGGATTATCTGCTTTGCACCCTGCATGTGAAGGGTGAGGCCAGCAATGTAAAGTACCATTCGTCCGGGCATATTTTTTTTAGTCTGAAAGACGAAAAATCTACAATAACGTGCGTTATGTTTGCCGGGATGAGAAATGCCCTGCCCTTTCACTTGACAGACGGCAGACAGATCGTGGTGAGCGGCTCGGTAAGGGTATACGAAAAGGAGGGCAGATACCAGCTATATGCCGAGAAAATCAGCGCCGACGGCCAAGGCGCCCTCTATGAAAAATATCTGGAACTAAAAGAGCGGCTGGAGGAGATGGGGATGTTTGCCCCGGAATATAAACGCCCCATTCCCCCATATGTGCGCCGCCTGGGAGTGGTAACTTCCCCCACGGGAGCGGCCATACGGGATATTTTGAGCGTCGTGGGGCATCAAAACCCATATGTGGACGTGCTTATATATCCGGCCCTGGTACAGGGCGAGGGTGCCGCCGAGAGCATCGTGGGTGGCATAAATGCCCTCTCAAAAACCGATGTGGACGTGATAATTGTCGGTCGTGGCGGCGGTTCGATCGAGGATTTATGGGCCTTCAATGAAGAAACCCTGGCCCAGGCGATATTTGACAGCCCCATCCCCATAATCACCGGCATCGGCCATGAGAGCGACTGGACCATAGCCGATTTTACCGCGGATTTGCGGGCGCCCACACCGTCTGCGGCGGCCCAGCTGGCGGTGTACGACTATTATCAACTGGCGCAGGAGCTTAGTGCCAAGAAAGACCTATTGGAACGCTTGTTAAATAACCGTTTGGAAATTATTAAATACCGTATGTTATCATATTCGAACCGCCTCCTGGGCCTGAGCCCAAGCAGCCAAATAAAGGAGAAAAAGGGGCAGCTAAAAAACCTTTCGGAGCGTCTTACGGGCCTGATGACAAAGAGGCTCACGGCCTACCAGCAGCGGCTTAGGCTCAATGCGGAAAAGATGGCGGCACTGTCGCCGCAAAAAAAGCTCACCCAAGGATATGCCTATATCCGCGACGGGTGCGGCCGCCCCATATCTGACATAAAACAAGTAAACATCGGCGACCGCCTGGACATCCATATGTCCGGTGGCCGCATCGGGGCAAGGGTGGAGGAGATAACATGAAACTAGAAACCGCAATCAACGATTTGGAAGCAGCCATCGAAGCCTTGGAACAAGACGACATATCCTTGGAAGAGGCCCTGTCAGAATACCAAAAAGGCATGAAGATGCTAAAGACATGCAATGAAGCAATAGAAAAAATCGAAAAAAAAGTGCTGATGATTAATGAAGAGGGTGAAACAGTTGAGTTTAAGTGACAAATGGGATTTTGACGCCGAGCTTATGCGGCGCGTGGAAGAGGTGAATGCGCTGATAGAAAGCCATCTGCCGATAACAGATGTTACCTTTTGCGAGCCCTTGCATGAGGCCATACGCCATGGCATCTTGGGCGGCGGCAAGCGGATCCGGGCGTTACTTCTGCGAGAAAGCTTCCGCAGCTTTTCCACGGAGGATGACAGCATCTGCCATCCGATGATGGTGGCCATCGAGATGATACACGCCTATTCCCTGATCCACGACGACTTACCGGCGATGGATAACGACTCATACCGCCGGGGCCAGCCATCGACATGGGCCCAGTATGGCGAGGCAATAGCCATCCTGGCCGGGGATGCCCTCCTAAATAGCGCCTACGAAACGGCTTTGGACGTGCTACTTAAAACAGACAGAAAACTCCGGGAGCGGGGACGCCTGGCCATGAGGGTGCTGGCCAAAAAGGCCGGTATTCATGGCATGATAGGCGGTCAGGCGGCGGACATCCTGGCCGAAGGCGGGCGCATGGAATCCACGGCGGACCTGCTCTTTTTTATCCACGGCAATAAAACCGCCGCCCTGTTTGAGGCGGCCATGATGATAGGCACGATTTTAGCCGGCGGCAGTAAGGACAGTATCGCCCAGGCGGCAAAAGCGGCCTACTACATCGGCATGGCCTTTCAAATAACAGATGATATTTTAGACGAAAGCGGTGATTTTAACGCACTGGGCAAGGCCACGGGGTCGGATCAAAAAAAAGGCAAGCTGACGGCGCCGGGCCTGCTGGGCGAGCAGGAAGCCCGGCAATTACTGCTGGACTATAGCGGGGAGGCGACAGCGCTGATTGACACGTTCCCGCAGCGCAATGAATTTTTGACGGCGCTGGTAAATAGCCTGGTTGGGCGGCAAAAATAAAGGAATGGGTTGGGAGCAGTGCTGCTTAATAAAATCCAAAAGGAAAACGACATAAAAAAGCTAAAACCTGGCGAGATGACAGCCCTGGCGGCGGAAATCAGGCAGTTTTTGATAGAGAAGATAAGCAAATGCGGCGGGCATTTAGGCTCCAATCTGGGGGTGGTCGAGCTGTCGATGGCCCTGCACCTGACGCTCACATTCCCGGCGGATAAGCTGATATGGGACGTCGGCCATCAGTCATACACCCACAAACTGCTCACCGGCCGCAAAGATGGCTTTGACAACCTGCGTAAAAACGGCGGCCTAAGCGGCTTTCCCAAAATCAGCGAATCGGCGAGCGATGGCTTTAACACCGGCCATTCATCGACCTCGCTGTCTGCCGGCCTGGGACTGGTAAAGGCCCGGGACCTAAAAGGCGAAAAGCATACCATCATCTCCGTTATCGGCGACGGTTCGCTCACGGGCGGCATGGCATACGAGGCCCTGAATAATGCCGGTCGCCTAAATAGCAATTTCATCATCATCCTAAACGATAATAATATGTCCATATCCGAAAATGTCGGCGGGATGAGCAAGTACCTAAACAACATCCGCACTGCGGAGGGCTACTTGGACTTCAAGGAAGGCGTATACAACATCCTCCATGAAATGCCCAAATACGGCGACAAAGTGGCGCGCGGTCTGCAAAAGGCCAAGCAAAACATCCGCCAGATGGTCATCCCGGGCATGTTTTTTGAGGACATGGGCATCCGCTACATGGGAACGGTAGACGGCCATGACATCGCAAAAGTTGCCCGCCTGATCCGCGAATCCCAGCGGATAAACCAGGCCGTGCTGATTCACGTCATCACCGAAAAGGGCCGGGGTTACGCCCCGGCGGTGCGCCACCCGGCCCGCTTTCATGGCACGGAGCCCTTTGACATGGACACCGGCCTGCCCAAACGCGCACGCTGCGCCACATACACGGATATTTTTTCCACCGTGATGATGAAGATGGCCGGGCAAAACGAGCGGCTGGTGGCCATCACGGCGGCCATGCCCGAAGGCACGGGGCTAAAGCGTTTCCGCAATAAATACCCCGGGCGCTTTTTCGACGTGGGCATAGCCGAGGAACACGCCGTTACCTTTGCCGCCGGTCTGGCGATGGGCGGGCTCATCCCGGTGGTGGCGGTCTATTCCTCCTTTTTGCAACGCTCATACGACCAGATCATCCACGATGTATGCCTGCAAAACCTCCCCGTGGTTTTTGCCATCGACCGTGCCGGCCTGGTCGGCGCCGACGGCGAAACCCATCACGGCCTCTTCGACCTGTCCTTTTTATCCTCCATTCCCAATATGCACATAATGGCCCCCAAAAACAAATGGGAGCTGTCCGATATGCTGAAATTTGCCCTGCGCCTAGGTAAGCCGGTGGCCATCCGCTATCCGCGCGGCGAGGCCTATGCCGGTTTGTCAAAATACCGCAAGCCGGTAAGCCTGGGGCAGGCGGAGCTTATCCACGAGGAAGAAGACATCTGCCTCCTGGCCGTGGGCAGCATGGTAAAGGAAGCCGAGCTCATCCGTGAGAACCTGAAGGCGGCCGGCCGTTCCTGTTCCCTGATAAACGCCCGTTTTGTCAAGCCCTTTGACGAGGAAATGATCCTCAAAGCGGCGGCGACGCACGGGCTGATGGTCACACTGGAAGAAAACATCATAAGCGGCGGCTTTGGCGAGCGCATATTACGTTTTCTGGCGGAAAAGGGTGCGCGGGCCCAGCTGCTAAACATCGCCTTTCCCGATTGCTTCGTCGGCCATGGCGACGCCGGTAAGCTCAGGGAGAGGATGGGGATTGACAACGCGGCGATAATGGCTAAAATATTAAAGTATGGATAGATTTCTTTTGGTTGCCAATGAAAATAAGGAAAACGCAGATAAAATAACAAGTGATATTGTTGATTTTTTAACGCGCCAAGGGAAGTTTTGCAGCCTTACGGCCACGGCGGTCGATTGCATCATTGCCCTGGGCGGCGACGGCACCTTGCTGCGCGCGGCGGCGGATCATGCCCACCTGGGGGCCCCGTTTTTGGGGATAAACCTGGGCAATCTGGGTTTTCTCGCGGAAGTGGACAAAAGCCATGTCGAGCAAAGCCTGACACAGCTGATAAATGGCGAATACGAGATTGAGGAACGCATGATGCTAAGCGGGCGTCCGGATGGCACGTCCGAAGGCCATAGCGCCCTAAACGACATTGTCGTGGCCGGCCAAAAGTCCATGCAGCTGATATACTTTAGTCTCTATGTCAACAAGATATTGCTGAGTTCATATGTGGCCGACGGAATGATCATTTCCACCCCGACCGGCTCCACGGCCTATAACTTGTCGGCCGGCGGGCCGATAATTGAGCCCCGCACCCAAGCGATACTCTTAACTCCCATATGCGCCCATTCGCTCAAAAGCCGCAGCATCGTCTTATCCGCTTTTGATGAAGTGACGCTGGAAATTGAAGCCGGAAAGGCTGGGAGCCGGCAAGAATGTGTGGCGATTTTCGACGGCCATCACCGCCTGGAGCTAAAGACGGATGAGCGGCTAAATATTTGCAAAGCCACAAAAACAACGGCCATAGTGAGGCTTTCCAAGAGTAATTTCTTGGAGAGGCTTAAGCAGAAGTTATAAGGTTATCCCGATGAAAAGCCAAAGACAAGAAAAAATAAAAGAGCTGATTAGAAAGCATGAGATAGAGACGCAAGAAGAGCTGGCGGAATTTTTGCAAAAAGCCGGCCACAGCGTCACCCAAGCCACTGTTTCCCGGGACATCCGCGAGATGAATCTCTCCAAGATGGCCATATCGGGCCGCAAGCCCAAGTACGTATTTTTCATGCCGGAAGAAGGCGGCCAGGAGGAAAAATACCGGGGCGTCCTAAAGAGCGGCCATATATCGATGGAACCGGCAGCCAATATCCTGGTCATCAAAACGGTCGCGGGCATGGCCATGGCCGTGGCCGCCGCCCTGGATGCCCTGAAAATCCCCGAAGTGGTGGGCGCCGTGGCCGGGGACGACACAATCCTGGTGGCCACAAGGAATGACAAGGCAGCATTATCTGCGCGTGATAAAATAAACGAGAACCTAAGACCCTGAAGCGGCAGAAGGGGTAAAATAAGCCATGCTACTGAGCCTGAGCGTGAAAAACTTAGCCTTGGTCGAGGAAGCGGAAATTTTTTTCGACGAGGGCCTGAACATCCTGACCGGCGAGACGGGCGCGGGCAAGTCCATCATCCTGGGCTCCATCAATCTGGCGTTGGGGGGAGTTAGAAAGGGTGTCCAGGCCACGGATGTTATCCGTGGCGGGGCCGGCCATGCCCTGATTGAACTGACTTTCCGGATAACGCAGGCCGGGCTGGTGGCCGCCATCCAGGCGATGGGTTTTTTTCTCGAAGACGATGGCCTCCTGATACTCAGCCGCCGCATCATGCCCGGCCGTGGCAGCGTGAAGGTCAATGGGGAAACGATAAACGCCACGCAGCTTAAAAACCTCGCCGGATTATTGCTGGACATCCACGGCCAGCATGAGCGTGGCACGCTCCTGAAGAGCGCCAATCACCGCGACATTCTCGACGCATTTGGCCGCGAGGCGCTGGAAGGGCCCAAGAGTGAGTTAAAGCGGCGCCTTAAACAATATAATGACATCGTCCGTGAGCTGGAAGCGGAAGATAAAGACGCCGCCGCCCGGCTTAGGGAAATAAGTCTCCTGGAATTTGAAATAAAGGAAATCGAGGGCGCGGCTCCCGTGGTGGGCGAGGACGAACAGCTGGAGGGCGACTATCGGCGGATGAATAGTGCCGTGAAAATCCGCGAGGCCTTAAAAAAGACCCACCTGCTAACGGGCTATGACGAGGCCGGCAGCGCCGGGGCCGGGCTGGGCCGCGCCCTGCGGGAGCTGGGCACGCTGACGGGCCTGGACGCGGTACTGGAGGGCCTGGGTACCCAGCTGGGTGACATAGACGCCCTGCTGGCGGACTTTAACCGCACATTGGCCAATTATCTAATGTCCCTGGAGTTTGACGACGCGGAGTTTTTGGCAACCGAGACGCGCCTTAATCTGCTAAACCACTTAAAGGCCAAGTACGCGGATTCGCTGGCGGGCATACTGGAAGCAGCGGACAAAAAGCAAAAGCGCGTGGAAAAACTGCGGGATTTTGAAAAGTACTGTGCACAACTTGCCGGGCAGCAAGCGGCACTTAGGGTCGAGATTTTGGATTTATGCCGTGACATATCGCAGCTGCGCCGGCAGTTGGCCACAAAGTTGGCGGACAGCATGCGCCTGGCCTTGTCGGACCTGAACTTCCCCCATGCCAGCTTTGAGGTGAGCCTTATCTCCAACGAAAATGATTTTGGCGCCGAGGGCTTTGACGAGGTGCTATTCATGATTAGCCCCAATGTGGGCGAAGAGGCGCGCAGTCTGCACCAGATTGCCAGCGGCGGGGAGTTGTCGCGGATCATGCTGGCGCTAAAAACCATAAAAGCCGACCGGGAGGATGTGGGAACGCTCATTTTCGATGAAATAGATGCCGGCATCAGCGGCAAGACGGCCTGGAAGGTCGCCGAGCGCTTGGCGGTTTTGGCAAAGGGGCATCAAGTCATCTGCATCACCCACCTGGCGCAGATAGCGGCGATGGCCGATGCGCATTTTATGATAAAGAAGGACGTGGTGGCCGGGCGGACGCTCACGACAATTAAGGCACTGGGGAACGAGGCCGCCGTGGTGGAGCTGGCGCGGCTTTTGGGCACGCAGGAGATCAGCGAGGCGGTGCTTACAAATGCCACGGAGATGAAGGCGTTGGCGGCGGAGTTTAAGGGGGAAAAAGTATGAGCCTCAAAAAAAAGCCGGTCAATGGCATGAAGGACATTTTGCCCGCGGAGATGCGTCTGCGCGATTACGTAACGGGTGTTATTAAAGAAACGTATGGCAGTTACGGTTTTTGTGCGATAGACACGCCCTGTGTCGAGCATATCGAGAACTTGAGTAGCAAGCAGGGCGGCGAAAACGAGAAGCTGATTTTTAAGATTCTAAAACGCGGCGAAAAACTGCAACTGGCCGAGGCAAAAAGCGTCGACGAACTGGTCGATGGCGGCCTGCGCTACGATTTGACCGTGCCCTTGGTGCGTTTTTACGCCAACCATATGAACGAGCTGCCCACCCCTTTCAAGGCCCTGCAAATAGGCCCGGTCTGGCGGGCGGACAGGCCGCAGCGGGGGCGCTACCGGCAGTTTGTCCAATGCGACATCGACATCCTGGGCGATGCCACGAATCTGGCCGAGATCGAGCTGATATTGGCTACGGGCCAGGCACTTGAAAAAATCGGTTTCCAGGATTTTAACATCCGCTTAAGCGACCGCCGCATCCTGCGGGCAATGGCCGCATACTGCGGATTTTCGCCAGACGAACACGAAAAGGTCTTTATCCATCTGGATAAGTGGGATAAAATCGGCCTGACGGGTGTGTTGGCCCAAATGGAAAAGGATGGCCTGACAAAAGCCGCCATGGATAAATTCGCCGCCCTCATCGCGGAAATGGGTGATGAAAAAGCGGGTGCAGGCTCACTGGGGCAGCTAAAGGGCCTGGCGGCGAAGCTGGGTACTTTGCTGGACGCTGCCGTACTCCAAAACATGGTGGACATCATCGAAAGCGTGGCCGCCATCAGCGGGGGCGCATATGGGATCATCTTCGATCCGACCCTGGTGCGGGGGATGGGCTACTATACCGGCACGATTTTTGAAGTGCAGGTGGCTAATCTTGCGGGAAGCCTGGGCGGCGGCGGCAGATATGATAAGATGGTGGGGGATTTTAGCGGCCAGGATGTGGCGGGGATAGGCTTTTCGCTGGGCTTTGAGCGCATCATCCTTTTGCTGATGGAAGGCGGCGTGAAGCCGCCGGATAAGACGCTAAAAAAGGCATATCTTATGGAGAAGGGCCTTAGCGCAGACCGCGTCCGCGAGACCTTGAAGATGGCAACAAACGAGCGCCCAGGCAGTGCCGAGGTGTTGGTCGCCTGGATGAACAAGAATAAAAAATTCCAAAAAGAATGTTTGGCAGCGGAGGGATATGGGGAAATAGTGGAGATATATGCAAATGGAGGAAACACATGCACATAATCAAAGGACAAAGCCAGATATCCCCCGCCGATGCCGGCTACGAAGCGGCGCAAATCACGGCCCTGGAAAAGCACTTTGCCCGCCTGATGGACGAAGGCATCCTGCAGGCCGGCGAGTACGCCCTCGCAAGACATGGAAAAACCTTTGCGCGTGGGGCCCTGGGCCGCCTGAAATATGACGACGCAGAAGAGCCCTTGGTACCCGACACCCCCTTTGGCGTTGCCTCCATCACCAAAATAGTCGTGACAGTGGCGATCATGAAACTGGTGGAAGCCGGTACACTCTCGGTCTACAGTAAACTAAAGGACATCTGCCCGGAATTCGACCGCCCCGGCTATGATGAAATGACAATATATCATCTGCTGACCCACACATCGGGCCTGGTGCCCGATCCCGGCGGTTTTCCCGACATCGGCGAGCAAAACTACTATGCCCTGATCGCAAAATACATCGATGCCCATGATGCGGCAACAGACGGGGCCTTCAACTGGCTGGATGCGGCCTTTCAGATACCGCCCCGCCGCGAGCCGGACGTGGAATGGATTTATTCCAGCTTCGGCTTTGCCATCCTGGGCGAGGTGATAAGCCGGATAACGCAGACGGACTGCCACCGTTTTATTCTGGAGGAGATAGCAAAGCCCCTGGGCATGAATGACACGATGTTTGAGCTTACGCCGGAGCTGGCGCGGCGTCATATCGTGAAAAATATAGAAATGCAAGCATGGCTGGCGGACATCAAAAATGGCAGGGATGGCCGCAGTGAAACAGACAAGCTCTGGGACCAGATACCGCAGACCGGCGGCGGGCTGACCTCGACCCTGGGCGATCTGCTCAAATTTGGCAATATGTGCCTGAACATGGGGCGACTGGGCGACACACGTATCGTCGGCCGCAAAACCTTCGAACACTTTACCAGCCGGACACTCTACAATGTGCCGCAATACATGTGGGGGGCCAAGATCAAGGACCGTGCCTACGGCCTGGGCTTTGACATGAAACGGATGGAGTACACCTACTCGCCGGGCAGCTTTTTCCATGAGGGTGCCGGCGGCTGTGCCCTGCTGATGGACCCCACGGAAGGCATGGTCGCCGCCTACCACGTGCCCTTCGGCGAAAAAGCCGGCGGCTGGTCGGCCGAGGCGGTGTATAACACCCAGAACATCATCTGGGGAGGTATCATATGAACAACGTAATCATCACCGGTGCAGACCGCGGACTGGGTCTGTCCCTATGCAAGGAATACCTGGCGCGGGGCTGGCGCGTGTTCGCGGGTAAGTTTCTGACGGAATACACGCTGCTGGAAAACTTGCAAGCAGAAAATGAAAACTTGCATATTGTGAGACTGGACGTCACCAGCCGCGAAGACATCGCCGCTGCCCGCGAGACAGTGAGTGCGCTCACGGGCGGCTCCCTGGACATGCTGATAAGCAACGCTGCCCTGATGGGGCCGGTCTCCTGCAGCCTCTATGAGCCGCCGATGGATCTTACGGCCGTCTGGGATAGCTTCTCCGCCAATGCCCTCGGGCCCTTGCGCATGGTTGAATATTTTTTGCCGCTGCTGGATAAGGGGCAGATGAAACGCCTATGTTTTGTCTCCTCGGAAGTGTCCTCCATCACGCTGATGAAGCACAGCCGGGATGGCGGCTTTCCTTATCCGATGAGCAAAAGCGCCATGAACATGGGCGTGCGCCTTATGCATAACCTGCTATATCCCCAGGGTTATAGCTTCCGCCTCTACCATCCCGGCTGGATGAAGCGGGTCATGGAGGATGGCAGCCGTTCGGACTGGGCCGAATATGACCCGGATTTTATCGCCGCGAACGCGGCCCGGTACTTTGAGCAGCCGCTGGGTGACGAGCACAGGCTGGTCATGGTCGATTATTTGGGCCAGGAATGGCCTTATTAGTTCCCTCAGAATGACACGCAAAAGCAATGTCATTCTGAGCGAAGCGAAGAATCTTGCGAAGCGAGAATCTTAAGGGGGTTTTCATATGCCAATCGTACTGATTACGGGACAAAATAAGGGCTTTGACAGAAAGCTGGCGGCGGTATTCGTTCGTGAGGGTTATGACGTCTTCGCCATTGGTTGGCAAAAGATGCAAGGTGTACGCTTGTTGCCGGCGGATTTGGCACAGGCCGCCCGCATGGTGGCAGATGAAGCGGACCGGCTGGATTTATACGTGGACGTGAGCGATTATCGCCACGCGGCGGATAATTTCACTATCCAGGACGGGCTGGATGAAGCCACTATCCACGCCGTCCATGAAGAAAATGTCCTGCGGCCGATGGCCCGCCTGGAGGCCTTTTTGCCCCTGCTGGACCAAGGCGAGCAAAAGCGCCTGTGCTTTATTACCTCCGCCCAGGCCAGCATAAACGAAACCCGGGATAAAACCGGCTACGCCTACAAGATGAGCAAGGCAGCGATGCATAATTTTTTTCAGATGATAGCCAATAAACTTTCGCCCGCCGGCTACAGCCTGCGCCTGTATGACCCGATGCCGGGGAAGCTTTCGGCCGCCCAGTCCGCCGAAGCCGCCTACAATTATTTTAGCCGCCGCCGTGGCACGGAGAGAAACGATCCCCTGCGCGACGACGAAACACGCTGCGTCTTCCGCGATGCCTTTGGGCGGGAGCACGCGTGGTGAGGAGGAACAAGCCATGTCAAAAACAAACCCGACCCCGGAAGCTGCCGAAATCAAACGCCTGTACGAGGCCCTATACCGCCGCGAAAAGCAGCATGGGATGCTGGGTGAGATGTCCATAGGCCTGCTCTCGTGCCACAAAGATAACTTCTACGAGGTGATGGACGAGAGCCTGCGTCCCATCGCCGATGAGCTGGGCATGGACCGGATAGTCCTCTATACACGGCGCGCGGACACGGGCAAATGGGGCCAGGCCTATCTGTGGAGCTATGGCCAGACCCGGCCGGAACCGGACATGCTAAAAACCCTGCCGGAGATACCCCCCGTCATGCGCTGGCTGGAAAGACTGGCGCAGGGCGAGTGCATAAACGACAATGTCGCCGAATTGCCGGAAGAGGAAGCGGCGTTTTTGAAAAGCTATGGCGTAAAGGGCATCTACTTTGTGCCCATTTTTACCCGGGGGAAATTCTGGGGCGTCATCACCCTGGAAGACCATACGAAATACCGCTATTTTGACGCGGAAGACCTAAACATCATGCGGACCCTGGCCCATATTGCCGCCGGCGCGGCCATCCGCAACGAGATGGAAAACGAACTCTTTATGAAGGATGAGTTTAATAAATCCATCCTGAACACGGCGCCGATAGGGATAAACATCATCGATGCCGGCTTAAACTTCATCGACTGCAATGCCCATGCCCTGACCTTGTTCGGTTGCGACAAGGACTACTATTTGAATCATTTCCTCGAATTCTCGCCCGAGATCCAAGCGGACGGTGAAAAATCCGCCGAAAAATCCGCCAGATATGTCAGTGAGGCACTGGAAGGCAAGCCCGTCACCACCGAGTGGCTGCACCGCACAAAAAACGGCGAACTCTTTCCCGCCGAAGTGACACTCAGGCGTGTGGATAGCGGCGGCGGTTGCCACATCCTGGCCTACATCTACGATCTGCGCAATATCCGCAAGGCGGAAGAAAGCGCCCAAATGGCGCAGGAGCTGGCAGACGCCATCAAGGAAGCCAGTCCCATCTCATACGTTTTATTCGACAAGGACCTAAACCCGCTGGATTGTAATGACAGCTTCCTGCAGCTATTGGGCAATCCCGACAAGCAGTATCTGTTGGACAACTACCGCGAGATATTCACGCCGGAGACACAGCCCGGCGGCAGGGGGTATTGGGACTCCATCCAGGAAGCGCGCAACAAGGCCCAGACCGACGGTGGCAAGGTCTACTTTGAATGGGTAAACCGCGCCCTAAGCGGCGAGCTCATCCCGATGGAAAACACCCTCTCCTTCGTGCGCTACAAGGGCGAGGAATACCTGATCGCCTTCAAATACGATCTGCGCGAGACCTTAAAGCTCCTGGACGACATCCGCGATCAAAGCGATCAGCTGAAAGAGGCGCTGAAGGTCGCCAATGCCGCCAGCCGCGCCAAAAGCGAGTTTTTGTCCAACATGAGCCACGAAATGCGCACGCCGATGAACGCCATCATCGGCATGACCAGCATCGGCAAGCGCTCGGACGAAATAGAGCAAAAAGACCACGCCCTCTTAAAAATCGGCGAGGCCTCCTCGCATCTGATGGGCGTGATAAATGACGTCCTGGACATGGCTAAGATCGAGGCCAATAAATTGGAACTGGCCCCGATAGAATTCAGCTTCGAGCGGATGCTGCAAAATGTCCTCTCGGTGATCAATTTCCGCGCCGATGAAAAGGAACAGACCCTGTCTGTTAAAATAGTCGGCGATGTGCCGCGCTTTGTCGTCGGCGACGACCAGCGCCTGGCCCAGGTCATCACCAATTTATTGTCCAATGCCGTGAAGTTCACGCCCGAAGGCGGGAAAATCGCCCTGGAAGCCCAGTTTAGCGAGGACGCGGCCGGCTTTACCGAGCTGCATCTAAAGGTGATGGACTCCGGCATAGGCATCCCGCCCGAACAGCAAGGGAAGCTCTTTAAGGCTTTCGGCCAGGCCGACAGCACCACCAGCCGCAAATTTGGCGGCACGGGCCTTGGCCTCGTCATTTCGCGGCGGATAGTCGAGCTGATGGGCGGGCGGATTTGGTTTGAGTCCGAAGTAGGCAAAGGCACCACCTTCTTTTTCACGGTGCGGCTCTTAAAAAGCGAAAAAAGCCCCCGCACGATGCTGGCTCCCGGCGTCAATTGGAATAACATCCGCATCCTGGCCGTGGACGACGTGAAAGAAACGCGCCGCCAGTTCCAAAACATCTTCGATCACTTAGGCATCGAGTGCGACGTGGCCGCCGACGGCAGCGAGGCCTGCGGGATTATCGAGAAGAACGGGCCCTATGACATATACTTCATCGACTGGCGGATGCCCCGGATGGACGGCATAGAGCTGACCCGGTGGATAAAGGGCCGCGAAGGCGGTCGCCAATCGGTCGTCACGATGATAACGGCGATGGATTGGGCGATGATACGCGAGGAAGCGCTGGATGCCGGGGTGGACAGGTGCCTGCTAAAGCCGCTCCTGTCGTCGATGATTA
>Ga0099364_10003615_pt1 | contig 23849 bp, 22 predicted proteins | sample TergutTh196P3_FD_73070 | JGI IMG/M metagenome (GOLD analysis project Ga0099364, IMG submission 73070) | Microcerotermes parvus P3 segment gut microbial communities from Pointe-Noire, Republic of the Congo - Th196 P3 | ecosystem: Host-associated > Arthropoda: Insects > Digestive system > Gut ...
TGTAAAACATTTTTCCATTTTCTCTAGTCGCTATCTTCGCTGCGCTACGCTGTCCGTTTGCTTAACTGCTAAAGCAGCAAGAGCAAAAGGCAAAGCGACTGATAAAAGGGCAACTCGCCACTGAATTTAAGGTACAACCTCACATCTTCGATATGAGGTCACACCTCCGCTTCACTTCGTTATCCATTCGCTCTATCTCCGCTTTGCTGCGCTGTCGATTTCACTAAGCTACTAAAGTGGCAAGTTCAAATCGCAATCGACTAAAGTCGCAAGGCGAAGTGGTCTTTTCCAAGAAGCCTAGGCGCTAAAAGCGCCAACGCCCTATGGCAGTCGGACGAAATTCAAGGATTGCCATTCCGACTAGGTGCTTTAGCACCATAGCGAGGATGGACAGCGTAGCGAAGCGGAGATAGTGCTGCTTTATCTCCGACCTAAGAGGTCGGAGTATTGCGATTGCGACTAGGCGCTTCAGTGCCTTAGTGAGCATCGACAGCGTAGCCGTAAGGCGGAGATAGCACGCACTTGTTTTGATAAAAAGCAAACAATCAAGAATATTGACTAATATTATTCTTTGTGATAGGATTATATAAAAAGATAAGGAGAAATCATGACCCTATTTGAAAGAATAAAACTCCTAGCAGAGCAAAAAAGAATCAGTTTACGTACAGTTGCGATTGAGCTTGGTTTAGGAGAAAACTATCTCTATTCATTAAAAAATAAGAAGCCAAATGCAGATAATCTTGAAAAAATTGCAGATTATTTTAACACAACGACAGATTATCTTTTAGGAAGAGAGTCAATCACTGATGAAGATTTAGAAACAAAAATTGATCACGCAGTTATGTTTGGTGGCAAGCCCCTTGATGATAGTGACAGAAAGATGTTTAAAGAGCTTTTACACACCTATCTTAATAACAAACCTCAGAAATAAGCGGGGAAACGCGATGGAGTATAACGCACTGATTAAAGAGCTAGGCGTAGAAGTCATCCTCTTTTATCCGACCAATCCTGAAAGTCAAACCGATGGGATATATTTTCCAGATGATAAGATTATTTTTGTCAATGGGATGTTAGCGGAAATTGAACGTGAAAACATTATCTTACATGAGTTGGGACACTTGATAAGCGGACATTATCGCTATGACTGCCAGCCTGACATGATTCATGTTGGAGAAGAAAATCAGGCTGACCGATATATGGTAAAATCCAGAGCAGAACAATATCTTGAAAGTTTTGACGATCAGCCTGATTATATTGACATTCATGGTTTTCTCACTCTTTTTCATATCAAACCAAGCCTTTACGATATGGCAGACTCAGTTTTTCGACAACTTCTCAATTATTCTAATTAATAAAAAATAACGCTGGTACTTCGATATTACAGCGTTTTTCTATGATTTAAGATAAAAAATATAATTATTTTTATTAAAAAGAATATTTTTCTCTTGACAATGACTATTAAAAAGAGTAATATAAATTCATAAGTTAAAATAATTTAAAAAAACAGCAATATTTTACAAATCAGGGATAAAGTCTACCCACTGTCTACTAATTAGAGTAAATAATTGCAAAAAAAAGATTGAAAAGAATAATTTTAACTTATAAAATAGTCAGAGTGACAGTGCGCACGACTCAGACGATGAATACTATAAAAAAAACAAATAGGAGAAATAACAAATGGCAGATACAACAACACCAGTACAAATTGAAGGAAAGCGCGTCGTTTATCTTTATCGTCTTTATTCAGATCGGTTGACAGCAGGCGCTTCTGCATTGGCTTTTCAAACAGAAAATGAACATACTATCTCAGCTGATAGTGATATTACTGCTACGAAAGATGGAAATCTTGTTAAAACAAAACCAGTTTCAGAAGAAATTACAGCGACCTCTCTTCTTGCAACTCACAGTCCCTTGATTCAAAAATTTAAAGATGCAGTCCGCTCAGGAGAAGCCGTTGAAATTTGGGAGATTAATCTTGATGAACCAACAGCAGATGGCGAAAAGTATGAGGCAGAGTATTTCCAAGCAATCATGACAGAATTCACGCTCAAGACAAATGCTGAAGATATTGCTGAAGTTGACACAAAATTTGCAGTCAACGGTGCTGGAAAATCAGGAGAAGCAACACTCTCATCTGAAAACCAAGCTATTGTAGACTATGTCTTCCAAGATACTACAGTAACAAATCCAGCTTAATATAAAAAACTTCCTCTGTATTTAGAACAGGAAAATACAGAGGAAGCATTATTTTTTATCACTCACAAAGGAGAAAAAATGGAACTCGAAATCAACAATAAAATCTATGAATTTAATTTTGGTATGGCATTTTTACGTGATATCAACAAAAAAATCGAAGCACCAATTGAAACAGGTTCTGCTATCAAGCAGCAAATCGGTCTGAAATATTATCTTAGCTTACTCTTTGATGGTGACTTGACAGCATTAGTAGATGTCTTAGAGGTTGCCAATCGTGCTTGTAGTCCAAGATTAACTGTAAAGGATTTAGATAAATTTATTGATAATGAAGCAGATACAGAGCAACTTTTTAATCGGGTATTAGAGGGTTTAGGGACAGCGAATGCTACCAAGAAGGTAATGAATCAAGTACAGCAAGCGGTAACCAAGGCTCAAAACAAATCAACAAACTAGAAGATTTTTACGAAGTAGTAGCAAAAAACTGTTTTCGATTTTTTGGGATGACGGATTGGTCACAAATCAACCGTTTGACATTAAAGCAATATCGAATCATGACAGAGGCGCTAAAACTTAGACAAATTGATGAAGAGTTTTCAGCACATCGTGAGGCTTATCTTGGATTTGTAGTAAAAGCTGAGCGCCAAGTTGGCAAATATAAAACTAAAGCTGTCTATGATAAGTTTGAAAAATTTTACGATTATAAAGCACAAATCGCTAAAGTGGGAGGAGAGTTTCAAAGCGAGAATAACTCACAAATACAGACGATTAAAGAGCGTTTCAGAGAGTATATAAAAAAGAAAAAGACAGAATAAAAAAGATTAGTTCTTTTATCACTTACAAATAACTTTTATATAAAAGTTATCATCAAAAAATTGGAAAATAAAACGAGTGGTAAAGAATTCAATGATGAATGAAATAACAATGAGAACGATGAAAATAGTGCCGACAATCTTTATTATCTGATTATTCGTTAATGACTGAATTTGCATGTTTTGGTCAAAATTCTGTGTATTGAGACGTTTTTGCTCAAACTCAGATAATTTTTGTTTTTCTAATTTATATTTTAGATATTCTGAATTTTGACTCATCTCGAACTCTGAACAACAGAATTCACAGAATAATTTATCATCTTTTTCTTCCTCTTGGAAACGCTGTCTTTCTTGTAATATTTGATGTTACTTTTTAACCTTATAGTTGAGTTCCTTAGAACTTTCTTTTATGTCATATTCAGTATGATTAAATAAGGAACCATTCTATTATTTTGCTTACTAAGCTCGTGTTTCCACAATTGTCACACGCCAACATTCCCATACAGAATCCTTTAAAAATTAATTAAACTATTCTTTGAGAATAGTATGCCACAAAAACAGAGACTAAAATTTTAGTTTAAAAATATAAAAAATAGAAAGGAGAATTTATGTCAGATTCTTCAACAATAGTAGTACCAACAATTGATAGTGCTACTTTAATTGCTGGTATGTCAGATATTATGGAGCATGCTAAAACTATGGCTCAATCTGTTCAGACTAGTTTGAACAGTTTTAAAGAAAATAGTGCAGTTAAAGAAGCGACAAATGCATTAGAGGGATTTAATAAACAATCAGGAATAGTAGCTGATTCATTAAAAAATATGAATAATGTATTAAAAAATGGGAAGAACCTTAAAGGAACAATCTCGTCATTATCTGGAGCATCGGGAGTAAAAGAAACTGAGAAAACACCACCACCAAAAATATTACAGGCAAGTACTCTTATTTCTAGTATCGGTAGTACAGCAAGTTCTATTGGTTCAGGTATTAACCAAGGAGCACAAGGTATTGCTATTCTTGTAGCAGCTTCGGAATCTCTTGCCAAAGCTGGAAAGCCAGCGCAAGAAGCTTTAATACAATTAGGGGGAGGGCTGGTTCTCTTTGCAGGTTACTTAGCACTAATAGGAGGTCCGCTCACATCAGCTTCAGCAGGGATGCTTGCGTTTGGGGCTTCGATACTTATGGTAGGTGCGGGGATTGCATTGGTTGGACTGGGATTTACCTTACTTGCTAACTCACTTCCGATTATTATAGCTAGTGGAGGTCAGGTTGTCCAAATATTTACGAAACTGGCAGGAGCTCTATCATTAGTAGCAGTTCCTGTAGTCATCATAGCAGCTGCACTAATTACTATGGTGCTTTCTATAGTAGCACTTATAGTTTCGACGATTTTACTTGTTGCAGCATTATTATTGCTTGGTGTTGGACTTTTGCTTGTAACACCAGCCTTTGTTATACTCGCAATGACAATGCCTCTAATTGCAACGAATGGCTTATTGATTGTTAGTGTTTTCGCTATGCTTGCAACGACATTATTCTTATTGATACCTAGGGTATTACTTATGACAGTGACTATGGTGGCTTTTCTAGCTATCGCATTACTTTCAGCTGCTGCCCTACTTGCTCTAGGAGTTGCGGGGGTAATAGGAGGGGCTGGATTAACTGTTGCTGGAGCAGGAATGTTATTTTTAGCTATAGGAATTGCAGCTGTAGGCCTGGCGCTTATTGTTTTAAGCAGTGGTGTAATGACATTTTTCAATGTCGTAAAATCTATCTTTAGTCAAATTGTTGGAGCAATTAGTAGTGCTCTTGGGAATATCCCAGGCATTATTGGTAGAGTATTCGATTCAATGGTAAGTACTGCGCGCGGATTTGTCGGTAGTTTGATTGGTGTAGGTGCAGATATTATCCATGGACTAGCACAGGGGATTCAAAATGCATTAGGTTCTGCTTTGCAAGCTATTAAGGATGTAGGCAGTAAAATCGTAGGAACTGCGAAACAATTTCTTCATATCGGCTCACCTTCTCGACTAATGCGCGACCAAATTGGGAAATGGATTCCAGCAGGGATTGCAGTTGGGATTTCCCAAAATACCTCTAGTTTAGTCTCGGCTACACGTGCGTTGGGTGAAGAAACGATTAAGGCAGCTGGAGATATTCTCCCTAATCTTTCATCTATGGGCAATAAGATGTCAACTGCGCTTACACCAGATTTTTCAAATCTTGACAATGTTGCCACAAGTGCTCAAAGCTCTTTTGAAGGCAATCTTAATGCAAATTATAGCTATAATCAACCAATTATAGTGCAGGCAAATGTCACAAGTAATCTTGACGGTAAAGCTGTTGGCTATGGGACAGCAACTTATGTGCAACAAAAAAATGATTTTGATAATGCTCGAAACAATAGATTAGGAGGTATTGTATGACTTACAAATTTCGAGATACGATAGACACAGAAGATGAAGAAGTCGTATTTTTTAGCGAAGCAATTTCGCTAAATGGTATCTACCCTGAAAATGTGATTAAAGGTTACCAAACTTTGCAAGTGACAGGGCGGGAAGACCTATCTTATGATTTATTAACTACAGATAACAGTGCTGGAGTTGATGGAGAGTCACTATCAAGTAAAAGACTCAAAGGTCGAGAAATTGTGGTGACTTTCTACTTAGAAGCAGTCACAGCAGCGGATTTCGCTCATCGTTATCGTCTGCTCAAAGATTTTCTATCAGGTGGAGAACAACAAATTTCTTTTGATGATGAACCAAATCTTGTTTATATCGGGACTTTAGAAACATTGGATAAGCCAGAATCAGGGATGCTTAGTGGGGTATGTAACTACACCTTTTATTGTTCAAACCCCCATCCTACTTCTAATTTTACCCAAGTGTTAAATCGTTCAAATACAGGAGGAGCGAATGGGACAATAGTTAATAATCCTGATGGGTCGGTTTCGGTTAATGCCATCAACAGCGGAACGTTAGAAACTTACCCTACAATCAAAATCGTAGCTTCTGAAGAAAATGGCTACATAGGATTGGTTCAAACGGATGGAATTATGGAAATTGGTAATAAGGAAGAAGCAGATGGCATAGATTATACACAATCTGAAACGTTACTTAATGCGGGTAATCAGGTTGGTTTTTCAGTATTTTCTAAAACGACTCTAGCAACTTCACCTCAAAATACTAGTATTCCTCTAAATGGGACAATTGCGTGGAAGAGTGATGGGTTGAGAAGTGCTACAGTTGGATCGGGAACTTTTTGGCATGGTGGAGCGCAAGTTTTTACTATTCCAGCCGACTCAAATGATGTTGTCGGTGCTGTCAACTTTCGTTCAGATTTTAATATCTGGGCGTGGGCAGGTGCAATGGGGCAAACGGGATTTATACAAGTGCTTTATTGTGATGCAAATGATAAGCTTATCATGGGATATGGTATTGTCAAGTCTGATAACAAGGGAAACACTGCAGCAGTTAAGTTTTGGAATGCCAATGGAACAGAGTTCAAGTCAATTGCTTTTGAAACAAATAATGGGGAAGCTAACCAGATAAAGAAAAATACAGCTTTTAACCAAAAAACTGGTGCAGCTTATGTTATAAAATCAGGGGCAAACCTCACTTATTATTATAATGGTTCGAAGTATCAAAAGACGGATAGCTCTGTGGCTTCAATGGCTTGTGCAAAAGTTTATATTGTTATTGGTCAATATGGTAAAAATACAAAATTTATGAGTAATTTGAGTTTGCGAAGCTTAACTTTCCAGAAGATAAATGTTGAAAAGTGGAAAGATGTGCCTAATCGCTTTCTTACGGGAAGTGAGTTGTTGATTAATATGAAAGCTGGGAGAATTTACTATAATGGCGCTAATGCCAACGAAGAGTTAGTCACGGGTTCAGAGTTTTTTTCGTTTGCGCCAGGAATGAATACACTTGGGATTGTTCCATCTGATTGGTTTACAGGTGTTCTTGATATAGAGCTAGATTGGAATGAGAGGTATTTATAATGCAGCTAACAATTCATGATAATCACATGATTAAAGTAGCTTATCTTAATAACGATGTTCCAGACATGATTCATTTTTTTAATGATAACTGGCATCGCTATCTTGCAGAAGGAACATCAACTTTTGATTTTTCGGTGTCAAAGAGAGAAAATGGAGAATTAAATCCTACGCTTTCGTTGATTTCGGAGAAAGGCTATATTAGTTTTACTTATCAGGGGAAAAGTCATCTTTTTAATATTATGAAGATAGAAGAAGATGATTTTATGATGACTTTATCTTGTGAAAATCTAAACTTGGAACTGATTAATGAACAAGTCAATAAATTTTCTAGTGCTAAAGCACAAAATATCACTTGGTATATTTCACAGATGGGATTATTAGCTAATACCCAAATTATTGTTGATACAAATGATATACCATCTGTAACGAAGATTTTGACATATGATAGTCAAGAAAGTAAGCTGGCAAGATTGATTGCGTTAATTACTGATTTTGAGGGTGAATTTGAATTTGTTACAAAACTTAATTCTGATGGAAGTTTGGATACAATTCTATTGAATATTTACCAGGTTAATGATGGTGGGAACATTCAGGGTGTGGGTAAAAATCGTGCGGATGTCAATTTGTATTTTGGGAAGAATATCACAGGAGTGACACGTACTGTTGATAAAACACAGATTTTCAATGCAACTACTGTTACTGACAGTAACGGAAAGTATAAGTGGGATACATTGAATCAGTCTGTGAAAGCTTCAGATGGTTCGCAGGTTGAATTTTATAAGAACGTGAATGATTCAACAGCGTATGCACCGATTTCTATGGAGTTGTACCCCTCTCAGGTAAAAAGTGATTCAAGTGATAAATGGATAAGAAAAGATTTTCAAATTGAGGCTACTTCAGCTTTAGACTTATGGAATTATGCTTTGAGTCAATTTAAGCGTTATGCGTACCCACAAGTCACTTATCAAGTTGATGCAGCTAGTGACTTAGTTTATGAAAGTGTTGGTAATGATCTTCCGCTTGATATTGGAGATACTGTCACGATTCAAGATGAAAATTTTGGTGAGGGCTTGATTTTATCTGCGCGTGTAAGTGAGATGGAAATTAGTTTTTCTAGTCCAATAAGTAATAAATTGACGTTTTCTAATTTTATTCAGCTGAAAAGCCAAATATCTGAAGCATTAATTTCTAGAATGCGGGATATGGTGCAGGAAAATACACCCTATCGTGCAGAGTTGAATACGACAAATGGTGTACAATTTAAAAATTCTATTGGAACAACCACTTTGAGCTCCCATATTTACTTCGGTTCTGATGCGATAGAAACAGTTGCTGACAGCTATGAGTGGTTCAAGGATGGTATTTCTATCTTACTTGGGCAAACACTTGAAGTTGAGGGTTCAGATATTAGGGATAAGGCGGTATATTCTTATCAGGCTATGATTAATGGAAAAGTTGTAGCAACAAAAGAGATAACAATCACAAATGTCTTGGATGGTCAAGATGGCGCTCAAGGATTAAAAGGAGATACAGGAGCACAAGGTTCATCAGGCATAGATGGCCAGACACCTTATCTTCATATTGCATATGCTAATAGTTCAACTGGAGAATCGGGTTTCACAGTGACGGGTACTGGGGTGGAAACCTATATTGGACAGTATACAGATTTTATTTCTATAGATAGTACGGATTATACAAAATACACTTGGAGCTTGATTCAGGGACCAAAAGGTGCACCGACAGGAGTTACTCAAAGTTCAATAGAACCATCACTTCCATTTACTGGTATGATGTGGCAATATACAGGTTCATCTACACTGAGTGCAAGTGATGAGACAGTCATTCAACCGATGACGCAATACGTGTGGAATGGAAAAAATTGGACACTTTTACAGCTGGATGTGAATAACTTGAATGTAGCAAACTTAGGAGCGATTACAGCAGACATTGGTACGATATCAAATACTTTTAACTATGTGAAAAATAATATAAATTTTGTTGGTCATTTGAGTATCAGTGGTGGTGAATATTCAATTACTTATGCCATAGAGTTGGGAGATAAAACTTCTCAACTCGTTGATTATGAGTATCAATTCAATACTACCTCAACATCAACAACTGTTCCACCGATGAAAGGGTGGGTTTCAGAAGCACTCACTTTTGAACCAAACTGGTATGGAATATTTTTCACTTATTCCAGTGGGGCACAAGTGGCAAGTTATTTTCCAAATATGGATGGGGCTCAATTTATAGGAAATAGCACGGTGACTTATCAAATCGGAACAAGCGGAACGACCATACCGACGGGAACGTGGTCAAGTACAAGACCCACAGTGAGTCTTACTCAATTTTTGTGGTTAAAAATTGATTTTCCTTGTTCTCCAGCTGCTACAGCCTACGTTTGCTATTATGGTGGTATCGCTACATCAGGGGGTACTATTTCAATGAGCCCCTATGAGGGTGTTACTACAGTGAAGTATGATGAGTTAGAGCGATGGATTGACCCATTGTACAAGAACACAACATCCAATAGTCAGATCAGCAATGATGGTTCGATAAGTTCGTTTTCGTCATCATCATCTGGTACAAATAGTATCTCAATTGTGACTGCCCCATCATGGGCTCAAATTTTAATAAATTCCTCAGATGCATCCAATAATTTTACATCGTCTAGTTTAACATCGAAAGGGGTTGCGTTATCTACCGATGTTTCATGGATGGATATCAAACTAAATTCTGGGTGGACTGCTACAGCCGCAAGAGGATGTATAAAAAACGGTGTTTGTTATCTACAATTCTCGGCAATCAGTCATGCTGCTGCTACAACTTCTGGTTGGCAGGCTATAGGAACTCTTCCAAGTGCTTTAGCGACCGCCAAACCTTCGCTTAACGTTGTTATCAATGGTGCAATGTATATCAAACCTGATGGAACTATCTCTGCGAATACTGTAGCCAATACAGCTACTTCACAGAATGGACTGTTTTCATTTCCAGTTGGAATTTAGTAAAGAGGGAACCGGAGTATTTAAACTCTATCAAATTTTTATATCAACAATGAGTAGAAATAAAAAGGGAGCTAAATTGTTAAAATCATATCCAATATTCTCAAGTACAAATATGAAGTTCAGAGCTTAGAGGATTGCGCTGTTCCCAAGTATTGTAGGATACGTTTGTATTTGGAGACGTAATACCAATAAAAAGTTGTGGTTGGAGTCTTTTAACGCCATCAAAGCTATTGTAAACTAAAGCTAATCCACACATTTTAATTCAAGTTTAACGCTTGAGCTTTGGCAGTAGCTAACTGCACTAATACAAATATAAGGAGATTAAAATTTGCATGATTTTTTACAGGTTTATCAGGAATTTCATATTTTTGATGTAAGGGCTCATCCGCTTTTTACAATATTTGCTTTTGCGATTGTTTTTGACATTGTGTTGGGATTGGCTAAAGGTTGGGCGACTAAGACTTTTAAGTCAAGTAAGGCAAGGATAGGGATTGTTTCTCATGCTGCTTTACTTGTGATTTCTTTATTGGTCTATCCTTTGTTTGCAATGTGGGGATTTCAGGGAATAGCAGATACTTTCTTAGTGTTTCTTGGTTTATCTTATTTTGCATCAATTGTAGGGAATCTTGAAGCATTGGGGGTACCAATACCGCCGTATTTGATGGAAAAATTATCAGAAGAAATTAAAAGCAAGGATGAGAATGTTTTATCCGCTTTGGATGAATTGTCATTACTGACAGAGGAGAGGAAGGATTCTTCTGATATCCTATCAGAAGATAAGTCTAAAGAGGATAAACGATGAAAGTCTGTCAGCAAAAAATTTACTGACAGACTTAGGAGGAGGGAAATGACACTATATGTTATTGATGTTTCAAGTTATCAAGCAGTGAATCTTGTGCAGAGTGAACCAGGGGTGCAGGCGATTGTGATTAAGGCTACTCAGGGAACAGAATATGTAAATCCTTTGCTGGATTCGCAGTTTCAAGCAGCAAAAGATAGAAAGTTAAAATTTGCTTTTTATCATTATATTGATGGGAAAAGTACGGCCCAAGCAGAGGCAAAATTTTTTACTGACAAAACGAGGAGTTATTGGAAAAATTATCCTGTGATTCTCTTTGGAGATTGGGAGTCGGGAGAGAATTTGGCTTGGGGTAATGGGGGATATGCAGCGGAGTTTATTTCAGAAGTACGTCGGATTGCGGCAACTGCAGGAATTTACACAGGGCTGGATGGAATAAAGCAGACGGGTGAATTACTTTCTCAATCTACTCCTTTGTGGTTTGCCGGTTATCCAAATCGCCATGAAGGTTGGGAAATCCCAAAGTTTATTTATAATATTAGTCCTTGGACAACTTTGACAATGTGGCAATTTACGGACTCTCAAGGGCGATTAGATCGTTCAATTTTTTATGGTGATGAAAATACTTGGGATAAATTATCAAGTAGAGGTAAGACTGTAGCATTTCAGACAAAACCAGATACAAGTCTTATTAATCTAAAATACAAGGTAGGTCAAACGGTGACCATATCTAGTTATTATGCGAGTTCTACAGATACTCTAAATAAAGCAGTTATCCCGAATCAATGGGTTACTGGAACAATAACGAGAATTGTTCCTAGTGGTAACAATCCTTATTTGCTTAATCATGGAACAGGTTGGTTTAATGATGGGGATGTTCGAGGATTGGGGATTGTTACTCAGAAAAAATCTTATAAAAAATATACTGTAAAATCAGGCGATAATTTAAGTACAATTGCACAAAAATTAAATACCAGTGTTGAATATTTGGTAAAAATTAATGGAATTAAAAATGCTAACCTGATTTATATCGGACAGGTGATTATCTACTAAAAAGCACTTGGAATATACCAAGTGCTTTTTGTATTAGTGCGGTGGGAGGGACTTGAAACCTCACGACCTAAAGCGGTCACAGGATCCTTAATTTTATCCACTAGTTTCAAAAGTACTCAAAGACTTTGAATATTTGATGTTTTCGATAATTGTAATTCTGTTATTTCTCAAATAAGTTTAAAAATCTTTCACGGTTCGTACTTCAAAAATATAAAAGTACATCTAGACCTATTGAACTGTGAAGATTGTGAAAATTATCTGAATTTATGATTTGTAATGAAAAAGGCGGGATACATCGTGCGATATATCCCACTTTTTTATTTTTAGGATTCTATTCCTAAATTATGTAGTTCATTAAATAATAGGTTATCCGTCCTATGGCAGGCGCAAAATGAGAATTTTATCTTGCGGTAGCAGTAAGTGTTCTATAAATATGTGCTTGTGATTTTGATACACCTACAACGAGAAAAAGGCTGTTTCTTCTATCCCGTTCAGATAACAAACCACTCCATTTACACAGGAGTTTTCAGGGGAACTTAGAGGAGGCGGCGGAGGTAAAAGCTACTTATCGTTCCGCAGCGAGTTGTATTGATTGGACCTTGCTTGATCAGGCTATTTTTAATTGAACAAAACCACTATCAGAAAATGCAATGAAGCGAATTACCAGAAGATTTAAAAAGTTTGTCCTTGATTCACCACACTCTTTTGTAGTAAGAATTGGGTAAACTGGTTTCGGAGGTGACCGTCTTTCTTGCTCATTAGAACAGCCCTTAACGATAATCACGACAAAGGCAGAACATTGTTTGGTGACACCGACAATTATGGTAAATATCTTAGAGCACTCAGGTTCAGAACTTAAAAAACAATTACAATAGGTAACCAACAAATGTTCATTCAAACCAGTTGGGTTGAGAAGACGATTCGAGCTCCATTGGTACAGCTTTTGAACAACCACTAGGTACAGGAACAACTCAAAAGGTCGGTTTTTCTCTGTAAACACTACGAAGGTAACTATAAAGAGACAGGGATTGATATGAGAAATTCGACAGACACGATTACTCAAGTGGACCATTATGCCCTGGGGGTGTCCTGATTAAGTATTACGGTTCCAATACAGGAAAAAGCTTGATGAGACCGTTCCATATCATACCAACAAAAGACCGTTTTGACTTGGTTCAAATTGAAAACGAAGACTGTCAAATTGTATATATTACGATGCGCATGTTACAAATCCATGAACTGGCTAAGTTGTAAGGATTTGCAGATGCTTATATTATTGACGACGATCCAGAAGAAAAAAGAGTTTCAAAGGTTATACAAACCGCGAGAATTAGAAATATGGTAGTGCCGAATTGTATAGTAGCATTAGTCAATGTTAATTTACTTGAACTTAGAGAAAATAAATCAGTTATTGCAGGATAGAAATTATATGAGGAGAGGAGGAATTGATGTCAAGTAAACAAGAGATGAAAAAAAGCAATTAAATAAAGAAAAAATCAGAACAAAGGACGCCTTTAAGAGAAACAACACATGATTTTAAAACCCTTACTCAGCAAAGAGAGACAGTGAACTCAATTGGTGTGATGGTTTTGGGCCATTTACCAAATACTCCAAAAGAACAAAGTGATTTAGTCCACTTTCAATATTATCCATATCTGGGTTGGTTGATTAAGGAAAATTCGATTGAAGGAACGTATCGCTTTGCGTATTGAGAATGATCCAACAGAAAGCTGAGCATTATCAGTCAGATTATGCTGTAGAGTTAAGAGATAAAACACCAAAAACAAGGTAATCGAAATCTTGTCTTTCTTCAAAAAAAGATATTGGAATTGGGTAATTATTTTTAAAGTTAAATTTTAAGAATTCAGTGTTAATGAATAGGAAATTTTTATTTCGTTTTGAGAGTAAAAATTTCATTTGATACTTATGATAAAGAGAAATGAAATATTTTTAAAAAGTGAGGAATAGATATATGGTAAAATATTAGAGAAAATGAATTTTATTGATTAATATAGTTATCTAAACTTATCAATATAAGTTTAGATAACTATCAAGAATGGGGGAAATAGAATTATAAGATGAGTAATCTTAAAAACTTATAGGCAATTAGAAAGTATGTATGTTGAGGAAAGCTCAAGGATAATCAATAATTAATTATTAATAGTCCATTTTATGAGATGAAAAAGTTATTAGAATATTAGCTGGCGATTTTCTATATAGCAGTAGTATAGGGCGAGGACCGATAGGTATTATACAGTCTAATGGTAGTTAACTAATGATTATGACCTCGGAATATTAATTTTAGAAGTAATTCAATAATTTTAAAATATATTTTTATTTTATTATTATATAAATGATTGTCACTGATAAAATGAGTAAACAGAATTACTTTAAAAATAATATATAAAAAAGTTTGATGGGTATAAAATTTTTAGCTATCACCGTTTATTCTAGAAAGCTCTTTCAATCTAGAATCTAGATTATAAGGTAAAAACGATAAAAGTGAAAGAGAGGTATTATTTATAATGAGATTAAGTGAAGTGATCAAGCATATTCCTGAAAAAGATTGGTTAGATATTACTGAACAAACTAAAAGTAATTATACGATTCATATTGGTAGAGCACCTAAAAATTTGATTGTAGGTAATGTATTGGATTACGAAGTAATAAGTAGTGAATATACAGGAGAATATAGAGATTATGTACTTTATAGTTTTTTAGTTAAAAAATGCCATACTTTAACTGATTACGTGGGAAAGTATTGAAGCGCTCATAATAAATTTGAAGGTAAAATAAAAGTTCTAGATAGTATAAAAATAGTCATATATTTACAATTTTTATAAATATTCTATACTTATCAAAATTAATTAATAAAAATTTTTTAGCTCCAACTATAAGGTGAAATAAAATTGTATCTTTACTTTGATAAATTTGTCTAACAAGCTTATTTAGGATGAGGTAACAAGATAATTAATATAATACTGCAAATATATAGAAGAGGTGAAGCGATAAAAATTTTATTCTAAGGTGCGATTGATTAATTTAGATTTCTCTCATTCATAGCATTGGGATCCAATAAAAAATTCCATTTCAAACTTTTAAAATTATAAAAAAGAGAAGATAAGGGGGGGGGAGTAAAAATATGTTCATTTTTTGAATCAAGATTTATAGATTTTTTTACAAATTCTATTAAATAGATTATGGGATTCTGTTTTTGGCTATTTTTATAACAGAGAAAAATATAAAATATATAAAGAAAGAAGTTTTTATGATTAAATGTGAGGGGCTAAAAGGGACTATAAATTTTTCTCATGCAATAGTAGCTGTATCTATCACTTTATTAGTAATTCCATTGACGGATATTTTTCAAAACTTTTCTAGAAATGAAAGACCAAGTGTTATTGGATCTGCCGACTTCATTTAAAGATTAACGAATTTTTTGATTTCATTTTTTGTAATCTATTTATTTTGAGAAACTTATAGAGAGCTTTATTAATATTGGCGAAATAAGTAATTCTGTTTCTATGTATAATCGGTTTTGACTATTGAGTATTGTGCTAATTCCTCTTACAACAATGATTACTACAAATTATAGTAAATAATCTTGAGATATACATAATCTATGAGGAGGATTAATTATTAATAGAATATTGCTACAAATAATGCAAATAAAAAGTGCTCTGATTAGTAGTCTAATCAAAGCACTTTGTTTTAAATTAAAAACAATTAAGTATCTCATAAAAATAAATATATTTAATTATTATGCATTTTTGCAGTAATAGAAAATATTTATTCTATATAATAAACTCAGATAAAAATTTACATTATAGAGAGCTTTACTATATACAAAGTTGGTAGTTCTAAGAAACTAACATAAAAATATACTTATCAATAAAACTAATTACTTTTTAATGATTGAATACTCATGAAGATTTCTGAATACAGTTAATGGTACTTAATAAGATGATTTTTGCATTGTGAGATACTAGTTGGATTATTATTGGTGATTTTAGCTCGGATGTTCAAATAATTTTAAATGATGGAAGATGCGGAAATATTGAACATATACGTAATTAATAACCTGATAAAATTGAAAATTAGTATAATTTTATTAAAACCTATAACATAAATTTTGTTGTTTACCTAAAATCTCCCTTTTTTCTCTTTTCTCTGATAAAAGGAATTCCCAAAGTAAAAGATAACAAGAATACCCCTACTAAAGTTAAAGTGGTTCCGCTTTTTTCTCCTGTTTTAGGAAGTACGCTTGACTTATCTAGAGTATTTTGCCCTTTAGAGGTATTTGACGGCTTACCTAGAGTATTTTGCCCTTTAGAGGCATCTAGAGTATAAATCACAATTTCAACCACATTACTTGATTCTTGGTTCAAACCATCAATTTCCGCAACGACTTTCTTGTCTGCCGTATAACCTTTAATTTCTGGACTGCTTACTGCCGCAAAGCTTGTTTTATCATCTGTTGCACTCCAATCACTATAAATTACTTCGCCAGTTACTTCATCTACTGTCGCTGTTCTTTGGAATTCTACTGAGTTCGTGAAATCTGGAGCAGCGGTTGAACTATCTTTATAAACGTAGTGAATTGTTTCGTTAATAATTTTATCCAACGTATTTTTATCTGTGCCATCTGGCCATTTTGGCCCTTCTGGATTATTTGGATCAATTGGTTGCCCTGGGGTACCTGGTTGTTCTGGAGTAACTGTGACCGTCTTGTGCTTCAAATGGATATTGATCACTTGGTCCGTCGTATCATCGTTATCAAATGTACTTGGGACTTTATCTACCGAAACAATACTATAACCTTGGTTAACGTAACTATCTGCAATGCTTTGGAAATCAGATTGTGTCTTGTTCAGTAGTGCATTAGTAGCACCTATATCAAATAAACGATTGGTTGCAAGGCTCTTTTCTGTCGTATCATCTATAACATTATAGACAACTACTTGAGAATCTGAACCGTATGTTACTGTAAAATTGAGATCTTCTGGTTGAAAATAAACATCATTATCCCCTTGAAGTACAATGCTTTGGGGAGTAATTTGAGTGTGATTACCAGTAGAGTCTGTTGTAGAAATTACACTCATTCCTGGAATTGAAGGATTAGTAACAGAGCTAAATGCATCTGTAATATCATAAGGAACACCGTTTGCATAAACATCATCTCTGCTTAAAATCCATCCTGTTTGATCAAATGTAGCTACATCTAATACTAGAGTATTCCCTCCGTCAAAATCAGGATTATCTATTTGACTAACGCTTATTTCAGGAGGATTAACTGCCCCTTCATGGAAGTACACGCGATCGCTCATTCCACCACCAGAGAGTATAGTTAATGTAGTTTTTTGGTTCTTTTTTGGAGCAACAACTTCTCCTATTTCGTCAACGTATTTAATATTTTCACTAACAATATAATTGATTACTTTATAATAGTCAATTGCTTGGGAACCAAAACTCGTCCAGTAGATATAGTCTCCTGCGGAGTAATGCCCTCCATAACCGTTTGACTTCGGGATGTCTTGGTCTATTGCTGATAATTTGTAACCATTAAGAGCAACAAGGGGACTAAAGGAGGTAGGACCTATATATCCATCAAAGGGGGGAGGAGTTATTTCAGGTAATTGAACAACTATATGGGCTGCAATCAAATAATCACCTGTGCTATCAGGTGTAGCGGTGCCAGATAGTAACCAGCCGTTGGTAGTAACTTTTCCATTTTCATCAACAGTTGGAATTGAGGAATAGTTTCCAACATAGCTATAAACAGCTGCAGTTGTTGCTCTTGCATTTCCAGATGCATCTGTTACAACTGTACTTACAGAAATAAAAGATATCTTAGGATTTGAACCAGTTCCCAATTGAGTTGTATTTCCTAAACCAGCTCTATTCCGATAAGCGTATTGAAGTGTAGTATTTATGGAAAGGACTTTAGTAACAGTATAGCTCGTTATACTAGAAACAGGGTTTGCACTAGAAACAGGGTTTGAACCGGAATCCAAAGTTAAAGTATCTGCTAAAATAGATACTGGACTAGCTATCGTAGTCATTGCCAGAATAGTGAAAGGGATAAGTACTATTGCTTTATTTAAGGTCATTAAATTTTCCGTTTTCTATTAATATTAATCAGTTTATTTTAAATAATAACTTGCTATTTATGAGGTAGGAAATAGTAAATTATTTTTAACATAATTAGACTTCCTTTCTTCTTTAATTATGACAAATTATATAATAATAAAAGAGCTATATTTATTTAATTGGTCAAAATAGCCAAATATTTCGTTCTAATGTTGTAAGTTTTGATTTAATACTCGCTCTTGGATAACATTATAATCATTTGAAGTACTTCCAGAAATTTAATACTATCAAGAGGAGAATTAGATAATAATATTTCACATGCTTTTTTATAGCAGTCAATATCTATTAAAAGAAGCTTTAAATCCTTTTTAAGTAGTGTGTCCTTTATTGTTAATGACAATTTTTTAAGCATTGATAGAAATAAATTTGAGTTAAGTATTTCAATATCGCTAATTATTTTGTCATAATCCGAAAAAATCTGTAATCCTACGATTTTTTAGTTCTCCTAGTAACATATTATCTAAAAATTCTTCTATTTAATCGCTTGTCTCTAATTTCAATCATATTGATATTAGTACTTTTGAAAATCTTTAAAATGATACTTCTACTACTTTTGCTAAGTACCAAAAGTTGCTGTAATACGACAAACTCTATATCAAATATTGTGTAAACATCTGTGTATTCTAAATACTTTAACAACGTATTTTCTGTATCAATTATTTTTTCTATGTTAATTTTGCAAGATGGATCATTAATATACATAAGAGCTTGCATCATATAAAGTACTGATAATTTTCCCATTATAAAAGATGTACTCTCATAATAATTTAAATATGTTTCGTACTCGCTATAGGTATTCTGAATTTTTCCTTCTTCTAATTTACTCATGAATCTCTGACGATAAGCTACAGTGAATGAAGATTTTTCCGCCTCTAAATTGACTTCTAGGGGGGAGAAACTTAATATTTCAGTAATGATTGCTAAATCGGAAAATTTTATATAGGTCTCACCTTTTATAACACCGTTGAAAAGTTTTTACAGATATACCATTTTCTTCCAAAATTCGATAGGAAATTTTTTTCTAATCCTATGCTATTTAACTATTCACCTAAATTTCTATATTCTTGTAAGTCATTTTGTTTATTAGTCATTTATGGTCCTTTAGATTATATTCATATTGTCATCTATCACTTAACAGTTTAGCAAAATTACTAAAATACTAAGTATATGATATAGATTCATTTCATTCTTCAAGATATAATAGACATAGGCTTTTATATAACAAAACATATTACATTTATTGAAAAATCGGGACGTTATAATTGCTATTTTGTTTCTTTTTGTTATAATAAATTTTTATTAGATTTAAAAGATAGTAATAGAATAAAATTTTTTATAAAACATGTTCCATATATTATATGATCATTGTGGAAAAGTTAAGTATTCATACATAGTTCAAAGATATCTCAAAAATTATAGAAAAACTTATTTAAATGGATAATGGACTGTAAATTGCTTTTGATGAATGGAAATGCTTATTTATAGTATTCTACTGAGCTTATTTGTAGGAGATAAGAGTATTTAGAGGAATAAAATATAATGAAGAAGGAGTGTAGATGTGATCACGATGAGTAAGCAAAAGTCTAGAAAAAAACAATTGCAAACAAAGTTTCTATATCATTGCAGCATATTGATTGCTAAAAAAATCGAATATGAAATTCAGTCTTTTGAATTTGGTAAAGATTTTCCAATAGCTGAAACTAAAGAAAATCAGGAGATAGTCTATTTTCTAAAAACCACGAATGAAGAAATAAGTGTATCAGAGAAGTTTGCTAAATGTTATCAAAAGGGATTTCTGATTTCAGAAAATATTACGATATTGGAACTAGAAGATAGCGATGGAATTTATGACTTGGTAGATAAGAGTGGTTGGTAGTATACCAGATGTAAGAGGATAAATGAGTCTGAATTTGATTGGATAGAAAACTGATAAATAAATCCCAATTTTTATATTAAAGTGTGGAAAATTAATTAAGGTAATAACATAAGTGATGAACATATACTATTCTTCGTTAACACGGGGATACTCTGTTAAAAGAGCAATAGAGTGGGCTGAAAAAAATAAAGTTTCTTACAGTTTGATTCCATATCGTAAAATGAAACAGACTGATATCATAAAAATCTTATCGATGACAGATTCAGGATTTGAAGATATTCTTAGTAGACAAGGAGATGCCCTTGCTATTCAGAAAATTATGAATAAATCTTTGGATGAAATAAAAACGATAGAGCTTGCAAATTTCTTACTAGAAAACACAAGATTTTTAAAAAACTTATTATTGGTCGATGATAAAAACTTGCAAATTGGATTTAGTGAGGAAAATATTCGAGAGTTTGTACCTCAGCATATCAGAAAGATTGAAAGGTCTAGAATAAAAGAAAATTTTAGAACGTTATAATATATTTAATCAAAGTGGTATAAGTTTTAATTTTTCTATATACAGCCGAAAATAAGAATAAAAATTTGACTTATTAGGAGAATTTATGAATCAATTTTTACAAACAATATCACAGCAAAAAGGGGAGATTTTACAGGCTATTTTTGAGCATTTGTCAATGTCTTTACTTGCCTTATTAATTGCTGTACTTATTGCTATTCCTTTGGCGATTTTAGTGGCGCATAGGCGACGCGTGGCTGGGATTTTACTTCAGGTGACGGGTGTTTTTCAGACCATTCCTTCACTTGCTATTTTGGGACTTTTGATTCCTTTTGTGGGGATTGGGACAGTGCCTACGATTATTGCGCTGATTGTTTATGCGCTCTTGCCTATTTTTCAAAATACTTATGTTGGGCTGGCGGAGATTGATCCAGCGCTTCTGGAGGCGGCAGATGCTTTTGGTATGAGACTCGTGTTGAGCTGCCTCTGGCCTTGCCAGTGATTATTTCTGGTATTCGCACGGCACTTGTCTTTATCATAGGTACTGCCACACTTGGGGGTTTGATTGGTGCTGGTGGTCTTGGAACTTTTATCATGTCTGGGCTGACCAACTATAATTATAATCTTGTTTTGATTGGAGCGCTTGGCTCTGCGCTTTTGGCGATTGTATTTTCTAGCCTTTTAGGCTATTTGTCGAAGCGTCGTCCGCGTGTTGCGATTGGGATTTTAGTCTTGCTTGCTTTGGTGATTGGCGGGGTTAATTTGGCACAATCAGGTCTATTTGATTCTTCTTCAAAGTCGAAAGAAAACATCGTGATTTCTGGAAAATTAGGAACAGAACCTAATATTTTAGATAATATTTATGCTGGTTTGATTAAGGAATATGACCCTAATGTCAAGGTCACTTTAAAAGAAAATTTGGGAAATACGACTTTCTTGTTTAGTGCTTTAAAAGATGGAAAAGTTGATATTTATCCTGAATTTACAGGAACGGTGCTTGAATCTTTGGTCAAAACACCAAAATCAATCGCTGACAAAGATCTGTCAGCAAATGAAACTTATGAAAATGGTAAAAAGTTACTGTCAGAGCAGTTTGACATGACTTATTCAAAACCGTCAGAATTTCAAGATACTTATGCGATTGCTGTCAAAACATCATTTGCCAAAAAATATCATCTCAAAACGATTGCCGATTTGGCAAAGGTTGAAGATACAGCAAAAGTCGCTTTTGATGCAGAATTTATGGCACGAAGTGATGGATTTGCCGGTCTAAAATCAACTTATGGCTTAGATTTTAGCAAAGTTTCAACGGTGGACAATTCACTTGCCTATCCTGCGATAAATTCTGGCAAGGCAGATATTATTGATGTCTATTCAACGGATTCAGGGATTAAGCGTTATGGCTTGACTGTGCTGACAGATAGCAAACATCTCTTTCCAAAATATCAGGCTGCACCACTCATGAAAACGAGTTTTGCGGATAAAAACCCAGAGATTGTCAATATTTTAAATAAGTTGAATGGAAAATTGACCGATGAACAAATGAGAACGATGAATTATCAAGTCGATGTTCAGCACAAGACAGCGCAAGAAGTTGCCAGGCAATTTTTGAAATCGGAAGGATTGGTGAAATAATGACAGAAGCAATTATCGAATTTAAAGGTGTTGGACTTTCTTATGGCGACAAAAAAGTCGTGCAGGGACTTGATTTTAAGATTGAAAATGGCGAAATTTTTGTCCTCGTAGGGCCGTCAGGCGGTGGGAAGACCAGCACGCTCAAAATGATTAACGCGCTGGTCGTTCCGACAGATGGAAATATTTATTTTTCAGGCAAACGTATCAAAGATTATGATTTGCAAAATTTGCGTCTGAAGATTGGTTATGTCTTGCAACAAATCGCTTTATTTCCCAATATGACGGTGCAGCAAAATATTGAGCTGATTCCAGAGTTACGCGGTTGGGACAAGGCAAAACGTCACGAGCGGGCCGATTATTTGCTTGATAAAGTCGGCTTAGAGGCGGATAAATATCGAGGACGTTATCCGCATGAGCTTTCTGGTGGTGAGCAGCAGCGGATTGGCATTCTGCGTGCGATTGCAGCGGAGCCTGATTTGATTTTGATGGACGAGCCTTTTTCAGCGCTTGACCCGATTTCGAGGACAGCATTGCAGGATTTGATTCTTGATATTCACAGAGAGCTTGGCACCACGATTGTCTTTGTGACACACGACATGAATGAAGCGCTAAAAGTTGGCACACGGATTGCTGTGGTCACAGACGGCACGATTGCCCAGCTTGACACACCCGAAGCCATCAAAAATAATCCAGCGACAGAGTTTGTCAAATCATTCTTTGGGGCAGCGAATTTGACTCAAACACACACTTTGCGTGATGTATTGAGCAAAATCAATCTTGTCAGTACTGACCAACCTGCAAAAGTAACTCTGTCAGAACTGACAGAGTTGTCAGCGACTTATGAACCTCTTGTCAGAACTGACAGCATCGCCATTTTTGACGAAAATGAGCAATTTCTTGGAAATTTGACACGTGAGAAGGTTTTTGAATTTCTATCAGTGGGACAATAAAAAATAAATAGAAAATAAAAAGGATAGAGGAATGAGTACACTATCATTAGTTTTTTTAGTATTTTGGGTTGGTAAACTATTATCACGTTCGTGTGAATTTGAAAGGATTACTAGGCTAGAATTAATTATTTTACCACTATATTCTATAATGATGTTTTTGGGAACGATACGGTGGAGTGAAGGAGAGATTTTTGAAATAATAGTTTTAATGTTAGTGGCCTCTATTATCGGGGGGATTCAGTCATTAGGAGTTGAAATTAAATCTGGTTCTAAAGAAAAAGAGAGTAATGTAACAATCATAATGGTGAAGAAAAATATTCAGTATATTATCGGCTGGGTTATGATATTTGTATTGACAACTCTCATACGAGTTCACTATAATTTATCTTCAATAGACATTAAAGGAGAAATTATTTCAGAGGTTATGAAAGAAATGATTCCTATAATAAGGTTTAGTAGTAAAGATAACTGGGAAATATGGTTAATATCAGCATTTTCTAGTTTAAATTTTACTTATTTACTTCAACGAAAGGATATAAGAATAAGAAAGCTTTTAATGGGGAAGCAATCAATTAAATAGTGTATTATGGTTAGGATTGTTAAAAATAGAAAATCATAAATAATTGCTTATATTATTTTTGACAAAAGCTCATTGACAAGAGTACGGTATTGATACAGTAACCGCTCCTGATGGAAAGACTTATACAGATACTACTACACCAGGGATGACAGCTTTGCAAGCAGCACAAGCGGCAAACCCAACTTTTGTTAATGGAGCGAATAATTTTACAATCAGTCTGAAGGCACTTATGCAAAAGGTGGAACTAAATGTCGTGGCGGATCAAGCTTCTGGGCCTAATCCACCCACTAA